>Ga0209202_1001538_pt1 | contig 13991 bp, 16 predicted proteins | sample AD_UKC032_MetaG_FD_184416 | JGI IMG/M metagenome (GOLD analysis project Ga0209202, IMG submission 184416) | Active sludge microbial communities of municipal wastewater-treating anaerobic digesters from USA - AD_UKC032_MetaG (SPAdes) (version 2) | ecosystem: Engineered > Bioreactor > Anaerobic >... | reverse complement strand
AGATAAAATACAATAGTTTCTTATAATAATAATAAATAAAATATAAAAAACTATTTATATTTAAGGAGAGATCAATAATAATGGCAAATATTCAACAGCTTGGCAGGTTTTATTCTGGAGCCTCGCGTAATAAATTAATTGAAGAATTATTTACTACTGAAAAAATTATTTCAGATAGTGACGTTTCTATAGAATTAAAAGCTCTTTATAAAAGAAGATATATGCGAATATTAGACGTTTTAAAAGAACGACTTGAAAATTTTGATTTAAAAAATTTAAATGAAAAAGCAAGTTAATGCATGGATTATAAAAAATTTTTTGCCTCTAACTCTTGGTGGGCAGTTTTATTTATATTACCCGCATTTTTAGGCGTTTTTATTTTTATAATAATTCCTGTTTTTATGTCGTTCGGACTTGGTTTTGTTAAGTGGAATTTAATCAGTCCCCCTCAATTTATCGGGCTTAAAAACTATATAGAACTTTTTTCAGACGAAATTTTTTATAAAGTTTTATGGAATACCTTTTATTATGCTTTTATAACAGCGGTATTCAGCATATTAATTCCTCTGGTTTTGGCTTATGCCTTGGATAGAAAACTTAAAGGAGCCGCCTTCTTTAAAGCCGCATATTTTCTGCCTTATGTAACGCCTATGATTGTTATTGCCATTGTGTGGACGTGGATGTTTGATCCGAATTACGGCATTTTAAACTGGTTATTAGGGATAGGCGATTCTGTAAAATGGCTTTATGATGAGAAATTTGCGATGCCTGCATTAATAATAGTCAGTATATGGAAAAATATCGGCTATAATATGATAATTTTCCTCGCCGGATTGCAAGCAATTCCCGAATCCGTCAACGAAGCCTGCGAGCTGGACGGCGCAACTGGTTTTCGGCGATTTTTTCTTGTAACATTGCCTCTTTTAACGCCCACCTTATTTTTTGTGTCTATAATGACGGTTATATCCTCTTTTCAGGTTTTTGACCTAATATTTCTTATGACAGAAGGCGGACCGCAAAATTCAACGATGATTATGGTTTACTGGCTGTTTAAACAGGCGTTTGAATATTTTAATATCGGCAAAGCTTCAGCGATTGCGTATGTTTTATTTGTTATAATTCTTTTATTAACTTTAATTCAATGGAAAACAAGAAAAAAATGGGTCTTAAACGAATAAATATAATTAAAATAATCTCTTATTCCTTGCTTATGGCGGGGGCTTTTTCTATGCTTACGCCTTTTATATGGATGTTAATTACGTCTATGATGACTCAAAAGCAGATTTTTTCCTATCCGCCGGAATTTATCCCTGATCCTTTGTATATTAAAAATTATCCTGATGTAGTTAAATCAATTCCTGTAGCGACATATTTTTTTAATAGCACTGTTGTTGCCGTTTTAACAACTTTAGGACAGCTTATAATCTCTTCTATGGCGGGTTATGCTTTTGCAAGATTTGAATTTAAATATCGAGAGCCTTTATTTTTAATATTTTTAGCGACTACAATGGTTCCTCCGCAAGTGAATATAGTTCCGCTGTTTTTTATAATGCGTGAATTATACTGGATAGACACTTATCAGGCATTAATTGTTCCCGGACTGTTCGGCGGCTTCGGCATCTTTCTTATGAGGCAGTGGTTCAAGACGTTGCCTGTGGAACTGGAAGACGCCGCTAAAATTGACGGTTGCAACCCTTTACAGACGTATTTCAGAGTTGCGCTTCCTTTGGCATTGCCTGCGCTGGCAACTTTAGGGATATTTACTTTTATTTTAACCTGGAACAGCTTTATGTGGCCCCTAATCGTTACAAATTCCGACAATATGAGGACTTTACCCGTCGGATTGGCGATTTTAAAAGGAAGTTTCAGAGAAACAACCGAATGGGGGCAGCTTATGGCATGCGCTGTGATTTCTGTAATTCCGGTAATAGGCGTTTTTTTGATGGGACAGAAATATTTTATAAAAGGCATTATGCTTGGAGGAATTAAAGAGTAAAGGTCGTCTTTAATAAGAATTTACCAAAATCATCTTTTTCATTTGCCGATTTCTTTCTATGGTTCGACTATGATTAAAGTCTGACCATATTCAACAGGTTGTCCGTCCTGAATGCAAATTTCTACGACTTTACCTGAAACTTCTGATTCGATCTCGTTCATAAGTTTCATAGCCTCGATAATACAAACAATTTGTCCTGCGCTGACTGTTTTTCCAACTTCCACAAACGAAGGCGATCCCGGTGAAGGTGATTTATAAAACGTTCCAACCATTGGAGATGTTATTTTTAAACGATTTGCTGATTCAACTTCTTTTTGCGGTTTTTGAACAATTTCTGCGTGCGGCAGGGCGACAGGCTGAGCTACAGAGGACATTGCTGACATAACCGGAGCGGCATGCGCTGTTATTACTTCTTTCTCTTTTCTTATTATAACCGCTTTTTCGCCGTCTTCTACTGACAATTCCGTTAATTCATTCTTGGAAACCATTTCAACCAGTTTCTCAATATAATCCAATTCCATTTTCATTCAATCAACCTCTTTGATTAATAATATATACAAATTTTTTAAAAATGCCGTAAATACTTATACTCTGTCCAGATATGAGTTTGTTCTTGTGTCAACTCTTATAACATCGCCGTTTTTAACAAAGAAAGGCACTTGAACACTTGCGCCTGTTTCTAAAACAGCAGTTTTAGTTCCGCCTGAAGCAGTATCGCCTTTTTCGCCAGGGGGAGTATCTGTAACTTCAAGTTCTACGAAGTTCGGGATGTCCACTCCTATAATTTTTCCCTGATATTTAAGAATCGTAATACTCATATTTTCTTTTAAATATTTTATTCCGCTTCCGATATCTTCAGCGGTAATCGTGAACTGATCATAGCTGTCATTATCCATGAACATATATTCATTTTCTGCGCCTTTGTAGAGATATTGCATATCTCTTCTTTCCACAATCGCTCTGGGGAATTTTTCTCCTGCTCTAAATGTTTTTTCCATAACATTGCCGGTTTCAACGTTTTTGAGCTTTGATCTTACAAAAGCAGAACCCTTTCCGGGTTTTACATGTAAAAATTCAATTATTGCATAGACACTTCCATCTATTTCAATTGTTAAACCTGTTTTAAATTCGTTTGTTGATATCATATTTAATTCCTGTAAAACTGCTTATCCAAATAAGTAGTTTTTATAATATATGAAACTTGATTTGCAGACAACTTAATTCTTTTATCTTTTCTTGCTTGCGGCTTGCATTCTTGCGATTGCTCTGGCTAAAGCAACCTGAGCTCTGTTTGCGTCAATATCGGGAGCTCCTGTTCTTAGTCTTGCTTCTGCCCTTTCCTTTGCCGCCCTGGCTCTTGGGATATCTATCTGTTCCCCGGGTTCTGCCGTATCGGAAATAATTGTAACAGTATTTTCCTTTACCTGAATTACCCCGCCCATTGTCGAAATAAATTCCTTTTTATTATCTTTTCTATACTCTGTTACGCCTATAGCAAGATCGGTCATGTAAGAAACATGATCCGGCAAAATGCCGAATTCTCCGTCAATGCTTTTTGAAAACACAGAGTCTACCTGTTCATCAACAAGAATTTTTTGAGGCGTTATTATTTTAAGATTAAGTTTTTTAGTCATAATATTAACTTTCTGCCATAGTTTTAGCTTTTTGCTGAACTTCTTCTATTGTTCCTACCATATAAAAAGCCTGTTCAGGTAAGTTATCGTGTTTGCCTTCAAGGATTTCCTTGAAACTTTTTATGGTATCTTCAAGTTTAACGTATTTCCCGGGAGTTCCGGTAAACTGTTCGGCAACAAAGAACGGTTGACTGAGGAATCTTTGAAGTTTTCTTGCTCTTGACACAACTATTTTATCGTCTTCTGAAAGTTCATCCATGCCAAGAATAGCGATTATATCCTGTAAATCTTTATATTTTTGAAGAACCTGCTGGACGCCTCTGGCGGTGTAGTAATGATCTTCGCCTATGATTTTTGGGTCAAGCACTCGGCTTGTGCTTGCTAGGGGATCAACAGCCGGATAAATTCCAAGCTCTGATATTTGTCTGGATAGAACAGTTGACGCATCCAGGAATGAGAAAGTAGTTGCAGGGGCAGGATCGGTAAGATCGTCAGCAGGAACGTAAATTGCCTGAACTGACGTGATTGAACCCTCTTTTGTACTGGTAATTCTTTCCTGCAATTCACCCATTTCCGTTGCCAGTGTAGGCTGATATCCTACTGCGCTTGGCATGCGTCCCAGCAAAGCTGATACTTCTGAACCTGCCTGAGTAAATCTGAAAATATTGTCAATAAACAGAAGAACATCCTGTTTTGCTTGATCTCTAAAGTATTCTGCGGCGGTTAAAGCGGTAAGTCCCACTCTCATCCTTGCTCCCGGAGGTTCATTCATCTGACCGTAAACAAGCGCAACTTTATCAATAACTCCGGATTCTTTCATTTCTCTCCAGAGGTCGTTTCCTTCTCTTGTTCTTTCTCCAACTCCGCCAAAAACTGAAACTCCGCCGTGTTCCTGAGCAATATTATGTATTAATTCCATAATTACAACTGTTTTTCCAACTCCTGCTCCTCCGAAAAGTCCGACTTTTCCTCCTTTTGGATATGGAGCAAGAAGATCAATAACTTTAATTCCCGTTTCAAATATTTCAACGTCTGTATTTTGATCTTTTAAAGTTGGAGCGGGTCTGTGAATAGGGTATTTAAACTCGCAATTAACCGGTCCTGCCTCGTCAACAGGATTTCCAAGCACGTTTAGTATTCTGCCAAGCGTTGCTGTACCTACCGGAACCATTATGGGCTGACCTGTGCTGATTACTTCCATGCCTCTTTTTAGCCCGTCAGTTGTTGACATCGCAACCGATCTGATTCGGTTATCTCCCAATAATTGCTGAACTTCCGTTACCAGATCAGGATTTTCTTCGCCCGGGTAAGCGTTTTTTATTATTAAAGCGTCATATATTTGCGGTAACTGTCCGCCAGGAAATTCTACGTCAATTACAGGTCCTATAATTTGTGTTATTCTACCGATAGTTTTTTCTTCAACAGCGTTAGTCATTATAAATTACCCCCATTTGGTTATTTCAAATTTTATTACTTACCTTTTATTTATCATATTTTTCGATTTTAACCAACTATGTTAAGTTTTTTATAATATAATAAATTCAAAATTAGTCTTTAAATACTTGTTATACAGATGAAAAGCGCATGAATATTAAATGAATTTAAAAAGTATTTTCAAAATAGCTGGCTTAATAAGCCTAATAACCATTTTCAGCAAAGTGGCGGGCTTTATAAGAGATGTAGTGATCGCAGGAGCTTATGGCGCATCGCTTACCAGCGACGCTTATTTCTACGCATATCAAATTCCGGCGATAACCTTTATAATTCTTGGAGGGCTTGGAGGACCTTTTCACACTGTTACTGTTTCTGTATTTTCAAAACATGATTCTGAAACACCTACAGGAGATATTGAAAAGGCGCTTAATAGTTTCATTAATATTACAGGGCTTGGCTTTCTTGCAATAACAGTTCTGATTTTCTTTAATTCAGAATTAATAGCAGAAATTATTGCCGCTGGAGGTAGTCCTGAGCTTCATCAAATGATTTCTGAGCAGTTAAAAATAATGTCACCGGTAATTTTAGTCGGAGGAATTGTCGGAATCCTTTTTGGTATTGCAAATGTATATGAAAAATTCCTTATAACCGCAGTTAGTCCGGTTGTTACAAGTATAGTAATGATTGTAGCCATACTGTTTGCAGGAGGGCAATACGGCGGACAGGTACTTGCCTGGTCTACTCTTTTAGGAGCGGTTCTTCAGTTAATAATTCAAGTTCCGGCTTATTTGCAGGCAGGTTTTAAATATAAATTTGATTTTGACCTTAAACATAAAAATATAAAGAAAATAGGTGAAATCCTTTTTCCTGCAATGCTTGGATGCTCTATAGGGCAAATAAATGTCTATGTTGATATGTTTTTTGCTTCACAGCTTACTGAAGGAAGCTGGTCTGCAATAGGATATGCAAATAGGATTTTTCAGTTTCCGGTTGGAGTGTTAATTACAGCCATGATGATCTCAATTTTTCCGGCGTTTTCTAAGCTTGTCGGGAATCAGGACTGGCAAAACCTTAAATATTATTTTCATAAAGGAATAAATTCCTTATGGTTTCTGTCTTTTCCTCTTTTTGTTTTGATGGCGGTTTTTTCTTATGAAACAATTAAAATTTTATTTGAAAGAGGAAGTTTTGATGCGGCAGACACTTTAATGGTTACTGAAGCGTTGTTTTATTTGTCTTTTGCGATGGTTTTTTATGTTGCCAGAGATACTTTAACAAGAGTGTTCTATGCCTTTGAAGACACGCAAACCCCTTTTTTAATAGCTCTTCTTTCAATATTTGTCAAAGCTTTGTTGAATTTTTTACTTGTAAAACAAATGGGGATAGCGGGAATTTGTATATCAACGGTATTTGTTTCAGCTATAAACGGTCTTTTGCTTGCTATTTTAATAAGAAAAAAAATAAATATGGAATTTTACAAAATTTTGCCTGATTTAAAAAAAATAATTTTTGCAACTCTTTTAATGACTGTTTTTGTGTATTTTTCTAAAGAAATTTTCGCTCAAATACTGGGAGATGACAAAATTTACATCGCTATTAATGTGATAATCAGTTCAATTCTAGGATTAACAATCTATTTCCTTCTTTCATTAGGTTTAAAAATAGAGCCAGCGGTTCAAATGACAGATAAAATAAAGATAAAATATTTCAAAAAAAAGGATTGGCATGAAAAAAATTAACTCAAAAACTTTAAAAATAATTCCTGCTGTTTCATATTTTTGGCTCATCTGGTTTTTGTCTTCTCATGAAATTCCAATTGATATTTCAAGCAGCGATAAAATTCTTCATACCATAGAATACTCTGTCATGGGTCTTTTTCTTTCTTATGGAATTATTAATGCAGATGATTTTAACCGTACAGGGGAAATTTTTGTTTTCTTTGCTTCGCTTACAGGCGCTATAGATGAAATTCACCAGGCATTTGTTCCTGGAAGAACCGCAAGTTTTGCTGATTTTGCTGTAGATATTTTAGGATGCGCAATTGGACTAACTTTTTTCATTATTTTCAGCAAATTTATAAAAAACTGTAAAAGCTTTATTCACAACCTATACCACCCCGAAAACAAGAGTATAATTTGAATTTTTTATAAACCCTTTTAATTAACTGAAAATTGATAACTTATTTCCAGGTGTTATTGTTTTTGCGGGTATTAAATGGTCGAAATGAATTCTTGATGCTTTTAATGTTTTTGTAGTTTCAAATTCCAATTTTTTTAAATTCTCTTCAAAAAACCAGCCCTGACGAAATTTATTCGGATCGCTTAAACCTATAGTAAATGGAATAGCTCCTTTTCCCAGAAGACAATCTGTTATTTTACTTCTTTTATTTTGCATTTCAGATGTTTCGTTAAGGAGTTCAGTATTTTTCATGAGAATAATACCCTTAAAAGCAGGTGTTGCGGAAAAAGAAGTTAAAGAGAGACTCATTTTAGTCCTTTCTAAAATAAAAATTTTGTCCAGTATATTTAATTAAAATTCCTGAATAAAAAAATTAATCTTAGAAAGCGTCTGTTTTTACAAAAATTAATAAAAATATAGGTAGTACATTGTTATATCAATCAAAATAAGTTTTCGTGTTTTTATCTACCCATCCCCATCCCCATCCCCAACCCCTTCAAAGGGAAGGGGCTTTTGTTATTTTTTTGCCTCACTCGCTTTGCTCGTTCGACAAAAGTTAATAAGACTTGAAAATTTTTTGTTTGTTACTTATCTATAGCCCGCGCCGCCCTGCGGGGCGGCGCGGGCTGAGTAAGAGTATAGCGGGTGTTTTGTTGCGCAAGCGGGAGTTTTAACTCATTCATGCGCCGAAAGCAAAACACCCGCTAATTAACTCGAATTGCTAATTAGTCGAAACGCTGAAATAGATTGAAATTTTATTTTAATTTTTTATGCGGCTCGCAGGCTTCGCCAGCCGCTACGCCAAATATAAAATTATTTATTTAGCAATTCAAGTTATTTAGCAATTCGAGTTAATTAGCTGGGTTTTCGGCTTCGCCGAAAACCCAGCTAATTAAGGCTTTAACGGGCGGGCGGCTTCGCCGCCCGCCCGTTCTATAAAAACAACTTTTTATAAATTCCTGAAAACTTATTCAAAATACAATATCTCTACCCCCCTACACACAAATTTCTCCAAATTTCATGAAAATTTCAAAAAATTGAGTTTTTAGAGGTGCCCATAATTAATTTTTTTTATACCAATCATTAAAAGAAAAGGCAAATAAAAAAGATGGTTTTTGTAAAACCTTAATTTACGGGTGTTTTGCCTTCGGCAAAACACCCGCTATACTCTTACTTAGCCCGCGCCGCCCGCAGGGCGGCGCGGGCTGTAAATATTAGCTTTTTAACAAATTAACGAAAACTTATTTTAATTGATATAACATTGAAATTACTGAATTTTGAGAAAAATACTTGTTCGCAACCCTCTTTATGTCTTCTGAAGTTACTTTTTTGACTTTTTCCTCTATCTCAACGTCAAAACCACAGCCAAGCGCCATAATGTCATAATAGCCAAGATAATAAGATTGCTGAGCATTTGTTTCATGCATAAATGCCCGCTTGCCAAAATAATTGTTTTTTGCGTCATTTAATTCTTTTTCCAACACCAGCTCGTTTTTTAACTTGTTAATTTCTGTTCCAAAACCCTCTATACAGGTTTCAATGTTGTTTGGAGCCGTTCCTATATAAACAGTGAACAATCCCAGATGCTTAAGAGCTTCAAGACTGCTTCTTACATGATATGCAAGACCTTTTTTATCTCTTAGTTCAACAAAAAGTCTTGAACTAAGACCGCTTGCTCCTAAAATTACGTTTAAAACCGTTATGGCAGGGTAATCTTCATCAGAAACCGCCGGTCCTATCCATCCCTGAACAATCTGCGCCTGCGCGGCGTCTTTTCTGGAGATTGTTACTGTCTTGTTTTCCGTTATTTCAGGGATTGGAACTATAATATCAGGCATATTAAGCTGTTTGATTGAGCCAAATTTTTCTTCAAGAATTTCTAAAATCTCACCTCTGTCGATGTCACCCACAACCGAAATTACCATTTTGTCAGGAATAAGCGAGGTTTTGAAATAATAATCCCTTATATCTTCAATTTTTATGCGGGGCATTTCTTCTAAAATGGTTGTATGTGAATGCCCGTAAGGATGATCTTTGAACATTGTTTTGATAAGATTATCAAATGCCTGCGTTTTGGGCGAATCTAATTCAAGTTTAAGTTCGCCGGTAAACTTTATTTTCTCTTTTTCAAGATGTTCAAAAGTTGAATTTTTAATTATGTCTTCAAGTAAATCAACCGCTTTTTCGAAATCTTCATTTAAAAATAATGATCTTGCTCTTAAAAAATCCTGCTTGGATTCAACGCTAAGCTCTATTGCATTATTATCAAGCTCATTTGCCAGTTCTTCGGCTGATCTTGTCTGTGTTCCCTGAAGTAAAAGTCTGCCGGTAAGATTTGCAATTCCTGCGAGTTTTTCATATTTTACCCCTGAACCCATAAACATATTTATTGCAATTCTTGGCGTATTCGGGTTTTTCCTCGTTATAACCTTTATATTATTGCTTAATTTATCTGTATTAAAAGATTGCATTTGTTTCTCCATTTAATGATTAAACAGTTGTTATTCCGGCATAAGAACAGAAATCGACACTTTATTCAAGTCAAGATATTTTTTTGCCGCATTTAAAACATCATCGGCAGTAATATTTTCAAGAGCATCAAGGTATGTAACATAGCATGACATACATTCATATACTGTCATGAAATGCCCAATCAGTTCTCCTATATCAGAAACAGTTTCTGAATCCTCTGCAAATCCTGTTTTAAGCTTTTTCTTGGCTTTTTTAAGCTCATAGTCTTCTATTTTTTGATCTATAACTTTTTGAAATTCATTTTTAATTAATTCCAGCGCCTTTTCTTTTTTAGCAGGAACAAAATTTCCCTGCGCTAAAAAGACATTTCCTTCTCTGAACTCATATTGCGACGTTCCTGTTACGTTAAAAATTTGTTCCGGCTGTTTTTCTATCAAATTTTGATAAAATCTTGAGCTTTTGCCTTCTCCGAGAACAATACTTAAAATATCCAGACAAATGTTGTCTTTAAGGTCTTTAGGCTGCGGTCCGTGAAATCCCATCATAAGGAATCCCGTATTAATTTCTTTTTTGAAGTTTTCGACATATCTTGATTCTGTTTGCAACGGCTCTTTTTCTGTTTCGAGTTTTACGGTTTTTCTTTCTTCAGGAAATATAAAATTCTTTCTTACAATTTCAAGAATTTCTTTTGCGTCAACATCTCCTGTGATTATGGTGTACATGTTTTCCGGAGTATACCATTTTTTATAGTAATCAACGATTGTTTCTCGTGGAATTGAAGCTATAACATCAGCTGTGCCGATTACATCTCTTTTATACTGATGAACCTTGTACATAAGGCTGTTCATTTCGTCATAAGTCTTTGTCCAGTGGTTATCATCACGCATTCTTATTTCTTCAATAACAACAAATCTTTCTCTTTTTTCTTCAACATTCGGATTTTCAGGATCAAAAACAGGTCCTATTTCTTCTTCGGGAAGAAGCGGGTTTAAAATCATATCGGCATGGAGTTCTATTGTCAGGTTTAAATTTTCATTGTTTTCGTCATTTGGAATGGTAACATAATAGAAAGTGTAGTCTTTCCAGGTTGCGGCGTTAACTACAGCTCCTTTTGATTCAAGAATTCTGTCAAATTCGCCTGCCGGATATTTAGGTGTTCCTTTAAACATCAGGTGTTCAAGAAAGTGGGAAACGCCTGTTATGGAATCATCTTCATTTATAGAACCGGTTTTTATCCAGGTGCTGATATTAACCAGCTTTCCAGGTTTATTCGCAATGATTATTGTATGTCCGTTTTCAAGATAATAAAACTCTACAGCCTTGTCTACATAAGGAAAATTTATAAGCTCCCTGCTTTTTATTTCGGGAATTTTTATATTCATAATTAAAAATTAAACTCCAGATACTTTTTACATTGTTGTTATATTTTACTTCAAATTCAACTAAAAACAAAAGAATTTTATTGTTTATATCTACCCCCCAAGCAAATTTCATGAAAATTTCAAAAAATTGAGTTTTTAGAGGCGCATTTAGAGATTAAATTTTATTTTAAAGGGGTAGGGTTGAGGGTCTTTATTAAACTCCAAAAAATTTTTACAGATCACTATAATAAATTTTTCTTTTTTTCTTGATTATTTCGTTTATTTTTGATTTATAATTATAAGTCAACTGAATATAATTTATAATTTTAAAAGACATTTCAATAAATAAAAATTCAGAATTGTTATTATATTACAAAAAAAGAGGTTAGAATAAGTGGCGCAACAAGAAAAAGAACAAAAAGAACCAGGTAAAAAAAGTTATCGCACAGCAGATGAAAAAAGAGAAGACTATTTGGGTTCCTCAAAAACGCAGTCTGAGTGGAAAGAAAGAGTACTTCAAATACGAAGAGTTACTAAAGTAGTAAAAGGCGGAAAAAAACTCAGTTTCAGAGCCGTTGTTGTTGTAGGAAACGGTAAAGGCATGGTTGGAGTCGGAGTCGGCAAATCAAACGAAGTTATTGGCGCAATCCAAAAAGCCATAATCGAAGGAAGAAAAAGCCTTATACAAGTTCCAATATTCAAAAAATCCATACCTCATCCAATATTATCAAAAGCAGGAGCGGGTAAAATTTTATTAAAGCCTGCCGCTGAAGGTACAGGACTGATCGCAGGAGGTTCTGCCAGATCAGTGCTTGAATTATCCGGTATTGAAAATATACTTTGTAAGTCTTTAGGCTCAGATTCGCCTTTAAATATTGCAAGAGCGACAATTAAAGCGCTTTCTGAATTAAGAAGATTCAAAGATGTCGCAAATGCCAGAGGGCTTACTATTGAACAAATGTTAAATTAATAGAAATAAATGATTGAATAACAGGTGTAAAAATGGAAACTACTGAAAATAAAACAATAAAAATAGATGATCTAAGACCAGCCGAAGGCGCAGTGAGAAAAAGAAAGCGTGTAGGTCGGGGAATAAGCTCAGGAATGGGCAAAACCTCCACAAGAGGACACAGAGGAGAAGGACAGCGTTCAGGACAAAGCAAAAAACGCGGATTTGAAGGCGGACAGATGCCTGCTTACAGAAAAGTTCCTAAATTAAAAGGATTTCCTCTTGTAAATCGTATCGTTTACGCTGAAATCAACGTTTCTTTGCTTGAGAAACTTGAAGCAGACGTAATTGACCTGGATATTTTAAAGGAAAAAGGTCTTTTTAGCAAAAACTATGAAGAGCTTAGAGTTCTTGGCAACGGTGAAATAACAAAAAAAATTACTGTAAAAGCAAGACATTTTTCAAAATCAGCTAAAGAAAAAATTGAAGCTGCCGGCGGACAAGCTTTACAGGTATAAAATCAGCCTGTAAACAATAGAGTATAATATTAAAAAAGAGGTGTTTTGGCTTTGTCGAATCACCTCTATAATTAATAAACAGAGTAGTTAATCAATAGAAGTACCTATAATGCTTGGATATATCTGGTTATTTTTCATAGTAACAGCCGTAATAGTTGGCGGGATAAACGGTCGTATTGATCAAGTCGGTCAAGCGGCAATAGATTATTCAAAATTGGCTGTTGAAATATCAATTTCTTTAATAGGAATAATGAGTTTGTGGCTTGGGCTTATGAAACTCGCGGAAGCTTCAGGATTAATTTTATTAGTTTCCAAGCTTATTAAGCCTCTTACAAAACGAATATTCCCTGAAGTGCCGCCGGAGCATCCAGCTATGGGCAGTATTGCGATGAATATTTCCGCAAATGCTCTTGGGGTAACGAATGCCGCAACTCCGATAGGCATAAAAGCGATGAAGGAATTACAACTGCTAAATGAAAATAAAAATACCGCAACTAATGCCATGTGCGCTTTTCTTGCAATAAATTCAGCCGGATTACAACTTGTACCTGCCTCTATAATTGGTGTTTTGATTGGAGCAGGCGCAAAAAATCCAACAGTTATAATTCTACCAACCATTTTAGCTTCTGGAATAGCTTTAATCGTTGGAATAATTGCTGTTAAAGTTCTGGAAAAGCTCCCTGTCTTCAGGATGGAAAATTTTTCGGAAAAAGGAGAAGAGCCATGCCTTTAGAAAAATTTGCAGAAATTATAAAGAATATTTCAGTATGGATATTGCCCTTATTGATAGTTTTAATCCCTTTATGCGCATTATTCAAACGGATTGCCCTATATGACACCTTTATTAAAGGAGCAAGAGAAGGAGTGGGCGTTGGATTAAGAATAATACCATACCTGGTAGCAATTCTTGTTGCTGTTGGAATGTTTCGAGCCTCTGGCGCAATGGAATTGCTGGCTAATTTTCTTGCGCCCGTTTTAAACATAATAGGCATGCCTGCGGATATTTTGCCTCTTGCAATAATAAAGCCGCTTTCAGGCAGTGGGGCATTGGGGATTACAACCGAAATCGCCAATCAGTACGGCGGGGATTCCTATATGGCGAGGCTTGCAGCGGTAATGACTGGAAGTTCTGAAACAACGCTTTATGTAATTGCGGTTTATTTTGGTTCAGTGGGAATTACAAATGTAAGGCATGCTCTTGCCGCCGGATTAATTGCGGATTTCGCCGCCATCTTCGCTTCACTTTTCATTTCCAGAATTGTGTTTTAAGCAGGTATAGGGACTTGATTTACTAATTACTCGAAACGCTGAAATAGCTTGAAATTTTTTATTTTAATTTTTTATTAAACAGGGGCGAACACGTTGCTTCAGCCTAGAACTTTAGGAAGCTAATTTTAGCTCGAAAGTATCGGCAGACGTGGAGATGCCATAGACCTCATCCTGTAAATT
>Ga0209202_1001530_pt1 | contig 14023 bp, 12 predicted proteins | sample AD_UKC032_MetaG_FD_184416 | JGI IMG/M metagenome (GOLD analysis project Ga0209202, IMG submission 184416) | Active sludge microbial communities of municipal wastewater-treating anaerobic digesters from USA - AD_UKC032_MetaG (SPAdes) (version 2) | ecosystem: Engineered > Bioreactor > Anaerobic >... | reverse complement strand
AACTTCCTTATTCGAAAAATAGTCCAGAGTAAGATCGAAAAATATAAAAGTACAATCCTGACCGATGTTGATCTGACTCTCGCTAAAACTTGGGGGCTCGGCAACGTGAAAGGCAAGTCGGTGTTTGTGTTGATCGGCAAAGATAAAAAGATCAAATATTTAAGGTACACCGATAAAAACAAACCATGGACCAAAGCAGAGATTGACACTGTTCTTAAAACGGTGGAAGATTTAATTGCAAAATAATAGCATATTAGTCATCTAAACAAGAATCACAGCAGAAATTAAATGCTATAAGGTACCAGAACCCTCAGCTGCATTCATTGGTGGCTGAGGGTTCTTTTTGTAAGTATCATTCATTGCTATGTTACGAATGAAAAAATTTTCCGGGGTTAAGCAGGTTCTCCGGGTCCAGCAATGCCTTGAGCCGTTTCATCAGGGCAAGGCTTTCCCCATGTTCCGCCTGCATGAATCGACTTTTACCGATACCGATGCCATGCTCACCGGTGCAGGTGCCTTCAAATGCCAATGCCTTCATTACAATGTTGTAGCTGGCGTCTTCCACGCGAGCCCAGCGTTTTTCATCCTGCGGGTCATCCATCACGTGGACATGAATGTTGCCATCCCCGGCATGTCCGAAAAGATAAGCGGTCAGATCGCTGACTTCCTTTTTGCTGAATTCCACCATTTCGCTGTAACGCGAAAGCGGCACCGCTACGTCCATGATCAGCGGAGAAAGACCAATGTGGTAACGCTTGATCGATTCATAAGTTTGATGCCGTATTTCCCACAACCGCGCCCGTTCCTCGGCGCCGATGCCCTTATCGAGAAAAAGCGCTCCGTTGGCCCGACAAATCTCTTCCACGAAATTCATTTCTTCGCACAGGCCCCGCTCGCTGTATCCGGAAAATTCCATGAGGAGTGTCGGCTTTTCGTCCAGGGTTAGACCGCGATCGGCATTGAGCACGTGTATCACATTGGTATCCAGAAATTCCATGGCGGAAGGTGCAAGCCCTCCGCGCATAATCTGATAAACCGCAGTAGTGGCGTTGAGAACAGTTGAGAAGGTTGACCGCACGGCCATAAAATTGACGGGCAGGCCGACCACTTTCAACGTTGCTTCGGTAATAATGCCCAGGGTGCCTTCCGATCCGGTAAAAAGAGCCGGAAGGTTATAGCCGGATGAACTTTTCCGTGCGCGGTTGCCCACATGGATTACGTCACCACCGGGCAGAACAACGACCAAACGCATGACATAATCTTTTGTCGCGCCGTAGCGGACAGAGCGGATACCACTTGCGTTGTTGCCGATCATGCCACCGATCGTAGCCGCGGCGCCCGGGTCGGGTGGAAAGAAAAGTCCATCGCGGGCAAGCGTTTTGTTGAGATCCTTGTAAATTACACCAGCCTGAACATCCGCCTGGAAATCTTCCGGACGGACGGCAAGAATTTGATTCATCTCATTAAAATCGATAACCATTCCGCCCTGCACAGGGATGGGATTACCTTCCAGACTGGTTCCGGCTCCCCACGCGGTGACAGGCATTTTATTTTGGCTTGCCCAGCGGACAAGACGGCTGACTTCCTCTGTGGTATTTGGCCAGACCACAACCTCCGGAAGAGCCGGCATATGAGATGATTCATCATGGGAATGCAAAGTGCGGACGGATTCGCCCGCGGAAACCCGGCGGTCATCCAGGATGGTTTTGAGTTCGCTGAACTCAAGATTTTTTGTCATGGTTGTTTCTCCAGAAATGTTTCTTATGACATTTCTAAATCAAAGCGCTATCTTTGTTTGGCGTTGTCAGCGGCTTCTTTTTGCGCTTCGCGCTCAAAGTTCCCAGTTTGATTGGTTTGGCTCAAATGATCTTTTGTCGAGCTGCCGTAACGGGTAAGAAAGGTTTTGATAATCAAGTCATAGGGTAGATCCGCAAAAGAGCCATGATCGGTTACGTATTCCATGTGACGGCGGCCTTCCAGGTCGAAAGGATGAAAAATCGCGTCACGGATGCCATCCCAATCCAACGTCTTGACCTTAAATTTTTTGCACATGGATATGTTAAACGTCGGCGTTACCTTGATCCAGTGTCCGTCAAGCCAAACATCATTATAACCGTGGTAGTAGAACGTGTCGGTCTGCATCATCTTTTTGAGCCGCTCAGTGGCCAGGTGATTGCGAACGTCGGCAAAATGCAGGCGGCAGGGGATGCCCTGCGACCGCAGAGCAGCAGCCAGAACAACGGCTTTGCCCACACAATAACCATATCCCTGGCGCAGGATCGTGCTGGCCTTGAATGCGCTTCGAGCGGGATCGATCCGGTAGGGATCGTAATAAATGCTGTCCCGGACGGCGTAGTAGAGTTTGACGGCTTTTTCTCGGGGTGTCGTCGTGCCCGCGACGGTATTTTGTGCAAAGTCCAGAAGTTCCGGCGAATCGCTATCGATAAACTCTGTCGGTCTTAAATATTGTTCATGCATAATCTGTCTTTTACGGTTTAATCATCACCTTGATGGCGGTCGGGTCCTGAATCTGCGTTTTAAAGGCTTCGGCGGCCTGATCCAGCGGGAAAAAATGTGTGATCAAGTTTTCAGTTTTGACCTTGCCGTTCTTGAGCAATTCGATGACTGCGGGAAAATTGCCGCCCAGGCAACCAACCAGGGTGAGGTTTTTGCTGATAACGGACAGAGGCTGCCAGTTTAGCGCCTCTTCGTAAATCCCGACAAGCAGAATTTTGCCGCCGCCTCTGGCCATGCTGACTGCCTGATCAAATGTGGTCTGGTTACCCGCGCATTCTACAACGGTATTGACGCCCAGTTGTCGGGTTGCTTCCATAACAGCTGCAAGCGTGTCATCCTTGGCTGCATCAATCACCGGATCGGCTCCGCATAGCTTTGCCGCAGCCAGGCGTGAAGGCCTTCGTCCGGCGGCTAGAATTTTTTCCACACCCATCGCTTTGAGTACCTGGATGGCATAAAGGCCGATCACACCCAGGCCGATGACGGCGATAATCTCATTGGCTTTGGGTTGGCCCCGGTTGACGGAAAAATAAGAAATGGAAAGGGGTTCCACCGATGCCCCGTCTTCATAAGTCAGTTCCTCGGGAAGCGGGAAGACGCTGCGGCCCAGAATCGCAAAGGGAACATGGACATATTCGGCCATTGCGCCGGGAAACTGATAACCCAAAAGTGCCATCGCTGAGCAGCGATGCATTTTGCCTTGTTTGCACCAGTAGCATTTGCCGCAGGGAGAAAAACCGACAGCCGTGCAGCGCGTGCCTTTGGCAATTCCCTGCACATCGGTGCCGACTTCCACAATATCTCCGCTGAATTCATGCCCGAAAATCGTGCCGTCGTGACCTTCCTCTTTATAAACATGCAAATCGGAGCCGCAGACGCCGCAGGTCTTTACCTTGATGATTACGCCATGCGGAGCGCAGACGGGATCGGGGACGGTTTCAGTTCGGATGTCTTTTGCGCCATGAAGGACAGCTGCTTTCATAACCTTATCCTCTTTAATCAATCCGTGCGAAGCTTATTTCAAAGATTCGCACAACTGTCAAGATGACCTTGGGAGCAACGGTTACTAGATCTTGTCTGTTGAAAGCAGAATCGGATGTGTTCAGCCGCTTCCAGATTTCCGATCCTTCTGACCGGTATCGGCAAACGCATTCTTTCCTTCTCCTGGAAAGTATTTTCTCAGAGAGCTGGGGTCGAGCAGGGACCACATTTTTTCGCGAGCAATTTCCGCAAAACGTTGGTTTTTGATGATAACGATGTGCTGATCAGCCAGTTCGAGAATCAATTTTCTGATTTCATCAGGCTCCTTTTGGGTCAGTCGGGAAAGTCCGGTGATGTGGTCTTCCAAAGCCGCCTGGGGCTGATCCAGAATATGCGTGATGATGACCAGGCGTGTCCAGAGGTTGGTAAAATCTTCCAGAGCGGTGTTGGAATTTTTCAAGCGTGTGGAAAATTCGCTCAGCATGTACAGGGCCACTTCTCGGCTTTCGCGTATCAGGGTACGGAAGGTCGCTTCGTCAATCACAGCCAGATGGCTGTCTTCGAGAGCGCGCGCCGTAGCGGTGCGCCTGACGTCGATGAGCAGCGCCATTTCGCCGAAATATTGTCCCGGCCCCATTTCCGCCAACGTCTTTTTTACCGAACAATCGATGCGTTCCAGACCGATGCGGCCTGAAAGGATATAAAACATCTCGCACCCCGTGTCACCCTCATTGAAAATGATGCTGTTCTCAGTGTAGGTGTGGCCGAATTTCTTGAAGAGTCGTTCATCCACTTTCAGCCTGGAAGAATGCGGTTTGAGCAGCGCTCTCTCCAGAAGCAGGACATCACGCCGCTCATAAGAAGACATCATTTCTGCGCAGAACAAGAAGATCAGCGCTACGTAAAAAACCCAAATGACTAGAATAACAACTGTCTCCAGCGATCCGAAGATAACATGATAGCGAGTATAGTTCGTCACATACCAGGTGAAAAATTGTTTGGCAAGCTCCAGAAGAAACGCGAAGACGACGCTGCCGGCCAGAGCCACGGGAAAGCGGATTTTCAGCGTGGGGATGATCCGGTAAATAGCAGTGACCAAAATCACAACCATCAAATACGGCACAATATAGCGCAGAACAATTTGCGCCGGAGAGGTCAATGAAATTTCAATGTCGCCGGGTAAGATCAGAGGTTCCTTCGCAAACAGCGCCGCCACATAGCTGATCAATACGCTTAAACCGCCGATCATCCAGGCTGTCGGTATCATGCCAATGGCCATCAGCTTAGAGGCCAGGTAATTGCGTTTCCGCTGAGACCGGAAAATCATGTTGAGTGCTGATTCAATCGTGTTAAAGATTGCGGCCGACAACCAGATCAGACCCAGTACCCCTACCCAGCCCAGAACTTTGCTTTTGCCTTCGATTTGTCCCAGCTGTTTGAGAATATCCTCGGAAAAATAGGGATGGAAATTCTGTACGGCACTGACGATGTCCATTTGAATGTTGGGATTAGAACTGAAGAAAGATCCGGCGGCAATGATGGTTAAAATAAAAAGCGGAATGGCGGACAAAATGGCATAGAGGGCAATGGCCGCCGCCTGATTCCCGTCGCTGTTATTGCCGAAGTTCTTCACGGCATCAGAAAGAATATCCCAGAAGCCTGCAGCCCTCATTCTTAAAGATTCTTTGCGCATCTCGCGCCGGGCTGCCGTATCATTTTGTTCTTCAATCATGAGCATTCGCCTGGTGCCATTATTTTAAAGATGCGGCATCTTACATCGTAATTGTGATCCGGTCAAAATGATTGTTAAAGGGAAAGGGGCTTGATCAGGCTGTACGCTGTCAGAAAGGATTCCACTTCTTTAAAAACTTCGAGGGCTATCTCGCCACGAACAATTCCGTGCCGATTGAAATCAATCCAGGCAAAATACTTTCTGCCCGTACCCAGGTGTTGAAATATTGCCGGCCCGCTTTCCGGAGCGACTTTGGGGTCATTTTTTGCCTGGATGACAAGCGCCGGAATATCAATATCATGAAGCGATCGGCGGACATTTCTCATGAGCTTTTTAACCTGAACAAAGGCACTGACCGGACATCGGAGATAGTTTATCTGGGGATTGTCTGCCTCGTTTTTCAAAAACTCCCTTGCCGGATTGCTCATCCCCAAATAAGTGCAGAGATGATTAAACCCATTCAGAAATTCAGCAAACCTCGATGAAAAGCTTCTAAATTTCAGCGGCGCGCTGACGGCAATCACAGCATCAAAATCATGGGGTTTCAGGATAGCCGATTGAAGGGCAAGGCCTGCACCGGTTGAAAAACCGGCCACCAGAATATTTTTGCAGCATGTTTTCAGAATGGCATGGCCGCGGTCAACCGAATTCAGCCAGTCACGATAGCTTCGAACGGAGAGATCCTTGGAGGATGTCCCGTGACCGGAAAGTCTGGGCGCATAAACGGTCAGACCTTTTGCGTGCAGAAAATTCGCCCACTCCCTTACCTCTTCCGGGGCAGCCATGAGCCCGTGAATGAGGAGCACGCCGGTTTCAGACCCGGGTGCGTGTAAAAAAAAAGGCATTCCAATATCCGTTGGTTTACTTTCACCCGCAGAATAGTTCTTTTCATACTCTCGGATAAATAAAGCCGACTCTGCTGCCAAAAGTCTAGCCGTCGCTTTGCCGGGTTTTGTGAGCACAGGAACGGTCGCCATGATTTACGCGCCATAAACTCCGTAGATCATGGCATAATGCAGAACTCCACCAATCAGAACCATGATGTGAAAGAGTTCGTGGAAGCTGAAAATACCCGGTAGCAATCTTGGTTTTTTGATCACATAAATAATGCCGCCCAGTGTAAAAGCAACGGCGCCTGAAAACAGGAGGACGCCCTGTGTTAAAGACATGTTGGCGAGTAGCTGTTTGATCGTGAAAAGCCCTGACCAGCCCATGAACAGATAGATAACCGCGTACAGTTTTCTGGGCGCTCCGGGGAAAAAAATCTGAGAAATTACACCAACGCCCACAAGACTCCACTGAAAGGCAATCATCGACCATTTATATGGATCCTCCAGGCAGAAATAGCATACCGGCGTAAACGTTCCCGCGATCATGAAAAAAATGGCCAGTCGATCCATTTTTCTCCAGAAAGATAACTCATTATCTTCTTTTTTGAATGCATGGTACAGAGTGCTTGCTGAAAAAAGGAAAACGACGGAAATTCCATAAATGAGTGCGGTCACAAGACCGGACGCTGAATCACTGGCAGCTATTGCCAGATAGATTGTCCCGATGACGGCGGCGATCATTCCGGCAAGGTGTGAATAAAAATTAAAACGCTCCTGAGTTTTGACTTTCATAACAATCTCCCTTGGAGAAAAACTTATTTTCATTCTCCAATTGGAAATCTGTTCATAAATCTATTGGAAAAGCCAGGATTAAATATTCAATCTTTGTTCAAGTAGCATCGGCATAAAGAAATAAAAATGACATAAATTCATATTGCAAAGGCAGGCTTCCTGGGTTATGAAAATCATCATGAACAGATTCTCTTATTCCATTATTTTGCTGCTGCTGTTTCTGTTGTTGGCTGCTTGTGATAAATCGTCGCAGACCGAAAACGCCCGTTCGCAAGCGGACAAGCCGCCAGCCTACGGCGATATTCTGGTGCGGGGCGATATCGGCGATGCCAGCAATTTAATTCCACTTCTGGCCTCCGATTCCGCGTCACATTCCGTTGCCGGCATGGTCTTTAACGGTCTGGTCAAATACGATAAGGACATGAATATTGTTGGAGATCTCGCTGAATCCTGGGATTTCACGCAAAATGGTCTGGTCATCACATTTCATCTGCGCAAGGGTGTCCAATGGCATGACGGCAAGTCCTTTACCGCTGCTGACGTGCTTTATACCTATCAGGTCACAACCAATCCCAAGACGCCCACGGCGTATGCCGGAGATTTTTTAAAGATCAAGAAGGCGGAAGTGCTCGATGATTACACGTTTCGGGTGACTTATGATAAACCCTTTGCACCCGCTTTGATTAGTTGGGCTTCCGCTATCCTGCCGCGTCATTTGCTTGCGGGGAAAGACATTACAAAAAGTCCGTTGGCTCGCCATCCCATCGGAACCGGACCATACAAATTCAAGGAATGGGTGGCTGGACAGAAAATCGTGCTGGTCTCGAACGAGAACTATTTTGAAGGACGTCCTTACATCGACGGAAGGGTTACCCGTATCATTCCCGATACCGCCACCATGTTTCTGGAACTGCGTGCCCAGAATATCGGCATGATGGGCCTGACGCCGCTGCAATATACAAGACAGACGGACAATAGTTTATTCAAAGAGAATTTTAACAAGTATCGCTACCTGAGTTTTGCCTACACGTATCTGGGGTACAATCTGAAGAATCCTCTCTTTACGGACAAGCGGGTAAGGCAGGCCATTTCCTATGCTGTGAATAAAGATGAAATCATCAGCGGTGTTCTGCTGGGATTGGGCAAGCCGGCGACAGGGCCGTATAAACACGGCACATGGGCGTACAACGATAAAGTGAAAATTTATAATTACGATCCGGCGAAAGCGCGCGAACTGCTCAAGCAGGCAGGCTTGACGGATGCCAACAATGACGGTGTTCTGGAAAAAGACGGTAAAACATTTGAGTTTGAAATCCTGACCAATCAGGGTAACGAAACCAGGCAGAAATGCGCCGAAATCATTCAGCGGCAGCTCAAAGAAGTTGGCATATCCGTGAAAATACGTATTGTGGAATGGTCGGCTTTTGTGACGGATTTCATCAATAAGCGGCGCTTTGACGCGGTGATTCTGGGTTGGACGATTCCACTCGATCCGGATGCCTATGACGTATGGCATTCCAGTAAAACCTCGCCGGAAGAGCTTAACTTTGTTTCCTATAAAAACCCTGAAGCCGACGAGATGCTGGAGAAGGGACGCAGTACCTTCAATCAGGCCGAGCGTAAAAAATATTATGATCGCTTTCAGGAAATCCTGGCTGAAGATCAGCCCTATACCTTCCTGTATGTTCCTGAGGAATTGATCATCATCAACAACCGTATCCGGGGTGTAGAGCCTGCGCCTATCGGCATTGGTCACAATTTCATCAAATGGTACGTTCCCAAAGATGAACAAATATATACGATGACTCGATAGGACTTTCAACAGGCGGGGGGAACGGCCGCGACCGTTTATTGCCAGGAGCATCATTCATGGAAAGCACAATTGCTAAAGCCATTGGTCTTAAGTATCAACCCGTTGCGCTGCTCTGGTCCAGTGAAAATCCGGAAGGAGCCATGCAGTTTTCCGAAGGCAAGTGGGGTTGCGTGATGTGGCTGGCTGTTTCCGCGGCCAAAGGCAAACCCGCCGTGGCTGATCAAAAAACCTTCGGCTGTGTCGGTGGCGGCGTGGGGTTGGGTTTCGGTAATCAGTATCTAAACTTTCCCGGCGGCGAAGAAGGATTTTGCCACTTTTTGTCCTCAGGGAATGTCGGGCGTCCGGGTGGATCAGAACTGGCCGAACAAATCAGACCTTTTATGACCAAAGAGAGTCATGATAATTTTCTGCATGGCGAACGCTACGTCAAAAGCCCGGAACTGGTTCACAAGTTTCTCGAGGTGCTGCCGATGACAGACATCCCCGAGGCATATGTGGTGTTCAAACCGCTGGCCGATATTGATCCTCTCAAAGAAAAACCTCAGACGATTATATTTTTTGCTACTCCCGATCAGCTCTCCGCGCTGGTTGTGCTAGCCAACTTTGGCCGGGGTGATAATGAAAACGTAATCATCCCTTATGCCGCCGGTTGCCAGACGATCGGCATCTATCCCTATCGCGAAGCCAAATCCGGCAAGCCCCGTGCCGTTGTAGGCTTAACCGATCTATCCGCTCGCGTCTATGTCCGCAAACAATTGGGCGATCCCCATTTGATGACCTTTGCCGCCCCCTTCGTGCTTTTTGAAGAAATGGAACGCAACGTCCCCGGCTCTTTCCTTACGCGTCAGGCCTGGCAAAACCTGTTGAAGAATGTTTCTTAAGAAGCAACAAGTTGTCCGGCTGTCTTGATATTGATGGTTCGTCCGGTTGATGTGTACTTCTAGCTCATTCACCGACAAGTCCTCAGTATTTGACAATTGTCAAATAGTGAGGATTATGAGATGTCATAATAAAGTCCCGCATGAAGCCACACTAGCATCTAAAATCCTATCGTAAATTTTACGCCGATTTCTGTAGATTCATTTTTGGGTTCCAATACGGCGACATCTTTAATTCCATAATATGTCCTGTTTTCAATTTCTGATTGATCAATATTCCAATACCTTACGAAGGGTTCTATTGCAAAAAATAGCCGAGCTGTTTGCTTCTTGATCATTATCGATCCTCTCAACCCATAACCGCTGTTCTGGTCATTTTCAACATCGTTATAACCGGCACCAGCCGTGCTGAAATTGCTTTTTTGCTCCCCCTTCCAGAAATAATCATATTCAATCGTGGCACCGGCAGACCAACCATTATTGAAAACATTTACAGCTTCAATACCAATCGGGTTGTAGTAATAATTTGATTCTCTTAAGTATCCATTAGAACCTGTTGAGCTGGTTCGTCCTGCCATATCATCTCTCAAATACCGGTAACCAAGGCCTATGAAGGGCGTGATCGTGAGAGACTTGGAGAGTTTAAAATCATAGCCTCCAAGCGTCCTGATTTCAAAAATGATATCATCTATATTGTTAAAGGTGGCCGAATTTTGGTAGTCCACCTGTCCATAACTGAATCTGCCTGTAACTTTAATCATGATGCCATTATGATAACTATAGGCCGCATCGATTCCATACATGAGGCCTTTTTCGCTCATAACATCCGGTTCTCGATACTCAATGTATGAAATTTCCGGACCTATTTCCCAAATGTGCCGGATTTCTAATCGGGGTATACTTTTATCTGATTTTGTATTTTCGCTTTGTGCAGTAGAAAAGGTAGAAAATAATAGGATGAATGTGACCATTAAAGCGCAAGCCCAAACTTTTTTGTGGCGTTGACTCATAGGGTGTTACCTTTCTTTCATTGAAAACATAAAAAGCAATTTTGATCTTACTTATAAATCATTTTCGTGTTTATTGTAAATAAGTTGAAGGGTTTTGTGTGTCAAGGTAATTATTACAATTTGCAGCATCGTTTTTGTTTTTTTAAGATAGCTCTTTTTCTAAAAATGTCGTAGATTACCTACTAGAAATAAAATTTCTTATAAGACGAAAGGAGCTCAAAATGAACTATTTGTTGCAACCGAAAAAGTATCAGAGCCTCATGTCTGACAAAGGATCACAGGCTATCATGGACAAAACCATCGCCTTCTTCGAAAAGATGGGCAAGACCAGACTCACGGAAGATTTCAATAAGAAGGTCTGGTATCGCGAGTTCATTGATTTTATTGCCAAAGAACAAATATTTGCCAAGCTTCTCACCCCGAGCCAATATGGAGGTGGTGATCCGGACTGCCGCTGGGACACGGCCCGCAACAGCGAATACAGTGAACTTTTGGCCTTTTACGGGCTGGGCTACTGGTATTGTTTTCAGGTCAGCATCCTGGGTCTTGGCCCCATCTGGATGAGCTCCAATGAAAAAGCCAAGCAAAAAGCCGCCGAACTGCTCAAAAAAGGGGCGATCTTCGCCTTCGGTCTGTCCGAAAGAACGCACGGTGCGGATATCTATTCCACTGAAACCAGCCTGACACCTAAGCCTGACGGGACCTGGGTTGCCAACGGTGAAAAATATTATATCGGCAACGGCAACGAAGCCGAGATGGTTTCCACACTGGGCAAAATCAAGGATGGCACGGACGATTATACTTTTTTTGTTACTAATTACCGCAACAAGGCCTATGAGCTGAAGAAGAATGTCATTTCCCATCAGGAATATGTTTCTAACTTCGCGCTGCATGATTATCCCATTACAGCGGACGACATTCTTTCGCGTGGACCTTCAGCTTGGGATTCGTCGCTCAACACCGTGAATATCGGCAAGTTCAACATCGGACCCGCCTCCATCGGGGTTGCCGAACATTGTTTTTATGAAGCCATCACGCATGCCGCAAACCGAGTTCTTTATGGTATCCCCGTGACCGACATGCCGCATGTCAAGAAAAATTTCATGGATGCCTGGCTGCGCATTGTGGGAATGAAGCTTTACCAACGCCGTTCGACCGACTATTTCCGCAACGCCAACGCCAGTGATCGCCGTTATCTTCTCTACAATCCCACCAGCAAAATGAAGGTGACGTTACAGGCCGAAGAGGTTATCAACCTTCTGTGGGAAGTCATTGCCGCTAAGGGGTTTGAAAAAGACACTTATTTTTCCATGGGCGCCACCGATATCCGGGGGCCTTCCAAACTGGAGGGGACGGTTCACGTCAATGTTCAACTGATTCGCAAGTTCATGAAGAACTATTTCTTCAATGCCGCCGCTTATCCTCAGGTTATGCCTGATTTCTCTCATAAGGATGATATGTTTCTCTTCAATCAGGGGCCAACCAAGGGCCTGGGGTCCGTTCAATTCCATGACTACAAGCCTGTTTTCGAAGCGAAGAAGCAGCTTCCCAATGTAGCCATTTTCATCGGGCAGATTGAACTGTTCAAGGAACTGCTGGAAAAAGCCGGTCCGGACAAGGCCCAGGATATGGATCCGCTGTTTTCTCTACCGCTGGGAGAAATGTTTTCCATCGTGGTTTATGGGCAGCTGATTCTGGAGCAGGCCGAATTTGACAATATCGATCCTGACGTGCTTAACCAAGTCTTTGATTTCATGGTGCGCGACTTTGCGCGCTTCGCCCTGCAGATCTACGGAATGCATAATACCAAAGATGAACAGCGCGTCTATTGCAAAGACATCATGCTGATCAAGGCGGAAGGGGATGACGCCCAGTATGAAAGGGTCTGGAAAAAATATGTCTATGCCTTAAACGGCGAATATGCGATGAACGAATAGGGCGGTATTGTTATTGCCGGAAGCGTTATGGGTAGGATAAAAAAAGAGGGAGAGAACGTTACTTCTCTCCCTCTTTTTATTTTTATTGTGTTGTCCGGGCATCGACAATGAAATATTCCGTATCGCCGAAGCAACTTGTGGGAATGCCTTTATGCTGTTCGTACGTCAGGGCGACGCGTTTGCCTGCCATCTGGTTAATACGATCCGCCATCTTGTCATTCCGGATGCTGAAGAGGAATTTGTCGGGAATGGCGCCTGGCATGGTGACCATGGCCATTTCGCCTTCCCAGGTTTTACAGATCCAGCCACTCTTGGAAAGCTTCTGAATATAACCAACCCGCTCGCCCTCGGAAAAACTCCAGGTAAGCGTCAGCCAGGTGTAGAGTATAGCGATAGCCGCAAGCGCCACGAAGAATCCTGCAAACCACAACAACCAACGCGTATTTTTCTTTTCCCCGAATTCGTTTTCCATCTTAAATTCTCCTGTTTGTAAATGATCAGCGAATAAGTTCGTTTGATAAGAACGAGCCGAAGTATAGATATTATGTTTTCCCATGTCAATGAGCTTATCGGCCCCGTGTCGGTTTCTTTCTTTTTACGCCGACTATTTTCGTGCTTTTTTCGAACCGCCTGTGGTCTTTTCTGCACCTTTTTTGGGTGCTGTTGGCTTTTTCCGGGTAAAGATGGATGCGATATGTTTACCTTCCTCTTCGCCGACTGGTTCTTTTCCGGTGGTGATTTGTGCTGAGTGGTGGTCAGCCGACCAGTTGAACATCACGGGTTTTTCATTTCGCAGCATATCCGTAACGGAAGAAAGATCAGAGCGGTGGAAACTTAGAAAAACAGTTCCACTGACGCTTTGCCGCGGGCCGGGCAGCGGGCCTGTTCTATCCACAAACGCGGCCATGCACAACAGCTTGTTTTGTGCGTCAAATAAATATAAAAAAGCAGCGTTTTCTGCATTCATGGCCCGAAACTCATACTGGTAATTCGTAACTTCTGCGCTGACATTCGGCATAAAGGGGTCTCCTTTCTGAAAATAATCATATCATCGAGTTTGTTCTGAGAATTTGACCATGATTCAAAGTTAAATTCAATATGATTTTGGGACGGTAACGATGACGTTAAGAATCTGACTGGAATGCAGGTGGCTTGTGACCGAAATCCTCGATCAGGCGCCACAAAATAATTGCCTGTCTGCTGAAGGTATGTTACCGTCACGCCAGCTTATTCCAGTATATATGGACGGCGAGGATCTCTGCATGAAAATACGGGTATTGGGTTGCTACGGGTCACAACTGCCTCATCACAATACAACAAGTTTCCTTCTTGAAAAAAGCATCTTGGTAGATGCGGGAACCGTTACAACAGTGTTGTCGTTGGAAGAACAACTCCGCATCGATTATGTTTTTGTAACGCACGCTCATCTGGATCATGTGCGCGACATCATGTTTCTTGTGGATAATCTTTATTACGCGAAAAGGAAAAGACCGCTGACGATCTGCAGCAGCCGGGGGATCATTGAAAGTCTCC
>Ga0209202_1001522_pt1 | contig 14075 bp, 7 predicted proteins | sample AD_UKC032_MetaG_FD_184416 | JGI IMG/M metagenome (GOLD analysis project Ga0209202, IMG submission 184416) | Active sludge microbial communities of municipal wastewater-treating anaerobic digesters from USA - AD_UKC032_MetaG (SPAdes) (version 2) | ecosystem: Engineered > Bioreactor > Anaerobic >... | reverse complement strand
GCCGCAACACCACAGCCGCCAGCGGCGGTATCGTGATTTCCAGGTTGGCCGGACGATTCATCCATTCACCCTCGCAGGCGTCGATCGCTCCTGAATTGCCGAGGTTGCTGCCGCCGTAATAGGCCGAGTCACTGTTGATCATCTCGACATAGCGCCCGGCCGCCGGAACACCGAGGCGGTAGGCGGTTTGCGGCACCGGCGTGAAGTTGACCGCGACGACGACGAAGCTGCCGTCGCGCCCCCAGCGCAGCCAGGACAGCACCGAATGCTCGCTGTCGTGACAGTCGATCCACTCGAAGCCAAGGCTGTCGAAGTCCTGTTCGTGCAGCGCCGGCGTATCGCGATAGAGGTGGTTCAGGTCGCGGGCAAGGCACAGCAAACTGGCGTGTGCTGGATCGGCGAGCAGGTTCCAGTCGACTTCGCGGGCTTCCGACCATTCGCGCATCTGGCCGAATTCGCCGCCCATGAACATCAGCTTCTTGCCAGGCGTGCAGGCCTGCCAGGCCAGCAGCAGGCGCAGGTTGGCGAAGCGCTGCCAGGCGTCACCCGGCATTTTGCCGAGCAGCGAGCGCTTGCCATGCACGACTTCGTCATGCGAGAAGGGCAGCACGTAATTTTCGCTGTAGGCATAGACCTGGCCGAAAGTCAGTTCGTCGTGGTGCCAGCGCCGGTAGATCGGATCGCGCTGGAAGTAGCGCAGGCTGTCGTTCATCCAGCCCATGTTCCACTTCATCGAGAACCCGAGGCCGCCGACGTAGGTTGGCCGCGACACCAGCGGCCAGGCCGTCGATTCCTCGGCGATGGTCAGCGCGCCAGGGAATTCGGCATGGACCATCGCATTGAGATCCTTGAGGAAATCGACGGCATCGAGATTCTCCCGGCCACCGAACTTGTTGGGTAGCCACTCGCCCGCCTTGCGCGAGTAATCGAGGTAGAGCATCGAGGCGACGGCATCGACGCGCAGGCCATCGAAATGGAATTCGGCCAGCCACCAGTAGGCCGACGAGAACAGGAAACTGCGCACCTCGTGGCGGCCGTAATTGAAGATGTGGGTGCCCCAGTCGGCATGCAGGCCGAGGCGCGGGTCTTCGTGTTCGTAGAGCGCGGTGCCGTCGTAGCGGGCGAGCGCCCAGTCGTCCTGCGGGAAATGTCCGGGCACCCAGTCGAGGATGACGCCGAGCCCGGCCTGGTGGCAGGTGTCGATAAAATAACGCAAGTCGTCCGGCGAGCCGTAGCGCGCGGTCGGCGCGAAGTAGCCAGTGGTCTGGTAGCCCCAGGATTCGTCGAGCGGATGCTCGGTGACCGGCAGTAGTTCGAGGTGAGTGTAGCCCTGTTCGACTGCATAGGGCACCAGGCGTTCGGCCAGTTCCCGCCACAGATAGGGCTTGCCGTCAGGATGACGCATCCACGAACCGGGATGCAGTTCGTAGATATTGACCGGCGCGCGCTGCCAGTCCCATGTCGCACGCTTGGCCAGCCATTCGGCGTCGCTCCAGACATGCTGCGAAGGGGGTGTCACGTAGGCGGCGGAACCCGGGCGCAATTCGAAGCCGCGGCCATAAGGGTCGGACTTGATCAGCTTTTCGCCACTGTGGCGATTGATGATTTCAAAACGATAGAGGCTGCCAGGCAGCGCCGCCGCAACGGTACCTTCCCAAACGCCCGAGGCGCCGAGCGAATGCAGCGTATCGACGCCGCCGCGCCAGCCGTTGAAATCGCCGACCACCGAAACCTGGCCGGCATTGGGTGCCCAGACGCGAAACAGAGTCCCTCCCTCGGAAGGATGGGCGCCGAGCAGGCGGTAGGTCTGAAAATTCCGGCCTTCGTTGAACAGATAAAGCGCGTCTGATGAGTGCATTTTTTTCCCCTAGCGTATTATCATAAGCTTAAACTGCGATCAGGGAGATCAGTTATGTCGAACAATACACCATGCCCCAAGCAGGAATTCTGCGAGATGCGTGACCAGACTGACATGCGCTACATCAGCCATCTGACCCGCAATACCTTCGCGATCATCCTCGCCGGCGGGCGCGGCAGCCGTCTCAAGCAGTTGACCGACTTTCGCTCGAAGCCCGCTGTGCCGTTTGCCGGCAAGTTCCGCATTCTCGATTTCGCGCTCTCCAACTGCGTCAATTCGGGCATTCGCAAGATCGGCGTCGCTACGCAGTACAAGGCGCACAGCCTGATCCGCCACATCCAGCGTGGCTGGAGCTTTCTCGACGGGCGTTTCGAGGAGTTCATCCAGTTGCTGCCGGCGCAGCAGCAGATCGACGAAACACAGTGGTACCAGGGAACCGCCGATGCGGTCTTCCAGAACATGCACTTTCTCAAGCGCTACAACCCGGAACACATCCTGATCATCGCCGGCGACCACATCTACAAGATGGACTACGGTCGCATGCTGGCCTTCCATGCCTCGCATCAGGCTGACATGTCGGTCGCCTGTCTCGATGTGCCGATCGATGAAGCGCGCGATTTTGGCGTCATGGGCGTCGATGATAAGGGACGTGTCGTCGATTTCGTCGAGAAGCCTGAGGATCCACCGACCATTCCCGGTCAGCCCGACCGTTCGCTGGCCTCGATGGGCATCTACATCTTCAACGCCAAGTTCCTCTTCGAACAGCTCGAGCGCGACGCCATGACCAAGGGGTCGAGCCGCGATTTCGGCAAGGACATCATTCCCTACATCGTGCCGCGCTACCGTGTATTCGCCCACCGCTTCGCCGACTCCTGCGTCGGCAGCGATGACAGCCACAAACCCTACTGGCGCGACGTCGGCACCATCGATGCCTACTGGGAAGCGAACATGGAGATGACCAAGGTCACGCCGGAGCTCAACCTTTACGACAAGTACTGGCCGATCTGGACCTATCAGGAACAACTGCCGCCGGCCAAGTTCGTATTTGACGACGGCGACCGGCGCGGGACCGCCATCGACTCGCTGATCTCCGGCGGCTGCATCATTTCCGGCGCCACGGTCAGGCGTTCTCTGCTCTTTTCCAGCGTCGGCGTCCACAGTTGGGCCAGCGTCGAGGATTCGGTGATCCTGCCTGGCGTCATCGTCGGCCGCCGTGCCGTGATCAAGCGCTGCATCATCGACAAGTACTGCCGAATCCCCGAAGGCATGGTCATCGGCGTCGACAAAGAAGAGGATCGCAAGCGCTTCTTCGTCAGCCCCAAGGGAATCACCCTGGTCACCGCGGAAATGCTCGGCCAGGGCGCTGCTGCAGGAAACTGATGGCCGATCTCGCCTTCCTCTGGCACATGCATCAGCCGGACTACCGGCACCCGGAGACAGGTCAATTCATCCTGCCTTGGGTTCTGTTGCACGCGATCAAGGACTATTCCGACATGGCGGCACATCTGGAGCGCCATCCGGAAATTCGGTGCACGGTCAATTTCGTGCCGGTGCTGCTCGACCAAATCGAGGATTACGTGGCGCAATTCACCAGCGGCCAGTGGCGCGATCCCTTGCTGCGCATCGTCAGCACCCCCGAACCGCACAACCTGCCGGCGGCCGACCGCGACTGGCTGCTCGACATGGCCTTTCGCTGCCACGCGCCGACCATGATCGATCCTTACGCCCCCTTCCGGCGTCTGCGCGACACGCTGGCCTGCGTCCGCGCTCACGATGGGAATGGCCTCAATTATCTGTCCGGCGCCTACATGGCCGACCTCGTCACCTGGTACCTGCTGACCTGGACCGGCGAAAGCCTGCGTCGCCACGGCAAGGTCATCCCCGAACTGATGGCCAGGGGTGTCAATTTCACGCTGGCCGATCGCCAAGCGCTGCTTGACGAACTGGGTAGCACGATGGCCGGGTTGATTCCGCGCTACCGGGCGCTGGCCGCCCGTGGCCAGATCGAACTCAGCTGCACGCCGGAAGCGCACCCGCTGGCCCCGCTACTGATCGACTTCAATTCGGCACGCGAAGCCTGGCCAGAATGCATACTGCCCGCTGCGCCCGACTACCCGGGCGGCAATTCGCGGGTCGCGGCGCATCTTGCCGCCGCCCGGGAAAGCCACCAGCGCCGTTTCGGACAGGCGCCCGCCGGCCTGTGGCCGGCTGAAGGCGCGCTGTCGACAGCCTTTCTGAACCAGATCGCCGCTGCCGGCTTTCAGTGGACGGCAAGCAGTCACAGCGTTCTCAAACACTCCGCCGGCAACGATGCCCAGACCACCACGCCCTGGCAGGCGCCAGAGGGAACCCCTGGTGACATCACGTTGTTTTTCCGCAACGAACAACTCTCCGACCTGATCGGCTTCGAATACGCCAACTGGCACGGCCGCGATGCCGCACATCATTTCATGGGCGAGCTTGCCACCATTCACCATCAGGATGCGCGCAACCTGATCCCGGTCTTTCTCGACGGCGAAAACGCCTGGGAGTACTACCCTTACAACGGCTGGCATTTCTTCAACGATCTTTACGAAGAACTGGAGAACAACCCCGACATCCGCACCGTCACGCTCTCCGAAGCGGCCGCCACGCACCATGACCGGCGCCAGCGCTTGCCGCATCTGACCGCCGGCAGCTGGGTTTACGGAACGCTGTCGACCTGGATCGGTAACCCGGATAAAAACCGTGCCTGGGAACTGCTTTGCGACGTCAAGCAATGCGCCGACCGCGCGCTCGATACCAGCCGCCTGAGCGAAACGGAACAGAAGGAGGTTCTCCGCCGCCTTATCAGCTGCGAGAGTTCCGACTGGTTTTGGTGGTTCGGCGACTACAACTCGCCGCAGTCGGTTGCCTGCTTCGACAGCCTCTTCCGCGAAAATCTGAAAGCCCTGTACCGGCTCCTTCGCCTGTCGCACCCCGGCACCCTCGACCACCCGATCAGCCATGGCGGAGGATCGCCTGAAGGCGGCGGCACCATGCGCCGCGCCAATTGAAAAGATCCAGATGACCCAAGCCGTCACCCTGCTCCTCGGCGTCCACGCTCACCAACCGGTCGGCAACTTTCCGGAAGTGATCGAGGACGCGCACCTGCGCTGCTACAAGCCCTTTATTGAAACCCTGTATGCTTACCCGGATTTCCGTTTCGCCGCCCATTTCTCGGGCTGGCTGCTCGACTGGCTGCGCGAACGCTATCCGGCCGACCTCGCGCTGCTCGCCGAAATGGTCGAACGCGGCCAGGTCGAACTGTTCAGTTCGGGCGACACCGAACCGGTACTGGCCGCCATTCCCCACCGCGACCGCGTCGGCCAGCTAGACACGCTGAACGACAAGTTGACCAAGTGGACCGGCGTCACGCCAAGCGGCGCCTGGCTCACCGAGCGCGTCTGGGAGTCGTCTGTGGTACCGGCTTTGGCCGAAACCGGTATCCAGTACGTCACTGTCGACGATTACCACTTCTTCTGTACCGGCAAGCAGGCCGCCGAACTCGACGGTTTCTTCAGCACCGAGGAAGACGGCACCCGGCTCGACCTGTTCCCGATTTCAGAAGCGCTGCGCTACCGGCTGCCCTTCTCGCCAGCGCACGACGTCATCGGCTATCTCGAACATCTGGCCGATCAGGGGCAGAGCGCCGCAATTTATTTCGACGACATCGAGAAATTCGGCATTTGGCCTGAAACCTACGACTGGGTCTATAACCGCGGCTGGCTCAAGGCGCTGATCGAAGGCGTGCTGGCCAGCCCGAAGATCCGCACCGCCACCTACGCAGATTTTCACGCCGCCCACGCAACGCACGGTATCGTCTATCTGCCGACCACGTCGTACAGCGAAATGAACGAATGGACGTTGCCGATGCCGGCGGCCGGCATTTACGCGAACTTCGTCGCCGGCGAGAAAGCCGCCGGCCGCGGCGACCTGCACCGGCCGTTCATGCGCGGCGGCATCTGGCGCAACTTCCTGTCGCGCTATCCGGAAGCCAACTGGATGCACAAGCGCATGCAGGCGCTGTCGGCCCGCCTCGCCGCGCTGCCCGATACGCCGCCGGAACTGACTGACGCCCTCTACCGCGCCCAGGCCAACGATGCTTACTGGCACGGCCTGTTCGGCGGCCTCTACCTGCCGCACCTGCGGCGCGCCGTATGGAATAACATCATCGCCTTGGAAGCACAACTCGACGATCTGCAACCACGCCCGGCAAGCGTTGCGGTCGACCTCGATTTCGATGGCAAAAATGAAGTGTTCGCCCACAACGCGCAACTGCAACTGGTCGTGCGCAACGACGGCCTGGCGGCGGCCCACGAATTCAGCAGCTATGCACTGAGCCACAATTTTGGCGACACGCTGCGCCGTTACCACGAGCATTACCACGACAAGATCGGCAAGGCGCCGACCGAGCACCACGGCGAAGGCATCGCCTCGGCGCACGATGTCATCCGCTTCAAGCATCCGGTGACGGCAGAAGATATCGTACCCGACGTCCTGCCGCGCGCCCTGTTTCTCGATCAACTCGACGGCGTCGCCGTCGATGATTATGCGCAGGCTGCGCCGGACGCCCTGCGCTTCGCCCGTCTCGGCATCATCAAGTCCTATGCGCTGAACGATGCGACGACAACGATCAAATGGCAGCTCACCGGCCTCGCCGGACGGCGCCTGACGACCCGCCTCAATCTGGCAATGCCCAGTTGCGACGGCTTTCTCGGCCGCTACATGCTGACCGATGGCAGCATTCCCGGCGGATTCGGAACGCCACTCGAACTTGCCGAGACCAACGGGCTGACGCTCGCCGATGGCGTCCTGGGAGGCAACATCCGGGTGGGCAGTACAATTTCGGCCGAAATTCACGGTCGACCGCAACAGACCGTTTCGCAATCCGAAGCCGGCTTTGAAAAAATAATGCAGTCCGTCGAACTCGACCTGAGCTGGGTCATTCCCGATGAAGCCTGTACCCTGCAACTTCAACTGACAATAGAACCTGACCCGACATGACCGGAACCATCTACACGCTTGAAGTCAACCCGCACATCCCGGAACGGCTTGCCCGCCTCGAAGAGCTTGCCAACAATCTGTGGTACAGCTGGGACAGTCATACGCGCAGCCTGTTCTCCAGCCTCTCACACCCGCTCTGGCAGGCAAGCAATCACAATCCCAAGATTTTCCTCAAACGCGCCGACCAGAAAAAACTGGAAGCCGCCGCCGAAAACCCGATCTTCCAGGGTGCGCTGAACCGCGTCCTTGCGGCTTACGACAGCTATCACGAGCGGCCCAGCATGGCGCATGTGCATGGCCACCAGTTCAAGGAAGACGACCTGATCGCCTACTTCTGCGCCGAATTCGGTTTCCACTCCAGCCTGCCGATCTACTCCGGCGGCCTCGGCATCCTCGCCGGCGACCATTGCAAGGCGGCGAGCGACATGGGCCTGCCCTTCATCGGCGTCGGCCTGCTCTATCGCCAGGGCTACTTCCAGCAGACGCTCGATGCCAACGGCCAGCAGCAGGCCACCTACAACGATTCCGACTTCGACGACCTGCCGGTTTCGCCGTTCGTCGACGCCCAGGGCAACGACATCCTGGTCAGCGTCGATTTTCCCGGCCGCACCATATACGCCAAGATCTGGGAAGTCAGGGTCGGCCACGTCAGGCTCGTTCTGCTTGACACCTGGCTGCCGCAAAACTCGGAGCTGGACCGTGAAATCACCCACCGTCTGTACGGCGGCGACAAAACGACACGCATCGAACAGGAAATCCTGCTCGGCGTCGGTGGCGCACGCGCCCTCGCGGCGCTCGACCTGAAACCGACGATCTGGCACATCAACGAAGGCCATGCCGCCTTCCTGATTCTCGAGCGCATGTACAGCATGATCAGCAAGGGCATGCCGTTCGAGGCCGCACTCGAAGCCGTCGCCACCAACACGGTATTCACCACCCACACGCCGGTCCCGGCCGGACACGACCACTTCTCGGCAGAGACCATTCGCCACTATTTCTCGAACTGGTGTTACGACCTCGGCCTGCCCTGGGAACAACTGATGGCGCTCGGCACCGAACCGGGCAAGGCTGATTTCAACATGACCGCACTGGCGCTGCGCGGCTCGCGCCACCACAATGGCGTGTCGCGCATCCATGGTGACGTCTCATCGGAAATCTGTAGCCACCTGTGGCCGCAGATCGAGCCGGCCGAGAACCCGATGGATTACGTTACCAACGGCGTCCATTTGCAGACATTCCTCGCTACTGACTGGTTTGAAACCTTCGAGCGCTATCTCGGTATCGGCTGGCAGGAGCGGCAAACTGAAGCGGCGACCTGGGAAGGCGCCTACCGAATTCCTGACGCCACCTTCTGGAGCATTCGCCAGCAACTGAAGTCGCAACTGTTGCACCGGGTGTGCGCCACCATTCGCCGCCAACATCAGCGCAACCATGGTTCGCCAACACATCTCGACCGCCTGCTCAAATTTGCCGATCCGGACAATCCGAACATCCTGACCATCGGTTTTGCTCGCCGTTTTGCCACCTACAAGCGGGCGGCGCTGCTTTTCAAGGATGTGGCATGGCTGAGGGAAATCATCTGCCAGGCCGATCGTCCCGTCCTCTTTCTGTTCGCCGGCAAGGCGCACCCAGCTGACCAACCCGGCCAGGACACCATTCGCAAGATTGCGGAAATGTCCAAGCTGCCGGAATTCGAGGGGCGCATCCTGCTTCTCGAAGGCTACGACCTGAACCTGTCGCGCAGCCTGGTCGCCGGGGTCGACGTCTGGCTCAACAATCCGATCTACCCGCTTGAAGCCTCCGGTACTTCGGGCATGAAGGCGGCGATCAACGGCGCCCTCAACCTCTCGGTACTCGATGGCTGGTGGGGTGAAGGGTACGATAATGGCGGCGCGGACGGAAAAGCCGCCAACGGCTGGGCGATCAAACCTGCCGACGCCCATCTGAATGACGACGACCGTGACGCCGAGGAGGCACGCACACTTTACGAGCTGCTGCAGGACCAGGTCATCCCGACCTATTACAAGACCGGGCCGATGGGTTTCTCGCCGGACTGGGTGGCGATGTCCAAGCGTTCGATCGCGACCATTTCGCCACGTTTCAACGTGACCCGCATGGTCAGCGAATACGTCAACAAATTTTATGCCCCGGCCTCAATCGCCGGTCGACGTTTCGCAGCCAACAATTTTGTCGTCGCCCATGACATCGCCCAATGGAAATCCAAAGTCCGTTCCGCCTGGCCCGGCGTGCGCATGCGTCGCCTGGATAGCACTGAGCCCCGCATGAGGTTTGGCAACGCGCTGCATCTCGAACTCGCCGTCCAACTCAACGGACTGACGGATAAAGATGTTACGGTCGAAGCGCTGTTCGGTCGCCCCAGTCAGAAAAACTTCATTCGCCGTGCCCACCGCTATCCGCTGAAATACTCGGGCAACACCAACGACGGAGAAGCGCTGTACACGCTGGAACTGACGCCGGAACTTTGCGGCAAGCTGGAATACCAGCTGCGCATCTTTCCGACACATCCTTCACTCATCCACCAATTTGAAACGGGTTTAATGGTCTGGCTATGAGCCTCGTTGACACCCCCGCCTGGCGGGCGCTCGCCGCGCACGCCGAGGCTGTTCGACCGCTACACCTGCGCGAACTGTTCGCCGCCGATCCGCAGCGCTTTGAAAACTTTTCGCTGCACCAGGACGGCCTGCTGCTGGATTTTTCCAAGCAACGCATCAACGGTGAAACGCTGTCCCTGCTGCACGCGCTGGCCGCAGCCGCCGACCTCGACGGCTGGAAGCAGAAGATGCTTGCTGGAGCAGCGATCAATCACACCGAGCAGCGCGCGGTCCGCCACATGGCGTTGCGTGCCGACAAGGACGAACCGCCCGAAGTGCGCGCCGTGCTCGAACGCATGCAGGATTTCTGCGAACGCGTGCACGACGGCAGCTGGCGCGGCTTTGCCGGCGAGCGCATCACCGATGTCGTGAATATCGGCATCGGCGGTTCCGACCTCGGGCCGCGCATGGCGGCCAGGGCGCTGAGCGCCCAGCATTTGCCGGACCTCACCGTTCATTTCATCGCCAATGTCGACGGCGCCGACATCGCCCCCCTGCTCGGCCGCCTTAACCCGCGCACGACGCTGTTCATCGTCGCCAGCAAGACCTTCACGACCCAGGAAACGCTGGCCAACGCCTACTCGGCCCGCGACTGGCTGCTCGCCGCTGCCGGCCGCAAAAGCGCCATCGCCAACCATTTCGTCGCGCTGTCGACCGATCTCGAATTGACCCGCCAGTTCGGCATTCCCGCCGCAAATGTCTTCGAGTTCTGGGATTGGGTCGGCGGCCGCTTCTCGCTGTGGTCGGCGATCGGCCTGTCGCTGGCGCTGGCCATCGGCTGGCGCCAGTTCAAACAACTGCTGGCCGGCGCCCGCGCCATGGACAAGCACTTCATCGATGCGCCGGCGACCGCCAACCTGCCACTGACGCTGGCACTGCTCGCCCTGTGGAATACCGATTTCCTCGGCGCGCCAAGCATGGCGATTCTGCCCTACAGCCAGTCGCTCGCCCTGTTGCCTGCCTATCTGCAGCAACTGGAAATGGAAAGCAACGGCAAACAGACCGATCGCGACGGCCAGCCGGTCGGCGTCGCGACCTGCCCGGTACTCTGGGGCGAAGCCGGCACCAACGGCCAGCATTCGTTCTACCAGTTGCTGCATCAGGGTGGCCGGACCATTCCGTGCGACTTCATCGCCCTGCGCGACAGCGATTTTCCGCTGTCCGGCCACCATATTCCGTTGCTCGCCAACTGCCTCGCCCAGTCCGCCGCCCTCGCCTTCGGCCAGACCGCCGACGAAGCGCGCACCGCCGGCATTCCGGAAACTCTGGTGCCGTACAAGGTCTTCCCCGGTAATCAGCCGTCGACCACGCTGCTCCTGCCCGCCCTCGATCCTTACACGCTGGGCCAATTGATCGCGCTCTACGAGCACAAGGTGTTCTGCCTCGGCGTACTGTGGAACCTCAACTCCTTCGACCAGTGGGGCGTCGAACTCGGCAAACGGCTCGCCAGCAAGCTGATCCCGCTCCTCGAAGAGGATGCCGACAGCAGCGCCTTCGACGCCTCGACCCGCGGCCTGTTGGCTGCCCTGAGAAACCGATGAGCCGCCTTTCGATTCTCTTCGCCACCTCGGAAATGGCCCCCTGGGTCAAGACCGGCGGCCTCGGCGACGTCGCCGCCGCCTTGCCGGCGGCGCTGTACCGCGCCCACCACGACATCCGCGTGCTGATCCCAGCCTATCCGGCAATGCTCGCTGCCCTTCCACAAGCCACCCTGCTCGCCGAACTACCGCCTCTCGCGCCGTCGCTGCCGCCTGCCCGTCTGCTCGCCGCCGAGGCCGACGGCCTGCCGCTGATCCTGCTCGACTGCCCACCGCTTTTCGCGCGCCCGGGCAACCCCTATCTCGACGCGCTCGGCCACGACTGGACCGATAACGGCATCCGCTTCGGCCTGCTTTCGCGGGTCGCCGCGCTGCTCGGGCAAGCCGCCTCGCCGCTCGCCTGGCGGCCCCATGTCGTCCACACCAACGACTGGCAGACGGCACTTGCCCCGGCCTGGCTGCATTACGAAGGCGGCGCCGCCAGCGTCGTTACCGTGCACAACATTGCCTTCCAGGGCAATTTCGCGCCTGGCTACCTGTCCGCGCTCGGCCTGCCCGAACACGCCTGGCACATGCACGGCGTCGAATACCATGGCCAGCTTTCCTTCCTCAAGGCCGGCCTGCAACTGGCGACGCTGATCTCGACGGTCAGCCCGACCTACGCCCGCGAAATCCAGGACGAACATTTCGGCTACGGACTCGCCCCCTTGCTGCGCCATCGCGCCGGTTCGCTGCGCGGCATTCTGAACGGCGTCGACACGGCAATCTGGAACCCGGCTGGCGATCCCGCGCTGGCCGCGCCCTATGCCGCCAACCGGCTGGCAGCGAAGCGCGACAACAAACGCGCGCTGCAACAGGAAATGGGGCTCAACCCGGCGGATGATCGACCGCTGTTTGGCATCATCAGCCGCCTGACACACCAGAAGGGACTCGATCTCGTCCTTACGCTGGGCGACGGGATCACCCACCTGCCGGCCCAGCTGGCTATCCTCGGCAGCGGCGACAAGATACTGGAAGCCGGCTTCAGCGCCCTCGCTGCCCGCCATCCCGGGCAGATCGCCGTCCGTCTCGGCTTTGACGAAGCCCTGGCCCATCGCATCGAGGCCGGTGCCGACAGTTTCCTGATGCCATCGCGCTTCGAGCCCTGCGGCCTCAATCAGATGTACAGCCTGCGTTATGGCACGCCGCCCATCGTGCGCGCCACCGGCGGCCTTGCCGATACCGTGATCGACGTCAGCGAGTCCACGCTGGCCGACCGTACCGCCAACGGCTTCGTCGCTGACGGGGAAACACCGCATGCCCTGTGGCTGGCGCTCGAACGCGCGACGCGCTACTGGCACGACCGCAAGCTGTGGCAACGCATCCAGCAGAACGGCATGCGCAGAGATTCCTCGTGGGAACACGTCGCCTACGAGTACGTAAGCCTATATCGCGACGCCATCGCCAACCGCGCCTGAAGCTTCCAGTGTCCGAGATCGTCATCATCGCCGCCGTTGCCCGCAACCGGGTGATCGGCAAGGACAACCGGCTGCTCTGGAACATCCCCGAAGACATGGCGCACTTCAAGGCGCTGACTTCAGGGCACACGGTCATCATGGGGCGCAAAACCTGGGAATCGCTGCCGCCGCGCTTCCGCCCGCTGCCGGGTCGACGCAATATCGTCGTCAGCCGCCAGGCCGGTTACACCGCGCCCGGCGCCGAGGTGGCCGATTCGCTGGAAAATGCCCTGAAACTGGCGTCGACCACAACAGTGGTCTTCATCATCGGCGGCGAGCAGATATACACCCAGGCGATGACCGTCGCCGACCGCCTAGAGATCACCGAGGTCGATCTGGAACCTGAAGGCGATGCGTGGTTCCCCGAGATTGTCGCGGCCGAATGGGAAAAGACGGCGAAAACCGATGGCGCCAGTTTCTCCTTCACAACCTACCGTCGCCGAACTAATGGATGATTTACTGCATAGACATAGCAAGGAAATAAATAGGGGACAGACCACGGTTTCCGTTCAAAGGTACTTGTTGCGGTCGACTGCCAATAAGTGGCAAAAACCGGGGCGCTTCATGTCTGTGCCGGAATCACCAGCCCATGGCGGCGCAACAGGGCTTCGAGATCGTGGCTCTCCATCGCCGGGCGGCAATAGAAGCCCTGAAACTCGTCGCAGCCTTCGTCGCGCAGTGAATCGAACTGGCACTGCGCCTCGACGCCTTCGGCGACGACGGTCATCGACAGGCCGTGCGCCATGGCGATGACGGCGCGCGTGATGGCCAGATCGTCGCGGTTGTGCGGGAGGTGCCTGACGAAGGCACGGTCGACCTTGAGGACATCTACCGGCAACGCCTTCAGGTAGGCGAGCGAGGAATAGCCGGTACCGAAATCATCGATGGCGAGGCGAACGCCAAGGGCGCGCAGGGATTCGAGCAGGGCGGTGGCCTCGACCATGTTCTTCATCACCGCCGTTTCGGTGATTTCGAATTCGAGCATGGAGGGATCGACGCCACTGGCCTGCAAGGCGCCGGAAACGTGCTCCGCCAGCGACGGGTCGGTCAATTGGTGGGCGGAAAGGTTCACGGCGATCGAAAAGTGCGGCAGGCCCGCGCGTTGCCAGGCGCTGGCTTGCCGGCACGCCTGTTCGATGACCCACTTGCCGAGCGAAATGATGAAATTGCTGGCCTCCGCGACGTGGATGAAACGGTCAGGGCCAAGCACGCCCAGCGTCGGATGGTGCCAGCGGATCAGCGCCTCGACCCCCAGCAGTTTGCCGGAGCTGAACTCGATCTTCGGCTGATAGTAGAGGTGGAACTCGTTGTTGTGCAGGCCTTCGCGCAGCCCCTTCTCGATTTCGAAACGCTCGACGACGCTCTCGCCGAGATCGGCTGAATATTCGGTGGCGCGGTTGTGGCCGAGCGCCTTGGCGCGATACATCGCCATGTCGGCATTGGCCAGCAGGGTCGACACATCGCTTCCGTCATCGGGAAACACCGAGATGCCGATGCTGGCCGTCACCGTGACCTCGTGGCCCTGTAGCTGCATCGGTTCACTGAT
>Ga0209202_1001521_pt1 | contig 14078 bp, 9 predicted proteins | sample AD_UKC032_MetaG_FD_184416 | JGI IMG/M metagenome (GOLD analysis project Ga0209202, IMG submission 184416) | Active sludge microbial communities of municipal wastewater-treating anaerobic digesters from USA - AD_UKC032_MetaG (SPAdes) (version 2) | ecosystem: Engineered > Bioreactor > Anaerobic >... | reverse complement strand
CACCATTCTGGCTACGAAGGTGGACAAGGTCGCCGCGTGGTTCGTCGATACCGACTACGACGGGCGGGTGTTCTGCATCACCCAGGCGTTCTTCCCGGACAAGAGCGCGTGGGAAAAGCTGGCAAAAGCGCTGAAATCGGTCGTCGATGAATCCGCCTTTGAAGCGCTGTCGGGCACGGAGTCCCTGCCTTTTGCGGCGGGTAAACATCAGCGCGTCGCGGTCAAAGTGATCGATCCACGCGGCAACGAAGTCATGCGCGTGTTGCGGCTGGAGGGGCAAGCGACTTATGGCGCGTAATTCCACCCCCCACCCCGACCCGACCCCACAAGGGGGGAGGGAGTCTTATCGTAAAAAAGCTGCCGACCCGGCCCAGCAAGAGATTCCAATTCAACCGGTTTCCAAACCGATCCTGTGCAGTCCCTATCTGGAGCCGGACCGGCATTGGGTGTACGACACGCAAACTGGCGATGCTCGGGAAGAAGCGGGGCGTCGGCCCGCGTCCTACTGGTATCGCACCCAGCGCACCGGTTCGACCCAGCGCTCGCTGCTGGCAGAAGAAGAACGCGACGATTTGCCCCTGGTGAACCTGCTGCGTGAGGATGTGCGCCGCTGGCGGGACTCGAACTACCGCAACGCGACGCCAGTAACCCGACAATTGTTAGCGCACTGGGGGCGTACCGACCGCCCGCGTCGGCTGTTTTTCTGCCAGCAGGAAGCCGTTGAGACCATCATCTATCTCAATGAAATTCTGGCCTCGGGACACAAGACCGGCTTCGCGCCGCGTCTGTCGCCGCAGGATTACCACGCGCTGCTTGCCGGCCTCCGGCCCTCCTTCATCACCGAAAGTGAACCGAGGGTTTTCCCGACCCTGAGCGACCCTCAGTCACAAATCCCTCCTAACCCCCCTTTTTCAAAAGGGGGGACTGAACGGTTAGCCCTGCTGCGCTACGGCTGCAAAATGGCTACCGGCAGCGGCAAAACGGTGGTGATGGCGATGCTGATCGCTTGGGCCTTTTGCAATCGCGGTCGCGTACCGGGCGATGCGCGCTTTCCGAACGCGGTGTTGGCAGTGTGTCCGAACCTGACCATCTACGAGCGCCTGCAAGTCTTGCGCACTGATCGGGACGACAATTATTACCGCCAGTTCGACATCGTGCCGTCCCAACTGATGCCCGAGTTGCTCAAGGGCCGGGTGTTGATCACCAACTGGCACAAATTTGCCCCGGAAAGTCCGCACGCCGAAGGCGGCAAAACCTGGCTCGTGGTCGACAAGGGCGAGGAAAGCCCCGATGCGTTCGCCCGCCGCGTGTTGGGCGAGTTGTATGAACGAGCGCCGATCATGGTGCTGAATGACGAGGCGCACCATGCCTATCGACCCAAACCGGTCGAGGAAACCAGCGCGCTGACCGCCGAGGAAAAGGTGGAACGTGAGGAGGCGACGGTCTGGGTATCCGGCCTGGATCGGCTGAAGGCCTCGTGCGGCGTGAAATTCGTCGTGGATTTGTCAGCCACGCCGTTTTATCTGGGCGGCAGTGGCTACATTGAGGGTTCGCCGTTTCCGTGGCTGGTTTCCGACTTCGGGCTGGTCGATGCGATTGAGTCGGGCATCGTCAAGATTCCCCGCCTGCCCGTGTCGGACACCACCGGCAAGCCGGAGCCAAAATTCTTCCGCCTGTGGCAAGCCATCGTCAGCCAGCTACAGCCGGGTGAAAAACTGCCCGGCGGCAAGCCCAAACCCGAGGTAATCTGGCGCGAAGCCCAGGATGCCTTGACCACGCTGGCCAGCCAGTGGCAGGAGCGCGCCAGCTATTTGCAGGACGCCAAGCCCGGACAGGAACAGGCGCCGCCGGTCATGATCATCGTGGCCGACAATACTCAGATTGCCGAATTGTTCTACCGGAATATTTCCGGCGAGCAGACTATGGAAATCGTTGAAGCCCACGACGAAGCGGAAAGCACTGACGACGAGGAGGGAACGGCCAGCAGGAAAAAGAAGCCCAGGACCCGGACGGTCTACGGCACGGGTCAGTTGTTCCCGGAACTGTTCTCGAACCGTGAGGGCTTTCGGCCCACCCTGCGCATCGACTCCAGGTTGCTGGCCGAGGCCGAGTCGGACGATGCAAAAACGTCCAGAAAGGAAGCGGCCCAAGCGTTGCGCCAGATCATTGATACCGTTGGCAAGATCGGTCAGCCGGGCGAGCAGGTGCGCTGCGTGGTTTCGGTGCAGATGCTGACCGAGGGCTGGGATGCGAACAACGTCACGCAAATTCTCGGCCTGCGCGCCTTCCTCAGTCAGTTGCTCTGTGAGCAGGTGGTGGGCCGGGGTTTGCGCCGGATGGATTACACCGTTGATCCGGAAACCGGCCTGCTCACCGAGGAATATGTGGACATCTACGGCGTTCCGTTCTCGGTGATTCCGTTCCGGGGTCGCCAGACTCAGGCCGCTGCGCCCGAAGATCAACCGAAGAACCATGTCCACGCCGATGAAGCGCATCAGCACTACGAAATTCGTTTTCCCATCGTCGAGGGCTATGCGTTTGCCTTGCGCAACAACATCGTCACCGCCAAAGTTGGAGCGATAGAACCGCTGTCGCTCGCGCCGGACTTGACGCCCACTGCGGTCTTCGTGAAGCCCCAGGTCGGCTATCAGGTGGGCAATCCCTCGGTCGCTGGCGGTTTCGCCACCGCTACGCAGGATCGCGAGGCGTACTACGCCAGCACCCATCTCCAAACCATCCAGTTCGAGATCACGCGCCTGATCGTTGCAGCCCTGAGCGAGGGAATTGAAGGCGCAACGCCCAAGCTGCGGTTGCAGGGGCGACATCAACTCTTTCCCCAAGTGTTTCGGATCGTCGATGCCTATGTCACGCAACGGGTCAATTTTAACGGTTGCCATCCCTGTGAGCTGGGCCTCGAAACCTACGTCCGCCGGATTGTCGAGCGGTTGACAGCCGCCATTGAACCCGATACGAGTGGCGGGGAACCACCGTTGCTGCCGCGTTTGAACCGCTATAAGCCGATAGGCAACACCGGTGAGGTCAACTTCAAAACCACGCGACCCTGTGTACCGACGATCCGCAGCCACATCAATCAAGTGGTCGCCGACACCGGTTCATGGGAGCAGGCAACGGTTTTCCGGCTGGAGCAAGCCACGAACGTGGTAGCTTGCTACGCGCGCAATGACCATCTGGAACTGTCGATTCCCTACGAATATCTCGGCATCACCCATGCGTATTTCCCTGACTTCGTCGTCCGGTTGACCAGCGGCCTGACCCTGCTGCTGGAGATCAAGGGCGAAGAGCGGGAAAAAGATCGGGCCAAGCATCAGGCGGCGCAACGCTGGGTCAGCGCGGTGAACCATTGGGGACAATTGGGGCAGTGGGCGTTTCACGCTTGCAGGAACCCGCAAACAGTGATCGAAGAAATTAAACCGCTGGCATCTTCCAAAATAGCCTGATCCCGGAACACACCGATGTTGCTTGAAGTCGAAAATCTGCACGTCCGCTACGGCAATGTTGAAGCGTTGCACGGCGTCAACCTGTCCGTCCGTCAGGGCGAAATCGTGACCCTGCTTGGCGCAAACGGCGCCGGGAAAACCACGACGTTGAGCGCTATTAGTGGCCTGCTGCGTCCAGCGGGGGGCGAAATCCGCTTTGAGGGTCGCCCGATTCACAAAACGCCCGCGCATCGACTGGTCGGGATGGGTATTGCCCAGGCCCCGGAAGGTCGCCGGATTTTTGGGACGTTGACCGTCCAGGAAAATCTGAATCTGGGCGCGTTCACCCAGACCGACCGTCCCCGGATGGCTAAAACCCTGCGCTGGATTCATGAACTGTTCCCGGTGCTGGCGGACCGTCGTGAACAACTGGCCGGTACGCTGAGCGGCGGCGAACAGCAAATGTTGGCGATTGGCCGGGCATTGATGGCCCAGCCGCGCATCTTGCTGCTGGACGAACCGAGCCTGGGACTGGCGCCGCTGTTGGTCAAGGCGATTTTTCAGACCCTGTGGGAAATCAACGAAGCCGGCGTCACCATCGTGCTGGTGGAACAGAATGCCCGCGCCGCGTTGAAGCTGGCGCATCGCGGCTATGTGATGGAGGTCGGGCGGATCGTGCTGGAGGATCGCGCCGAAGCGTTGCTGGCCAATCCCGAAGTCCGCGACGCCTATCTGGGCGGGGCCGGGAAATAGCTTTTGTCTACGCTGCCGCCCGTCTTGAAAACGACTGATTCCGCCGCCCTGCACCGCCGTGCGGTATGGATGCTGGTAGCAACCGCCGTGTTGTGGAGTCTGGGCGGGGTGCTGATCAAATGGGTGGACTGGCATCCGGTCGCGATTGCCGGAACCCGCAGCCTGATCGGCGCGGCGCTCATCGGCATCGCTTTCCGCCATGAATTGCGCTTCACCTGGTCGTTTGAACAGATCGGCGGTGCGCTGGCCTATGCTGGCACGGTCGTGCTGTTCGTGATCGCTAACAAGCTGACCACCGCCGCGAACGCTATTTTGCTGCAATACACCGCGCCGGTTTACGTCGTTCTGTTCAGCCCGTGGTTTCTGGGTGAACGAGTCAGTCGCCGCGATTGGCTGATTCTGTTGATCATGATGGGCGGCATGGTGTTGTTTTTCCTCGATGAGCTGACGCTGGATGGCTATCTGGGCAATGGCATCGCCTTGTTAAGTGGACTGTGCTTCGCCTGGCTGACCCTGTTTCTGCGCCGACAGAAGGACGGTTCCGCCTTGCCCTCGCTGCTGCTCGGCAATCTGCTGGCCGGCATGATTGGCCTGCCGTTCATGTTCCAGTCCATGCCGGATCTGTCGAGCTGGATCGGCCTCATCCTGTTGGGCGTGGTGCAACTGGGTCTGCCGTATATCCTGTACGCGCTGGCGTTGCGCCATGTCATGGCGGTAGAAGGCATTTTGATCCCGATGATCGAACCGGTGCTGAATCCGGTCTGGGTGTTCCTGATGATGGGTGAGCAGCCGAGTCCATGGGCTATCGTCGGTGGGGCGATCATTCTGGGCGCGGTGATTTTCCGGGCAAGGCGCTGACAGCCGGATTAAAATGAGCGGATTCGATCTCTTGCCCGCTCTTCTCAGGAATTTATCCCATGGAACTCACTGCATTAACCGCTATTTCCCCTATTGACGGTCGTTATGCCGACAAGACCGCTGAATTACGACTGATCTTCAGCGAATATGGCCTGATCCACCACCGGGTGCAGGTGGAAATGCGCTGGCTGCAAGCGCTGGCCCGCCATCCCGGTATCCCCGAAGTTCCGCCGCTGAGCGAACCCGCCTGCCAAGTCCTCGACGGGCTGGTCGAACAGTTCACGCTGGCCGACGCCCAGCGGGTCAAGAACATCGAGCGCACCACGAACCATGATGTGAAGGCGGTGGAATATTGGCTCAAGGAGCGGATTGTCGGCAACGCGGAACTGGAGGCGGTCAGCGAATTCATCCACTTTGCCTGCACCTCCGAGGACATCAACAACTTGGCCTATGCGCTGATGCTGCGCGAAGCGCGGACGCAGACGTTACTGCCGCAATGGGACGAATTGATCGACGCTCTGGTTCGATTGGCGCATCAATACGCCGACCAGCCGATGCTGGCCCGCACGCATGGTCAACCGGCCTCGCCAACCACGCTGGGTAAGGAAATGGCGAATGTTGCGGATCGGCTGAAGCGACAACGGGCGCAGCTCATTGATGTCGTGTTGCTAGGTAAAATCAATGGCGCGGTCGGCAATTACAACGCCCATCTGGCGGCTTATCCCGATGTGGACTGGGAAATGTTCGCCCGCCGCTTCGTGACCGAAGATTTGGGACTGGCCTGGAATCCCTACACCATTCAAATTGAACCTCATGATTATATGGCGGAGTTTTTCCATGCGGTGATGCGGTTTAATACTGTATTGCTGGATTTTTGCCGCGATGTGTGGAGCTATATCGCTATCGGCTATTTCCGGCAGAAAACGGTCGCCGGTGAAGTCGGCTCCTCGACGATGCCGCACAAGGTCAATCCGATTGATTTCGAGAATGCCGAGGGCAATCTGGGCATCGCCAATGCGTTATTGGATCATCTGGCGGACAAGTTGCCGGTGTCGCGCTGGCAACGGGATTTGACCGATTCGACGGTATTGCGGACACTGGGGGTAGGCTTGGCGCATTCGTTAGTGGCCTATCAGTCGGCGATGAAAGGCATCGGCAAACTGGAAGTGAATGCGGCGGCGCTGGACGCGGATCTGGACGCCAACTGGGAAGTGTTGGCTGAGCCGATTCAAACGGTGATGCGTCGTTATGGCATCGACCAGCCCTATGAAAAACTCAAGGCGCTGACCCGAGGTCACCGGGTGGATCAGGCCACATTGCGCGATTTTATTGTCGGTCTGGCGATTCCCGACGAGGCAAAACAGCGCTTGCTGGCCCTGACTCCAGCCGGCTACACCGGCAACGGTGCAGATCAGGCGCGCCGGGTATGATGCCGCGTCGCCCGCCGCTGCTGAAAATCCTGTCCTACCATTGAATGAGCCGCTGGATTTCCCTGGCGCTCCACCGTAATGTCTGGCTTTGCAGTCGACCGAGGGCCAGCAGCAGTGTAATCGCCGCGTCCGGGTGGGTTTTCCGCAACTGGTTAAAATCTGCCCGGTTCAACACACGTAGCTCGGTCGGTCGGACCGCCACAGCTTCGGCAGCGCGTGGACCGGGATCGAGGAAGGCGATTTCGCCAAACACCGTCCCCGGCCCGTAAATCGCCAGTCGTTTATAGCGATCCACGGTGGCCGGCAGGCGAATATCAATCCGCCCACGCAGCACCAGATACAATTCCGCACCGCCATCGCCGGCGGCAAATAACCGTTCGCCGCTGTCCAGCTCGCGCGGTCGCAGCACTGCGGCAAATTCAGCTAGTTCGAGAGGCTGCATGTCGCGGCACAAATCCATTTCCGCCAGATCGATGCGCCGCTCCAGGACCGTAGTGGCGACGCCCAGCGTGTTCAACAGGGCGTTCTCGGCATATTCCAAGGCCTGATCAGCACTGGTAAAGGTGTGAACGTTCAGCCGTCCGGGGCGCAGGCTGATCTTGCGCAGCGTGCGCTCGACATCCCGGCCCAACCCCAAATCCTGACGGACTTCGCAGAACAGGAGTTCTCCACCATGGGCTTCCAGCCGCGCCGCGATTTGTTGTAACAGGCGGACGCTGGACAAATCAATTTGCATCACCCGGCGCAAGTGCAGGATCACCCAGGCCGAACGGTCAAGGTCGGGCAACATTTCTTCAAACAGTTGATCGGTTTTGGCAAAGAACAGGGTGCCGCGCAGTTGGTACATCACAATGCGGTCGCCGTGCTGGGCCAGCCGCCCGGCTTGTTCCGAGGGTCGTTGCCGCACCGAGGGCCGCTCGATAGCGGTCAACCGGCGATGGATGATCGGCAACTGACTTTGGGCGCGGATGAACAGCAAAATGGCGATGCTCAAACCGACCAGCACCGCCGCCATCAGGTCATAACCCACGGTAACGCCGGCAACCAGTACCGCCACTACAGCGTCCAGGCGCGTTCTTGGTCGCCTCGCCCAGGCAATAATATCGGTCTCCAGCAGGTTGAGCGCTGAGGCGATGATGATCCCGGCCAGCGCGCTGGTCGGCAGCCATTGCCCTACAGGACCAGAGAACAACAGGATCAGGAGCAGGAGCAGACCAGCGGTAAACGCCGCCCAGCGGCGGGCACCCGCCTGAACGGCAGTCGCGGTGGCCCCTACGCTGGCGGAACCGGCCAGACCGCCCGCCAAGCCGACCGCGATTTGGCCTACGCCCTGCGCCAACAACTCGCGGCGGGCGTTGTGCCGTAAACCGGTGGTCGTGTCCGCCAACACCGAGGCCAGCAGGGTATTCAGCGAGGAAAGAATCGCTAACGCAAAGGCGGCGTGAAGGATGACTGGCCAGGGGAGAGTTAACCAGGCCTCACGCGGAAGCGCGGTGAGATGAAATTCAGACAGTGCGGGCAGCGCACCGACGACCCAGTGTTCCGGCATGGCGGGCAGGCGGGCGCTGGAGATGATCAACTGGAAGAGCGCCGTACCCGCCAGTAAACCGGCAATAGGGCCGGGAATGCGTGGCAGGAGCCGGGGAATCAGCCGGGCGGCGCCAAAGGCTACGACCGTGACGGTGACCGGCAGCCAATGCCACTGGCTCCAGGTGGTCTGGTGATGAAGACCCAGCAACGGCTTGATCTGAGACTGCATCAGCAGCAGGCCAGTGCCAGTAGCGAGACCGGCGATGACCGGGTAGGGGATAAATTTCATCAACCGCCCTCCGCCAGCCAGGGCGATCAGCAACTGGAGCAAGCCGGCCAGCAGGGTCACGGCCAGGAGGGCGAGAACCAAGGTGGCGGGCGGCAAACCGGAAGCCGTGAGAATAACGGTCGTACCCGTCAGCAATGCCATGCTCGGACCCGTCGGACCGCTGATCACTCCGACCGCGCCGCCGACCACGCCGGAGATGAACAGCAGAAGGATGGCGCCGATCAGGCCGGCCAGTGCGCCCGAAGCTGCGCCGAGAAAGGGTGCGAATACGGTCACGCCGAAAGCGGTGGCCTGTGGCAGCACGACCGCTGCCGCAACGAGGCCGCCGCGCAGGTCAGTGAGCAACGCCGTCGGAATTTTTATGGTCGATGCAGCTCGTTGGATGAAATCCTGGGAGATCACAACATTGGGCCTGGTTATGGAGAGTTCGTCAAAAGCATAGCGAATCCATAGCTATGCGTTGTAGCGGAAGATCAAAGATGATTTTTAGATATAAATAAATAATTTTTTATTCCTTTTTTATAAGTCAATTTTCCCTTAAACTCACTTTTAAACCTAGTAAATTACTCAGGAATTGATGCAAGCCAATTGGCAATTAATTGATTTAAATCAACATGAACAGGATCGACCGCAATGAAAGCCAGCGACAAGTACACTGCGGAAACGATTACGGAACTCTACACTTGGGCCCCTAATCTGTTTTCCTTCAAGACCACCCGTAGCCAGTCTTATCGCTTCATCGCCGGCCAGTTTGCCCGACTGGGCGTCGAGGGTGATCATGGCGAGTTGGTGTGGCGGGCTTATTCGATCTGTTCAGCGCCTTATGACGAGTTTCTGGAGTTCTACTCCATCGTCGTTCCCGATGGCGCATTCACCTCACGGCTGGCGCAACTCAAGGTAGGCGATCAGGTACTGGTGGAGAAGAAGAACTACGGCTATCTGACGACCGACCGCTTCGAATGCGGCAAGGATCTCTGGCTGCTGTCCACAGGTACGGGGCTGGCCCCGTTCCTGTCTATTCTTCAGGAGTTTGATACCTGGGAAAAGTACGAAAACATCGTGCTGGTGCATAGCGTCCGCTATCGGCATGAGCTGGCTTACCAGGAGTTTATCCACTCGTTTAAGGAAAATGAGCTGTTCACTGAGTACGCCCACAAGCTGAAGTATGTGCCGCTGGTGACCCGTGACCAGGCCGAGCGGTCGATGCTCAATGACCGGATCACGAACCTGCTGACGAATGGCGAACTGGAAGCGCATGTCGGGTTGCCGATTGACCGGGAGCGGTCTCGGGTCATGATTTGCGGCAATCCTGACATGGTGCAGGAAACCCGGCAAATCCTCACCGACCGGGGGTTGACGGTCAGCTTGCGCGGCAAACCGGGAAACCTGGCGGTGGAGAATTACTGGTAGGCGTCAGGTTTCCACATACTCAAGCGCCAGGCGTTGGCTGTCTCGCTCACACCTTGCGGGCGTTGGCCTGAATGGCGGTCAGGGCAATAGTAAACACAATGTCATCCACCAGCGCGCCGCGCGACAGGTCATTCACCGGTTTGCGCAAGCCTTGCAGCATGGGGCCGATGGAGATGACGTGGGCGCTGCGCTGGACGGCCTTGTAGGTGGTGTTGCCCGTATTGAGATCGGGGAACACGAACACCGTCGCTTGACCAGCCACTTTGGAACCTGGCGCTTTTTGTTGGCCGACTTCGAACACGGAAGCGGCGTCGTATTGCAGCGGGCCATCGATGAGCAGTTCAGGGGCCTTGGCTTTGGCCAGAGCGGTCGCCTGGCGCACCTTGTCAACGTCAGCGCCAGCGCCGGAACTGCCGGTGGAATAGCTGATCATGGCGACTCGGGGTTCGACGCCGAACGCCTGCGCGCTGGCGGCGCTCTGCAACGCGATCTCAGCCAACTCCGTAGCATTGGGGTTGGGATTGATGGCGCAGTCGCCGTAAACCAACACTTGGTCCGGCATCAGCATGAAGAACACCGAAGACACGATTGACGAGCCGGGTTCGGTCTTGATGAGTTGCAGGGCCGGACGCACCGTGTTGGCCGTGGTATGTACAGCGCCGGAGACGAGGCCATCAACATCATCCACCGCCAGCATCATCGTGCCGAGTACGACGGTGTCTTGCAGTTGTTCACGCGCCTGACCGGGAGTGAGGCCTTTGCTCTTGCGCAGTTCGATCATGGGTTCCACATACTGGTCGCAGACCGCTTCAGGATCGATGATTTCCAATGTCGGCGGTAAGGCCACGCCCTGCGCGGCGGCTACCGCTTCGATGACTGCGCGCTGGCCGAGCAGCACACAGCGTGCGATACCCTTTTCCGCACAAATGACCGCCGCGCGAAGGGTACGGGGTTCATTGCCTTCCGGCAGCACGATACGCTTATTAGCGGCACGCGCTTTCTGGATCAGCCGGTAGCGGAAGGCGGGCGGCGACATCTGGGTCGAGGCGGGTATCCGAACGCTGGCGTTGAGCACATTGGTTGAGAGATGTTCGGCTACCATATCCAGCACGGTGTTCATGCGCACCGTGTCGTCAGCGGGGACAGCGCCCGGAAGATGGTCGATTTGGGTGGCGGTGATAAAGCTGTCATTGGCCACGCTGAGGATCGGCAGGCCGCTCTCGAAGGCGTGCGAGGCCAGCCGGCGAATGCGCGGATCGATTTCCGAACCATGCGTCAGCACCAACCCGGCCAGTTGCACCCCCTTACTCGCCGCCAGCGCGGTGGCCAGCATGATGTCGTCCCGGTCGCCTGCCGCCATGATCAGTGCGCCGGCAGTTAAACGATGAATCATCTCGGCGGCGGAACGGGCGGCGATCGCGGTTTCCAGCACCCGGCGGGTCGCGATCTCGCCCTCGACCAGCACACGGGCGTTCAGGCAGCGCGCCACATCCAGTGTGCGCGGCGCCAGCAGGGCCGGGTCGTAAGGGATGATGCCCCAGAGCGCAACATTGCCCAGCGCCTCGTGAGCGGCTTCGGCGTTAAATCGCGCAGGAGCCTTGTTGATCACCGCCCCGGCGATATGACAACCGACCTTACCCATGCGCATCGCCATGTGGCTGATCTCTTCGACCGCGTTGCCGCCTTTGGCGCTGACCACGAGGATAATCTCGGCCTTCAGGCTGCGGGCAATTTCGGCGTTCAGGCGCGGCGTGAAGGGATGGATGGTATCGGTGTGCATCCCCTCGATCACCAGCACATCGGCGTCTTCGGCGGCGCGCATACACAGGCTGACCACGTCTTCCAGCAGTTCCGACTCCTGACCCGCTGCCAGCCGGTCATCGGCCTGGATAATCGATAATGGAGCAGGAGTGTCGATCAGACAGATCTCGCGAGCAAAGTGGACCGAGTGTTCGTTAGCCGTATCCTCCTGCGCCACCGGTTTAGCGAAGCCCACCCGGTAGCCCTGATGTTGCAGGGCGCGAACGACGCCCAGGGTGACGGAGGTCAGGCCGACATTCTGCCGGGTTGGAATAAAATAGAATATCTGCATGATTTTAATTAAATTGGGTAAAGTGAAAAATTAGATGGCGATTTTGAACACGATCTTGCGCACTGGCCCGGATTGATCGGTTTGCAAGCCGGGCTGATGCGCGTCTTCGGGCCACAGGAGCATGAAACAACCCTCGGTCAGGGTTAGCAGGTCGCCTTCGCCATTCAGCACGGACAGATCGCGCTGTTCGTCATGCGATGCCAACTGCATCCGGTGCAGGGGAGCGTAACCGATCCGCTCGGTGCCCTGAACGATGAACTGTAAATCGATGTAGCGACGATGGGCTTCCCAGAACCCCTCGCTCAAGGGTTTGGTGTGGTAGACCTGCGCCAGAGCAAAGAGCGCATCGCCCGCCAGGGGATAGCGACCCGTTTCCAGGGTCTTCAGGTCGGTAGTGCGCAGAAAATCGAAGGCTTGCTTGAATAGCGGACCGAGCGCCGTATAGCGGTCGGCGTGGCTAATGTGATCGACGATCAAGGGAATCTCCCACGGTATCGGTTCAGTTCTCCCCTTTGAAAGAGGAGGGTTAGGGGGATTTTCGGCGGGTTGCCGGTGCGAAGGGGTTAGCCTCCGCTCAAGCGACTAACCGCTGCGTACCCTGCCAGCGTTCACCGGGTGCCAGGTTGACGGGCGTACCGACCGTGACCGCCTCAACACAGACAAATCGCTGATAGTCGTCCGGTTTCAGGTCAGACATAGTGGCGCATTTGTCCGCCGCCGGATTCCACACCACCGCATCTCGAAAGCCGGCAGTCTGAATGCGGGTCGTCTGGCCGGGTTCGATCAGGCGCGTTTCAGCCGGGGCATCGAAGTAGATCCGGTTGACCTCGCTGGTAAAGTCGATGCACGGGACAACCTGTTGATGGTCAGTCCAGCCAGCGGCGGCATCGCGATAAAGCAGGCCGGTCAGTCCCTCAACGCGGGTCGCGGCGAGGTCAGCCACCGCGAGATAGGTATGGAGCGCCGCAGTGAAGGTGAACGGCTCAGGACCCGTGTTGGTGATGGTGAGCGTGACCGCTAACTGGTTCCCGCCAATGGAGACCGTCAGTTCCGCCAAAAAGGCGAAGGCCCACAGCCGCTGGCTGTCCTCGGTATCGCGCAGGCGGAAGGTCGCGGACGCCTGCCCGTTCACGACTTCCGTGCCGGCGAATTCCCATGGCATCAGACGCGCTAGCCCATGCAGGGGCAACGGCCCGGACATGCCGAATTGCGGGAATACAACAGGGATGCCGCCGCGAATGGGCACGCCTGGACAGAACTGGGAAGCCTGGCTCAGAAACAGCCGTTCCTGACCGTCGGCAGGAACCCAGGAGGTCACCTGCGCACCGTGGAGGTAGATTTCTGCCCGTGCGCCGTCGGGGGCGGTGAGCGTCAGCTTGGGCAGATCGCCCGCTCCTGGCGCGATGGCAAAGACTGGATTCGGAGTTGAAGCGTTCAAGGGGCGTCCTTATGGGTTCATTCGCTGAGGCTGTACAAAACCCCCCCCTCGCCCAGCGGAGAAGGGTTGGGGGTGAGAGCGTTACCTTCAGCGGATGACGCGAGCGCCTTTGCCCTTCATCGCCGCTTCGACTTCTTCCACGCGCACCATGGAGGTATCGCCCGGCGTGGACATGGCCAACGCACCGTGGGCCGCGCCGTATTCAACAGCCGCTTGTGGACCCTTGCCTTCCAGGAAGCCATAAGCCAGGCCGGAGGCGAAACCGTCGCCGCCGCCAACCCGGTCGTAGATTTCCAGGTTGTCGCGCTTCATCGATTCATAAATCTGGCCGTCGTACCAGACGATGGCGGACCAGTCATTGATCGTCGCAGTCTTGGCGTTGCGCAGAGTGGTGGCGGCGACCTTGAAGTTCGGGAATTCCTTGACCGCTGTCTTAATCATATTGGCGAAGGATTCGGTCTGGATCTGGGTCAGATGCTCGTCAGCGCCTTCCACTTCGAAGCCCAGACAGGCGGTGAAGTCTTCCTCATTGCCGATCATTACATCGACATATTTGGCGATTTCCCGATTGATCCGCTGTGCGCCGTCCTTGCCGCCCTGGCTCTTCCACAGGGAAGCGCGGAAGTTCAGGTCATAAGCGACGACCGTGTCGTACTTCTTGGCGACTTGCACCGCTTCAAGCACGGCTTCGGCGGTGTTGGACGCCAACGCGGCGAAAATGCCGCCGGTCTGGAACCAGCGCACGCCTTCCTCACCAAAGAGTTTTTCCCAGTTCACTTCCCCCGGGCGAATTTGCGACGCGGCGGAGTGACCCCGGTCGGAGCATCCCAGCGCCGGGCGA
>Ga0209202_1001516_pt1 | contig 14110 bp, 11 predicted proteins | sample AD_UKC032_MetaG_FD_184416 | JGI IMG/M metagenome (GOLD analysis project Ga0209202, IMG submission 184416) | Active sludge microbial communities of municipal wastewater-treating anaerobic digesters from USA - AD_UKC032_MetaG (SPAdes) (version 2) | ecosystem: Engineered > Bioreactor > Anaerobic >... | reverse complement strand
CACCTCCCCCCACGAGCCGCGCGAGTGCGGGGGGGGGTCGGCCGCAGCGGACGGGTGGGGGGCGCGGTGTGACAATGTATCCGGGCGATACTCTCCCTCTCACTCACCTCTCCGGTTCTTAGCGGTTATCTGTGCTGCTGATCCCTCTGCTCTCCAGCTTTCGGACTACTTGCGCCCAGCATCGTCGGTGAGAGGCGCCACCGTCTGCGCTGCGCCTTCCGCCGCCTTGGCTGTGTTTCTGGCAATACAATCAGCAAGCTCCTCCATAGGTTCGCCGCATCCTCCAGCTCCTAGCTTGCACCTGCAGATGCAGGCGCCGAGCCGATAGCAGCCAGGCAAGGCGCCGCCGTTGCAGGCGAGTCGGTCCTCCTGGCATCCGGCGACACATGCCGCGCAACCTGTTGAAGGTGCTGGTGGACTGTTTGCCGACGTAACCTTGGCCGATCTTTGTCGAGCTTGCCAAACGGCCGGATCCTCAAGGTATCGAATGGCGAGAAAGAAAATCTTATCGGGCGAAAAGCCGACATAGCCGCCGCCCACAGACATGCCCGTCTCGAGAGTGCCCTGAGAAATGATCGCATTTGCGCCAAGTTCGCGGGCAAAGCGCTCGATAAGCCGCATGGGCTCATCCGCGTATTTTCCGGTTGAGAGCATGGCGAGTTCTTCATACCGCCACGGTGGTGGCTGCTTCAGAAACTCCACGTCGTCTGTTGGCGCGTATGTCGTCTTGCTGTGGTGAAGCAACCGGACCACATGGACTGGTGAGCATGCAGCCAGCACGGCTACGAGAGCGACTCCTAAAACCGGTGACCTCGTCATGATCTTCCCCTCGGAACATGGAAATGGATCATGTTCCCGGTCGATTTCCTTTCGAAACGCTCCGTCCCGGTGCCCTCATGACCCTACTTGAGCGTGTACATCGGCAGGTCCAGCCCAGCCCATCCAAATACGGAGACTGCCTGGCGGCGGCCGGCGCGAAGTACCGGCGTATATTCCACACTGACTCCGAACCCCAGGGGCAGGTCCTGCATCCTAAGATAGGGCGCCAATCCGAAGGCGACCGCGTCGCTCAGCTGGACGCGTTGGCCATCATTGCTCGCAACCAAATAGGCACCAAGATCAATCGGGAAGAGCATCACGCCGAAGTTCTCTTTGGCCAGCATGAACCCAAAGGGCGCAAAAAGGCCAGCGAGGCCAGCGCCGTCTTTCACCACCATTCGGGCCAGCTTGTGATTGCTCCACCAAGCTCCGCCACGTGCTGACAACATTGCCCCGGCGTCGATCGTTCCGAACTCAAACCGCTGTTCGCGGCTCGTGGCGGATGACATGGCAGCGCGGAAGATGCCCTTCGCCTCCTCAACGTCCTTCGCTTGATAGGCAGTCAGAAGGACGCGTCCAAAGATCAGGGACTGCTCAAGTCCAGGCCACTTGTCTTCGACGCTCTCGGCCAGATCCACCGTCATCAATGCGGTATCACCGTTGGCGACGTGGCGGAGTAGCGTTGCACTCTTGTTGAGGACACGAGTCACCGAGTCGTCGGCAACACCGAGACTCTCATGCACCTGACCAACCGCCGTTAGGATGTCGGCAACGAGATCGATGAACGCATCCGGTCGCATGCTGTTTGCCTTAGGCAACCCGACAGCGCGCTGCATCGTTCCCGAGAGTGCTATGAGCGAGTCAACCAGCCCCGGAGAGACGCCCCTTGGCATGCCACCCGGCACCTGGGCCATGTAGCTGGCAAACTTACGCAATTCGTCTCGAAGCGCACGCACCGTCGCGTGCAAAGGCTGCGCTGGATTGAGTGCGGGGCCGTTCAGGAATCGAGAAAGATCGTGATCTCGTCCAAGCGTCTGAGTGTCGCGTTCGAGTAGCCGCAACCAGGCTTCGACAGCTTCGGTGTTCTCGCGTGCGTCCAGCATCGCGGACAGAATTCTTGCCGCCCAGAGCAGGGACACATCGACTCTACCGGACAACCTCCGAGCTGTGTTCGCCAGGTGCTGGTAGTCACGAGCGAGGTCCCTGAATGGCGGCTGACCGTACTTCTCCAGCGACTTCGCTGCCGCCTCGTACACAGCGCCTTCGTGCGAGAGCGCGGTCAACGCATTGATCTGAGCGCCCCGGTCATCGAAGCTGGAAGCACCAGCCGCGCATTTGGCCTTCTGAAGAGTCACCCAGAACCGGAACATCTGCGCCGAGCTGCAGGCATCGGCGTCCGGCGAATGCAAAAACAGCTTCTCGCATGGCATGGATACCGTGGCTGCGTATTCTGCACCTTTTCGGCTAAACCCGTATTCGATGGCTGTCTGGAAGTAGTCGAGGTCCTTCCCACACGGGTCTTTGCCCATCGGCTGGCTGCGCGGCTGACTATTAGATGGACGAAGGAGGTCGGCCACTTTCGGTGCATCTAGCCTAACTAGAGACCGTTCGAGCTTTTCGAGGTCCTCACCGAGCCCGTTCAACGCTTGGTCGTTGGCTTGGAGAAGCTCGGCTACGCCACCGATCCGGGCGAAACGTAGTGTCACCCACTGCACATCCTCTGGAGCCACACGTTCCTGCGCCATCAGTGAAACCAACGCGAGCATGTACTCTTCGAAGTTCTCCAGGGCGTCGATCTGTTGTTTGTCGCCCAGTCCCTGCCCTGACAGCTGCACTACGCCGCGTATGAGGTCGTCCCGAAAGGCGCGCAGGAAGGCCGCGTCCAACAGTGGGGCGTGCACTCTCTTCAGGTAGACACAACTCTTCTCAAAGACCACGGTGATCCCTGCCGTCCTTCTCTCGCGGCCCAAGGGGTCACCGAGCTGGTAGACGCGAGTACCGACGTTGAACTTATCGCCGGTGCATAGGGCGCCGGCCAAGCGCTCTTGGATCTGCTGGGCCGCAACCTCGTGTGCGCGGTCCTTCACTGCCTCTGCCAGGGCAGGGAGCACTTTGTCCGCGATGACGTCGGCACTGCCTACCGCCGTTTGCACGAACATCGCGGTAGCCATGATCATAGAATTGAGCATCGGTCGCTCCGGTCGGAGTCTGTCCTTTGTGGCGGCAATTCGCCGAGTTTGTATCAGTTTGGTGTGACATTGGACAGGCGTGGTGATGTGACACAATGCGCGCGTGGCTGGGTTGCGGGTAGATCTTGCTCGGGTGTAGTTCGTGGGAGATGTGACGCTCTCGACCATTGAGTCGTGATGATCTGTTCGAGGCTGCCTGGGGAGGTCGTCCTAACGGATGAGGCCAACATATGCCCGACTACCGACGAAACCACTATGTCCCGCAGTGGTATCAGCGGCGCCTCTTCCCTGAGGGAACTAGCGAGCAGAAGCTGTTCCTGCTGGATCTCAAGCCGGATGAGGTCGTGTCCAACGGTCGGCGTCACACCAGAAAGGCAGTGTTGCGCTGGGGACCAGTCCGCTGCTTCAGCCAGGATGACCTTTAAAAGAAAACCGTCCACGACCATTGCACCAAACCCCCCGCGAGTGCGCAGGGGTCGGCTAATTGCTCAAGACCACGAGTCTTTCTGCCGACGCAGAGCAAACGCGTGGTTTGGTACAATGCTCATGGACGAGCTGTTCTCATGAGCGGGCATCGAGGATTCTGCAGACCGTCGGCGTGAGCCTATGAGGGTGGGCGAGAACAAAGAAACTCAGTGCCTCACGGTGTGCCATGAGTTCAGGTGGGGCCTTTTTCAGGTTTGCACAGGCGGCTACCATCTCCGACCAGCTGGCCCGGGGTGGCAGAAAGGCCGTGTTGTTGGTGCCCGACCGTGCTCTTGGTAACAGAAGATCGCGAGTCTCCTTGGGTTCGAATTCCCGCAAAGCAATCTTCGAGACGCGCTTCCAATGCCGTTGCACCGGAGCTCGAAGGCCACGTCGGACGAGCATCTCGATCACTGCCAGCAAACAGAAGGAGCTACCGCCAGCCTGGGACATCTTGTCGGCGCCGGACTCCAGGTTGAACACCTTGAGCAGCACATCAGACGGGCCGTAGTATGGATTTGGCAATGCAAGGGGTTGACCGGGCGTGTCGGCGTCAAGAAGTCGCTCGAACACTTGCATGAGAAGCGCTGTCGCCTCCTCGGCCTGTCCGTGCGTCTCGAGGAAGTGGATCACCGCGAGGTAATACGGGAATGCCGATTCGCCCCAAAACCACATCTGGGCGACGCGGTCGCATACGCATTTCAAGGAGTCCTGCAGCCTCCCGATACCAATGCAATTTGCCCGTCCGCTGGTTTCGAGAGCTGAAATGAGTCCGAGCACCATCGTAACTCTGGCGGAGTGGATGAGATCCCCGTCGCCCATCCCCTCGCCGTGTATCCAGACCTCGCGGTCAAGCGCCTCGTCTCTGAGAGAGTTCAGGACGCGCAGAATCTCGTCGAATACGAGCTCACGAGCAGCAGCCATCGGCGCCGAGTCGTCCGCGTCAACCCAGCCGTATCGGACGATCGCAGCGAGCAGCGTCGCCCACGCCTGGAACATGGCAAAGTGGTTGTCGCGCTGCTGAAACGCATCGAGCAAATGCGCCGTCGAGATTGCCGACGCTAGTACTGCACTTGCGCGGTTTGCCGGGCCCTTGGCATCGTCGGGCAAAACAACACGTTCCAAGTACTCCTGAAATGCCTCCACCGGGAAGAAGTCTCGACCATCTGCGAGGCGAACCCTCAAAAAGAGATCAAACTCATCAAGTGAGTGCGGCAAGAACGTCGTTTGAGCATCCAGGAACCAGATGAGCAGTGTATCGCGGTTCACGATTTCCAGCGGTGCGTAGTTCCTGCTCTTCGCTTGATTGTCACGGTTGATGAGGTCGATCTGGTGGCGAACTTCATCCGTGACGTCGTCGTTCGTGACCAAGTAGGCGCGGTGAAGTCTGGATGGGTCCACGCTTGGGTGGACGACCGGGAGTTCAACAAGCTCCGCGATCTCGCCTCTTATGGTTCTCCAGACACCAATGTCGATCCGGCCAGTTTTCAGCTGGTATGCATGCACTTCCCCGTCCTGCCCAACAGAGATGATGTCCTTGCCTTGTTCAAGGGGGCGATGAGGAGACACGTAGACGACGCGGTGACCTTGATGTAGGAGAACCTGGCAGAGGGGCGCCTGGAAGTTCCTTTCGTTGGCGTTAGTCAACCAGCTCTCGATGGCTCTCTCGATCATCCCATTCCTCACGCTTGCGTTCGATGACGTCAGCAAGTCGCTTGCGATTCTCGGGCATGCTTAGCCACTCGCGTTGACGGCTTTCGAAGATCGCCTTTGCGCCGGGTGGCACCAGAAACTCGGGGCGGCTTGGTCTTCCGTTGTCATCGAACGAAAGGGGAAAGCGCTCGAAGTGGCCAAGAAACTCGTCAAATGTCTTGGGAAGCCCCTCAATTTTCAAGACGCAGCCCCCCATCTCCGACACGCGCTCAAACGCTTCAAAGACGTGGTCGGACTGTTGCCTGATTAGTGACGCAGCGACCTCAGGCAGCGTCTCACCGAAGGCCAGCGGGCCATCAGCGATTAGCCGTTCCGTCGGGATCGCCAGCTTCGCAGCGAACTCGGAGTAGGGGCGGCCTTCTGGTGCCAACTGATCCTGTACAGCATCGCCCTCGAAATGGCGTTCACGCTGGAGGTGAGATACCACGGAGGCTTCGCTGAGCATCCGGTTGAGGTGGTCTATCAGTGCAGCGCGGAAAGCACGCTTGAACTGCAAGAAGTCGGGAAGCATCTCGTGGCCGAGCATAGCGAAGCGCTCAAACAGCAGCAAGCTGACGTTCAATACTGCAAACATATCGCTGCAAACATATCGCGGATCATATCGTCGACGAACCATGTCACAGCCCACAGCCATCGCTCAAGTGCTCGTAATTTCTAGAGAAGATCTCGCTGACTAGCGCCGCGCCGGACCCGTGCGACAACGTTCCCCGTCGATATGTCCCCCTCAAGTGCTCGTAATTTCTAGAGCGTGATCAGGTTCCCGGACGATATGGTCTTTTGGCTCGATCGGCGAGCGAGCTGGCTTGCACCTAGAACCCCTTCCTAAGTTACAAATTCTACGATGCTTTTCCGCCACACGATTCACGCCCTTGGCGTTGTTGGCCGATGACTGGAACCTAGACACTATCTACTGCTAACCTCCAATGCCATATTCACATCTTGCAGGAGCGCGAATGCAGACATCGGCCTTAAAATGGCAGATCCTAGCACTGGCCGCACCTTGTGTTCTCTTGTCGGGCCCTGCCCGGGCAGATCAGCTGGCAGTGTCGGAGAAATCGGCTGTCGATCTAGGTAGGATTCCCGGCTTCAAATACTATGCGACCTTGTTTCACTCCCCGCGCGTGAAAGAATCGTTGATAAAAAACCAGTTTGCTGTCGAGGCAAACGGCGGCACGCGAGAATTCTTCGAACTGTATGAGCGGAATCGGTATTGGACCTTTACCGTCGACTTCGACCGGTCTGGGCGCGGCGACAGCGACTGCCCGCGCACGATAGCAACGGGACTACCGAGCGTTGTCACGCCCGATGTCGTGTTGCACAACCTGCACCTCTTCTATGACTACCTATTGGCAACCACCGAGCAGGAACTACTGGCACCCAAACTTGCTACGGTTACCGAAGAGCTTCTTCGGCAGACCTTACGTCAATGGCAACAGGTCCAAGGAACGCCGTTCGCTGATGCGGTTGCCGACAACCTCGCATTTTTGGCGGTTGGGCAGGCGTTGCTGAAGACCGCTACCCTCGTGTCGTCAACGGGCAGCAAATCCACGAATAGCTATGACGCCAGCAAGCGAGACAGTGACGAGGAGATCTCGGCACTGAAAAGACGGTCGTTGAGGAAGATGTCCACTCTAATCTCGCGCGACCTTCCACCTGAGGTGGTCGCTAAAGCAGAACTCGAGTTTCAACGGGTCATCCGTGCTGAAGAGACGGCCCGGCCAAGCATCTTTGGGTACCCGCAAGACTTTATGGAGGACTATCGGCAATACCGGCTGCGGGGGCACTACGTGCGGACGCCGTCATTGCAAGCCTATGCGCGCGCAATGACTTGGTTTGGCCGAATGCTGATGGCATTTTCAAGCGAAGCAGGGGTCAACTCGGCGCTGCTGCTGCACTCAGCTCTGACTGCCAGCCCCATTGCCATGGCCGACTGGCAGAGCATCTCGGACGCAATTGCGTTTTTGGTTGGCCCACCCGACGACATCAGCTTCAACGACGTGACGCCGTTGGCTTCGGAGATCCTTGGCTCAGATGCTGATGCACAGGTATCGAACGCGCTGGCGGGTCCCGAGCGCTTGGGTCGCTTCAAAGAGGCGCTTCTGCTACTTCGGGCGCCGGAGATTCAAGGCGTTGTGACGCCCCGAACTGGCGACGGACCCAATGCAGCCCAGACGCTGGGCCTGCATCTTTTTCCTCAGCGGGCTGTTCTGGATACGATTGTCTTCCAAAACCTTGTCACACCCAAGGTTCGAGACCGGAAGGAAATCAAGGTCCTTGAGTTGCCAGAGATCATGGGCTCACAGACTGCGGCAACAATTTTGGCGCCCCTAAAACTGGCAGAAATTCCGGGTTACTACGACCAGCAACAGTATTTGAAGTCGACGATACCGGCGATGCTTGAAGCTCGGAAGCAGCAAGAAGTCTACTCCGCCTGGTTGCACACGCTTGTACCTCTACTGACCCCCGTTGGGGCCACGAGCCCTAAATTCATGCAATCGGAGCCGTATTCGCTGTTGCGGCTAAACCTCTACCTGGCGAGCTATGCCGAGCTCAAACATGACACTGTGTTGTATGCCAAGCACGCTATCGCGGAGATGGGCGGAGGATGTCTGACGAGACCCGAGATCATCCAACTCGACACCCGCGGCTATCTGGTTCCAGAGGTCGAGCTCTACACTCGGGTGTCTGCCGCGCTTCTACGGATCGAGGATGGGCTAGGCGCTCGGCAGTTGTTGCCACAGGCGGCCAAAAAACCGCTTCAGCGTCTTACCAAGCTCGTCAACTCGCTCATGGAGATCTCGATGCGCGAACTCGACGGGCAGACGTTGTCAAAGCAGCAATACGATCTGATCGAGTTCATTGGTGGCGATCTCGAACACTTTTGGAGGGACACGACGGTCGTCGCAGGCGAACGACGGCAAGAGGTGCTCCTCGAAGACAATAACGCCGCGCTCATAGCTGACGTCTTCACAGGCCGCGATGGCTATTTGCATGTCGCGACCGGATATGTGAATCCGATCTACGTTTTGTTCCCCATCGACGGTGAGCTGCACTTCGGGCGAGGCGGCGTCATGTCCTACTACGAAGTCGTCGCCGACCGTCCCCTAACGGATCGAGAGTGGCGCGAAAGGCTCAAAAAGAGGCCGCCACAGCCTGCTTGGACCGCAGCATTCACGGCTGGCTCACGTTGACCTCCCTGCGTGTGCATATCGCCACCCTGGTCGGCCTCACCGTGTTCTGTGCGTCTGGCCAGAGCGTCGCTGCTCTTGAGCCGGGTTATCGCGTGGCGAGACTTGGGGCCACGCAAGAGCAGGTGCTGCTAGCTGTGAATGATGGCCAGCTCACAGTGAAGTCCTTGATGGGCACGACGCTCCATCAATCGACGAGCGATGAGTATGTTTACGGGTACGCCGTGGGCCCTGTGTTGCGCGTACGCGAGCCCATTCTGGTTGTTTGGTTTGCCCGACGCGACGCCAACATCGAAGGAGTTGTGCCTCATGACTCGGGATGGATGGACTATGGCAACTCCCCGTGGGTTCATCATCACATTGGTATCTATGCGTTTGAAGCCGAGCAGCTGAGTGCCCGCTGGATGTCGTCGGCTCTAAGTGACCCCGTTGAAGCCCTATCGGTCGAAGCCGAGGCTTCTGGTTCCGAGTTGGCGGTTGTCGCGGTGCAGCAGCGGGGGCCGCAAGAACGCTACATATCGCGCTACCGTTTCGGCACCTTTCAGCTGGAGCTGATAAGCCGGGCGTCGTTGCCACCATCGAAAGGCAGCTCCTCAACCAGCGCGGCACCAGACCCTGCAACGCTCATGGTGGATCTTTTGTTCGTGGGCGACGTGATGTTGGGCCGCGAGGTGGGGCGACGTCTTGGACGGCACAGCTACGAGGATGCCTTCTCTGACATGGTGCCGTGGTTTGCCAACACCGATCTCGCGATGGGGAACCTAGAGGGATGTTTTGTGGACCAACAACCACAACTCGACGAGCCCTACGCTCTGTACTCACTACCAGCACAGGTTGGCGCGCTTTCCTACCTTGGCTTGAGTGTTATGAGTCTGGCCAACAATCATTGCAACGCAGACGACATGCAACTGTCGCAACGGCTCTTGAACGCCCACGGCATCGCGGCTGTGGGGCTCTCGGCAGGCCCGTTCGATCGGCAGCCGTCGATCTTCCTACGTCATGGACTACGTATCGGTGTTCTTGGGGCAATGGTGCTGCCGACCACCGCAGAGGCCGTTGAGCAGCTGATGGGCTCGTCGCTGCAAGTGACGCTCCGCCAAGCTTCCATTGAAACCGACTTGCTCATCGTTTCGATCCATTGGGGCGATGAGTACGCAGACACACCATCGTTGGCGCAGCAGCGCCTCGCGCACTGGCTTATCGAACAGGGTGTCGACATTGTCGTCGGCCATCATTCTCACGTTGTGCAACCCGTAGAATCTTACAAAGATGGTCTCATCGCCTATTCGCTTGGCAATTTCGTATTTGACCAGGAAGGTTACATTCCGGAGGCGAACGGTCTTACCGAGCGAGGGCTCCTTTTGAGAATCCGTGCCCACAAGGCGCTCGGCCTGTTCAAAGACGAGGTCGCCACATGCATCTCGAATCGGTATCAAGTGAAACGCTGCAGTTTCTGAGGCGCTACAGGTTGCCCCATTGCCAGATCGACCCGGAACCATAGCCGCCCAGCAACTTCCCCAGATTGACCCCACCACACCCCCCCCACCCGTCGGCCTCAGGCCAACTCCGACGTAATCCTATCGCCGCCGACCTCCCCCGCACTCGCGGTACTCGCGGAGGGAGGTGGCTGAGGGTGTTAGGCCCGCGTTTGCTGGCCGCGCCAGATGACAAGTTCCGAGACTGATTCGCCGACATCGCTTATAATGATGCTATGGCTCATCGCCTCTCTGAAGCGCACCTCTATCATACGCCGCGTGACCAGCCGCCCGGTTGTCCAGCACCGAGTTCAGCGAGCGAATGCATGGCGATGATGTGGCAGCTGACGCTCGATGCGTGGGCGTTCATGGGGGACAGCGATGTTGAATCCCGACTTCCGCGACATGTTGTGCGAGTTGTCCGCCGCCAACGCTGAGTTCCTTGTGGTTGGGGCCTACGCTATGGCCGCGCACGGTGTGCCGCGCGCAACTGGCGATTTGGATGTATGGGTACGGCCCACGCCGTCAAATGCCGACTTGGTGTTTGCAGCGCTGGCACGCTTTGGTGCGCCTCTGCAGAATCTCTCGCCTGCTGACCTGACAGAGCCAGGCGTGGTGTTTCAGGTCGGCGTCGCCCCGCGGCGTATCGACATTCTTACAAGCATCGACGGTATTGGCTTTGAACCAGCTTGGAATAACCGAGTGATGGTGCGAATCGGTGACCTCAACGTTCCTGTGCTTGGGCGTGCGGAGTTGCTGATCAACAAGCGTGCGACAGGTCGCCCCAAAGACCTCGCTGACGTTGCGATGCTGGAAGAACAGCGTTAGCGACGCTACCCCCCCACCCGTCGGCCTTCGACCAACGTTGACTCAACCCAATCGCCGCCGACCTCCCCCGCACTCGCTGCGCTCGCGGAGGGAGGTGTTTGGGCTATCGCCCGACCGCAGGGGGTCATTCATGACGCCCCAGACCCATGGCGCGATCATATCGTCGACGAACCATGTCACAGCCCACAGCCATCGCTCAAGTGCTCGTAATTTCTAGAGAAGATCTCGCTGACTAGCGCCGCGCCGGACCCGTGCGACAACGTTCCCCGTCGATATGTCCCCCGAACTGAGGTCCGTCAGGAAGCTGACCAGCCCCAGCATGAAGATGCCGCGGTGTACGCCGAGGACGGTCTTTTCCGGAATGGGGGCCGCATGGTCGTCTATCGGTGGTCGTCCTGGGAGTGCCGCGGCCAGTCTTACACGCTCAGCTTCTTGGCTGTCTGCGCGACATGGCGACCCTGGAAGCGTGCCGCTGCGATTTCGTTTTCGCTCGGCATCCGCTCGCCCTTTCCGCCGGCAATGGTCGAAGCTCCGTACGGCGACCCACCGGTGACCTCGTCGATGCGCATCTGCCCTTGGAATGAGTACGGCAGACCGACGATGACCATGCCATGGTGGAGTAGGGTCGTATGGAAGCTCAGGATGGTCGACTCTTGACCTCCGTGTTGGGTTGCGGAGCTCGTGAATACGCTTCCCACTTTGCCAACCAGCGTGCCCTTCGCCCAGAGTTCACCCGTTGCGTCCAGAGGAGCATATCGACGGCGAACCTTCTCACACCATCGCCAGGACATCGTTCGTGGATGATGGGATCACGTGGCGGTCATGACGGGAACCTTGGCCAAACCGCATGCCGTAAGCAGCTTGCGGTCGCGGGTGGCGAGTGGCACGCCTTTGCGCATCGCTAGGTCGAAGCCTCAGGTATCAGGAACGCGATCCGCGCCAGACGCCAGGTGTGAGGTGCGGACCCCAGGGCGCTGTTAATCAGGCAGATTCGGCCCAAACCCGTAACTGACGTAGTAGGACAGCCGTGCCAATATGAGAGCCATACCCTCATCAGAGCGAATGCTGCCAAAGTGGTTGGCGAGGTAACCGGGGTGGACTTCGAAAAAGTATCCCGAGCTGTCAAAATCAGCGAGCGAGAGCACCCGGTTGTCGACGCAGTTGGCTTCGGTCACAGAGAGCTGGCCGTTTGGGCCGATCGTGTAACGGTCGACGTTGAGTCGGGTCGTTTGTTGGTTGCCCTCTTCGTCCTGAGTTTGGTCGCCAATGTCGGTCATACCCAGAGTGGTATAGAGCACCGTGTGGCCATCACACGCGTTTTCATCGCCATAGGCTGAATAGCCGTCGGCACAGGGCACTGAGAACAAATCCTCCGGTCCGTTGAGTGTCATCATGAACGGCGTGGGCGCTGAGGCGTGCAGGTCTCCCAGCTCACAACCGCGCGTGCCCAGCATCGTGGCGAAGTTCGTACAACAGTAGGTTGCCCCTGCGAGACCATGGAAAAAGCCAGACGCCAGCACGACGTGGTTCACGCGCGGATAGGGATTGAGGGTTGAGCGCCCATCTCTGAATTCTTTGTAGAGTCGCCGCAGGGCATCGCGAGCCACGGTGGCGCCCAGGCCGTGCCCAACCAGGGCAATCTGTTGGCGGGTGTGCGTCAGCATCACAGCCTTGATCAGCGCCTGCACCAACGGCACCGACCAACCATGGTCGACAGACCCGAAGCCATCGCCAAAGCCGGGGTCGTCCGTGCTGGCGTCGGGGTTGGCCCCAACGAGCTCGCGCACCCGATCGCTGCGGAAATCGGCGGCGTAAACCTGAAAGCCTTGCGTGAGCAGCTTGTGAGCGAACATCTCCCGGGGGGCGCTGTCAGCGGTGAATTCGAAGCTATTGGCCGAGCGCAGCTGTGTTCCCGCTAGATCGGGGTTCACGTCGATTAATGCAGGGTCGACAAACTCCTCCCAGGAATTGGGTGAGGCCATGCCACCATGCACCAGGATTACCACCGGCTTCGCCGGATCCACGGCCGTCCCAGTGGGCATTTGATAGGCCTTTGCCGCGCACGGGTAATCGATCAAGTAGGCGGGACTCTGCGGATCGACGCTTTGCACAGGCAGTCCGGGCGGCACTTCGGCCTGGTTGCCGCGGTTCAAGAACAGCGCCCCATCGTAACTCGCACGCGGCAGGCAGCCTGGATGCCGAGGCAAGTCATCGCGATAGCGCCCGGCAAACCGCGTATGCTCTGGACCGACCTCGGTGATGCCATCGCTATCGTAAGCCGGTGCATGCATGGCCGGCAGGTCCTCACTTGACCAATCTCCCAGGGAATTCCTAGTGGCGACGTCCGCCGTGAGGGCTGCCAAGGGCGCCGCACAAATATTGAGCGGTGGCAGTGGTGGTGGTGGTGGCGGCTCCGTTGTTGAGCCACATCCAGACACAAGCAACGACAGCCCAAGACACGATGACCGATAGTCTCTGCGCAGCATATCCACCCCCATGTCGTGCACGGCAACCCCAATTGTATGGGCAAGCGCACAATGCTGCGCCGCAATATCTGATGTCCGTTAGCAGCGTCAATCGCGCGGAGAACGTTCCCCATGTTGCCCGTCAACATCGACGTGTAGGACTTCCCATTTCCCCAATCATCCACTGGTCGGTTCGAGGTTAGCATCGAGGAGGAGCGAGGAGCATCGCTCGGGAACATTGCCACACTGTCGAGGCGACTTGGTAATCGGATGCGGGCCCTATTGGGCATGGCCGAACTTGCGACCTGGCGAGAGCAAGCGACGTGGGTGCAGCCTTTGCGCTGAAGCTCGATTGGGCGCCGCCATGCAGGAGGCCGCGCGTCTTAAGCCTAGCGTTTTCGGGCGTAGACTCGGAGCACGCTTCCCCAAGGGGTCAGGCTCAAAAGCAGCTCTAAGGGGTAGATCAAGGCGCCGATAGCCATGATAAACGGCAAGTAGCGGTCAAACTGCTTGAAGGCCCGGTCACGAGTCAGCAATCGTTGCAAGCTGCCAAACCAGCCACCAGCACCCACCGGGTATTCCACGGCAACGATCTCCAGCCCGGTTTTGCTCATAAATTTCTGCAAGGTTTGCAGGTCAAAGTCATACAGGTGCACCGGGGCTTCATACAGGAACGACCGCGGTCCGAAGACGGCGTTTTCCAAACACCGTTCGTTTGGGACCTCAACCACAAGGATCCCTTGCTCCGACAAGTAGTTCCTGGCGGTGTTGAGGGCAGCAGTCGGGTCGAACGCGTGTTCCAAGGTGTGCCACATCGAAACCACATCGAAGCCATGCAGCGGCAGCTCTGGCGTCCCAGTTTCTAACATGCCGGCTCTCACTACCTTTGACCCCCGCGTTCTCACGAGCATTGACCCCGGGGTCACCCATCTGCGTAACGCATGTACAATCTCTCAGTTCGCCTTTCG
>Ga0209202_1001514_pt1 | contig 14124 bp, 12 predicted proteins | sample AD_UKC032_MetaG_FD_184416 | JGI IMG/M metagenome (GOLD analysis project Ga0209202, IMG submission 184416) | Active sludge microbial communities of municipal wastewater-treating anaerobic digesters from USA - AD_UKC032_MetaG (SPAdes) (version 2) | ecosystem: Engineered > Bioreactor > Anaerobic >... | reverse complement strand
TTGGATTCTATGTAGTTGGAATTCAAAATACAGCAATCACTAAAAGCCAAGCGGTCAATAAATCTTGGGGAGATGTTCAAACCTCTTACCAAAGAAGAAGTGATTTGATTGGCAATTTAGTAAACACAGTAAAAGGAGCTGCCGATTTTGAAAAAAGCACTCTGGAAGCAGTTATTTCAGCAAGAGCTAGAGCTACACAAACTACTATTGATCCTACTAATGTAACTTCAGAGCAATTAGCCGAATTTAACAAAGCTCAAAGCGGCGTTTCTTCTGCTTTGTCAAGACTGTTAGTTACTGTTGAAGCTTATCCTGAACTGAAAGCCAATCAAAATTTCTTAAAATTACAAGATGAATTGGCAAGTACTGAAAATACAATTCAAACAGCCAGAGTACGTTTTAATGAATCTGTTGAATTTTACAATAATCATATTTTAAAATTTCCAAACAATTTATTCTTAGGAAAATATAAAGAAAAACCATATTTCGATGCAGAGCCGGGTTCTGATAAAGCTCCTGAAGTAAAATTCTAAACCATGTCTATAACAGAAGATTTTCTTACCACTGCAGAAGAACAGGAAATTGTTCAGGCTATCGCTTTGGCAGAAAGAAATACTTCCGGAGAAATTCGGGTACATATCGAGAATCATTCAGAAACACCTCCAATAGCGAGAGCTCAGGAGGTGTTCAATTTTCTTGAAATGTTTAAAACGGAAGCCCGAAACGGTGTGTTGTTTTATGTAGGTGTTGCAGATAAAAAGTTTGCTATCATTGGAGACATTGGTATTGATGATGTTGTAGAAGATGATTTTTGGGATTGTACCAAAGACATTGTCATAGAAAACTTCAAAAACAAAAAATACAAAGAAGGTTTAGTGGCCGGAATTACTAGAGCCGGAGAAAGATTAAAAGAATTCTTTCCCTACGCATCAGATGACACGAACGAACTTTCTAATGAAATATCCAAAGGATAAATGAAATTTACTTCAAAAATATATTGGGTTTTAGCGTTGATAATATTACCTTTTCAGGTAAGCGTTGCTCAGTTTGAAATTCCTAAAGTACCCAGCTTTCAGACCAGTGTATATGATTATGCGAAAGTATTATCGGATGGTGAAAAAAGAGAACTAGAAGAAAAACTCGTGCGTTATTCCGACAGCACTACTACACAAATTGTAGTGATTACCATTGATGATTTAAAGGGTGAAAATATTGGATTATTAGCCCCAAGATGGGGACAAGAATGGGGGATTGGAGATAAAGATAAAGACAATGGCGTTATTATTTTACTTTCTAAGAACGACCGACGTATTTATATTTCCGCCGGTTATGGTGTGGAAGACCGTCTTACTGCCGGAATTACGGGTGAATTAGTACGAAATGTTATTCTTCCCGAGTTTAAAGCCGGAAGTTATTACCAAGGCTTAGACAAAGGTGCTGATGCCATTTTTGATGTTTTAAAAGGGAAATACAAAGGTGAACGAAAAGGAAATAAAGGCAGTGGTTTACCAATAATTTTAGTCCTTTTCTTTGTGATGATATTGATTATTATTATCTCTAAAGGTTCTAAAAACAATCGCAACGGTGGAACAGGAAAATTTTCCGGACCGAGCTTAACCGATATTATCATCTTGAGCAGCTTAGGCCGAGGTGGTTTTGGCGGTGGTTCCTCATCGGGTGGAGGTTTTGGTGGTGGAGGAGGTTTTGGTGGCGGTTTTGGAGGTGGTGGCTTTAGTGGTGGCGGTGCCGGAGGAAGTTGGTAAATTATCAATTAAAGTTTTATAAAAAATGCGTTTAGATTAAACCCTAAACGCATTTTTCATTTAATCTATAATAAAAATCCCTCCTTCAGTTTCTTTCTTAGCTCCAAATTTATCTAATTTATACGTTAGTGAAAACATAATGTATTGTTGCAAAACAGTGTTTTCTACATCTGTTATTGCGGTTGGCGTGATGGTTCGCCGTACACCAACATTTTGATTCAACACATCATATACTTTTACTTTGGCTAACAAACGGTCTTTATAAAAGTTATAACCTAAACTGGTATTCCATAAATAAAAATCTTTTTGAAATCCATCGGCAATGTTAGAATTATAGGTATACCCAAAATCATTTCCGAATACAAATTTTTTAGGCCAGTAGTTTGTCAGTTCCAATTTGAAATTATGTACAAATGTATTAGCGTTTTCCAATTGATAATTTGTATAATCAGTAGTATTATACGTGTAACGATAGGAAGGTGCAATGGTGATTAATTCTTCAATACTCCAATTCAAACTTACTTTAGGTTCTGCTCGCCATGATTTGGCTTCATATAATTCAGCATTGGTTAACCCTTGGTTGAAATTATAACCCGAATCTAAACCAATACTTAACCGAAGGTTTCTTTTCTCTTTTTTAAAGGATTTACTCCAAGTGGCTCCAAAATAACTGCTTGCCCCGGAATCTACATTTTGATAGGTTGTAGTAGCTTTAAAATCGGCATCGTAAACCGTAGAAGAAACAATTTGATCTTTATATATATTCATTCCACCATAAAAAAAGATTCCATTACGCTCCTGCCAATTATAATTGTTGTAGTTAAGATAAAAAGAATGCTGCTTAGTGGGTTTTAAATTGGCATTCCCCACAAAAGTATTCAATGGATTTGAAAGGTTCAACACGGGCAGAATTTGATTAGCCAATGGCAATTCTACTTTATAATCATAGTTGGAATAAATCGACTTGCTCTTACTGATGGTATAACTTAAATTTCCTGTGATTTTAGGAAAAACATAGTTTTCATTTAAAGGTGTCGTGACACCTAAATAATCGGATTCATTCTTAAAAGTCACAAACTCTGGCCCTACATTGAAACGGGCTCTGATATTCTTTTTTTGAAGATTAAGTCCAATAGTGGGGGTTATTTTTAACACACTTGAATTGATAATATTAGATTGAAAAGCATTAAAAGCATCATATTCTCCGGAAACATCATTAAAATCATACGTCTCTTTAGATTCGTTCGAACTGTAATATAAAATCTCCGTCGTGGCACTCAACTTTAATGAATCGGTTAAGGGTTCACCAAAACGAATTTCTGTCCCCATTTTATTAAACTTATTTTCACCAAATTGATTTTGATTCCTAATATCATTCGGATCAGCGGATTGATAAAAAAGGGTGGCCGAATTGTTCTTCGAAAACAAATCCGTTTTTTTATGTTCATTATCCACCGAAATGGTCATTCCTCTATTTTTCTTTTTAAACGATTTGTAAAAATAAAGGTTGTTTTCAAAAGCAATATTATCTGTTTCGGTATAGGTATCTGAAAGACTTTCATTTAAAAGTTCATCGGAAGCAGAGGTAGTTTCCTGCTTGCTTTTATACTTATCTTTATTAAAACTCTTAGCTATTTTCGGACTCATATAAATAGTTGCGGTAGAATCCAATTTCATTTCAAAATCAAAACTGACATTATGAGAATTACCAATTCTATTTGAATTGGCATCAGCTTCTGTATAGGTTGTTCCGGTGGGCAATAAATTAGTACTGGAGGTTCGATTCACATTATCCGTTTCAGCATTGGTAAAAAAGTAATTACTGCTCATGTCAACTTTTTTAAACCATTTGTCTACATAATTCAACCCAACTAAATTAGACGTAGTAATCCCGTTACTTCCCCCAAAAGTCATTCCGTTAATGCCAAAACTCCCGTCATCACTATAATAAACAGACGAATTTCTTCCGCCTCCCATGTTGTCGAAAATTTCATTCATAGAAAAACCTACTGAATTGATATTATTTGCTGAAGCTAAAACACTCACCTTCTGTTCCCCTTTGAACCAATTTAAAAGTAAACTCGATTCATAACGTTCATCGGAGCCGTAACCAGCCATGGCCTTCCCAAAAAAGCCTTTATTTTTATCTTCCTGAATAGTTAAATTAATCGTTTTTTCTTCTGAAGTAGCCGATTCTCCTGAAATTTCTTCTTCCTTCGTTTTAGTATCGACCACTTGAATTTTTTCAATAATTTCTGCCGGAAGATTTTGGGTGGCTATTTTTCCGTCTTTACCAAAAAAAGGCTTCCCATTTACTAAAATTTGATTTACTTCTTTTCCGTTAACGGTAATTTTTCCCTCCGGTGAAATTTCAACACCCGGCAATTGACGCAGTAATTTTTCCACATTTGCATCGGCTCCCACTTTAAATGAAGCCGCATCAAATTCTAAGGTGTCGTTTTTGATACGAATGGGAGGAGCTTCTCCTTTAACAATGACTTCATCCAATGAAGTACCGTTTTCAGACAACGAAATTAATCCCAACTCTTTGTTTTCAGTAATATTCGGTAATTCCAATTTAAAATTTTGATAGCCTAAAAAGGAAACTTTTAGAAAAACCGGTTGTGTACTTTTTCGGGTAGTAAACTGAAAATTTCCGTTTTTACCGGAAATGGTATAATCGATAACCGTAGAATCTTTTTTGGAAGTTAAATAAACCGTAGCTGATTCAAGGGGTAGTTTTGTGTTATCATCTATAATCTTACCATTTATAGAAACAAAATTTTGGCTTATAGCAAATGTGAAACAAAAAAACAGGGTAAGTGTGAAAAAACATTTAGACATACAATGAAAATTAACTGTGAGAAAATTCTATAACAGCGAATTAACAATTTTAGTATGAATTGTAAAAATTTCTTACATTAATTTTAACATTTGAAGACATGTTAAATTTATAAAGATTTACCCATTAAAAAAATCACCTCCTAAAAACATCCCTAAATTGATACAAAAGTCGTTCGATAAGTCTTAAATCTTCTGTGACTATATTGGCTGTTCCTGACATTTCCTGTTGGAAGTTGATTTGTTTTTGGTAAGAAGTTGCTAGACCATTAGGCAAAGAAATATCAAATGATAAATTTCCTTCTTTATCAGGAATTAGTGAAATTGATTTTACTTTCCCTTTTATGATTCCAAATTCTCTGTCTGGATAGTTGGCTAATCTGATTTGAACTTCCTGACCAATCTTTAATTTTCCAGAATTTTGAGCTGGAGCTTTCACTTTGCCAACAAAATTTGTATCATTTAATGGAATAATTGAAAACACATTATCACCAACATTTACAAATTGATTTTCTGACCAAACTTGCAAAAAAGCAACCTTTCCTGAAATTGTGGAACGCAATACATAGGCTTGATCCCAATCTTCAATTGCTTTTTTGAGTTGATTTAATGCTTGAATTGTATTTCGAAATAGATTGATGTCGTCCTTTGATTTATTCACTTTTGTGTTTTGACTGTTTTTGTTCAAATCATTCATAGAAGAACGAGTTTGTGATATTTGAGAAGAAAGATTTCTGATATTTTTTTCCTCTTGAAGATAATCAATGTTTTTAGTTTCCCATTCTTGTGTTGAAATTACTCCTTTTTGATGTAACAGTTTAAAACGCTCTAATTCTTTCTTTTTTAAGCTTAATTCGGTTTGACCAATTTCTTTTTGTTCAAGTAACAATTGCAAACGTTCTTTGAGTTGTATAGATTCATATTGTTGAGCTTTTCCATCAATAAAATAAGGCTTTAATTCTTTATATTGTTTGTAATTTAAATATTCTTTCTCAAATAAAGCAAAAGCGGTTTCTACGTTTCCTAATTGCAAAGGTGGAAGATTTTCAAAAGGAAATAAAAGCTCATCAGTAGTTATTTTTACAGAATCGGTAAGAGTTTTTAACAGAAAAACATCTTTATAACTAGCCGTATTTTCAATAACTGCAAGTGGTGAATTCTTCTCAATTTTTTGTCTATCGGTAACTAAAATTTTCTCAAATCGTCCTGAACTATTTGACACTAACTTTTCAGGCGGAAGTGTTGTTGTAATAATGATGTCAGTTTTTATAATATCAGGATATTTAACTACCCATGAAACTAAAAATAAGGAAAGTAGCAGTGCTAAAATGACTAAATTCCCCCATCGAATCATCCAATGAGGTATTCGAGTCAATATATCTTGAACTTCCTCGCTTCTTAATTCTATTTCTTTATTTTCTGGCATATTATTTCCCTAATTGAAGTTGATTTTTCACTAATTCATAATAATTTCCTTTTAAAGAAATCAACTCTTTGTGTGTTCCTGTTTCAATAATTTTTCCTCTATCCAAAACCACAATTTGATCTGCATTCATAACTGTACTTAATCGATGAGCAATAATTACGACCGTTTTATTTTTGAAAAATGAATCTAATTTTTCTATTATTTCCTTTTCATTATTAGCATCCAAAGCACTCGTAGCTTCATCAAAAAATAGCATTTCCGGATTTTTATAAACGGCTCTGGCAATGAGTAATCGTTGTTTTTGACCAGAACTCATCCCTATTCCTTCTGCTCCAATTTTTGTGTTATATCCTAACGGTAAACTATCAATAAACGACTTTATATTTGCTACATCACTCGCATATTGCAATCTTTTTTTATCAATACTATCTACACCAATCGCAATATTTCCGGCGATTGTATCATTAAAAATATAGCCTTCTTGCATTACGGTACCGATGTGGCTACGCCAAGTTTTTTGAGAAATGGTATTCAAATTAAATTTTGCATAATTAATTTCTCCTGAAATGGGTTTATAAAACTTTAATAGTAATTTCATGAGTGTTGTCTTTCCACTTCCACTCACTCCTACAATGGCTGTGACTTTGTTTGCCGGAATAGTAAGATTAAGGTTCTCTAAAACAGGAGTATCTGAACCGGTGTAGCGAAAGGTAACATCCTTTAAAACAATGTCTGCATTTTCAGGGATTTCAGTTACTTGTTTTTCACTATTTGCCGTTTCATCTTCTTTATCATGAATTTCAGCTAATCGAGCAAGCGATATTTTTGCATCTTGCAGTTCACGAATAAAGTTTATTAGTTGTATAATTGGTCCATTTAAATTTCCAACAATAGCTGTAATTGCCATCATCATTCCTAAGGTAATTTGTCCATCTATCACTAATTTGGCAGATAGAAAAATGATGATAATGTTTTTTAGTTCATTAATAAAATTGGAACCAATGTTTTGGGTTTGTTCCAATACTAAACTCTTCATTGAAACTTTGAATAAACGTGCTTGAACATATTCCCAGCCCCACCGTTTTTGTTTTTCGGCATTGTGCAATTTTATCTCTTGCATTCCGTTAATCAGCTCTATTACTTTGCTTTGTTCCTGACTTACTTCTGCAAAACGTTTATAATCTAATGTCTCTCTTCTTTTTAAGAATAAAATAATCCACAAAAAATAGAAAAAACTTCCGATGAAAAAAACAGCAAATATCTTTAGATTATAATAGGCTAGAATCCCACCCATGATAATCATATTCACAACCGAAAACAAAACATTAAGTGATGAATTGGTTAGAATTCGTTCGATACGGTTGTGATCGTTGATGCGTTGCATAATATCTCCAGTCATTCTCACATCAAAAAAAGAAATCGGCAAGTTCATTAATTTGATAAAAAAGTCGGATATCAATGAAATATTAATGCGTGTGGAAAGATGTAACAAAATCCAACTCCTTATAAATTCCAAAGCCGTTTTACCAAAAAACAAAACCAACTGAGCGATTAAAATCAAATAAATAAAATGTATATTTTGATTTTGAATTCCAACATCTACAACACTTTGAGTAAGAAACGGAAAAATTAACTGCAATAAACTACCCGCTAACAATCCAATAGCCAATTGAATCAGAAAAGATTTGTATTTAAAAACATATTGGAATAAAAATTGAAATCCAAAGGATTTATTTTCTTCCTTTTCAAACGTTTCTTGGTAAAACTTTGGGGTGGTTTCTAATAGCAAGGCAATGCCTTCTTCCGTTGTAAAATCTGCATTATTCCCAATCCAAAATTTTAAAAACTCTTCTTGGTTATATTCAATTAATCCGTGGGCTGGATCGGAAATAAAATAGGTGGATTGGTGATTGGTTATGAGTGATGGATTATTCCCTTTACCTTTTACCCATTTCCTATTACCTTTAACCTTATATAAAACAACATAATGGTTATTATTCCAATGCAAAATGCAAGGCAAAGGAGCTTCTGCTAGTTTTTCTGAAGATAATTTTACCCCTAACGTTCTAAAACCGATTTGTTCTGCTGCTTCACTTAATAACAACAAATTACTTCCTTCTCGGGTAGTTTCAGAGAGTTGACGTAATGTTTGAATATTGATTGTTTTGCCATAATGCTTGGCAATGATTTTTAAACACGTTGGACCACAGTCTTTGGAGTCGGGTTGTTTGTAGAAGGGGAAAGGAAAAATCATTCAACATTAATAATTTCAGAGAAAAGTTTGGTATCGTCGTCTTTTAATACTTTTACAAAATATTTACCCTTAGGAACTTTCAATTTTAGAATCCCATTGTTAGCTTTTTCGACAAAAGAATAGATAGGTATATTAAATTCATAATTATCATTATAAGATTCAAAATTAAAAAACTGTATTAAAACATTTTCAGATTTTGCATTTGTAGTGATAAAAACATCTTGTCCTTTAATATTATAATCTAAATTGTTAATTAAAAAAAAGTCAACACCCTTCTTTACAAAATTATTATCAATGCTATCTGCATTAATTAAACCTAATTTGATTTTATTACTAATTAATGCTGTTTGATTAATCGTAACCGGATTAATATTTAATTGTTCCTTTATATTTTGTGCTAACCATTTTCTATTTTTATTTTCTTCTAAAACATGATCGAAGCCAACATAAATTATTAATTTATTTTTGGGATCACTTAAAATTTGACTAAATATTGGCAAAGGATAAATGTCTCTCTGATTACCTTCCCCAAAGTCATATCCTATAATTTGGAAATTATTCTTTGTTGCTGTAGCTAGTGCATTTTGAAAATGACTTTCTCTCGTATAAAAACCCGCGTTCAAGTCATTTACAAACTTTCTATTCAATCCTAAATTTGGGTTTGTAATTGCCTCAACTGCTAAAATGTTAAAACCATTATTTTTCAATATTGGTAATACATTATTCAAAAAAATTCTATGATTAGGTTTCCAATGACTTTCATTAATTATAATTAATCTTTCATTCTTTGCTATAGAGTCAATTTTTTTATAAATCTCATCTTCATCTAAAATAATTTTATTGAGTTTAATAAGCTCTTCTATATTTGCCTCTAAACTGTTAATCTTCTTCTTTTCTAAATGATTTAATGTTTTATGAAAATCCAAATAATTATTTAAAAAAGATTTATACGTTAACTCATATTGCTTTTTTGAAAAATAATTTGATGAATCTGATTTTAATTTTACTCTGTCTAATTCATTGATTATTTTTAAATAGTTTGTACTATTATAGTTTTTTAAAACAACATCAATAGCTTCTAAGCTAATATCATTCAATTGTAAATTTGTGAGGCTTTCTTTAATTTGATTACCATCAGAACTAAAAGAAATTTTATTTTTTTGATTAAGGCTATCTTTTGGTATAATTGAAATTGAAAAAAAATTATTATCCAATCTCTTCTCAAAATCTAAAGCATCATTTAATTTTAACTTATCGTAATTTACATTAATCATTAAATAATAATTAGGGTCACAAGTTGTTTCACCAAAAAATAATAAACTATCAAGTTTTATTTTTTGAGAACTTTTCTGCTTTAAAATCTTTTTTATTTGTTTTCGATTTCTTATTGGTTCTATATCTCCAAAAATTTTAACTTTAACATTTAATTTATCATTGCATAAATAAGAATCATTTAAATAACTTTCAATAAAATAATTTTTTCTAGAACAGCTAACAAATGACAAAAATAACAAGGTTATCAAACATAATCTTCTACTTCCATTTATCTTCATATGGGCTATAATTACATTTATCAATGTGATAATATTCATCATTCTTTAAAATTGGTATTCTAGTATCTGGACATACATATCTAAATTTACAATCCTTACACTCATTTATCTGGTCTTTTGTGATATGCCACAACTTAAAATAACTTGTTTTTTTTAGTTCATCCAAATCATAATTCTCAATGTTTATAAACTTTTCATCACAATTAATATTATAAGTAATGTTTCCATGATTGTCAATATATAATTTTCGATTGTAAAATAAATTACGATTATTAGCTTCTATGAAAGAATAAAAATCAACGTCAAAATCAGCAACTGAAATTATTTTTCTTTTAAATAAACTTTTTAAATCTGTTTTTTCAAATATAACATTTTCATTTGTAGATTCATATTCATTACTGGAATTGTAAACTATAATATTTCTAATTCTATCATCTAAATTAAAATAAACATCAAAAATATTACTACCTAAACTATCATTATGATTTATAAATAGACTAATATGTTGAACTTTTGAGTTTTTTAAAATATTTGTTATTTTAGAAACATATTCAAATATAGAATTGTGTTTTAAATCTCTTGTGATTAAAATTAAATGTGTAATTCCAATATCTTCTATATTTGTTTTAAGAAAATTAAGTTTAAAATCTTGAAATAAATCAATTTCTAAATAAAGTAAATCAGCCAAGTGCGGTCTTTCATAATCAAGAGAAATATCAGGAAACCTTTCAGGGTTTTCTGTGGTAAAAATTATTTCGTTTTTTTGTAAAAAATTATAGTAACTTTCAAAAACATTCTCGTCACTAAAATAATCTTTAAATTGTTGAACTGTAATTTTTTTTATTTTTAAAACATTAACTAATTCATTTGGAACTGTATAAATTTTTTTTCTAAAAAAATCAAAAATACATCCATTCTTACTTCCATTAATTGCTCCAATATTTGAAAATTTTAATAAGTACTTTTGATTTTTACTTTCCATTTCCAAAATAATAAATTTTGTTGTATCCCGTACAAATCATTTTTCTTGTTGTATAATATTTTGATTGTACAAAAACTATATTTTTATTAAGTACTGGATTTGATAATTCCATTTCCAACGACAATAAAGGTAAATTTAATGGAAACTCTTTAGTCTGTTTAATTTTTTTCATTTTTTTCAATTAAAAAAAGTGCAACTTCTTTATGTAAATTATAATTACAAGGCAGTGATGTCATCCCGAATTGCCCTGAAGGATTAACTTCCAAAAAATAGTATTCACCATCTACTGATCTAATCAAATCAATAGAGCCAGTGTTTAAAGATAATTTTTGAGTTAATTTAGTCAATTTTGAAATAATTTTTGAGGGAAGTTTATAAGGGACAGTTCGATTAGGATTATCTTGGTCATAATTTCTAAAATCTTGCGATGTTTTATCATTTTTCTGGCTAAATACAGCCATTGAAAAAAATCTATCATTTATAAAAAAAGTTCTTATTTCATATATTTTTTCAATCTCACTTTGTAGTAATGAAACAGCAAATTTATCTCTGAGTTTAGTTAAATCTACTTTTTTAGTATACATAACTCCACCGTACTTTCCTGAATTTATATTAGCTGTTTCCCCAATAGCTTTTGTGATGAAAGAATTATTCTTTAGAAAATCATTTTTTGTAATTGTTGTTCTACTATTAGTAATAATTGTGACAGGTATCTTTAAACCACATATTTTGGCTGCTTTTAAAACTTGTATCTTATTTAAATCAATATTTTTATTGTATAACCAAAATTTATCTTTAAATTCTTTACATAAAATTTCTCTAAATGTGATCAACTCTCTATTTAAAAACTTGAAAATATCCGAGTTTGAGCCGTAATGTTTTTTATAAGAATTTAAAAAACCAAATTTTCTAAACCATATTGTATTAATTTCTCTAAAATAAACCTTCTTCTTGTCAACTTCAAAAAATGAATTTTTTGAATTTAAAACATCAAAAAATACTGTGGTATCACCAAATAATATATCTTCATCATTTACTCTAATAAAACTTACATTAAAATTTCTCAACCAATCTATAACAATCTGTGTATCAAAATCATAAGAAGTAGATAGTATTAAAATCATATTTTACATTTGAAAAAAGTCCATAATATAAAATCATGGACTTTTGTTTAGACAATTCTATAAAAATTTATGCTCCGAATGGATCATCCGCATTATCGTCACCATCATCTGAATTTCCTTGAGGTCTAACAGTTAGCGTATTAATATCAAATGTTTTTGGAATTGATACTCTCAAAGTCTGAGATCCTCCTTTAATAGTTTTTAATTCAACCTCGTGAATTTCAAAATTTTTTAGTTTCATGATTTTAGAAATTTAAATTATTAAGATAAAAATTAAAAAAAATACTATTCAATTCTTTAAACTTGTGCACTAAGTAAATACAATCAAATTGTAAAATTTTATAAGCACTAAATAATATAATTAAAGTCATTATTTCAGTAAACAAAAGTTTATTTATTGGTTACAAAAGTTTTTTTCATAATTTAGCCAAAATAAAAATTATGATTTTAGGTGATAAATTATACAAATTAAGAAAAGCAAAAAACTTATCTCACGAAAGGTTAGCACTAGAATTAGATATTTCTAAAACGGCTTTGATTAATTGGGAAAATAACAAGAGTAAACCAAGCTTAGATAATCTCATGAAAATTTGTGATTTTTTTGAAACCGATGTTTATAGTTTGCTTGAAGGTGTTTCAAATGTTAATTTTTCCAATGCACAATTCAAAGGTTCAAATTATGTTGTCAATCCTAATAACTCTACAATTAACTTTAATAACTCTCCTGAGTTAATTGATCAAATTCTAAAAACTCAATCTAAAATAAATTATTTATTTGAACAGCAAAATAAATTATTTGAACAGTTTTTAATTAACAGGCCAAATAATTCTTAATATCTTTTGAAGCATTTTATTCAAAAATATTTTTTTGCTTCAAAACTTGTAGCATTTTATTTAAAATGAAATTTTTGCTACTTAAGTTGACGCATTTTTTTCAAAATGAAATTTTTGCTTCAATTTTAAAACATAAAAACATTTATCTTTGAATTATTAACTAAATACTCTCTTAGATAAAGTCCAATTTGGTTTGAAGATATACAGGTTGATATACAATTAATACTCTTATTTATAATCCTTTCATACTTTATTTTTAATTATAAAAACACAATTGTACCAGTATAAATCATATTCAATACTAGGTAAACCAACTTTTTTACGTCTGGTATTAATTTCTTTTATTAAACCCTCTCCTTTAATTTTTTTAATATTTAAATCGAAAGGAATTAAATAATAATAGCTCTCTTTATTATCTTTAAGACTCTTTTTATCAACAAATCGTCCGAAAACTTTTGGAGCACATAATCCCATTTTTACAAAAGAATCTATTTTGACTTTGTAATAATCAAAAGAATCATATGAACTTAAATGATTAATAATTACTTCTAAATCAACATTTTTTCCATCCATTTCACTTTTAATTCTTTTCCAAGATCCAACTTTCTTAATATTTGGAAATCCTTTTTCTTCTAATTGAACTTTTAGGAGTGAATCATTTTCTAAATCAACTTTTCTTACTTCACTCCAATCAATTTCTCCATATAATCTAATTTTTTGATCCCTAAAATTCATTTGATTAATCAAATTTCTATAAACAGTATCTACCTTCTTGGTAAAGGAAGCATGTAGTCTATTAATTTTTTTTTCACTGAACTTTGTTTTATTAAAAGCAAGGTTCAAAAGTGAATCTTTTTTAATATCCTCTATTCTGTAATCATAAAATTTGACTATCTTTTTAACATCTTCATTTTTAACCTTATTAAATTGAGCACTCCTTTTAATATATTTCTCATATTCGAAATATAACGACAAATTTATAGGCTCATAATTTTTAAACAAACTATCTAAAATTTGATAACTTCTCTCATAGTTCCCTGCTAAGTACAAACTATCTGCCTCATAAACTTTTAAAAAATAAGGTATGTAATTGGCATTTTTATCCCCTATTCTTGTGTAAGTACTTTTACAAGAAATAAAGCCAAAAAAAACTAATAATATCAAATAATAAATCTTTCCCATTTTAAAATTATTAAATAAATATCTACAGGTAATTTTGAAAAATTTCCGTTTTTACCGGAAATGGTATAATCGATAACCGTAGAATCTTTTTTGGAAGTTAAATAAACCGTAGCTGATTCAAGGGGTAGTTTTGTGTTATCATCTATAATCTTACCATTTATAGAA
>Ga0209202_1001497_pt1 | contig 14225 bp, 12 predicted proteins | sample AD_UKC032_MetaG_FD_184416 | JGI IMG/M metagenome (GOLD analysis project Ga0209202, IMG submission 184416) | Active sludge microbial communities of municipal wastewater-treating anaerobic digesters from USA - AD_UKC032_MetaG (SPAdes) (version 2) | ecosystem: Engineered > Bioreactor > Anaerobic >... | reverse complement strand
TCCGGGAAGATGACCACCGGCCGCCCGGATTCGATCAGCCGGATGACCTTCTTCATCGCCATCGGGCTGGTCGGATCGACCGCCAGATAATCGACCTGCGACAGCAGAATGCGAAACCAGAAGTTGCCGGCGATGCTCGTATGGACCACGAAAACCGGGTCGATCGGCAGGAACAGGCCGAGCAGCAGGCCATCGAGGAAGGATTCGTGATTGGCAACGATGAGCAGGCGCTGATGCGAGAAATCGGACTGCCGGAAACGGATGTCGACGCGGAACAGCAAACGGGCCAGGCCGCGCAACAGCGGCCGCAACAACTTGCGCATCAGGTGTTTTCCTTCAGGTAATCGAGCACATTGCCCAGCGTGCTTTCCAGGGCGTCGCGGTTGATCCAGAACCAGACTTCCTTGCCGATCTTCTCGGAAGCCAGGACGCCGGATTCGTGCAGGATTTTCAGGTGGTGCGAGACGGTCGACCGCGCCAGGGTCGACACCTCGGCGATCTGCCCGACATTGAGTCGCTCGCCCGGCTCGAACAGCAGCAGGATGCGCTGCCGGTGCTCATCGCCGAGAGCGACGAAAATGCGGGACATGGTTTGCCACGCGGGCGGGATGGCTTGGGTGTAATCATTCTTCATGTCGATAATCTTAGTTATATCGATACGTTTTCGTCAAGCGAATTTGTTCACTGTTCGATTTCGGCGCAGGAATCGGCAAAATGTTAAGCTCGTTGTCATTGCTCTCCACCATCTGCGCTGAATGGACAAAAAGTCGCTTTCCGAGCGTGACATCTGCACCAAACTCATCACACCGGCCATTGAAGCCGCTGGTTGGGACCGGGCAACGCAGTTCCTTGAAGAAGTCAATCTCACCAGTGGCCGCATCATCGTTCGCGGGAACAAGGCAAAGCGCGACGAGAAAACGATTCGCCGGGCCGACTACGTCCTGTATTTCAAGCCGGGCATCCCCATCGCGATCGTCGAGGCCAAGGACAACAATCACTCGGTTCGGGATGGCATCCAGCAGGCCCTCGGCTACGCGGCAATGCTCGACGTGCCGTTTGCCTTTTCCAGCAACGGCGACGGTTTTCTCTGGCACGACAAGACAGCAGGCAGCGGCCTGATCGAGTGCGAGATCGCGCTCGACGAATTTCCGTCCCCGGCCGTTCTCTGGCAGCGTTACCTGGCCTGGAAAGGCATCGCCCCCGCTGCCGAGCCGGTATTTGCGCAGGATTACCACACCACCGGCAAGCTGCCGCGCTATTACCAGTTGAATGCGATCAACCGGGCGGTCGAGGCCATTGCCAAGGGACAGGATCGCATCCTCCTCGTCATGGCGACCGGCACCGGCAAGACCTTCACCGCCTTCCAGATCATCTGGCGCCTGTGGAAAGCCAAGGCCGCCAAACGCATCCTGTTCCTGGCGGATCGCAACATCCTCGTCGATCAGACCAAGACCAACGACTTCAAGCCCTTTGCCGGGGCGATGACCAAGATCGAAAAGCGCCAGGTGGACAAATCCTACGAGATCTACCTGTCGCTCTATCAGGCCGTCACCGGCAACGAGGAAGAAAAGAACATCTACAAGCAGTTCAGCCCGGACTTCTTCGACCTCATCGTCATTGACGAATGCCACCGCGGCAGCGCCGCCGAGGACTCCGCCTGGCGCGAAATCCTGGATTATTTCAGGACCGCCGTGCATCTCGGCCTCACCGCCACGCCCCGGGAAACCGAGGAAATCTCGAACATCACCTACTTCGGCGAGCCGGTCTATACCTATTCCCTCAAGCAGGGCATCGAGGATGGCTTCCTGGCGCCGTACAAGGTCATCCGCATCGACCTCGACAAGGACCTTGGCTGGCGGCCAACTCAAGGAAAAGTCGACGCCAAAGGCCAACTGGTCGAGGACCGGATTTACAACGCCTCGGACATGAACAAGACGCTGGTTCTCACCCAGCGCGACACCACCGTCGCCCGGCGCATCACCGAATTCCTCAAGGCCACCGACCGCATGGCCAAGACCATCGTTTTCTGTGAGGACATCGACCACGCCGCCCGCATGCGCCAGGCCCTGATCAATGCCAATCCGGACCTCGCCAGCCAGAACCCGAAGTACGTGATGCAGATCACCGGCGACAACGAGGAAGGCAAGCTCGAACTCGACAACTTCATCAACCCACGCAAGCCCTACCCGGTCATCGCCTGCACCTCCCGGCTGATGACCACCGGCGTCGATGCGAAAACCTGCAAGCTGATCGTCCTCGACCGCACCATCAACTCGATGACCGAGTTCAAGCAGATCATCGGCCGCGGCACCCGCATCGACGAGGACTACGGCAAGCTCTGGTTCACCATCCTCGACTTCAAGCGCGCCACCGAACTGTTCGCGGATGAAGCCTTCGATGGCGAGCCGGTCGTAATCTATCAACCCGGCTCCGATGCCCCGGTGGTTCCGCCGGAAGATCCCGAGCCGCCGCCGGGCGCCGACGGCAGTCCGGAACGAATACCCGGCGCGGGCGGTATCATCGAAGACCCGCCCGGCGGCGGCCGGGTCAGGTACGTGATCGACGACGTCACCGTCTATGTGGTGAATGAGCGAGTCCAGTATTACGGCAACGACGGCAAGCTGATCACCGAATCGCTCAAGGACTTCACGCGCATCCTGCTCAACAAGCGGTTCGCATCACTGGATAGCTTCCTGCAAACCTGGAACGACGCCACCAGAAAAGCGGCCATCATTACCGAGCTGGAAGAGCAAGGCGTCCTGTTCGACGAACTGGCCAAGGAAGCCGGCAAGGAACTCGACCCCTTCGACCTGATCTGTCACATCGCCTTCGGCCGGAAGCCGTTGACCCGCCGTGAACGGGCGGAGCGCGTCAGGAAACGCGACTACTTCACCCGATACGGTGACACCGCGCGCAAGGTGCTGGAAGTGCTGCTCGACAAATATGCCGACGAAGGCATCGGCAACATCGAGCAGATGGAAGTCCTGCGGGTCGCGCCGCTCGATCAGTTCGGCTCCCCGGTCGAAATCGTCCAGACCTTTGGCGGCAAGGCCCAATACCAAGCGGCCCTTCGGGAACTCGAACAACACCTTTACCAATAAATCGGCCACCAGCCGGAAAAATAACCGGCAAAAATTTCACAACAAATTGTCGAAAACATCAGGGTAAATAACAAAATTTCACAACAAATTCCGCATGTTGTGAAACAATTCAAAAGCAACTCAATTCGGCAAATAAACCGGCAAAATGAACCCGACAGTCATTCCGCGTTACACCCAGCCCCATCAATTCGAGCCGCTGCTGCCGCAAAACAGGCTGGAAGAATTGCGCCAGCGCAGCCGCGGCATTGTCGAACGCTCCTTCCGCCTCACCGGCAGCGCCCACCCGGCCACCATCACCAGCCTGCGCGAACTCGTCCGGGCCATGAATTCCTACTACTCCAACCGGATCGAAGGCCAGGGCACCCATCCGCGCAATATCGAACGTGCCCTGCACCGCGACTTCTCCGCCAAGCCCGATGTCGCCCGCCTGCAACGCCTCGCCCTGGCCCACATCGAAGCCGAGCGCGAACTCGAAAGCCGCCTCGCAGCCGGCGCCCTGCCACTAAGCAGCGCCTTCGTTCGCGAAGCCCACGCCGCGCTCTACGGCCGGCTGCCGGAAGCCGATCGCCTGAGCTCCGATGAGCACCTTGTCACCCCCGGCGCCCTGCGCAGCGAACTCGAACTGGTCGCCGTCGGCCGCCATGAACCGCCGCCGCCCGAAGCGCTGCCGGCTTTCCTCAACCGTTTCGATCAGGTCTATGGCCGCCAGCCACCGCTGGAAGACCTCCTGTTCACCGTTGCCGCCGCCCACCAGCGCATGGCCTGGATACACCCTTTCCTCGACGGCAATGGCCGCGCCTGCCGCTTGCAGACCCATTGCGCCCTGTGGTCCGTGAGCCACGGACTGTGGTCGGCCAGCCGCGGGCTGGCGCGCCAGCGGGACAGCTACTACGCCCGCCTCGACGCCGCCGACGCCCCCCGCCAGGGCGATCTCGATGGCCGCGGCAACCTTAGCGAAAAAGAACTGCACAACTGGTGCGCCTGGTTCATCGGCATCTGCGAAGACCAGGTCAGCTTCATGGCCCGGATGCTCGACCTCGACAGCATGAAAACCCGCATCCATGCGCTCATCTCCTTTCGCGCCGCCCATGACAAAAGTATCCGCCCGGAGGCCATCGTGCCGCTTTACCACCTCTTCCTGGCTGGCCCCACGCCACGGGGAGAGTTCCAGCAAATGACCGGCCTCGGCGAACGCACTGCCCGCAGCCTGCTCTCCCGCCTCATCGAAACCGGGCTCGTCGCCAGTGAAGGGCATACCGCTCCCGTACGCTTCGCCTTTCCCCTCGATGCCCTGCAATTCCTGCTCCCGGAGCTCTATCCGGAAGCCGCCACCCACGAAGACAGCTTTCAATGACCATCAGCACCACCTTCATCAAATCCATCCAGGACATCATGCGCCAGGATGCCGGCGTCGATGGCGACGCCCAGCGCATCTCCCAGCTCTCCTGGCTGCTCTTCCTGAAAATCTTCGACGATCAGGAAACCGAACTCGAAATTCTGCGCGACGCCTACAAATCGCCCATTCCCGAGCACCTGCGCTGGCGCCACTGGGCCGTCGACAGCGAAGGCATGACCGGCGAGGAACTGCAGGATTTCATCAACAACACCCTGTTCCCCAAGCTCAAGAATCTCAACGCCGACCCGCTGCGCAACCCTCGCGGCTACGTCGTCCAGCAGGTTTTTGAAGACGCCTTCAACTACATGAAGTCCGGCCAGCTGCTGCGCCAAGTGGTGAACAAGATCAACGAGATCGACTTCAACAACCGCAGCGACCGCCACCTCTTCAACGACCTCTACGAAAAGATCCTCAAGGACCTGCAAAGCGCCGGCAACGCCGGCGAGTTCTACACCCCGCGCGCCGTCACCCAGTTCATGGTCGATACGGTCAACCCCAAAATTGGCGAGAAAACCCTCGACCCCGCCTGCGGCACCGGCGGCTTTCTCGCCTGCACCCTCGAACACCTCAAGGCGCAACGCAAGAACGTCGAGGACGACGCCATGCTGCAAGCCGCCATCCACGGCGTCGAAAAGAAGCAGATGCCGCACCTGCTGTGCACTACCAACATGCTTCTGCACGGCATCGAAGTGCCCAGCAATATCCGCCACGACAACACCCTGGCGCGCCCACTCGTCGATTACGGCCCGCGCGACCAGGTCGACGTCATCCTCACCAACCCGCCCTTCGGCGGCACCGAGGAACCCGGCACCGAAGCCAACTTCCCCGCCGACGTGCGCACCAAGGAAACCGCCGACCTCTTCCTCGTGCTCATCATCGAACTGCTCAGGCACAACGGCCGCGCCGCCGTCGTCCTGCCCGACGGCACGCTGTTCGGCGAAGGCGTCAAAACGCGCATCAAGGAAAAACTGCTGACCGAGTGCAACCTGCACACCATCGTCCGCCTGCCCAACGGCGTCTTCGCCCCCTACACCGGCATCAAGACCAACCTGCTCTTCTTCACCAAGGGCACGCCGACCCGCGAAGTCTGGTACTACGAGCACCCCTACCCGCCCGGTTACAAGAGCTATTCCAAGACCAAGCCCATCCGCATCGAGGAGTTCGCCGCCGAAAAAGCCTGGTGGGGCGACGAGGCCGACGGCTTCAAGGCTCGCGTCGAAAACGAGTACGCCTGGAAGGTCGACATCGCGACGCTGAAAGCCGCCAATTACAACCTCGACCAGAAAAACCCGCACAGCCCGGACGCCATCGCCCACGACCCGGACGCGCTTTTGGCCGAATACGGGCGGTTGACCGCAGAAGCGCAGCAACTACGCGACCAGCTCACGGCCATCCTCGCGCAATCGCTGGCAGGACAGGCATGAACGCCAGCCTCACCGCCCGCGAACCCGTCGCCCGCTACCTCGCCACGCCACCGCTGCTCCAGCACTTCGACCGCGTCGCCCAGGCCCCCGGCGGCGTCGCCCGCCTGCGCGAACTGATCCTGACCCTGGCCGTGCAGGGCAAGCTGGTCCCGCAAGACCCAGCGGATGAACCGGCCAGCGTGCTGCTGGAGCGCATTCGTGCCGAGAAGGTGCGGCTGGTCAAGGAAGGGAAGATCAGGAAGGAGAAGCCGCTGGCGGCGATTTCGGAGGAGGAGAAGCCGTTTGCGTTGCCGGCAAGTTGGGAGTGGGTTCGTGGAGCCACTGTGTACTCAATCATCCGTGGAGTGACATACCAGAAAGACGACGCATCCGCCTCGCCCGATGAAAAGCTATGTCCCATTCTCCGTGCCAATAACATTCGTGGCTCTGTGAATTTCGACGATTTAGTCTATGTTCCGAAGCATTTGATTTCTGCCGAACAGCAGCTACTCGAAGGCGACTTTGTAGTTTGCTTGGCGAGTGGCAGCAAAAATCTTGTCGGGAAAGTGGCTGTCTTTCTGGGCAATTTGGAGTGCTCATTTGGAGCTTTCTGCGGTGCAATTAGGCCCGTTTTCCGCATGGATTTCTTGGGCGTTTATTTTGCATCCCCGCTATACCGGAATGCGGTTTCGGAGGCCTCCGCCGGTATCGGCATTAACAATCTCAAAAGCACCTCGTTACAAAGCCTTGCGATACCCATTCCCCCTCTCGCCGAACAATCCCGCATCGTCGCCCGCGTCGAGGAATTGATGGCGCTGTGCGATGCGCTGGAGGAAAAGGGGCGGCTGGCGGCGGCGCAGCATGAGCGGCTGGCCGGCGCCTTGTTCGACGCGCTGGCCAACAGCGCCTCGGCCGAGGAAGCCGCCGACCACTGGCAACGCATCGCCGCCCACTTCGATCTGCTGCTCGACCGGCCTGCTGCGGTCGACCGCCTGGAACAGGCCATTTTGCAACTCGCCGTCCGCGGCCGCCTCGTCCTGCAAAACCCCGCCGACGAACCCGCCAGCGCCCTGCTGCAAAAAATCCGCACCGAAAAGGACCGCCTCATCGCCAACGGCCAACTCAGACGCGACAAACCTCTGCCGCCGATCAGCGACGAGGAAAAGCCGTTTGAGTTACCGGAAGGGTGGGAGTGGGTAAGATTTCGTGAAGTATTTGATGGAGGGAGCGGGACTACCCCGCTAAGGGCGAAGACCCATTTTTTTGAAGATGGAACAGAAATGTGGGTCAAAACAACAGACCTGAATAATGCAATTGTCACGACTTGCGAAGAACTGATTACGAAAACTGCAGTTATTGAGAACAGACTCAATTACTACCCAGCAGGCAGTGTTTGCATCGCTATGTATGGTGGCTCGGGAACAATTGGGAAATCAGGAATTCTCGGGGTCGCATCAACAATTAACCAGTCAGTTTTTGCTCTCCCTCCTACAAAAGGCATCGACAGTCACTTTGTACACATCTATGTAATCACTATCCGCAACAAGTGGATGGGTTTTGCTGCCGGGCTACGCAAAGATCCAAACATCAATGGGCAGATAATCAAAAACATGCTTTTCCCCTTACCTCCTCTCGCCGAACAATCCCGCATCGTCGCCCGCGTCGCCGAACTGCGCGCCCTGTGCGCCCAGTTGCGCGACCGCCTCGCCACCACCGCGCAAACCCGGTCCCGGCTCGCCGAGGCGCTGCTGGAGCAAGCCGTCGCATGATTGAACGGCTCGCGACGCCCCCGGCATCCAGCCGAAATGCCCGGCGACAGGTCATCCTTGCCGGGCTGCTGGCGGCTTTCCTGCCGGCTTGCGGCAAGCAGCCGAAGGCGAGCCCGTTGCCGCCCGGCAGCGCGGTGCTGGCTTTCGGCGATAGCGTCACGTTCGGCACCGGAGCGGGCGCTGGCGAAGACTGGCCAAGCTTGCTCGGCCAGTTGACCGGCTGGCACGTCATCAACGCAGGCATCTCCGGCGACACGGCCGAAGCCGGCAAGGCGCGCATCCAGGCATTGCTGGACGAACATCGACCGGCGTTGGTCATCATCGAGATCGGCGGCAACGACTTTCTTCGCCGGCGACCGGCCGCCGCCGTCAAGGAGGATATTCGCCACCTGGCAAGCGTCAGCAGGGCGGCGGGGGCACAGGTGGTTCTGCTTGCCGTTCCCGAGCTGTCCCTGCTGGCAGCCGTCGCCGGCCGGCCCGGCGATTCACCGATCTACCGGGAAATCGGCAGGGAGGACAATGTGCCGGTCGTGGCGGATGTCTTCTCGAACATCCTGGCGCAGCCGGAACTCTGCGCCGACAGGATCCACCCGAATGCCAAAGGTTACCGCGAGTTCGCAAAGGGCGTTTTCGCAGGATTGCGCGAGCTCGGCCTGCGGGGCTGAGGGCCATGCGTCCTGGCGGACGTCCACGCAGCGGGCGCGCTAGAATCTGCTTTCCGCGCCGCCTGTTGCGGTCGACCACCTGAAAGGCCCGAAAACCGATGCGCCCTTCCCGTTCCGAATATCTCGACCTGCCCAGCGTCCGCCTGCACATCCGCCGCTGGGGCGATCCCGCCGCGCCGACGCTGTTCCTGCTGCACGGCTGGATGGACGTTTCCGCCTCGTTCCAGTTCGTCGTCGATGAACTAAAGCGCGACTGGAACATCGTCGCCCCCGACTGGCGCGGCTTCGGGCCGTCACAATGGCTGGACCGCCCCTATTTTTTCGCCGAACACCTGGGCGACATGGCGGCGATCATCGACCGCTACGCACCGGAAGGCAAAGTCCGCCTGGCCGGGCACAGCATGGGCGGCATCCTCTCCTGCCTGTATGCCGGGATACGCCCGGAACGGGTCGAAAAAGTCATTTCGCTGGAAGGTTTCGGCATCGCCCCGACGACGCCGGACATGGCGCCGGAACGCCACCGCAAATGGCTGGGCGAACTGCAGGATCCGCCGCGCATGCACGTCTACCCGGAGCGCGCCGCCTTTGCCCGCCGGCTGATGAAAACCGACCCCTACCTCACTGCGGAGCGCGCCGATTTCCTCTCGCGCCATCTGGCACGCATCGGCGACGGCACGTCCAAAAGCGGCGAGCGCCGCCACGGCATCATCTGGAACGGCGATCCGTGGCACAAGGCGACGTCGCCCTACCTGTTCCGCCTCGAAGAGTCGATGGCGATCTGGAAGCAGATCACCTGTCCGGTGCTCTGGGTGGCCGGCCGCCAGTCGTGGATCGTCCGCGACTACGCCACCCGTCCAGGCGACTGGGAAGCCCGCCGCGCCTGCTTCGCCGACGTGCGCGAAGACTGGATCGACAACGCCGACCACATGCTGCACCACGACCAGCCGGTAGAGGTCGCACGGATGATCGAGGACTGGTTTACGACTTGAGCAGTTCCTCGCGCGAGCCGAGCCAGCGCTGCAGGTGGCGCTCGGCCAGCTCGGCATGGTCGGTCAGCATCTTTTCGGCGACTTCGCGCGCCATCTCGACCAGATCGGCATCCGTTTCGAGATCGGCGTAACGCAATAGCGGCACCCCGCTCTGTCGGCTGCCGACGAATTCGCCGGGGCCACGAATCTGCAAGTCCTGGCGGGCGATCTCGAAGCCGTCGGTGTTCTCGAAAATGATTTTCAGCCGCTGGCGGGCGATCTCGCCGAGCGGGCCGGCGTAGATCAGCACGCAGCTCGATTCGTATTGCCCGCGCCCGACACGGCCGCGCAACTGGTGCAGCTGCGAGAGGCCGAAGCGCTCGGCATGCTCGATGACCATCAGGCTGGCGTTCGGCACATCGACGCCGACTTCGATCACCGTCGTCGCCACCAGCACATCGATCTCGCCAGCGGCGAAGGCAGCCATCACCGCCTGCTTTTCGTCGGCTTTCAGGCGCCCATGAACGAGGCCGATGCGCAGATCCGGCAAATCGGCCGAAAGTTGTTCCCAGGTATCCTGCGCCGTCTGCAACTGCAACGCCTCGGATTCCTCGATTAGCGGGCAGACCCAGTAGGCCTGGCGGCCTTCCTCGATGTGCTTGGTGACGAAGCCGACCACGTCGTCGCGCCGGCTGTCGGCGACCAGCCGCGTCTTGATCGGCGTGCGGCCGGGCGGCAACTCGTCGAGCACGGTGACGTCGAGGTCGGCGTAATAGCTCATGGCCAGCGTGCGCGGGATCGGCGTCGCCGACATCATCAGCTGGTGCGGGTTGTTGCCTTTCTTGCGCAGCGCCAGCCTCTGGGCGACACCGAAACGGTGCTGCTCGTCGACGATGGCCAAGCCGAGTTTGGCGAAATCGACTCCGTCCTGGATAAGCGCATGCGTGCCGACGACCAGTTGCGCCTCGGCCGCCGTCGCCGCCAGTTGCGCCCGTTTGGCCGCGCTCTTCAGGCTGCCTGACAGCCAGGCGACCTTGATGCCGAGCGGTTCCAGCCAGCCGCGCAATTTCACGTAATGCTGCTCGGCGAGGATTTCGGTCGGCGCCATGAAGGCCGCCTGCCAGCCGGCCGAGATCGCCTGGCACGCGGCCAGCGCGGCAACGATGGTCTTGCCGGCGCCGACATCTCCCTGCAGCAGGCGCTGCATCGGATAGGGCTGGGCGAGGTCGGCGCCGATCTCGGCCATCGCCCGCAATTGGGCGCCGGTCAGGCCGAACGGCAGACCGTCGAGGAGACGTGCACCGAGGTCGTCCTGCGCTACCAGCACCGGCGCCCCCTGCTCGCGGCGGGCCAGATAGGCGCGGCGCAGGGAGAGTTGCTGGGCCAGCACTTCGTCGAATTTGACGCGCCGCCAGGCCGGGTGATTGCGCGCGTGCAGCGTAGCGAGATCGGTGCCGGGCGGCGGCCGGTGCAAAAAATGCAGGCTGCGTGCCAGGCCGGGCAACTTGAGGCGCTGGCGCAGTTCGTCGGGCAGCGTGTCGGACAGATCGCCGCCTTCCAGCGCCTTGCATATCAGCTTTTGCAGCGCGGTATTGGCAAGTCCCGCGGTCGACGGGTAAATTGGGGTCATTTCCGTCGGCAGCGGCTCGTCCTCACCGACCTTGTGGAAACGCGGGTGCACCATCTCGGCACCGAAGAAACCACCACGCACTTCGCCGAAGGCACGGACCCGCGAACCTTTGCGCAAGGCGCCCTGCTGGCTCGGGTAGAAGCTGAAGAAACGCATGACCAGTTCGCCGCTGGCATCCAGCGCACGGACGACCATCTGCCGGCGCGGCCGGAATTGCACTTCGCAGGAACTGACGACGACCTCGACCTGCACCGGCTCGCCCCACGGCGCCCGGGCGACCGGCGTGATGCGGGTTTCGTCCTCGTAGCGCAGCGGCAGGTGCACCAGCAAATCGGCCTCGCTATGGAGGCCGATCTTTGCCAGTTTCTTGCGCAGCGCTTCGGAGGCGCGAATGGGGGCAGAAGCGGGGAGTGAAGCCCCGGCAACGGTCATCAGCCGCTTATTTGCCTACGAACATCACCGCATCGGCCTCGACCAGCGCGCCACGCGGCAGTTCCTTGACGCCGACGGCGGCGCGCGCCGGGAAGGGCGCGCTGAAATACTTCGCCATGGTTTCATTGACCCTGGCGAAGTTGGCGAGGTCGGTCAGGAAGACGTTGAGCTTGACGACATCGGCCAGCGAACCGCCGGCGGCCTCGGCGACGGCCTTGAGATTTTCGAAGACGCGAACGATTTGCGCGTCGATCCCGTCTACCATCTGCATGGAAGCCGGATCGAGGCCGATCTGCCCGGACATGTAAACGGTGTCGCCGACGCGCACGGCTTGCGAGTAGGTGCCGATGGCGGCCGGGGCATGGGGCGTGGAGATGATGGTCTTGGCCATGAGAAGCTTCCTGTCGTGAATTACAAAAACGCTATTCTAGACCTGAGCTGACATGAACCCACGCATCGAATCCCTGGAAAAAATGCTCGGCGGCCCGCGCGACGGCGCCCTGCTCCGCTTCTCGCTCGGCAACGAATACCTGAAGGCCGGCGATCCGGCGCAGGCCGGAAAATGCTTCCAGGAAGCGGTCGACCGCGACAGCCAGTATTCGGCGGCGTGGAAGGCGCTCGGCAAGGCACTGGCGGAAGCCGGCGATCCTGCCGGCGCGCTGGCTGCCTACGAACGCGGCATCGCCGTCGCCGAAATCAAGGGCGACATTCAGGCGGCGAAGGAAATGAAGGTGTTCGCCAGGCGCTTGCAAAAAGCCCCTGGCGCCTGACGGGAAAAGCCTAGAAACCCTTGGAGTACTGCACGCCGACAATGTGCGCGCTGTCGCTGTAGGTGCCGCGCAGGTTGCTGATACCGACGATCGTGCCGGCCGGCGTCGCGAACGTTTTGGTCTGGCCGATGTTGGCGTCGCGCAGGTACAGATAGGCGTAGCCCGCGTCGATCCTGCCGTAGACGCCACCGTTCCACTGGCCGCCGAACGAGAACCAGATACGGTCGTTGTCCGGCACCCGCGCCGTGCGGTTGGCGTTCGAGGTCGGCGTGGTGTCGTAGGCGATGCCAAACTTGACCTTCCAGGCATCGCTGGCCTTGTAGGCGGCACCCCAGGCGATACGCCAGGAATTGTCGTAGTCGAAGGCCTCGGTATCGGTGCGCGCGACACCCGCCATCGTGTACTGGACATTGAGCTTGTCGAGCGTGTTCCAGCGCGTGTAGGACAGGTCGCCCATCGCCTCCCAGCGATCCGAAACCTGCTGCCAGACCGACAGAATGAAGGTGTCCGGCATCTTGAGATCGGCCTTGGCCGAGGTCGACGTGGCACCCAGCGAGCGGTCGCCTTCCAGCGTATAGCTGACCGCCGAGCGGTAGGAAACGCCGACGCGCATCGCCGGCGACAGGGTGAACAGCGCCCCCGCATTCCAGCCCCAGGCCCCGTCGTCGCCCTTGAGCTTGTAGAGGCCGGCCGGCGTCATGTTGGTCATTTCGGCATCGATGGTCTGATAACTGACGCCGAGGCCGAGCGAGACTTTGTCATTGACCTTCCAGGCCAACGACGGGTTGTAATTCACCGTTGTGATCTCGGACTTGATCGCCTGGTAGCTGCCGATCCAGTTGCTGCTGTCGTATTCGGTCTTCAGTCCGAAGGGCGACGAGATGCCGAGGCCGACGAACCAGTCCGGTGCCACTTGCCACGAAAAATACGCGTTTGGCACTGCCGCCCAGCCGCCGGCGTTGCCACCGTTGCCGCCCGTTCCGAGCAGGCCGCTCGATCCGTCGTTGCTGAACTCATAGCGCGGCCCGACTCCCGTGACACCGGCAGAAACCTGAATGCCGGGCATCTGCGTCATGCCAGCCGGGTTGAAGAAGATGGTGCTGGCGTTGTCGGCAACTGCAGCGGAACCGGCATAGGCAGTACCGAGGCCGCTGGCATTCTGCTCCCAGAGCTGGAAGGCGGCAGCCGAAGCGGTGCCGGAGAAGGCGGCCAAAACAAGCGCCGGCAGGATACGCGGGGTCATTGCTTTCATCTCTTGTTCTACCTGAATAGTTATTCGCACGCGTCTGATTTTACGTATTTTCCGGCGGAACGGGACGTTTTTCGCCGTTTCCGTCGATGGCAACGTAGGTTAGTTGCGCTTCTGTCACCTTGACCGTTACTGGACTGGCGTAGTTGCGTTCGGCATAGACTTCGACATTGACGGTGATCGACGTCCGTCCGACATGCACAATTTCCGCGTACAGGCTGACGATATCGCCCACCGATATGGCCTGCTTGAACTGGAAGGAGTTCACCGAAACGGTCGCCACCCGACCGCGTGCCAGACGCATGGCGGGGATCGCGCCGGCGACGTCGACCTGGGCCATGACCCAGCCGCCGAAGACATCGCCATTCTGGTTGAGATCGGCCGGCATCGGCACGACGCGCAGTGCAGGCTGTTTTGGAGGAAGAACGATGCGGTCGACTGCCATGATGTGCCCGATTCCAAATAAAGGCCGATTTTCCCGCAATCAGGGAAGTTTTCATATACTGGCGAAAACATAATCAAGGCCCCGCCATGCGCCACAGCACCGCCCTCCCCAAGCCACCTGCCGGCGTACCGGTGCCGGAAAGCCACATGTGGCTGACGCTGCGCATGCTGCTGCCGTATCTCTGGAACTATCGCCTGCGCGTGCTGGCCGCGCTGGGCTGCCTGTTCGCTGCCAAGGTCGCCAACGTCACGGTACCCATCGTCTTCAAGAACATGATCGATGGCCTCTCGGCCAGCGAGCAGGCCCTGGCCTTGCCGGTACTGTTGCTCGTCCTCTACGGTGCGCTGCGCTTTTCGACCGCCCTGTTCACCGAACTGCGGGAATTCCTCTTTGCCCG
>Ga0209202_1001494_pt1 | contig 14265 bp, 7 predicted proteins | sample AD_UKC032_MetaG_FD_184416 | JGI IMG/M metagenome (GOLD analysis project Ga0209202, IMG submission 184416) | Active sludge microbial communities of municipal wastewater-treating anaerobic digesters from USA - AD_UKC032_MetaG (SPAdes) (version 2) | ecosystem: Engineered > Bioreactor > Anaerobic >... | reverse complement strand
CTCTCCGGTTCGCCACTGACAGGAGGTTCATCGAGGAGGACGGCCGGGGGGAGATGGCCGTCTCCTCGCTGGGCGTCGTCGTCGCCTCGAAGGGCATAACCTGCCTCACGGCGCTGGACCTGTCGTCATTCCTGAAAGAGGTCGGGGACAGGGAACTCACTGACTTGGAAATCCTTCATGCCGCGGCTTCGAGCGATGACGGGAAGAAAATCTACATGCAGATCGCCGGGCACGAGCACAAGAGCAGGAAGTACGAGCAACTGGTCAGGGAAAAGATCTCGGGCCGGCAGGAGTACCTGGGCACCCTGCTGTCCCAGGTCGTCAAGAGCCCTCTTCTCGTCACGAAGAACAAGGCCAGAACTCTCAAGCTCACGCTTCTCCTCGAAAGGTGGATCCGGGGGAAGGAAACCCCCAGCCTGGAGAGGGATTTCGAATCCTATTACGGCACGATCGCCGCCGCGGCGGAGGGGTTGAGCTGGATCGTCGACGCCGCCTCGCTCGTTGCCCAGAGCATAGGGTCGCCCAAGGCCCTGCAGGACAGGTTGTCCATCCTTTCCGAGAGGCTTCTCTACGGAGTGGAAGAGAAAGGGCTTGAACTGGCAAGGCTGAGGGTCCGAGGCCTGGGCCGGGCGGGAATCTACAGTCTCGTCGGGGAGGGTTTCGACAGCAGGAAAGCCGTCCGGGAGACGCCTGTAACGGTACTCGCTACGATGATCCCGGAGAGGATCGCGATCAGCCTCAAGGAGGCTGTGGAATCGGGACACAAGAGTTCGTCGCAAGAAGAAACGAACGTCGAGACGTCTGAACCTGACGACACGTTCATTTGCCGCGACCGGATCGAGATCACGGGAAAGCCAATCGAGAAACGTAATCTGGTGATGATCAACGGCTCGCCGATGGGGATTACCAATCGATCCTTGGAATTGCTCCTGCGTTTTGCCGTTGCGGTGAAGAAGGACGGCCGGGGCTGGGTTCACAGGGAAGACCTGACTCCCGGGATGGGAGCGACACAGCTCGTCTCGCGGTTGAGGAATGAGCTCCGGAGCCTTACCCTGAAGAAGGACGGGAAAATCATCGAGAACGACGGATCAGGGTGCTACCGCCTTTCGATACCGCCACGGAATGTATCGTTCGACAGGGAAAGCCTTCTTCAGCACTGGAATGCCGTGATAAAGGAGTTGGCGGCTTCCATTTCGAAATAGCTCTTCAAGACGGCAAAATTACTTGACAATAACTGTCATTAACTATACACAAGGAGATCATTATGACTCATACGAGATAATTTTTTTGAGAGGTTCCCCGATGGCTAAAAAGCCGGGCGATGTGTTGACCATCGAAGAATTGGCCGCTTACCTGAAGATCCCAAAATCCACGCTTTACAAGCTTGTCCGAGAAGGCAAGATCCCCTCCCAGAAAATTGGCAGGCACTGGCGTTTCCGAAAAGGAGCCATTGACCATTGGCTTGAAGAAACGCGAGCCAACGCGCCTGCTTCAGGTGGAGATCGATAATGGCTGAACCGCTCGCCGATATGGTCATACGAAGAATCGGACAGGCTGCCGAGCTGTACCACCGGCTTGTCATGTTGGTCGCACCGGCCGGTGCGGGCAAGACCGCCGCGCTCCAGGATGTTCATGAGCGCACGATGGCTCCGCTGGTCAACGTCAATCTCGAACTTTCCCGGCGCATGCTCGATCTCACCGAGCGACAGCGGGCATTACAGTTGCCCCGCATCCTCGCCGAGATCGTGGGCGCATCCGCAACCGATGTGGTTCTTCTGGACAACGTCGAGGTCCTCTTCGATGTCTCGCTCAAGCAGGACCCGTTGCGGCTCCTGCAGGGGCTCTCGCGAAACAAAACGGTGGTCGCGGCCTGGAGCGGCTCCATCGACGGAGAGCACATGGTCTATGCGACGCCGGACCACCCCGAATACAAACGATATCCCTTACGAGATTTCCTGGTAGTGAATCCGGAGGCCGTTGCATGAAGACAAGGAACGAAAGCGCAGGAGGGCAGACGCGATGAAATACGGAGACCTGATCCAATTTGAGCCTATCGAGTCCGTGGTCCAGCTACGGGACGCCGACGAGGCCGCTGCTGCCCGACAGCTTGTCCAGACCTATGTCATCTCCGAGGAGATGGCCGAGAAGCTGATCAATCTGGTCGTTCCTCAGCTTCAGTTCGACCAGCCCATGGACAACAAGGGGCTGCTGGTCGTGGGTAACTATGGCACCGGTAAATCGCACCTCATGTCCGTGATCTCTGCTCTGGCTGAAAACGGCGATCTCGCAACGCATCTGAACGACAAGAGCGTGGCCAGCGCCGCGGGCAAGATCAGCGGGCGCTTCAAGGTGGTCCGGACCGAGATCGGCGCGACCACCATGTCCCTGCGTGACATCCTCATCGCCGAACTGGAGGAGCACCTGGCCGCAATGGGCGTGTCTTATTCCTTCCCGCCCGCAGACAAGGTTTCCAACAACAAGCGTTCCTTCGAGGAGATGATGACCGCCTTCCACCAAGAGCATCCCGACCACGGTCTGCTCCTGGTGGTGGACGAACTGCTCGACTACCTGCGCACCCGCAAGGATCAGGAACTCATTCTCGATCTCAACTTCCTGCGCGAGATCGGCGAGGTCTGCAAGGACCTGCGGTTCCGCTTCATCGCCGGTGTCCAGGAAGCCATTTTCGACAGCCCCCGTTTTTCCTTTGTGGCCGACAGCATCCGCCGGGTGAAGGACCGCTTCGAGCAAATCCTCATCGCCCGCAAGGACGTCAAGTTCGTGGTGGCCGAGCGTCTGCTCAAGAAGACCGCCGACCAGCAGGTGAAAATCCGGGAGTACCTGACACCCTTCGCCAAGTTCTATGGCCGCATGAACGAGCGCATGGACGAGTTCGTGCGCCTCTTCCCCGTGCATCCGGACTACATCGACACCTTCGAGCGGGTCACCGCGGTGGAAAAGCGCGAGGTGCTCAAGACTCTGTCCCTGGCCATGAAGAAGCTCCTCAACCAGAACGTACCCGACGACCGGCCCGGAGTCATCGCCTATGACGGCTACTGGACCACCCTGCGCGAGAACCCGTCCTTCCGCGCCGTTCCGGACATCAAGGCAGTCATCGATTGCAGCATGGTGCTCGAGTCGCGCATCCAGCAGGCCTTCACCCGCCCGGCATACAAGCCCATGGCGACCCAGCTCATCCATGCGCTGTCCGTCCACCGGCTCACGACGGGCGACATCTACGCCACCCTGGGCGCGACGGCGGAGGAACTGCGCGACGGGTTGTGCCTCTTCCAGCCGGGCATCGAGGAACTGGGCGGCGATCCGGCCGATGACCTGCTCTCCCAGGTGGAGACCGTCCTGCGGGAAATCCACAAGACGGTCAGCGGGCAGTTCATTTCCTCCAATCCGGACAACCGCCAGTATTACCTGGACCTCAAGAAGACCGACGATTTCGACGCGCTGATCGAGAAGCGGGCCGAGAGCCTCGATTCCTCGCAACTCGACCGCTACTACTACGAGGCGCTTCGACGGGTCATGGAATGCACCGACCAGACCTATGTGACCGGCTACAAGATCTGGCAGCACGAGATCGAATGGCTGGAGCGCAAGGCCGCGCGCCAGGGATACCTTTTCTTCGGCGCGCCCAACGAACGTTCCACAGCGGTGCCGCCGCGGGACTTCTACCTCTATTTCATCCAGCCCTTTGATGCGCCGCATTTCAAGGACGAGAAGAAACCCGAGGAGCTGTTCCTGCGCCTGACGAACACGGACGAGGAATTCCGCACCGCGCTTCGAAGCTACGCCGCAGCCCTGGACCTTGCATCCACCGCTTCGGGCCACGCCAAGTCAACCTACGAATCCAAGGCATCGAACTTCCTGCGCGACCTCGTGCAGTGGCTCCAGAAGAACATGACCACGGCCTTCGAGGTCACCTACCAGGGGCGCGCCAAGTCCCTGACCGAATGGGCCAAGGGTAAGTCCATCCGGGAGCTTTCCGGCATCGGCTCCCACGAGCGCATCAACTTCCGCGACCTGGTGAACACCACCGCGGGCATCTGTCTCGGGACGAAGTTCCAGGACCAGGCTCCCGAATACCCGTTCTTCTCGGTGCTCATCACCGGAGCGAACCGGGCCCAGGCCGCACAGGACGCCCTGCGCGCCATCGCCGGACAGAATCGCACCAAGCAGGGCACCGCGGTGCTGGACGCCCTGGAGCTTCTCGACGGCGAGCGGCTCGATCCCTATCGTTCGAAGTATGCCAAGCACATTCTCGGCGTCGCCAAGAAGAAGGGCCACGGCCAGGTAGTCAACCGCTCCGAGCTGATCCAGGATGTCCTCGGCGTGGAGTACCTCGCACCGCAATCGCTCCGCCTCGAACCCGAGTGGGCCGTGGTGGTGCTGGCCGCGCTGGTCTATGCCGGCGAAGTGGTCTTCGCCATTCCGGGTAAAAAGTTCGATGCCACGGGGCTGCCGCAACTGGCCGGGACCGGGATCGACGAGTTGGCACAGTTCAAGCACATCGAGCGGCCCAAGGACTGGAACCTCCCGGCGCTCAAGGCGCTCTTCCAACTGCTCGGACTCACGCCGGGCATGGCGCAACTGGTCACCCAGGGTAAGGACGAGCCGGTTCAGGAGCTGCAGAAGGCCGTCACCAACGCCGTCGAACGGCTGGTGCTGGTGCAGCAGAGCATGCAGACCGGATTGTTCTTTTGGGGCCGCAGCCTGCTGGCCGAGGATGAGATCAAGAAGCTCCGCGCCAAACTGGACGAGACCAAGACCTTCCTCGAATCACTGCAAGCCTACACGACGACCGGCAAGCTCAAGAACTTCCGCTATGACGCCACGGAAGTAACCGCCCATCAGGACGGGCTCAATTCCCTTGCCGAGATCAAATCGCTTGAGGAACTGGTGGTCGACCTCGGTGCCACGGCATCGTACCTCTCGACCGCCGAGGCCGTCCTGCCCACCGGCCACGAGTGGATCGATAAGATGAAGTCTGCACGGGACGAGGTCCTCGCCCAGATCGGCGACCCGGCCAAGCGGAGCGCTGCGGCATTCCGCCAGCAGACCCAGCGCAAGCTCGGCGACCTCAAGAAGGCTTACCTGCTGGCCTACCTTTCCATGCACGCCAAAGCGCGTCTCGGCGTGAACGAGGACAAGCGCAAGGCCCAGCTCATGGGTGACGAGCGGCTCAAGTACCTGCAGAAGCTTTCCACCATCGACCTGATGCCCCGCCAGCATCTGTCGGACTTCCAGAACCGCTTGGCTGGCCTGAAGAGCTGCTTTGCGCTCACAGAGCAGGAACTGGAAGCATCGCCGGTCTGCCCGCACTGCAACTTCAAGCCGGGCGCGGAACCTCCCACGGGTCCTGCGGCGACGATGCTCGACGCCCTGGACGGCGAGCTCGATAAACTGGTCGAGAACTGGACCCAGACGCTGCTCGCCAACCTCGAAGATCCGACCACCAAGGGGAACCTGAGCTTGCTCAAGCCCGAACCGCGCAAGCTGGTGGACGGCTTCATCAAGAAGCGGACCCTGCCGGACGACCTGGACCAGGACTTCATCCACGCCTTGCAGGAGGTGCTCTCCGGGCTCACCAAGGTCTCGGTCAAGATCGCGGATCTGCGCGACGCACTGCTCTCGGGCGGCTCACCGGCCACCCCGGCGGAGATGAGGAAGCGGTTCGAGGAATACTTGGACGGGCTCACCAAGGGCAAGGAACCCGGCAAAGTCCGGATCGTTTTGGAGTGACGGCACTGCCGTCGGTGAAACCTAAACAGAAAGGAGAACGACCATGAGCAAAGGCAGAGATCGGACCATTTCGCGTCGCCCCGATGGGACGTGGGAGAACAAACGCAACGACGCCGACAAGGCATCCAGCCTGCACAAGACGCAGAAGGAAGCAGAGCAGACGGCAAAGGGGATGCTGAAGAATCAGGGCGGTGGAGAACTGACCACCAAGGGCGTGGACGGCAAGATTCGCAGCAAGGACACCATCGCGCCGGGCAACGATCCCAATCCGCCCAAAGACAAGGAACACTAAGCGAAATCGGAGCTGTGCGGATGATCCAGAACACCAGCGCCTTTACTGTGGGCGGAAGTTGAGGAATGAAAACGATGGGTGACCTTTTCAATCTTGAGCCGAAACCAGCGCCAGCCAGTCCGGTGGAGTGTCTTGGCATGACCTTCCCGAACGACGAGGAGCGGCGGAAGCACTTCCTCGGCCTCCTGCGCGACAGGCTGAAGGACCCAGAGTTCCGCAAGATCGAGGGGTTCCCCATCGGCTCGGACGAGGACATTCTGGCGCTGTCCGATCCGCCGTACTACACCGCCTGCCCGAACCCGTTTATCGCCGACTTCATCAAGCAATACGGCAAGCCCTACGAACCGAGCAAGCCATACAGCCGCGAGCCTTTCGCCACAGATGTGAGCGAGGGCAAGAACGACCCGATCTACAACGCCCACACATACCATACTAAGGTGCCACACAAGGCCATCATGCGGTACATCCTGCATTACACCGAACCTGGGGATGTGGTCCTCGACGGATTCTGTGGGACCGGCATGACAGGTGTCGCTGCCCAGGCCTGTGGTTCACCGCCTGGTGATTTTCGCTCAATAGTGGAGGCTGAAAATGCAGAAGCCTCTATGCCAAAGTGGGGTGAGCGAAAGGCAATTCTTTGCGATCTTTCACCCGCAGCTACTTTCATCGCAAACAACTACAACCTCCCCATCGACATTGGGCTGTTCGAAAAAGAAGCAACCAGGATAATCAAGGAAGTCGAGACTGAACTCAAATGGATGTGGGAAACGGTACACTCGGACGGAAGGACCAAAGGGGTTATCAACTTCACCGTCTGGTCCGACGTCTTTATTTGCCCTCAGTGTTCAAATGATGTCGTGTTTTTCGATTCTGCCGTCGATGAAGAATCTGGGAAGGTATCTTCGGTATTCCCCTGTCCTCACTGCTCAACCGAGCTGACAAAGCGTGGGCTTCAAAGGAGAATCGAAACCCACTACGACAAATGGTTGGGCAAGAATATCAAGAGGTCAACGAGAGTACCAGTTTTGATTGAATATCACGTCGGGAGGCGCTCATATCAAAAAAGCCCTGATGCAACTGATCTTGAGACTTTGCGCACAATCGAAAAAGACATCCCACCTCACTTCGTGCCCATTCCAGAATTAATGTTTCGTACTTCCGAATGGGGAGATCTCCAGCGTGGCTATCATGAGGGCATTACACATGCTCATCATTTCTATTTTGAGCGCACTTTATGGGCACTGTCAGAACTCGAGAATAGATTTGAAAACTCGGGGGTCCCCAGGCTTCTACGTCTTCTATTCACAAGCCAATTGATCAATATCAGCAAAATGAATCGCTACCGTCCGGGCGTTTCGTTCCCTTACAACCCAATGAGCGGAACGCTATATGTCGGAAGCCAGATATGCGAGTCGAATCCTTTTACGGCCTACCGCAACAAGATAAAGAAGTTCGTCGCTGCAAAGGCGCAAACGTTAGTGTCGGGTGCTGTAGCAATCTCAACGCAATCTACCTCGTTCATCTCAAAGCAACTACCGCCAAATTCCATTGACTACATCTTTGTTGATCCACCCTTCGGGGACAATCTGCCCTATTCCGAGCTGAGTTTTTTGTGGGAATCATGGTTGCGTGTTCACACAAACACCGATCAGGAAGCAATTATCAGTGGGATACAGGGTAAGGGCTTACCTGAGTACTTATCCCTGATGCAAGTTTGTTTCAGCGCCATGCACGGATGCTTGAAACCTGGGCGATGGATGACTGTCGAATTCCATAACTCGCGCAATAGCGTGTGGAGCGCGATTCAGGAGGCTCTTGGTAAGGCCGGTCTTGTAGTAGCAGATGTTCGAGTGCTGGATAAGGGAAGCAAGACGAAGAAGCAAATCAGCGGTGCGAACGCTGTAAAACAGGATCTGGTCATCTCCGCATATAAGCCTAATGGTGGGCTTGAAGAGCGTTTCAAGCTTGAAGCGGGTACGACAGACGGCGTTTGGGACTTCGTCCGCACTCACCTTAAGCAGCTCCCGGTCTTCGTCTCCAAGGACGGACAGGCCGAAGTTATCGCCGAGCGACAGAATTACCTGCTGTTCGACCGGATGGTGGCTTTCCACGTCCAACGGGGAGTGACCGTCCCGATGTCCGCTGCGGAATTTTACGCCGGGCTTGTGCAGAGGTTCTCCGAGCGGGATGGGATGTTATTCCTCCCCGAGCAGGTGGCCGAGTACGATAAGAAACGAATGACCGTCCGAGAGGTTCTGCAGCTCCAGCTCTTCGTCACCGACGAGTCATCGGCGATTCAGTGGCTTCGGCAGCAGATCCTAAGAAAACCCCAGACGGCAGGAGAGCTGAAGCCCCAGTTCATGCAGGAAATTGGTGGGTGGCAAAAGACAGAGAAGCTGCTCGAGCTCGACGAACTGCTCGAACAAAACCTCCTCCGCTACGACGGAAAGGGCGAGGTGCCGAACCAGATACACAGCTACCTCTCCACAAATTTCAAGGAGCTGCGGAACCTGCCCAAGGACGACGAGAGCCTTCGGGCAAAGGGCAAGGACCGCTGGTACGTGCCCGACCCGAACAAAGCCGGAGACCTGGAGAAGCTGCGCGAGCGGTCGTTGCTCAAGGAATTCGAGGACTACCGAACCTCCACACAGAAGCGCATGAAGGTGTTCCGCCTCGAGGCGGTCCGCGCCGGCTTCAAGAAGGCATGGCAGGAGCGCGACTACGCCACCATCATCACCGTGGCCCGGAAGGTTCCAGAGAACGTCCTCCAGGAAGACCCGAAGCTCCTCATGTGGTACGACCAGGCGCTCACCCGCTCGGGGGAGGAGTGATCCATGCACTTCTACTACCTGGACGAGGCTGGTTGTACCGGATGTGATCTCGCAAACCAGGAGCAACCGATTTTTGTTCTTGGCGGCATAAGCGTGCGCGATGAGGGGTGGAACGCGACGCAAGAGGCAATGGCAGCGATTATCGGAGAATATTTCGGAAACGAAATTCCTCAGAACTTCGAATTGCATACTGACCAACTGCTGTCTCCGAATGGGGATGGCCCATTCTCTGGTCATGCCAGAGATCGTCGGAACAATCTCGCAAAGGGCATCCTCGGCCTATTGGCTGACCGCAGCCATGATGTCCACCTGTGCGCAATCGACAAAGCGAAGTTGAGTTCCTGCACCTGTTGCGTGGCGATGCCTTACGACACCAGGACACCCTATCATCTGGCATACGACTACCTCATCACATACATCAACTGGTTCGTGAAGAATCAGCTTGGCCGATCAGCTCGTGGCATGCTCATCATTGATGCGAAAGAGCAGTTTCATACCGACATTGAGCGCATCACTCAAGTGAGGCGGTTTGAAGGACCCGCAGCCCACCGCGTCAAGTGGATTGTAGAGTTCAGCTACCCTGTCGACTCTCAGAAGAACCCGATGGTCCAACTCTCGGACCTTGTCGTGTTTTGCACGAAGAAGTTCCTGGAAATCGACAATGGTTATCGCAACGCATACCACCCAGATGCAAAGAGATTTTACGCAGAGTGCTACGCACTGATCCATGACCGCATACGAAGGAAAGACCTGGTTGATCGGCAAGGACGCGGCATGGATGGAATGAATGGTTTTCTGAGGGAGATTCAGTCGAAGCCGGTTGGTCAGTGGAAAAGGAGATACGGAATTTGATGGGCGGTGCATGGTACTACAGCCCGGACCACGGGCAGCTCTGTCAGGTCATCGAAGCCCAGACGCTCTGGGGCGAGACGACCTGCCGCGTCTGGCTGCCCGGCCGCGACTCCGTGGTCCGCATTCCGGCTTCCAGGCTCAAGTCCCTGGAAAGCGCGGGCACCGGCTCGCCGGACGATATCGCCTACATCGCTGCTGCCGCGCGGGTAGCCGACGCCCTGACCCAGGACGTCCTGCTCGCACCCATCGAGTCCTCCGTCATCCCGCTGCCGCACCAGATCCGTGCTTTATCCCGCGCCATCGCTAACGACCGGGTGCGCTATCTCCTGGCGGACGAGGTCGGCTTGGGCAAGACCATCGAGGCCGGTCTCATCATGCGGGAGCTCAAGCTCCGCGGACTGGTCAAGCGGACACTGGTTATCGCCCCGAAGGGACTGGTGAGCCAGTGGGTCAGCGAGATGCGCTTCCACTTTGGAGAGACCTTCCAGCTCGTGCTCCCCGAGGACATCAAGACGCTGAAACGGATCGCCCCTGCGTCCAGTCCGGGAAACGGGGACAAGGGGAATCATGATCCCGAGGCTCTGCCCGCCAACGCCTGGCAGATGTTCTCCCAGGTGGTCGTGCCAATGGATTCGGTCAAGCCCCTGGACAAGCGGCGTGGCTGGACCGCGGCCCAGGTAGGCGAGCACAACCGCGAACGATTCGAGGACCTGATCTCCGCCGGCTGGGACTTGGTCATCGTGGACGAAGCGCACCGTCTCGGCGGCAGCACTGACCAAGTGGCCCGCTTCAAGCTGGGCCAGGGACTTTCCGAGGCTGCGCCATATTTTCTGATGCTTTCGGCCACCCCGCACCAGGGCAAGACCGACGCCTTTCATCGGCTGGTTTCCCTGATCGACGCCCAGGAGTTCCCGGACGTCAGCAGCGTCACCCGCGAGCGGGTCCAGCCGCATGTCATCCGCACCGAAAAACGCCGCGCCATCGATGCCAATGGAAATCCGCTGTTCAAGCCCCGTCACACACAGCTTGCTCCGGTCTCCTGGGAGGAGCGTCACCGCAGTCAACAGCTCCTCTACGAGGCGGTCACGGAATACGTCCGCGAAGGCTACAACCAGGCCATGAGGGAGAAGCGGAGCTACATCGGCTTTCTTATGATCCTGATGCAGCGCCTGGTGGTCTCCAGCACGAGTGCCATCCGTACCACGCTCGAAAGGCGGCTCGAAGCACTCGCTGCACCCCAGGAGCAACTGACTCTGTTCCCGCTTGCCTCCGAGGAGGAATGGGCGGATTTGGACGGCCAGGAGCAGATCGACGTGCTGCTTCGCACCCGCCTCAAGGCGCTCAAGAACGAGCGCGCTGAGGTCAAACTGCTTCTGGATGCAGCGGCCCGTTGTGAGCAGATCGGACCGGACGCCAAGGCCGAGGCCCTCCTCGACTGGCTCTACCGCCTCCAGTCCGAAGAGGGCGACCCGGAGCTCAAGACGCTGGTGTTTACCGAATTCGTGCCCACCCAGGAGATGCTACGGCGATTCCTGACCGAGCGCGGTTTCTCGGTCGTCTGCCTGAACGGCTCCATGGACATGGAGGAGCGCAAGCGGGTCCAGGAGGCATTCGCCAAGGAAGCCCGCATCCTCATCTCCACCGACGCCGGTGGGGAGGGCTTGAACCTCCAGTTCTGCCACGTGGTGATCAACTACGACATCCCCTGGAATCCGATGCGTCTCGAACAGCGGATCGGCCGGGTGGACCGTATCGGGCAGACCCACGCGGTTCGCGCGGTCAACTTCGTCTTCGAGGACTCGGTGGAGCACCGGGTCCGTGAGGTACTGGAGCAGAAACTCGCCGTCATCTTCGAGGAATTCGGCATCGACAAGACCGGTGACGTCCTCGACTCGGCCCAAGCCGGCAGAATGTTCGACGAATTGTATGTCGAGGCGATCCTCAACCCCGAAAAGGTGGAGGACTCCGTAGAGAGCGTGGTTGCCCGCCTGCAGGAGCAGGCTCGCGACGCGCGCACCACCGCATCCGTGCTCGGCGCGACCGAGGATCTGGAACCCGGCGAAGCCCAGCGGCTGCTGACCCACCCTTTGCCTCATTGGGTAGAGCGCATGACCGTGAGTTACCTGAAGGCGCATGGCGGCCAGGCCGAGAGGAGAAGCCAAAGCTGGAACCTTACCTGGCCCGACGGCGAGACCTATGAGAATGTGGTCTTCACAGGCAAGGAAGCCGAAAGGCTTCCGGCCGCCCGGCACCTGACCCTGGAAGAACCCAAAGTCCGTGGTCTGGCCATGCGGCTGCCTCGCTTTGCGCCGGGCCAGCCGGTCCCAATTGTATCGATACCGGGTCTCTCCGTGGAGGTCCAGGGAGTCTGGTCCTTGTGGCGAATCGCGATTGCCACCATGGAGTGGAACCGTCGAAGGATTATGCCTCTCTTTTTGGCCGACAACGGCATGGTCTATATGCCGACGGCCAGACACGTGTGGGAGCAGCTTCTCGCGGCAAGCACTCAGGTCCGGTCCGTCCTTGACACCGAGGTCTCCCACGCAGCCTTCACTAAGTTGCAGAACGCCGCGGAGGAACACGGAAAGCCTATCTACGAAGCGCTCGTGCAAGAGCACCGGGGCCGCATCGCACGCGAGCGCGAGAAGGCCAACTATGCCTTTGCAGCCCGCCGCAGGACCGTCGAGCGGATCGGTCTGCCCCAGGTCCGCAACTATCGACTGAATCTTCTGGCCCAAGAAGAGCGGAGCTTCCAGGAGCAGCTCGATCAGAAGGCCCATGCCTATCCCGAAATGGTGCCGCTGCTTGTGATTCGGGTGGAAGGCGGTGGCCATGAGTAGCTGGCGCGATCAAATCCTGAAGGAATTCACCCCGAAGGTTGCCCGACTCACCTTGGTGGCCGATCCGGACGGACTTCTCCTTGAAGAAGGGATTCTCGAAGGCGTCCGCGAACGTGGATTCGAGCTGATCCCGTTCGAAGACCACATCGCGTTCCGCTACGCCTATGAATCGAAGTTTCGCTCCCGCTGGGACCGCGGCGAGCACACCGACCTCGTTGTCGTATTGCGCTCGCAAGCCAGCGATCTCAGTGGATTGCCATTCGACCTCCTTCAGGCTGGCCGCAGGCTTTCGTTCAACCTCGGCGACATCTTCCCGAATCTCAGCTACCCGGTCGTGACCGCCCTGGATCGCGGGGACCTCGATGCCTTGTATGAGGCGCAAAAGAGACATGCACCCGGCCAGTTGGGCGACAACGCCACCAAGGAGTTCGTCCTCCGGCACGTCTTTGAAATCGCGCCCGAGCTGGTCAAACAGCCATCGGACCTCCTGCGAGTGCTGTTGCGCCGTCACTACCGCGGACAGCGCATCCCAATCGACCTCGACGAGCGGTTCATCCAGCTTCTGCGCCAGAGCAACGTCTTCGACGACTGGCCGCTTGAGACGCTGGTAGCGGACAGAGAGGCCTTCTTCACATTCCTCCAGGAGCGCTGGCCGATCTTCCTCGACCGTGAGGCAGCCAAAGGGACATCCGGCGTTCGTGAAGACACGAAGCCCTACGGTCTGTCCATTGAGGGACCTGTCGAACTGCCCTTCGACCACCATGACATCCGGGTTTACATCGACAACCTGTTCGTCGAAGGCTTGCTGCACTCCGTATCACACGATCATGCAGACGCCCTTTCCAAAACTTGGGTAGGCATCGGCGTTCGAACCGCCCCAATCGAGGACAGGTCTCGTCGCCTGGGCAAGCTCATCGATAGCCTGCAGACATCCATTCCGGCCGAGGACGCAAAGCACACGGACTGGTTCCACTTTGCCCGTGGATGGGCGGAGACGATCCTGCTGGCGAACGATCAGGCCGAGGCCATCCCCGAAGCGACGGGCGAACGTATCAAAGGCTTGCAGGCACAGGTGGATGCCGGTTTCGCGGCCTGGCTCTTCAAACGGTACGCAGGACTTATCAACCTTCCTCCAGTGCCTCCGGTCATGTTGCATCACCTCCCGCGGTTTCTTTCACGCCAGGTGGGCGAAGACCGCCATGCGAAGATCGCACTGATCGTGGTGGACGGCCTTGCCATGGACCAGTGGTTGGTGGTTCGTAGCGCGCTCGCTTCAAAGCAGCCCGGGCTGAAATTCCGGGAGCAGGCGGTCTTCGCCTGGATTCCTTCACTTACGTCCGTTTCACGCCAAGCTGCCTTCGCCGGCAAGGCTCCCATCTTTTTCCCGAGCAGCATTCAGACGACGGACAAGGAACCTGCGTTATGGGCGCAGTTCTGGGCGGATCATGGCCTTACGCCAAACGAGGTCGTCTACATCAAGGGGCTGGGCGATGGCAGTCTGGAAACCGTTTCTGAAGCGCTTTCTCATCCCAAGGCAAGAGTCGCCGGGCTGGTCGTGGACAAGGTCGACAAGATCATGCACGGGATGGAAATGGGAGCTGCCGGGATGCACAACCAGGTGTGCCAGTGGGCCAAGCAGCCGTATCTGAACACACTCCTCGGTCTGCTCTTGGATCGGTGCTTCCGTGTCTATCTGACTTCT
>Ga0209202_1001486_pt1 | contig 14347 bp, 14 predicted proteins | sample AD_UKC032_MetaG_FD_184416 | JGI IMG/M metagenome (GOLD analysis project Ga0209202, IMG submission 184416) | Active sludge microbial communities of municipal wastewater-treating anaerobic digesters from USA - AD_UKC032_MetaG (SPAdes) (version 2) | ecosystem: Engineered > Bioreactor > Anaerobic >... | reverse complement strand
AGAATGGCCCCCAGCGACGCGGCGGCGATGCCTTTGCCCAATGAGGACACGACACCGCCTGTAACGAAAACGAATTTGGTCATGGAAAGACAGGCTGCGGGAAAGCCGAATGATAGCCGAAAGGGGATAATTCCTCAAACTGGCATCATCTATAATCCGCCTCAATCCAATCACCGGTATTCCCTCATGTCCGAATTCGCGTTTGACGTTTCCATCCAGGATTTCGAAGCCAAGGTGCTGTTGCCGGCCGAAACCGTGCCAGTGGTCGTCGACTTCTGGGCGCCGTGGTGCGAGCCCTGCAAGGTCCTCAAGCCGATGCTGGAAAAGCTGGCCGAGGAATACAAAGGGCGCTTCCTGCTGGCGATGGTCAATTCCGACGAAAACCCCGAACTCGCCCAGCATTTCGGCGTGCGCAGCATCCCGTCGGTCAAGGTACTGTTCCAGGGCCAGCTGGTCGACGAATTCAACGGCGTGTTGCCCGAAGGCCAGATCCGCGAATTTCTCGAGCGCATCGCCCTGCCCGCCGGCCCCGGCGGCAACCTGCGCGAGGAAGCCGCGGCGCTGGTCGCCGAAGGCAAGCTGGAGGAAGCGCTGGCCAGGCTGGTCGAGGCCAGTAAAGCAAAGCCGGACGACCAGGCCGTCCAGCTCGACGCCATCGACGTCCTGCTGCAACTCGGCCGCAACGATGAAGCCAAGCAATTGCTGGCCGGCGAATACGCCAACGAACCCGACCGTGCCAACGCCCTGCGCGCCCGCTTGGCGCTGGCTGCCGGCGCCGCCGATACCGGCGAAATCGAAGCCCGCCTGGCCGCCAACCCGGCCGACCACGCCGCCCGTCTCGAACTCTCCCGCGCCTATGCCGCGCAAAGCCGTTTCCGCGAAGCGATGGAAGCCGCGCTGGAAGTCGCCGTCCGCGACCGCTTCTTCGACGAAGGCGCCGGCCGCAAGGCGCTGCTGCAACTCTTCGAAGCGCTTGGCGGCAGCGAGCAGTACGACGACCTGATCCGCGAATTCCGCCGCAAGCTGTCGGCCGCACTGAACTGATCGCAAACAAAGACATCGGCCGTGCAGCTTTTCTACACCGATGTCTTCGTCCTGCCGCTGCCGGCCGGGCATCGCTTCCCGATGGAAAAGTATTCACGATTGCGTGAGGCATTGCTCGCCAGCGGCGAGTTTTCCATCGGCGATTTCCATCTGCCACACGCCGCCAGCGACACGGAATTGGCCCTCGCCCATGACCCCGACTACATCCGGCAGGTCTGTTGCGGTCAACTGTCCGAAAAGGCCCAAAAAGCGATTGGTTTTCCGTGGAGCGCAGGCATGGTCGAACGCTCGCGCCGTTCGGCCGGGGCCACCATCTGCGCCTGCCGGTCGGCGCTAACTATCGGCAGCGTGGCGGCCAACCTGGCTGGCGGCACCCATCATGCTTTCCGCGACCGCGGCGAAGGCTTCTGCGTCTTCAACGATGCCGCCGTCGCCGCCCGCGCCATGCAGGCCGAAGGTCGCGCCGAGCGCATCCTGATCGTCGATTGCGACGTCCACCAGGGCAACGGCACGGCCAGCATCCTGGCCGGTGATGGCAGCATCTTCACCTTTTCCATCCACGGTGCGCGCAATTTCCCCTTCACCAAGGAAAACAGCGATCTCGACATCGAACTACCCGACGGCTGCGGCGACGAAGCCTACCTGGCCCATCTCTGCGACGGCCTCGCCACCGCCTTCGACCTCGCCCGCCCGGACCTCGTCATCTATCTGGCCGGCGCCGACCCCTACCACGACGACCGCCTCGGCCGCCTCGGACTGAGTTTCGCCGGGCTGGCCGAACGCGACCGTCAGGTATTCGCGCATTCCCGGGCGCGTGGCATTCCGGTCGCCATCGCCATGGCCGGCGGCTACGCGCGGCAGATCGACGATACCGTCACCATCCACGCCACCACCATTCGGCTCGCGCGGCAGCTTTGGCGCTAGAATCGGTTCATGGATAACGCCCTGTACCGCAGTACCAGCCTGCGCCGGATCGAAGCGGCGCACGCCAGCGAACCGCTGATGCAGCGTGCCGGTGCCGCCGCTGCGGCATGGGCGGCAGAACTTGCCATCCAGCGCGAACGGCCGGTGCTCGTCCTCGCCGGCCCTGGGAACAACGGCGGCGATGCCTTCGAAGCCGCCCGCCTGTTACGCGAACAGTTTTTCGCAACCTGCGTCGTCTTCGCCGGCGATCCGCTCAGCCTGCCGGCCGATGCAGCAGCAGCCTACCGACGCTTTTCCGAAGCTGGCGGCACGACCGGCAACAGCATTCCCGCCGACGGCCAGTGGTCGCTAATCATCGACGGGCTGTTCGGCATCGGCCTCACCCGTGCGCCGGCAGGTCATTACGCAGAATGGATAGCAACGGCCAACCAGCTGGCAACTCGTGATGGCTGCCCGCTGCTGGCGCTCGACTGCCCCTCCGGGCTGAATGCCGACAGCGGTCAGGCGTTTCAGCCCTGCATCCGTGCCAGCCACACCATGACCTTCATCGCCGCCAAGCCGGGCCTGCTGACCGCCGAAGGTCCCGATCATTGCGGCGAAACCCGCGTTGCCGGGCTCGCCCTGACGCCGGAGTCCGAAGTGCCGGCCGATGGCCACTGGGTAAGCCTTGCCGATTTTTCATCCCACCTCGCGCCGCGCCTGCTGAACAGCCACAAGGGCAGCTACGGCAGCGCCGGCATCCTCGGCGGCGCGCAATCGATGGTCGGCGCCGCCTTCCTCGCCGGCCGGGCCGCGCTCAAACTGGGTGCTGGCCGCGTCTATCTCGGGCTGCTCGACCCGCAGCCACCCGCCTGCGACCTGCAGCAACCCGAGTTGATGCTGCGCCGCCCATCGGCCCTGTGGCAGGCCGACCTGACGGCGCTGGCCTGCGGCCCGGGCCTCGGCAGCAGCCTGGAGGCGATCGAATTGCTGGAAACGGCCATCGCCGGTGAACTGCCGCTGCTGCTCGACGCCGATGCGCTCAATCTGGTGGCCAGCGAAGGCAACCTGCAGGTCGCGCTGGCCAGCCGCGGCAATCCCGCCATCCTGACACCGCACCCGGCCGAAGCGGCGCGCCTGCTCGACTGCAGCGCCGCCGAGGTCCAGGCCAACCGTATCGCGGCGGCGCAGGAAATCGCCGAGCGCTATCACTGTCACGTCGCGCTGAAAGGCTGCGGCACCGTGATCGCTGCGGTCGACGGCCGCTGGTGGGTCAATTCCACCGGCAATCCCGGCATGGCCACGGCCGGCATGGGCGATGTGCTGAGCGGCCTGATCGTCGCCCTCCTCGCCCAGGGCTGGCCGGCCGTTCCCGCCCTGCTCGCCGGCGTCCATCTGCATGGTGCGGCGGCCGACCGGCTGGTCGTCCAACGGGTTGGCCCCATCGGCCTGACTGCAGGCGAGGTCATCGACGCCGCCCGCTACCTATTCAACGAATGGGTTGCGGGCAAGTCCGGTTAAAGCCGTTTTTGTCCATGCCGATTCCCCAAACAGTACAATTCCCCGTTTAGCCTCCCCGCCGCTTCCATGTCCATCGAATTCGATTACCCGCTCGCCGCCGAAATCATCCGCAACGTCGATGCCGCCTTGGCCGAGGATATCGGCCCCGGCGACCTCACCGCCGGCCTCGTGCCCGCCGACCGCATCGCCCGCGCCACCGTCATCTCGCGCGAACCCGGCGTGCTCTGCGGTCGCGCCTGGTTCGACCGCTGCGTGACGGTTCTCGACCCGGCGGCGGAAGTTGTCTGGCATGCCGCCGATGGCGACCTGATCGCGCCCAACCAGGTGCTCTGCGAAATCCGCGCCAATGCGCGCGCCCTGCTCTCGGCCGAACGCAGCGCGCTGAACTTCCTGCAATTGCTTTCCGCCGTCGCCAGCAAGGCCCGCATCTACGCCGATGCGATTGCCGGCACCAAGGCGCAGGTGGTCGATACCCGCAAGACCCTGCCCGGCCTGCGCATCGCGCAAAAATACGCGGTACGTTGCGGCGGCGGCGGCAACCACCGCCTGGCGTTGTGGGATGCCATCCTGATCAAGGAAAACCATATCCACGCCGCCGGCGGCATTCCCGAAGCGATGGCTGCGGCCCGAGTTGCCGCCGCAGCGGCCGGCGAACGCTGCAAGTTCATCCAGGTCGAGGTCGAATCGCTGGACGAGTTGAACATAGCGCTGGCATCCGGTGCGACGATGATACTGCTCGACAACTTCACGCTCGCCATGATGCGCGAAGCGGCGACAATCAACGCCGGCCGCGCAGTGCTCGAGGCATCCGGCAACGTCAGCCTGGAAACGATACGCGGTATCGCCGAAACCGGGGTCGACCGGATTTCCGTCGGCGCCCTGACCAAGGACGTCAAGGCACTCGATCTGTCGATGCGCTTCCAGGACTAGCGCGTAACGGCTAGGCGTGGCGAGCGTTTTTGGTCATAATCGCTGCGCATCAGAAGAAAACAACGATCACCCAGGGGAATTTCAAATGCTGTTTGCGCTGTTTTATGTAATCGCCATCGTCATTCTGGTTCTGCACTTCACCGGCTTCCTTGCCCGGCACAACCTCGAATGGCTGGTACTGGCGCTGGCCGGCGCCGTTTTCCCGGCGGTCATCTACCTGTAGGTTTTCTCGCCACCAGGTCGATCAACGCCGAGCGACCTGCGTGAGCCTTGCCTTCCTCTATCAGGTCTTCGTGTTCGCGCAGCAGCACGATTTCCCAATCGGCGAATATTTCCCGCAACAAGGCCTCGCTATAGAGGTTCTCCACGGTTGACGGACCGCCGGTCCGATATTCCAGTTGTTTCGGCGTGTAACCCTGCAGAAACATCAGCCCGCCGGGTTTAACCGCCTGCTTCATGCCTTCCAGCATTCGCGGCCGCTCTGCCGGCCCGGCAAACTGGATGAAGATGCCGACCACGGCATCGAAGGCCGCATCCGGCCATTCCCAGTTGAAAACATCGGCCGCCACGAAGTCGACCGCGATATGCCGGCCACGTGCCAATCTTGCCGCCTTTTCCAGCGCCACCGGCGAGATTTCGGTGGCCGTGACGGTACAACCCTGCTCCGCCAGCCACACCGAATTCCGCCCTTCGCCGTCGGCCACAGAGAGAACGCTCATCCCGTCGCCAAAATGTGCCGACTGGGAGGCCAGGAACTTGTTGGGTGCGGTGCCGAACAGATAGTCGTCGCCCGCATCGCGATAGCGGGCCGACCAGAAGGCCTCGTAGTCGTCAAAGCTCACACATGCTCGACGACGAATTGCTTAACCGCATCGACATCCGGCGCCATCACCACGACACGCTGCGGCAGCATCTCGATGCCGGCCAGATCGGCCGGACGCACCGGCTCGCTGCCCAGCGCCTCGCGGATGGTTTCCTCGAACTTGGCCGGTTGGGCGGTTTCCAGGACGATCATCGGGATGTTCGGCAAGCGATGTTCCAACGCTACTTTCAGGCCATCTGCCGTGTGGGTATCGAGCATGACGTTGTAGCGGCCCTGCGCAAAGCGGATGGTCTTGATGCGGTCGGCGTGCGTGCTCTTGCCGGAGACGAAACCGAATTTCGGCATTTTTTGCCAGTGGACCGTAGCCGACAGGTCGAACGCCTCGCCCTTGTCGACCTTGGCCCACAGTTCGCTTACGATGGCCGGATCGCGGCCGACCAGATCGAATACGAAGCGCTCGAAATTGGAGGCCTTGGAAATATCCATCGACGGGCTGGAGGTGATGCTGGTTTCCGCCGTGCTGCGCGGGCGATAGACGCCGGTGCGGAAAAACTCGTCGAGAACGTCGTTCTCGTTGGTGGCCAGCACCAGTCGGGCGATCGGCAGGCCCATCTGGCGGGCGATGTGGCCGGCACAGATGTTGCCGAAATTGCCCGAGGGCACGGCAAAGGCAACTTGCTCGTCGTTCGATTTCGTGGCCAGGAAGTAGCCCTGGAAGTAATAGACGATCTGCGCCGCGACACGCGCCCAGTTGATTGAATTGACCGCGCCGATCTTGTACCTGGCTTTGAAGGCGGCGTCGTTGGACACCGCCTTGACGATATCCTGCGCATCGTCGAACAGGCCGGTGACGGCGATGTTGAAGATGTTCTCGTCCTGCAGCGAATACATCTGGGCGCGCTGGAAGGCGCTCATCTTGCCGTCCGGCGAGAGCATGAAGACCTTGACGTTGTGCTTGCCGCGCATGGCGTATTCGGCCGCCGAACCGGTATCGCCGGAGGTGGCGCCGAGGATGTTGATCGATTCGCCGCGCTTGTCGAGCACGTATTCGAACAGGTTGCCGAGCAACTGCATGGCCATGTCCTTGAAGGCCAGCGTCGGGCCGTTGGACAGTTCCTGGGTGTAGAGACCATCTTCCAGCTTGGTCAGCGGCGTGATCTGGGCAGCATCGCCGCCGTTGCGGGTATGGCAATAGACCTCGGCGGTGTAGGTCTTGGCGACCAGCGCTTTGAGGTCGGCCAGCGGAATGTCGGCAATGAACTTGGAGAGAATCTCGTAGGCGAGATCGGCATACGACAGCTGGCGCCAGGCATCGAGTTCAGCGCGGCTGATCTGCGGGTAGCTTTCCGGCAGGTAGAGGCCGCCATCCGGCGCCAGGCCGCCGAGGAGGATGTCGCAGAAAGCCTGGGGCGCGGCGTGACCGCGGGTCGAGAGATAGCGCATGGTGAAGCCCTGAAAAGCGAAAAACGTGATTTTACCGCGTCGACCGCGACACGCGCACGGCTTGCAGCAGGCCGGCAATGAAGAGCAGCAAGGCGCTAGCCACCAGAAGCACGGCCGCGAGTGCGAAACCACCGAGCAACGCCAGCGCCGCTGCGAGAAAGAGAGCCGCCCGCAGGCTGCCCGAGGCGGCGAGCTTTTGCCGCATGATGTGACGCGCCGGCAGCGCCGGGCCCGACCAGCGCCAGACCGGCAGCAGCTGACTCAACGCTCCGGTGACCAGCGGCAACAGGAAGCCTGCAACCCAGGCAAGCAAGGTCGGATACGGCGGCAGCAACCCTGCCCCATGCGCCACCCCGGCCGCCAGCGTCACCAGCAAGCCGGCCACGGCGGCCAGCAGCGAAGTGGCAACGCCATCGGCCAGCATGACCTTGAATCCGAAGCGCCGGCCCCACTGGCCGACCAGCCCGAGCGCCGCTACCAGCATCAGCGCCGCACCCGGCGCCGCGAAGGGCCAGATGACCGCGGCGCCGGTGGCAATGACCAGCGCTCCGCCGGCCACCAGCCACAGACGGCGGCGCAACCAGCTACCGGCTTCCGGGTCAGGTTTGCCGAGCGCTGTTGGCAGCAATACAGGCAAGGTGCCGAGTGCCGCCAGGCCGACCAGCCCAAGGGTATTCAGGTGCAGGTGAAAAACACGTAGTGCCTTCCAGTACGAGGGCAGCACGGGGATCAGCAGCACTGCCAGTAGCGCCATCATCAGGCAGCCGAGCGCCGCGCCATACCAGCGCCAGCCGGGGTGCGGCGAACCCAGCGTGGCGCGCGCCCGGCCGGCGATCCAGTTGAGCAAAATGGCGGCCAGAACGAGGTCGACCGCAGCCGCCGCATGCAATAGCCAGTAAGGCAGCACGCCCTGCATGGCAACGACGGCCACCAGACCCGTCAGTTGCGCGGCGCCCGGTAGCCGGGCGATCAGGCGCCCGGGGTCGCCGGTGCGCGTCAGCACCGGCACGAAATGGCTCATGGCCGCAAATATCAGCGGCACGATGCCGACGGCGAACGCCAGATGCGCCACCGCCAGCGGCGAACCGACCCCGCTCAGCGCCAGAACGGCGCTGCCCAGCAAAGCGAGAAGGGTCAGGCTCGCGGTAAGAATCAATCAGGCAACGACGCCGAAGTCGATCACGATGGCGCCCGGCTCGCGCTGCTTGTATTCGATGGTCAAGCTGGCACCGTAGCGGGCCTGCAGCTGGGCGAGCAGCGGCAGCGGGTCGTGGTCATTGCAGAAACGCATGGTTTCGCCGGGCTGCAGCGCATCCAGCGCGCCGAAGATGGCGGCGTGACGGAAACGCTTGGCGATACCGCGCGCATCGAACGGGTACAGTGCTTCCGCGGTGGTGTGGTTGCAGGCATGAATGGTTTGCATCTTGGCTCCTTGAATGGCTTGCCGGAATGGCAATCAGCGACGATTCTGCCGGGGTGCCGGCAATATTTCCTTGATACGAATCGCAAAGGCCATTTGAACCTTGCGGTTATCGATGCTGCAGAAAAAGGGGCCCGCAGGCCCCTTAAATTGTGTCAGTTGACGCCCGATCGTTTGATCAGCGCCTGCAGTTCTCCTACCATGCCGCGCCGGAAGCTCAGCACGCACAGCACGAAAATCGCACCCATGATGACCGTCACCCAAGAACCGACGGAATCCGCCAGCTGGGTTTGCAGGGCGACGATGGTCGCGGCCCCGACGAGCGGACCGAGTATGGTGCCCAAGCCGCCGAGCAAGGTCATCAGCACCACTTCACCCGACATGTGCCAGTGCACATCAGTCAGCGATGCCAGTTGGAAGACCAGCGTCTTGGTCGCTCCGGCCATGCCGGCCAGGGCGGCGGAGATAATGAAGGCGATCAGCTTGAACTTGTTGACGTCGTAGCCGAGCGAAATGGCGCGCGGCTCGTTCTCGCGGATGGCCTTAAGAATCTGCCCGAAGGGGGAATGAATGGTTCGGTAGATGACGAAAAAACCGAAGCAGAAGATGGCAAACACCAGGTAATACATGGTGATGTTGTCGGAGAGATCGACAATGCCGAACAGGTTGCCGCGCGGGACGCCCTGCAGGCCGTCTTCACCGCCCGTCGCCTTGATCTGGATGGCGAGGAAGAAAACCATCTGGGCCAGGGCCAGGGTAATCATCGCGAAGTAGATGCCGGTGCGCTTGATGGCCAACCAGCCGAACAACCAGCCGAGCAAGCCGGCTGATACCGTACCGGCGAGGATGCCGACTTCCGGTGTAACGCCGACATCGCGCACCATCAGGCCGCAAACGTAGCCCGCCGTGCCGAGGAAGGCAGCGTGGCCGAACGAGAGCAGCCCGGCAAAACCGAGCAGCAGGTTGAAGGCGCAGGCGAACAGGCCATAGCAGAGGATTTTCATCAAAAAAGTGGGGTAGACCGCAAACGGTGCGATCAGACCGAGGACGAACAGCGCGGCGAACAGCAGCGGCAGCTTCGACTCCAGAAAAGTTTCAGACGAGTTCATGTGGATTTCCCTTTGCCGCGTCAGGACTTGCCGAAGAGACCTGCCGGCCGCACCAGCAGAACGATGACCATGATCACGAAAACCACCACGCTGGAGGCTTCCGGATAGAACACCTTGGTCAGGCCTTCGATCAGGCCGAGCCCGAGACCGGTCAGGATCGAGCCCATGATCGAGCCCATGCCGCCGATGACGACCACGGCGAAGACGACGATGATCAGGTTGGAGCCCATCAGCGGATTGACCTGGAAGATCGGTGCCGCCAGCACGCCGGCAAAGGCGGCAAGCGCCACGCCGTAGCCGTAGGTGAAGGTAATCAGCAGAGGCACGTTGATGCCCAGCGCCTGCACGATTTGCGAATTTTCCGTGCCGGCACGGAGATAGGCGCCCAGTTTGGTCCGTTCGATCATGTACCAGGTGCCGAAGCAGACGGTCAGCGAAGCGATGATCACCCAGCCGCGATAGATGGGCAGGAACATGAAGCCAAGATTGACACCGCCGGACAGCAGTTCGGGAACCTCGTAGCTTTCGCCGGAAATGCCGAACTGGTCACGGAAGATGCCTTCGAAGATCAGCGCTAGGCCAAAGGTCAGCAGCAGCCCGTAAAGGTGATCCAGCTTGTACAGGCGGCGCAGCATCAGGCGTTCGATCAATACGCCGACAATGCCGACGATCAGCGGCGCGGCGATCAGCGAGACCCAGTAGTTGATGCCGAAGCGGGTCAGCGCGATCCAGGCGACGAAGGCCCCCATCATGTATTGCGCGCCGTGGGCGAAATTGATGATGTTCAAGAGGCCGAAGATGATGGCCAGCCCGAGACTGAGAATGGCGTAGAACGAACCATTGATCAGCCCCACCAGCAACTGGCTGCCGAGCAAGGCGGTCGGTATTCCGAAAATTTCCATGGAAGACTCCAGACCCGGCGCGACGCACTGTCCGCGCCGGGCATTGCAATAACGCTACTTACATTTTGACCAGCGGACAGCGCGACTGCGCCAGGGGCTGGAAGGCCTCGGCGGCAGGGATGGTTGCCTTGATGGTGTAGTAGTCCCACGGATACTTCGAATCGGCTGGCTTTTTCACCTGCACCAGGTACATGTCATGGACCATGCGGCCGTCTTGACGAATCTGGCCGTTCTTGGCGAAGAAGTCGTTGATTGGCGTTTTCCGCATCATCGCCATGACCTTAGACGTATCGTCGGTGCCAGCCGCCTTGACCGCCTTCAGGTAGTGATAGATCGACGAGTACTGCCCCGCCTGCACCATGGTCGGCATCTTTTTCTGCTTGTCGAAGAAGCGCTTCGACCAGGCGCGAGTTTCGTCAGTGCGATCCCAGTAGAAGCCGGTAGTCAGGAACATGCCCTGCGTCGGCTTGAGGCCGAGAGCGTGGATGTCGGTGATGAACATCAGGAGGCCGGCGAGCGACTGCTTGGGCGTGACACCGAATTCGGCCGCCTGCTTGATGGCGTTGGTAGTGTCGGCGCCGGCGTTGGCCAGACCGATCACCTGCGCGCCGGAGGACTGGGCCTTGAGCAGGAAGGACGAGAAATCGGAGCCGGGGAAGGGATGGCGCACCGAACCGAGCACCTTGCCGCCGTTGGCCGTCACCACGGCGGATGCATCCTTCTCCAGGGCCTGGCCGAAGGCGTAGTCGGCGGTCAGGAAGAACCAGTTCTTGCCGCCCTGAGTCGTCACCGCCCTCGCCGTCCCGTTGGCCAGTGCGTAGGTATCGTAGGTGTAATGTACCGAAACGTCGTTGCACTGCTCGTTGGTGATTGGCGTCGAGGCCGGGCCATTCATGATCACGACGCGGTCTTTTTCCTTGGCGACTTTCATCACTGCCAGCGCTGTTGAGGTGGTAACCAGTTCCGTGACGGTATCAACGCTTTCCCGTTCGATCCATTCACGCGCCTTGTTCGAGGCGATGTCGGCCTTGTTCTGGTGATCGGCCGTCACCATTTCGATCTTGAAATTGGGCTTTTCGTTGGCGATGAAGTCTTCGATCGCCATCTTGGTAGCCAGTACGGCACCGGAGCCGGCGAGGTCGGAATAGGTGCCGGAGAGATCGGTCAGAACGCCAATCTTGACCGAACCACCGGAAATCTGTGCCTGGGCGCCAAAAGACAGCGCTGCCAGGGCGGCGGCGCAGGCAGTTGTTTTAAATTTTTTGAATTGCATGGGTAACTCCTCCAGAGGGTTGGCAAGCCGGGTTATACACCGAGCCTGTGATGCAGCCAGTCCATCTTGCCCGGGAGTTCTTCCTGGGTAATGGTGGCAATTATTTCTCCATGTTCGAGCACGTAATGCCGATCGGCCAGCGGTGCCGCGAAACGGAAATTTTGTTCGACAAGAATGATGGTGAAGCCGCGTTTCTTGAGCTCGGTGATGACCTCGCCCAGTTTCTTGACGATCACCGGGGCCAGGCCTTCGGTGATTTCGTCGAGCAGCAGCAGCTTGGCCCCGGTGCGCAAGATACGCGCCATCGCCAGCATCTGCTGCTCTCCCCCGGAAAGCTTGCCGCCGGGGCTGTTGCGGCGTTCGCTGAGATTCGGGAACATCGCGTAGAGCTCGTCCACCGACATGCCGCCGCTGGCGATGATCGGCGGCAGGGTCAGGTTCTCTTCCGCGCTGAGCGAGGCAAAAATGGCCCGCTCTTCGGGGCAATAGCCGACGCCGTGGTGGGCAATCTTGTGGGTTGGCACGTTGATGATTTCATTGCCGTTGAGCATGATCGAGCCGGTCCGCCGGCCAACCAGACCCATGATCGACTTCAGCGTGGTCGTCCGTCCCGAACCATTGCGGCCCAGCAGCGTGATGCATTCGCCCTTGCTGACGCTCAGATCAATCCCATGCAGGATGTGCGATTCGCCGTAAAAGGAATGCAGGTCGGTTAGGCGCAGGAATTCGGGCTTCGGTTTGAAAGCACTGGTCATGGTCGTCTTCTGCTCAATGGTGGGCGTCGTTCATGTTGTCGGAACCGACGTAGGCTTCGAGCACCTTCGGATTCTTCGAGACTTCTTCATAATTCCCCTCGGCCAGCACGCTGCCGCGCGTCAGCACGGTGATCCGGTCGCACAGATTGGCCACTACCGAGAGATTGTGCTCAACCATCAGGATGGTACGGTTGGCCGACACCTTGCGGATCAGTTCGACGACGCGCGCGATGTCCTCGTGCCCCATGCCCTGCGTCGGCTCGTCGAGCAGCATCATGTCCGGCTCCAGCGCCAGCGTCGTGGCAATCTCCAGTGCCCGCTTGCGGCCATAAGGCATTTCCGCCGTCACCGTTTCGGCAAAGCTGGTGAGGTCGACCGCCTCGAGCAGCGCCATCGCCTCGTCGTTGAGTTTATTCAGGCTTTTTTCCGATTTCCAGAAATGGAATTCGGTGCCCAGCTTGCGCTGCAGCCCGATACGTACGTTTTCCAGCACCGTCAGGTGCGGGAAGGTCGCCGAAATCTGAAAGGAGCGGACAAAACCGCGACGCGCCGTGACGGCGGGCGCTTCGCGGGTGATGTCCTCACCCTTGAACAAGATGGTGCCGGCCGTAGGCGGCAGGAATTTGGTGACGAGATTGAATACCGTCGTCTTGCCCGCTCCGTTCGGGCCGATCAGCGCGTGGATGTGGCCGCGCCGGACCTTGAGATTGACATCGGAAACCGCGGTAAAACCCTTGAAGTCCTTGGTCAGACCGCGCGTTTCCAGAATGAAATCACTCATCGTTTCTCCTGAAGGCTTTGCCGTTATCCGGTGGCGAATGTCGATTGCATTTACCGGCACAAGCCCTCTCACCATCCGGAATGGTCGATACTGCAATTGATTCACGATTGCGGAATTATTGCACGGTCGGCATTCAGATTGGATGCCATCATATGCAACTTTGCATAGGGGTATACCCCTATGCCGAGCCGGATTGCGGACGATTCCTAAGTTGCGACCGGCGCCTGCATGCAGACGGCAATCACGACTCGCCTGTTGCGGTCGACACCCGAAAACAGCCAAATTTCATTTTCCGGTCACCCGCCTGTGGGATAATTGGAGCCCTTTCAGCAACACCGCAGCAGGCATGGCAAAAGATTTACCGATTCAGTTCAAGGGCACGTCGCTCAAGATCATCCAGACGCAACTCAGCACCACCGACCCCGCCACGCTGCACGCCGCACTGGCCGACCTCACCGGCAACAGCCCGGATTTCTTCGAGGACGAACTGGCGGTCCTCGATTTCAGCAACGCCGAAGACCTCCCGGATAGTGTCGACTGGGCGCAGATCCGCGATCTGCTGCGCAATTCCGGCCTCTCCGCCGTCGCCACCCGCGGACTGCCGGAGGCTCTTGCTGCCGCAGCTGCCGCCGCCGGGCTGCCGCCGGTAGGCGCCGACGCCTTGAGCCGCGCGCCGCGCACCAAGGCCGCGGAGCCGCCTCCACCCGCCGTCGACCCCCCTCCCCCGCCACCGCCGCCCGTGCCGGAACCCGCGCCGCGTACCGTCATCCTCGACAAGCCCCTGCGTTCCGGCCAGCGTTTCTATGCACGCGGCAGCGACCTGATCGTCACCGCCATGATCAGCGCCGGCGCCGAAGTCATTGCCGACGGCAACATCCACGTTTACGCCCCGCTGCGCGGCCGCGCCCTGGCCGGCGCTGGCGGCGACAAGACGGCGCGTATCTTCACCACCAGCATGGAAGCCGAACTGGTTTCCGTCGCCGGCATCTACCGCACTTTCGAAGGCGGCGTGCCAACCGAACTGACCCGCCAGCCGACCACCGTCAGCCTGCTCGAAGACGGTGGCGAACTGCGCCTGAACGTCGCCGCCCTGGCACTCAGATAAGCCGTAAATAATTTCCAGCAACTCCCCCAGCGAGAACATCACATGACCAGAATCATCGTCGTCACTTCCGGCAAAGGCGGGGTCGGCAAGACCACCACCAGCGCCAGCTTTTCCACCGGCCTCGCGCAGCGCGGCTTCAAGACGGCCGTCATTGACTTCGATGTCGGCCTGCGCAATCTCGACCTCATCATGGGCTGCGAACGCCGCGTAGTTTATGACCTGATCAACGTCATCAACGGCGAAGCGACGCTGACCCAGGCGCTGATCAAGGACAAGCACGCCGACAATCTCTACGTGCTGCCCGCCTCGCAGACGCGCGACAAGGATGCGCTGACCGA
>Ga0209202_1001482_pt1 | contig 14387 bp, 11 predicted proteins | sample AD_UKC032_MetaG_FD_184416 | JGI IMG/M metagenome (GOLD analysis project Ga0209202, IMG submission 184416) | Active sludge microbial communities of municipal wastewater-treating anaerobic digesters from USA - AD_UKC032_MetaG (SPAdes) (version 2) | ecosystem: Engineered > Bioreactor > Anaerobic >... | reverse complement strand
GCACCGGCCGGCGCTCGAAGCGCTCAGGCAACTGGCAGCCACGCCGGGCATCGCTTCCGGCTGGCAACGCAAGATCGTCGACCGCCTGGGCTGGCTGGAAAAGCAGCCGCCGCCGGCGTTCCACGTGCAACCGAAGGCCCCGTAATGGCGCTCGACAACCGCCAGTTGTGGCTGCGCCTCTTCCTGCCCTTCGCCGCCGGCTATTTCCTGTCCTACCTCTACCGCACGGCGAACGCCGTCATCGGCCCGGTGCTGGCGCGCGATCTCGGCTTGGGCGACAACGCGCTGGGCCTGCTGACCAGCACCTACTTCCTCGCCTTCGGCGCCGCCCAGCTGCCGCTCGGCATGCTGCTCGACCGCTTCGGTCCGCGCCGGGTCGAAGCCGCACTGCTGCTGATCGCTGCCGCCGGTGCCGCCACTTTCGCGACCTCGGATACGCTGGCCGGCCTCGCAGTCGGCCGGGCACTGATCGGCCTCGGCGTCTCGGCCTGCCTGATGGCCTCGTTCAAAGCCTTCTCGCAATGGTTCCCGCCCGAGCGCCAGGCTTCGCTGACCGGCTGGATCATGGCTTCGGGCGGACTCGGCGCCCTCGCCGCCTCGAAACCGCTGGAACTGGCGCTCGGTTTCGCCGGCTGGCGCGAAATCATGCTGGCGCTGGCAGTGACCACGCTGCTGGTCGCCACCGCCTTGTGGTGGTTCGTACCGGACAAGGAAAGCGCCAAGGGGGCCGGCTTTGCCGAACAGCTGGCCGGCGTCCGCCAGGTTTTCACCAGCCGCCATTTCTGGCGTTACGCACCGATGGGTTTCTGGATGACCGGCGGCTTCATGGCCGTGCAGGGTCTGTGGGCGACGCGCTGGATGAGCGTCATCGAGCACCTGGACCGCACCGCCATCGCTGTCCGCCTGACCTGGATCAGCGGCACCATGCTCGCCGGCTTCCTGTTCATGGGCTTCTTCGCGGCCGCGCTGGTACGGCGCGGGATCAAGCTCGAACGCGTCTATCTGGGTGCCATGCTTGCTGCCATCGTCAGTCTGGCCGGCCTGACCCTGTTGCCCGGGCGCGGCAGCGACTGGCTGTGGCCGGTGCTCGGCGCCTGTTTCTCGCTGTCCAACATCGCCTATTCACTGGTTGCCCAGACCTTCCCGCCGGCCTTGTCGGGGCGCGCCAACACGGCACTCAACCTGCTCGTCTTCGCCGGCGCCTTCGGCCTGCAATGGGGTTTCGGCGCCCTCGTCGACCTGCTTCAGGCCACTGGCTGGGCCGCCGACAGCGCATTCCGCACCGGCTTTCTGACCCTGCTCGGCGGTCAGATCGCTGCCTTCGCCTGGCTGTTCGTCTCCGGTCGACGCCAATAAGGCGGCAAGAATCAGAACTCCAGCGGATCGACCTCAAGATGCCAGCGCAGCTTTGACGGCGCCTTGATGCTTTCGATGGCTTCCCGCCAGCGCGGCAGAAAGGCCTGCAATGCCGGGCGCGACGGCGACTCGGCAAGCAACTGGCCGCGCTCGAGGCTGGCCAGGCGGGAAAGTTTCATCGGCACCGGGTCGTAGAGGGCGACGTTCGGGTGTTCCTGCACCACCGGTAGCGCACAGGCGGTGGTGAGAAAGGCAATGGCATCGGCCATCGCCGGCGCCTCGGCACGCAGCATGGCCTGGAAGGCATATGGTGGAAAACCGGCCTGTTCGCGCTCCTTGAGCAGCGACGCGGCAAAGCCCGGGTAATCGTGGGCGACCAGCGCGGCATACAGCGGGTGATCCGGATATTCGGTCTGGATCAGCACCTCGCCCTTCAGCTCGGCCCGCCCGGCGCGCCCGGCCACCTGCATCAACTGCGCGAACAGGCGTTCCGGTGCCCGCCAGTCGGCGGCGAACAGCGCGGAGTCGGCACCCAGCACGCCAACCAGCGTCAGCTTCGGGAAATCGTGGCCCTTGGCGAGCATCTGCGTGCCGACCAGAATGTCCGCCTCGCCGCCATGGATGCGTTCGAGCATCGCTTCCCACTGTTTGCGGCTTTTCACCGAATCACGGTCGACGCGCAGGATACGCGCCTCAGGGAACTGTTCCTGCAGCCAGGCCTCGACCCGTTGCGTACCGCGGCCGAAGGGATGGATGTCCTGGTTGCCGCAAGTCGGGCAGGCTTTCGGCACGCGGTTTTCAAAGCCGCAGTGGTGGCAGCGCAGTCGGCGCTCGGCCAGATGCAGCACCAGATTGGCCGCACAGCGCGTACAGCGCGACACCCAGCCGCAGGCGGTGCACGCCAGCACCGGCGCGTAGCCACGGCGGTTGAGGAAAACCAGGCTCTGCTCGCCACGCACCAGACGTTCCTTGATGGCGGCGATCAGCGGCTCGCTGACGCCCTCCTTGAGCACCATTTTGCGGGTATCGAGCAGGTCGACCGCAGGCAGCACGGCGGCCGGATTGGCGCGCTCGCGCAGATTCAGCAAGCCATAGCGTCGACCCTGCGCATTGGCCCAGGATTCCAGCGAGGGCGTCGCCGAACCGAGCAGGACGGGAATGCCGAGCTGGCGCGCCCGGAAGACCGCGACATCACGGGCCGAATAGCGCATGCCGTCCTGCTGCTTGAAGGATGAATCATGCTCTTCATCGACCACGATCAGCCCTAGGCGAGGCAGCGGCGTAAAGATCGACAGCCGGGTACCGAGTACGATGCTCGCCTCGCCGGCGAAGGCGGCGCACCAGTTGCGCTCGCGCGCCGCCTCGGCCAGTTCGCTGTGCAGCGACACAACGACGGCTTGGGGAAAGCGCGCACGCACCCGGCCTTCAAGTTGCGGCGTCAGGTTGATTTCCGGCACCAGCAGCAGCACCTGGCGGCCGGCAGCCAGGACCCGCTCGATCAGACGGAGATAGACCTCGGTCTTGCCGCTGCCGGTGACACCGTGCAGCAGATGGGCGGCGAAGCCAGCTTGTACATCGATGGCGGCAAGTACCACCGTCTGCTCCGCGGTCAGTTCGGGGACCGGCGCGGGCGCCAGCGAACGGCTGGCGCGGGCCGCACGCCGGGTTGGCGGTGCGACCCGCTTGAGACCGGCTGGCAACCCCTGCATCAGGACTTCGCCAAGCGGTGCCTGATAGTAAGTACTCGCAAATTCGCAAAGCCGGAAGAAATCGGCGGGCAGCGGCGGCAGGTCGCGCAGGATTTCGCTGGCCACCTTCAGTTGCTCCAATGGCCAGTCGCTGCTTTCGGACACCTCGATGATGACGCCAATGCGTTCGCCACGCCCGAACGGCACCCGCACGCGGTAGCCGACATCTGCGGTCGACGCCGCTGCAGCGACATAATCGAACAGGCGATGCAGCGGCAGGTCGAGGGCGACACGGAGGACGGGCATGGCCAGAGTTTCTCGCAATGCCGGGCTAAACCCCTGCGAATCAGGGGGTTTTCGGCTTGTCCACAAATACTGTGGATAACTTTGTGGATTGCTTTTGGATGACTGCGCTAAGTAACGGCACTGTAAGGATTTTGTTACTTTGCCGAAATATTAGGCAATTCAACAAACGTTTTTAAATCATTGGGTTACGACAAAGTAGAACTATCAAAGGATGGCTTCGAATTTTTTCGGGCGAGATGCACGATTCTGTGCATAAGTCACGCTTCTCGCCCGATTTCTTTTGCCTTACTTGCGCAGCAGGCGGCTGTGCGCGTGGACGGTCTCGACCAGTGCCGTCACGCTCTCGGGCGGCGTGAATTGCGAAATGCCGTGGCCAAGGTTGAAAACATGCCCGGTATTTCCCGGGCCGAAGCTGTCGAGTACCTTTCTGGTTTCGGCAGCGACGATTTCCGGCTGCGCGAATAGCACGTTCGGGTCGAGGTTGCCCTGCAAGGTCACCTTGTCGCCGACGCGACGGCGGGCTTCGCCGATGTCGATGGTCCAGTCGAGGCCGACTGCATCGCAGCCGATGGCGGCGATCTTTTCCAGCCACAGGCCGCCGTTCTTGGTGAACACGATGCTCGGAATGCGCTGCCCGTCCTTTTCCTTCTTCAGGCCGGCGACGATGCGCCGCATGTACTGCAGCGAGAATTCCTCGTAGGCCGCTGCCGACAGCGAACCGCCCCAGGTGTCGAAGATCATCACGGCCTGGGCGCCGCAGTCGATCTGGGCGTTGAGATAGGAGGTCACCGAATCGGCAGTCACCGACAGGATGCGGTGCAGCAGGTCGGGCCGGTTGTAGAGCATGCCCTTGATATGGCGGAAATCGCTCGATCCCTGACCTTCGACCATGTAGCAGGCCAAGGTGTAAGGACTGCCGGAGAAGCCGATCAGCGGCACCGAGTTGTCGAGCGCGCGGCGGATCTCGGCCACGGCATCCATGACGTAGCGCAGGTGATCGTAGGGATCGGGGGCAGCCAGATCGTTGATCGCCCACTCTTCGCGCAGCGGGCGCTCGAATCGCGGCCCCTCGCCTTCGGCGAAATAGAGGCCGAGGCCCATCGCATCCGGCACAGTCAGGATGTCAGAAAAGAGGATGGCGGCGTCGAGGTCGTAGCGCGCCAGCGGCTGCAGCGTCACTTCGCAGGCCATGGCGGGCGACTTGCACAGGTTCAGGAAATTGCCGGCGCGTTTGCGCGTTTCGCAGTATTCCGGGAGATAGCGGCCGGCCTGACGCATCAGCCAGAGCGGAGTGTATTCGGTCGGCTCTTTGAGAAGCGCGCGCAGGAAAGTGTCGTTCTTGGGTCGGCTCACGGGGGGACTCCGCCAGAAAATCGCAAAGGCGGGATTATCCGCCTTTCCGGGTCACTTGCGCCAGAAGGCCGGGGTCAACACCACCAGCAGGGTGAAAATTTCCAGGCGGCCAAGCAACATGGCGAAGATGCAGATCCAGGTCTGGAAGTCCTCCAGCACTGCGTAGGTGGTCGATGGGCCGACGACACCGAGGCCGGGACCGGTATTGTTGATGCTGGCGACCACGGCGGTGAACGCGGAAATAATGTCGAGTCCGGTGAAGGCCATCAGCAGCGTCAGCGAGACGACACTGACCATGTACATGAAGCCGAAGGCCAGCACCGCGAATAGGATCGACTGCGGCGCCACCTGCCCGCCGACGCGGACGTTGTAGACCGCACTCGGGTGCATGGCGCGCAGCAGTTCGCGAAACACCTGCTTGTAGAGCAGCAGGGCGCGGATCATCTTGATGCCGCCGCCGGTCGATCCGGCGCTGGTCACGAAACTGGACAGGAAGAGCATCCACAGCGGCGCGAAGATCGGCCACAGCGCGAAGTCGACGCTGGCGTAGCCGGTCGTCGTCGCAATCGACACCAGATTGAACGCGACATGACGCACTGCCGTGTCGAGTTCGGCATAGACCCCGTCCTTCCAGATGTAGATGGCAACGATGAGAATGCTGACCAAGGTGATGCCGATGAACCAGCCGGCCTCCGGATCGTGCAGGTACGGACGCAGCGACCGTCCATGCACTGCCAGGAACAGCGTGCCGAAATTCATGCCGGCGATCAGCATGAAGACGATGGCAACCGCCTCGATGGCCGGCGAGTCGAAGAAGCCGAAACTCGCGTCGTGGGTCGAGAAGCCGCCTAGGCCCATGGTCGAGAAGGCGTGGCAGATGGCGTCGAACCAGCTCATGCCCGCCCAGCGGAAGCCGAGGATGCACGCCACCGAAACGCCGAGATAGACCAGCCACAGTCCCTTGGCCGTTTCGGCGATGCGCGGCGTCATCTTGGCGTCCTTCATCGGCCCCGGTGTCTCCGCCTTGAACATCTGGCGGCCGCCGATGCCGAGTAGCGGGAGGATGGCGATGGCCAGCACGATCAGGCCCATGCCACCGACCCAGACCAGCTGGTGGCGCCACAGGTTGATCGACATCGGCAGCGTGTCGATATTCGAAAGGATGGTCGAGCCGGTCGTCGTCAGGCCGGATACCGTCTCGAAATAGGCGTCGGTATGGCTGAGGCCAAGATGGATCATCAGCGGAATGGCGGCGAAGGCCGGCAGCACAGTCCACACCAGGACGACCATCAGGAAGCCGTCGCGAATGGTCAGCTCGCGCTTGCAGTTATGGTAGCGATACCAGAGGAAGCCACCGCACAGCATCGTCAGTGCGAAGGCCTCGTCGTAGGCGGTCTGGGCGCCGTCGTCCATGACGTAGGAGAGGATCAGCGGCGCCAGCATGGTCAGCCCGAAGAGCATGATGATCATGCCCAGCGCGCGATAGACGGGGGCGAAGCGTGTCACGGTCGACCCCTCACAGGAAGTGGAAACCGACCTGGAACAGCTTCTCCACCTTCTTCACCAGCTTCTTCCGGGTGCAGAAGACGATCACGTGATCATCCGGCTCGATGACCGTGTCGTGATGCGCGATCACCACCTCGCCGTGGCGGGTGATGGCGGTCCAGTCGTCGGTCTGGCCAACAATCACTGCCTGATCGAAATTGCGCACCAGCGCGGCGACGGTCACGCCATGCGGCCAGTCGATCTGGTCGATGCGCTTGCCGACCACCTTCGAGGTCTTGGCGTCGCCATGCACGACCAGTTCCAGCGCCTCGGCCGCACCGCGGCGCAGCGAATGCACCTCGGCAACATCGCCCTGGCGGACATGCGCGAGCAAGGTGCCGATCGATACCTGAGCCGGCGAAATGCCGATGTCGATCGGCCCGCCCTCGATCATTTCGGCATAGGCACGGCGGTTGATCAGCGCCACCACGCGCTTGCAGCCGAGCCGTTTGGCCAGGCTGCCGGACATGATGTTGTCCTCGTCGTCGTTGGTCACGGCAAGGAAGAGGTCCATCTCGTAGATGTTTTCCTGCTCGAGCAATTCCTCGTCGGTCGCGTCGCCCAACAGCACCAGCGTCCTGTCCAGCTCCCCGGCCAGCATTTCAGCGCGTTCCTTGCGGCCTTCTATCAGCTTGATTTCATAGCGCTTTTCGAGCGACTTGGCGAGCCGAAGGCCGATGTTGCCGCCACCAGCGATCATGATGCGCTGGACCGGGTTCATCATCCGGCGCAACTGCCGCAGCACCGGCCGAATATGTTCGGCGGCGGCGAGCAGGAAGACCTCATCGCCGGCTTCGATCACCGTGTCGCCCTCGGGAAAGACCGCCTGGTCGCGGCGGAAGATTGCGGCAATCCGCGCCCCCATTTCGGGCGGCAGCAGCTCGCGCATCTCCTTGATCGGTTTGCCGACCAGCAGTCCACCCTCGTAGGCACGTACCGCGACGAGGCTGACGCGCCCGCGGGCGAAGTTGAGCACCTGCAATGCTTCCGGAAACTCGATAAGGCGGCGGATGTAGTCGGTAATCACCTGCTCCGGACAGAGCGCGAAATCGACGGCGAAATTTTCCGGGCTCAGCAGGCTCGCATCTTCGAGAAAATCGCGGGAGCGCAGCCGGGCAATCCGCGTCGGCACGTTGAAAACGCCGTGCGCCACCTTGCAGGCGACCAGGTTGGTCTGGTCGCTCTGGGTCACGGCGATGATCATGTCGGCATCTTCGGCGCCGGCATTGCGCATCACCGAGGGGACGGCCCCATTGCCGACCACCGTGCGCAAGTCGAGGCGATCCTGCAGCAGCGCGAGGCGTGCCGGGTCGCTATCGACCACGGTGATGTCGTTCTCTTCCGACACCAGACCTTCGGCGACGCTGGCCCCCACCTGGCCAGCCCCCAGAATGATGACTTTCATGTTGCCCCCACCCCGGATTGGTCCGGATTATTCTTCGCCGCGCTTGCCGAGCTTTACATCGAGTTGCTTCAGCTTGCGGTACAGGTGCGTCCGTTCCAGGCCGGAGCGCTCCGCCAGTTTCGTCATATTGCCACCTTCAAGGCGCAAATGGTGCTCGAAATAGAGCTTCTCGAAAGCATCGCGTGCTTCACGCAAGGGCTGGTCGAGCAAGGGTAGCAACGAGGCGAGTTCATGCCCCGCCCCCTGCTCCTGCGGCATCACGCGCTGCACGTCGTCGGCCGAGATTTCTTCTTCCAGCGCGGTCAGCGCCAGGTTGCGGACCAGCGCGTAGAGATCGCCCCAGCTCGCCTCCGGGCGGCTGTGCCAGGGCTGGGTGCGCAGCGCGTTGAGGGCGCCGGTCGAAAAGCGGCGCGGCTGGACTTCGCCGCGCTCGACGAAATTGGTCAGCAGCAGGCCGGCGATTTCCGGCAGTTCGTCGGCATGGCCGGCGAGTGACGGCAGCGCCACCCAGACCTCGCCGAGCCGTGCCAGCAGCTTGCTGTCCCAGCCCGCTTCGCCGAGCGTGGCGAGCGGCGTGACGGTGGCGGCGACCAGTTGCATATTGAGCTTTTCCAGGCGGTCGACCGCGAACGCCAGATTCATCTGCTGCATTTTGCCGAGAACCATCAGATCGGGGACGAAGAGCACGCCGCCGCTGAGTTTTTCCAGCATTTCCTGGGTCAGGGCGCTGCTCACGCCGGAGAGATCTAGCCACGGCGCGCGCGGCGCCTTCAGGGTGCGCGCGCAGATTTCGGCCATGCCGCCGACGGCGCCCTTGAGCAGCAGGATCGGCGCCTTAGCCGCCGCCTGCTCGAGGCGGCGCTTGAATTCCTTGACGATCGACGAGCGGCCGAAGGCTTCCAGCGTCAGCGGCGGCCGCTGCGGTGGCGTGTCGTGCTTGAGCGCCTTCTGCACCGTCGACAACAGCTTCTGCAGGGCGATCGGCTTTTCGAGGAAGTCGAAGGCGCCGAAGCGGGTCGCCTCGACCGCCGTATCGATGGTGCCGTGGCCGGACATCATGACCACCGGCATGTTGAGGTGGCCGGCAGCATGCCATTCCTTGAGCAGCGAAATACCGTCGGTATCGGGCATCCAGATGTCGAGCAGCACCAGATCGGGGCGCAGTTCGCCGCGGATGCGGCGCGCCGCCGTGGCGTTTTCGGCCAACCTTACGTCGTAGCCCTCGTCGATCAGAATTTCCGACAGCAGTTCGCGGATACCGACTTCGTCGTCAACGACCAGAATGATTGCCATGCTTCGCTTCCTCCTCCTTCACCAAGGGCAGATGGATGTCGATCCGCGCGCCGCCCTCCGGTGCATTGCTGATTTCGATGCTGCCCTGGTGTTCTTCGACAATCTTCTTGACGATGGGCAGGCCGAGACCCGTGCCGCGGGCCTTGGTGGTGACATAGGGTTCGAAGATGCGCGGCAGCAGCTCGACCGGGAACCCCGGTCCGTTGTCGGCGATCAGCAGGCGCGCCCGCGTACCGGTCAGTTCGGTGACGATGCGGATGTGCGCGGCTGCGCGCCCCTCCAGCGCGTCCTCCGAGTTGCGCAGGAGGTTGTGGATGACCTGACGCAATTGCGTGGCATCGCCCAGTACCGGTGGCAGATCGTCGGCGAGATGGGTGTCGATGACCGCCGACGAACTCTCGTAAAGCCCGAGCACCTCGCCGACCAGTTCGTTGAGATCGAGTGGCGCGACCTCCGGCAACGGCAGCCGGGCATAGTCGCGGAAATCGTCGACCATGCGCTTCATCGCCTGCACCTGGTTGATGATCATCTGCGTGCCGCGCGCCAGCATGTCGGCGTCGCCGTTGCCCAGCTTGCCGGCGAGCTTGAACTGCAGGCGCTCGGCGGAAAGCTGGATCGGCGTCAGCGGGTTCTTGATCTCGTGCGCCAGGCGCCGGGCGACTTCGCCCCAGGCGGCGCTGCGCTGGGCGGCGATCATGCGCGTGACATCGTCAAAGACCACGACATCGCCGCCGCCACTGGCTTCCGGCAGGCGCGAACCGCGCAGCAACAGCACCTGCGGCATGCCGTTGCTACGTTCGAGCTCGACCTGCCCCTGCCATTCGTCGTCCTTCAGGTTGGCGAAATTGTCGCGAATGAACTGGCCGAGCACGCCTTGGCGCGGCCACTGACCGACCTCTTCGCCGATCAGGCCGGTGAAATCGTCGTTGAGGATGGTCAGCGCTCCCTCGTTGACGGTGCGCAGGACGAAATGCCGGTCGAACACCAGCACGCCGGCCGAAAGGTTGGCGAGGATCGATTCGAGATAGCCGCGCGCCGACTCCAGTTCGGCCCGGTTGCGTTCGGTTTCGCGGCGAGCGTCGTCGAGCTGGCGCGTCATGCGGCTGAACGACTGGGTCAGCACCCCCAGTTCATCGCGGCTATACACCGCCTGGCGCGGCGAAAAGTCGCCCTGGGCCACCGCCTGCGTGCCCTCGGCCAGCATCGACAGCGGCGCCGACAGGCGTCGGGTCATGACGAAGGCCAGGGCGAAGGCGCCGAACAGCGCGACGAGTACGGTCAACGTCAGGGTCAGGGCATAAATGCGGGTCAGTCCCTGGCGCGCCAACTGCAGCTCCTGGTAGTCGCGGTAGACCACCTGCACCGCATCGGCATCATGCGCCAACGACGGCGGCACTGGCTGGATCAGTTGCAGGATGCGCGGTTCCTCGAATACGGTGCGCGCCGGCACGGACACCAGAACGCGCAGATAGAGCTTGCCGCCCTCCCCATCGACCGCCGTCACCGCACGCGCGCTTCGTGCCTGCTTGAGCTGCGCCTGCGACGGCAGGTCGGGCAAGGGGTCGCCGATCTCGCTGCTGGCGCTGGTCAGCAGCTGGCCACCGACCGAGAACAGCGCCGCCGACTGCACGCCGTGCTGCTCGCGCAGGCGCAGCAGGGCCGAGCGGCGGCCGGAATCGCGCAACTCGGAGAGCTCGTTGGCCATGCTGCGGCCCTTGTCGGTGAGATCGGCGAGCAGCGAATCGAGGGCGGAACGGCCAAGTTGCAAACCCGATTCGAGGGCCTTTTCGACGCGCACGTCGAACCAGCTTTCGATCGAGCGCGTGACGAACTGCACCGATACGCCATAGACCAGCGCGCCGGGCAGCACGGCGATGATGCCGAACATCAACATCAGGCGCAGCTTGAGACGGGCGCCGAAAATCTGCGCCCGGTAGTCGCGCCACAACGAACGCAGCTGCCAGCTGACAAGGCCGACCATGGCCAGCGCCAGGATGGCGTTGAGACCGATCAGTAGCGGATAGTGGCGGGTGAAGATGGCGGTATCGGCCGCCGTCGACATCAGCAGCAGGAACCAGAGGATGGCCCCCAGCGTCGCTGCCAGCGCGCCGCCCATCGCGACGAAACGCTTCACTTGGCCTCCGCCGGCAGGGTGGCCTGCCAGGTTTTCCAGTCGGACGACAGATTCCAGTCCTTGTTACCGAGCGCCGTGATCTGAAACGGGCGCGGCAACTGGTTGATGTCGAGGCGCATGCGCAGGGCCGCCGTATAGGTTTCGCCCGGGCGGACGATGCCGCTCTCAGCCTTTTCGATCACCACCCAGTTGCGCAGGCGGGAAAGCACGCGCAAGGCTTCCGACAACGAATCGAAGGACTGATGCAGCCCGCCGGTGGACAGGCGGTACTGGCGGGTTAGCGCATGGTAGGAAAGGCGATAGGTCTGGCTGCGGCTGACCACTTTTTCGTCCAGCCAGTACCAGCGCGGGCGCATCAGTTCGAATTCGGCGACGAAGAACAGCACGACGCCCTTGGTCACTGCCTCTTCGAGGCGCTGGTTGAGCTCGAAAGCAAAATCGGCGGACAGGACATAGCCGTCATCGCCGGCCACGATCTGCGGATTGGTGATTTCGATCTCGGCCGCCAGCAGCAGGCCGGGCATGGCGACCAGCAGGGCCAGCAGCCAGATCCGGAGTCGCTCAAGCACGCTTTTCAAGGCGGCAGTAATAGAAACCATCATGGTCGGCACTCGGCAAAATCTGTTCCTCATGGTCACGACGGGCATCCGGACGTGCTGCCAGAAAATTTCCGATCTGCCCGCCATTTTCCTCGGGAAAGAGCGAGCAGGTTGCGTACAGCAGTTTACCCCCCGGCCGCACGACCCGCCACAAGGCATCGAGAATCCGCGCCTGCGTCGCCGCGAAGCTGGCGACGTCGGTTTCGCGGCGCAGCCACTTGGCATCCGGGTTGCGGCGCACGACGCCGCTGGCAGTGCATGGCACGTCGGCCAGCACCGCATCGAACGGCCGGCCGTCCCACCAGGTGTCGAGGCGGGCGCAATCGGCGGTGGCGATCGACGCCTGCAAGCCGAGGCGCGCCAGATTTTCGGCCACACGCCGGCAGCGCGCCGGCTTGAGATCGAGTGCCAGCAGGTCGAGGTCGGCGCGCTCCAGCAGATGCGCGGTCTTGCCGCCCGGCGCCGCGCAGGCATCGAGCACCCGGCTGCCTGGCGCCGGGTCGAGCAGCACCGCTGCCCGCTGCGCACCGGGATCCTGCACCGAAACCAGCCCGTCGGCGAAGCCCGGCAGGCGTTCGACCGGCAAAGGCCTGGCGAGCGCCAGACCCATTTCGTCGACCGGCAACGCGGCGATGCCTTCCGCCTGCAGGCGGGCCTGGTAATCATCGCGCGTGCCGCGCCGGCTATTGACGCGCAGCGCCATCGGCGGCGGGCCGTTGCCGGCGGCGACAATGCCCGCCCAGTCCGCCGGGTAGGCCGCCTGCAGACGGCGCAGCCACCAGTCAGGATGCTGTGCCTTGGCCACCGCATCTTCTTCCAGCGCAGCCAGCAATTGGGTCTGTTGCCGCAGGAAGTTGCGCAACACGCCATTGACCAGCCCGCGGAAGCGCCCATTTGCCAGTTCCCCGGCCGCCACCACGGCCTGATCGACCACCGTATGCGCGGCGTCCGGCCGGGTTTCCAGGCGGTAGAGCGCGACCAGCAGCAGGGCGCGCACCTCGGGCACATCGAGCGGCTTCGCCAGTAACCGGGCGAGCAGGAAATCGCCGCGCCCGTATTGGCGCAAACTGCCGTAGACGAGATCCTGCACCGCCGGGCGCGCCGCCGGATCGACGCGGCCGAGCAGGCCGTCGGCCAGGCTCTGCCCGGCAAGGACGGCGGCGTCGATGCGGGCAGCGGCGAGCAGGGCGAAAGCCAGGGAATCGGTGGGCAGGGCGGACATAGGCCGTGATTATCGCACGCGGCATAATGGCGCCATGCGTTCCTTGCTCATTGCCCTGTCACTCCTGCTCTTTCCACCACTCGCCGCGGCGTGGAACGCCGCCGGCCATCGTCTGACGGCGACCATCGCCTGGCAACAACTGTCGCCGGCGAGCCGGAAATTCATTGCCGCGGTGCTGGCCCGCCACCCGGAGCACGAGCGCTGGGTGGCAAGGGCTCGCTCGGAGGAAGCTGCCGCCATTTTCGCCGAAGCCGCGACCTGGCCGGACGACATTCGCAACGACCCGCGCTTCTTCGACGACCCGCGCGACACACCCACCGACCTGCTGCCCGGCTTTCCCGACATGGCGCGACACAAGCGCTGGCATTACGTCGATGTCGACAGCCACGGGCAGGTCGTGGATGGCGAGGCGGACCGGCAGATCGAGCGTCTGAGCGGTCTGTTGCGGTCGACCCGTAAAAAAGAGCAAATTTCGTATGCCCTGCCCTGGCTGCTGCATCTGGTGGCCGACATCCACCAGCCACTGCACGTCGGTCACCATGACGACGAAGGCGGCAACGCCGTCGAGATCGAGAACCCGTTCAACAAGCGCCTGCCCTTCTCCAGCCTCCATCTTTACTGGGACGACCTGCCCGGCCCGCCGTGGCTGCGCGGCACACGGCTGGAAAAGAACGCGCAGCGACTGCTCGACGACCACCCGCCACCGACGCCAGGCACGGTCGCGCAGTGGCGGGCCGAAAGCCACGCCCTGCTCGCCAGAGCCTATCCGACGGCCACCGGCAGCCTGTTGCCGGTCATCACCGAGGACTTCAATCGCACTGCGCATGCCACCGCCAACCGGCGCATCGTCGATGCCGGTTACCGGCTGGGCTGGTTGCTGGAAGCCGACATCGGCACCCGCGTTTCACGTGAAACCCCATAGAATATCTGCATGAATGGCCTGCACTTGATCGCCGACCTCCACGACTGCCGCTGCGCACCGGGCTTCCTGCTCGACGCACCGGGACTCGAGGCATTCTGCGTCGACGCCTGCACGCGCCACGGTCTGACCGTCGTTGGCCGCCTGTTCCACCCCTTCCGCGACGCCGCGGGCGATCCGGCCGGTGTCACCGGCACCGTCGTCCTCGCCGAATCGCATCTGGCCGTCCATACCTGGCCGGAAGTCGGCGGTGTCACGCTTGATGTCTACGTCTGCAACTTCAGCGGCGACAACAGCGCCCGGGCCCAAGGCTTGTTCGCCGAGATGATCGCCACCTTCGCCCCGGCCCGGCTGGAAAAAAAAGAGGTGGCGCGCGGCCACCTCTCCCCGGTTTCCAGCGCCTAGTTCAGCGCGCCAGCGCCCGCAGGCGGGCGATCCGTTCCTCGGTCGGCGGGTGGGTCGAGAACAGGCCCCTGATGCCGCCGGCAGAAAGCGGGTTGAGAATCATCATCTGCGCCGTTTCCGGGTGCGCCTCGGCCGGCCCCAGCGGAATGCGGCCTTCGGCGT
>Ga0209202_1001476_pt1 | contig 14429 bp, 9 predicted proteins | sample AD_UKC032_MetaG_FD_184416 | JGI IMG/M metagenome (GOLD analysis project Ga0209202, IMG submission 184416) | Active sludge microbial communities of municipal wastewater-treating anaerobic digesters from USA - AD_UKC032_MetaG (SPAdes) (version 2) | ecosystem: Engineered > Bioreactor > Anaerobic >... | reverse complement strand
CGACCTTCTGAAGGAAGGTCTGAGAGTCTGAGGGTCTGAAAGCCCCGACACTTCGTGTACGGGGTTTCGACCCTTTGGGTCTCAATCTGAGGGTCTGAGGGTCTGAGAGTCTGAGAGTCTGAAGGTCTGAGGGTCTGAGGGTCTGAGGGTCGTGCGGTCCTGCGGTCTTGCAGTCCCAGGATGTGCTGATGGATATCATCCTGATTATCAAGCCAATCACTAATGCCTAATGCCTATTGCCTATTGCCTGAACTGACTGCCGACTGCTGACTGCCGACTGGAGACTAAAAAGGAGATAAGGCCCGGCCTCATCTCCTTTTTGCTGGATATGGAGTTTGTTAAATGATCAGCTGCATTTCGAGGTTCCGCAGTCGCTGCATATCAGGCACCCCTCTTGGTAATTCAGCGATGTTGAGCCGCAGTTCTCGCACTTGCCCTTTGCCTTGGTACCGTTGGGTATGTAACGCTTCAGTGAGCGCTCCACCCCGTTCTTCCATGTGTTGATCGACTCGCTGTCAAGCTTCATCGAGGAGACAAGCTCAACTACATCCTTGACGGGCATGCCGTAGCGCAGCACGCCGGAGATGAGACGGGCATAGTTCCAGAACTCGGGCTTGAACATGTGCGAGAGTCCTCCCAGCGTGTTCTTGTATCCGTACTTGTCTGTATACTGGAAGTCATACCTGCTGTTCCCGGCATCATCCTTCGTCTTGATAATCTTACCCTTGATAATGCTCTTGGGGATGGGGAACATCTCATCATCCTGGAGACCGGTGAATATCTCGTAAGGGACACCGTCCTTCAGGCCTACACAAGCAATCCATTTCTCCTCATTGTTCTGGAAACGGATTACATCTGCGTCAAGCACTTTCGGTCTTACGGGCGACCAGTCGCTTTTCTTGTCATCCTTGCTGTTCGATACAAGCACTCCGGCCCTTGACCCGTCGCGGTAGACTGTAGCTCCCTTGCAACCCTCCTTCCATGCCGTGAGATAGAGTTCAGAGACGAGCTCTTCCTTAGCCTCGGCGGGAAGGTTGATTGTCACGCTTATCGAGTGGTCAACCCATTTCTGGATCGCACCCTGCATCCGCACCTTGGCAACCCAGTCGACATCATTGGCGGTAGCCTTGAAATAGGGGGAAGCTGCAACGATGTCAGCTATCTGTGTCTCTGACATCTCCTTAACCTCCTCGTATTTATACCCGTTGACCCTCATCCAGTCGATGAACTTGTGGTGGAACACAACGAACTCCTCCCAGTGGTCTCCCACCTCGTCAACGAAGCTCACCTTCACGTCCTTGTCGTTGGGGTTGACCTTACGGCGGCGCTTGTAAAATGGCATGAAAACCGGCTCGATACCCGATGTGGTCTGGCTCATCAGGCTGGTTGAACCGGTGGGTGCGATTGTCAGGAGGGCGATGTTGCGTCTGCCCTTCTTCTCCATTTCTGCAACCATCTCAGGATCAGCCTCGCGCAGGCGGTTGATGAACGGGTTATTCTTTTCTCTCTCGGCGCTGTAGATCGGGAATGCTCCCCTTTCCGCTGCCATGTTCGTCGAGGCACGGTAGGCCTCGATGGCCAGGGTGCGGTGAACGCCCACAGAGAATTCAGTGGCTTCATCTGTCCCGTATCGGAGGCCCAGTGCTGCAAGCATGTCGCCCTCTGCCGTGATGCCGATGCCGGTACGCCTGCCTTCGCCGGTCTTATGCCGGATGCTGACCCACATGTTACGTTCCACCTGCTTGAGTTCCTCTCCCTCGGGATCGGCATCTATCTTGCCAATGATGGCGTCAATCTTCTCCTGCTCAAGGTCAATGATGTCATCCATTATTCGTTGTGAGAGATGGACATGTTCCTTAAAGAGGTCATAGTCAAATTTCGCCTTCGCCGTAAACGGATCCTTTACATAGCTGAAGAGGTTGATGGCGATGAGCCGGCAGCTGTCGTACGGGCAGAGAGGTATCTCGCCGCACGGGTTGGTGGAGACGGTCTCGTAACCGAGATCGGCATAGCAGTCAGGAACACTCTCTCTCTTTATGGTATCCCAGAAGAGTACGCCGGGTTCGGCTGATTTCCAGGCGTTATGTACGATCTTGTTCCACAGTTTGCGGGCGTCTGTTTCCCTGACAAACTTCGGATTCTTTGAATTGATTGGGTATTGCTGCGGGAAGGTCTTGCCCTCAGTCACTGCCTGCATGAAATCATCGGTGATCTTGACTGATACGTTTGCCCCGGTCACCTTCCCGGTCTCAAGTTTGGCGTCTATGAAACTCTCGGAATCCGGATGCTTGATTGAGATGGAGAGCATGAGGGCACCCCTGCGTCCGTCCTGTGCCACCTCGCGTGTGGAATTTGAATACCGTTCCATGAAGGGAACCACACCCGTGGAGGTGAGGGCGCTGTTGAGCACAGGCGATCCTTTCGGACGTATATGGGACAGGTCATGCCCTACGCCGCCGCGTCGCTTCATGAGCTGCACCTGCTCCTGGTCGATCTTCATGATCCCGCCGTAGGAGTCGGAGTCGCCCTTGTTGCCAATGACGAAACAATTGGAGAGCGAAGCGATCTGGAAGTCATTTCCGATGCCGGTCATGGGACCACCCTGGGGAATTATATACCTGAAGTCTTTAAAAGCCTCATATATGGCCTCCGGCGATACTGGATCAGGATACTTCTGCTCAATGCGGTGTATCTCTGAGGCAAGTCGTCTGTGCATGTCATCAGGCGTCTTCTCATAGATGTTACCGAACGAATCTTTGAGAGCATACTTGCTTGCCCATACTTTCGCTGCCAGGTCATCGCCCCCGAAGTAAATCCGGGTAGCCTTAATGGCATCATCGTAGGTAAAAGTCTTTATCGGGCTCTCACCGGCGGACTTGTTTTTCTTCTCCGTCACCGCCTCTTCCTTTTTGATCTTCCTCTCCTCTTTTGATAAAAGCTCCTTTTCGTTAGAGGCGACGGTGCCCGAATGGACAAATGAATCTCCCATTGATTGTTAAATAATATTAAGGTTTGAAAATAAGTTAGTTAGTCTACCTTCCGTATTGTTGAACGGGTTTTGCTAAAATAGGTAAGCCGGCAAGAGGAGGCAAGAAGAAAAGTTCTCTTTTATCAACATACATATTAACTTTTTGCACCGGTGGCAATAAAAAAGGAGAGGCCGGAAATCCGGCCTCTTCGAACTGATTGAATGTCTTAAGACTAGAAGATCAGACGTACTCCGAGCATGCAGCCCCAGGTGCTTCCTGTGCTGAGGCTCTTGCTGAGAGTGGTCTTTTCCTTGAAGTCCTGCAATGATAGAGCATTTAAGGCGAATGTCGGCTGGCTTGTAGCACTTCCCCTGCTCACAACCGTCAACGGCCTGACGTTTTCGAAGCTGGCCAGCGGGTTGTATGTGTATGTGCCCCATGAGTCATTTATCATGTTGCCCACGTTGAGCAGGTCAAGGCTGACCTGGAGTGTGTACTTCCTGTCGCTGCCGAAATTGGTGAACACATCCTGAAGTATCTTGGCATCGAATCTGTGAATCCAGGGCTGTACTTCACCGTATCTTTCGGCATACTTGCCCATGCGACTCCTGAGATAATCATTGTTGTTGACATAGTTCCAGAACGTTGCAGTCTGTTCAGCAGCAGACATAAATCTGCCGTTCCTCGGAGTGATGTCAACAAACTTAAGCTCGTTCGGCTGGCCGGGAACGTACATAATGTCAGATGATACACCGTCACCGTTCAGGTCATTTGAATAGGTGTAAGTCCATCTGCCGGTCTGGTAGCCTGTGTAAACGAGGGAGAATGTTGTTGAAAGATGTTTCAAGTATTCAACGCGGTATGAGACGTTGCCAATAAGCCTGTGAGGCGTGGCGAAGTTTGAGTAACTCAGCTCGGGGTCATTGAGGCTTCCGTATGAAGTGTTGGAAGAGTAAGCTGAGTAGGCTGATGAACCCGGGTTCGCGCTGATGTCCTTGGCCATTGTATATGTATAGGCAAACATCCCCGATAAACCTTTGCTGAAATTCTTGGTCAGCATGGCTGTTAGTGAATACTGGTAACCCTTGTTTGTGTTAACTAATTCGGTAGCTGCGCTGATGCTTTGATTGACTCTGGATGCATTGCTGTTTGGCCAATACCCTCTATTGTCAGCACCTGCGAGGGTTCCTGCATAAGGAGCTAAATTTATATTAACCTGCTGTACTGCGTTAATATCCCTTGAATAGATCGCTTCACCGGTAAAGACCATATTCCAGGGCAGTTCGAGGTCAAATGCAAGATTCGAACGCCATATCTGCGGGAACTTGAAATCTTTGCCTACCTGAGTCAGGGTTGCATTAGCAGGCAGGACTCCCGGTGTCTGAGGGAATAGGTCGGGCCTGCTGGCAACAAACTCCTTGTAGTCAGGATTAAAATTAAGTCCGACCAAAGCAGGATCTCTTTCAAGCGGAGCCGTAGAACTGATTGGCGGAATCTTATCAGTTGAAACCAATCCATAGCCGATTTCAGGACTTTGGAGCATCCCTGAGTTTGTTGGCTGGTTGGTAAACCAGACGAACGGTAGCATACCTGTAAAGATGCCTGATCCTCCTCGGATCTGCAGCGAACGGTCGCCTTTCACGTCCCAGTTGAAGCCCAGGCGCGGGGAAACCACCAGCTGGCTTGTTGGCCATGTACCTACATCCATTTTCTTTCCGTCGGCGAATGTAAGAGCTGCTATGGCGGGGTTGTCCAGCATCTTATCAAGGTACATCGGGAGTTCGAGGCGGACACCGTATGTCAGCTTGAGTTTCGGAACCACCTGCCATTCGTCCTGTGCATAAACCGCACCGAAGCCGAAAGTTGCGACGGCACCGGGAGCATCAACACCATTGTATCCGTAGGTCACGCCGAAGCCGATTGGATCAGCATCATTGATGAAATCATCAACAGATGCATATCTGTAATAGGAGGTGCCTTCACGAATGTAAACGTTTCGGAAGAACATCCGGTCAAACGATACCCCTGCAGTCACAGTGTGCTTGTTAAGGTTGACAGTCAGGTTGTTTGTGATTGTCAGAGTCTTGTTTGTTACATCATTGTTGAATGTGAAGAGTTCATATCCGAATGACATGTACTGATCTCCACCTGACAGGAAATCGGCTGCATAACCCTTCCATATATCTACGAACGGGAAGAGGTCAGAGTTGCTCGTACGGGTGTCCTGTATAAAGGTATAGCTTGCCAGGAACTTGTTGGAGATCTTGGGAGAGAAGCTGCTGTTCAGTTCGCCGGTCATTGAGCGGACTGTATTCTTAAAGCCGTAGAACGAGTTTGAGAAAGCAATTGACTGACGGCTTATACGGCCTGAGTTGCGCGGGTTGTTAGGCGGACCGCTGGTTGCATTGGTCTGCTGGTCTGAAGTACCGACAACGTCATTGTACCTGAGGGTGAGCTTGTGATTTTTGCTTATGTTCCAGTCGATACGTGCAAGAATCTTGGTATTCTTATTCTTGAAGGGATCAAAATCCTTGTATTTGCCCGGATCGTAATTGTATTTGCTGATGAGATGATTCCTGACGCGTTCCAGGTCAGCCTCGGTGGTCCTGGAGATCATAAGATCGGAATTGGCAACACCATCGGTACTGGGCTTCCATGTAACACCGGGGATATTCTCGGTGCCATACTCGCCGCTGAGGAAGAAGAAGAGTTTGTTTTTGATAATGGGACCGCCGATGCGTCCACCGAAGTTCATTGAGCTTCTTGAATTTGCGCCCACAACCTCCCTGCCGTCAACAGTATTGCCGGTGAATGATTCGGGACGGATATAAGTATAAACGGAACCTTTAAAAGTGTTGTCACCGCTGCGGGTAACTGCGTTTATGCTGGCGCCGGTGAACTGTGACTGGCGTACATCATAGGGAGCCATGCTTACTGAAATCTCTTCAATTGCATCGAGAGCGATGGGCTGTGCCTCACCACCGGGCAGCGGGCCGCTGAGACCGAAGTTGTTATTGAAGGCGGCACCGTCAATTGTGATTGTGTTGAAACGGCCGTCACGTCCGCCAAATGAATTACCCTGCGCCTGCGGGGTGAATTTGGTGAAGTCAGCTATACTCCTGCTGATCGTCGGCATGTTGATAATGTCACGTCCGTTGACGTTGGTCACCGTGCCAGAGCGCTCCGAACTGAGGATGGAGTTGCGAAGACCTGCTGTAACCACAACCTCCTGCAGAGAGGTGGTTGTCTCGGTCAGCTGGCCGTTCTGCACATAGTTCTCACCCAGTCTCAGGGTGATGTCGGTATAGGTGCTGGTTGAATAACCCACGAAGGAGACGTCAACCTTGTAAGGACCGCCGACACGCATGTTCTGGAGCCTGTAGTTTCCCGAGTTGTCACAGAAGGTAGCATACTGGGTCCCTGAGGGAACGTGCACTGCGACGACGGTAGCGCCGGCAAGGCCTTCGCCTTTGCTGTCAGTGATCTTCCCGCTGAGAGAAGATGTCGTCACCTGGGCCATCAGGGTGGCAGACCCAATGAACAGGGACAACAGAATGAGAGTTAACTTTAATTTTCGCATAATTGGATTTAGTTAGAGATAAGTTATGGTTGTTGTTCGTTACAAATAGACTGTATTTCAAATGGTTTAGGTTCAGCTCCCCTTCCTGCCGGGGGGAAGGTTAAATTACATCTACGGGCAGAATTAGCCGGCATTGACATTCCGTAATTATTAACAACTTTTTAACGTGTTTTGAAAAGGTTATCAGCCTTTCATTTCCAGTTTTAGGCGCCCCAAAGGTAATAAACTCCTACTTTTACAGAAATTAAATTTTTGTTGCAATGATACGCCTGATCGCCCTTTTCATCTCAATCGTGCTTCAGATAGTAGCTGCAGGCATAGCACTGCGGTTCATGAAACTGACACGGTATCGTCTTTCCTGGATTCTACTTTCTTCATCCTTTGTGCTGATGGCGGTTCGAACGCTGATACAGCTTATCGAGTATTTCCAGGGGAAACCTTCATTTGAACTGATGATGGCAGATGAGTGGATGAACGTCCTCATCTCAGTGATGATAATCACGGGAGTCATTCTGATCAGGGAGCTCTTCTACTCTCTCAAGCGTGCCGAGATAGACCGTACCAGGTCAGAACGGAGGCTGCTCAATGCGGTTATCAATACTGAGGAAACAGAGAAGAAAAGATTTGCCAAGGATCTGCATGACGGACTGGGACCCTTGCTTTCAACAGTAAAAATGTCGCTTTCGGCACTTACACCCAGGATGACAGACCCGGTAGGCACGGAGATATTGAATAACACAACTCACGTTGTGAACGAGGCAATCAACACAATCAAGGAGATATCGAACAACATGAGTCCGCATGTCCTTACAAACCTTGGCGTTGCCAGTGCAATCAGCACCTTTACAGCGAAAGTCAACAGCACCCGAAGCGTGATAATTGACTTCCGGACCAACATGGAGGGCGAACGGTTTGAAGGCGACAAGGAAGTGGTGATATACAGGGCTGCCTGTGAGCTGATCAACAACGCAATGAAGCACTCGGGTGCGTCAAAAATCGAGATCGGTCTGCACAGACATCAAAAAATAATTACATTGCAGTACCTTGATAACGGCAGGGGGTTTGACATGGAAAAGCTGACTTCGGAAGAAACAGTGGGTATGGGTATTCCCAATATTGAGACAAGGGTTCGGTCAGTTGACGGGGTCTTTGTCCTGGAGAGCTCCCCGGGAAAGGGAACCAGTGCGCTGATCAGGGTGGACAGGTAAGTTGGCAGTCGGCAGTTGGCAGTAGGCAGTAGGCAAAAGGCAAAAGGGTTGGCAATCATAGCTCGTAGAGCTTAAAGCATTGTAGAAGAATAACATAATTGATACATTGGTCGTAGACCATCAAGCATTGTAACTGACACCAAATGGAAAAAATCAGAATCGCCCTCGCTGATGACCACCAGCTGTTCCGCAACGGACTGAAAATTCTCCTTGGCGGCTATGCTGAATTCGAGGTGGTTGCCGAGGCATCAAACGGGATCGAGCTGCTGAAGCTGCTCAGCGAATACCCCGCTGACATTATACTTATGGACATCAGTATGCCCGAGATGGACGGTGTGGAGGCCACCTCGCGAATTACCCGCCAGCACCCGGCCTCCAGCGTCATCGCTCTCTCGATGTACGGAGAGGAAGAATACTACTACCGGATGGTTGAAGCCGGGGCTAAAGGATTCGTGCTCAAGGACTCCGACATAACTGACGTGTATGACGCCATCATGGCAGTTCACCGCGGCAGCAACTACTTCTCACAGGAACTTCTTTATCACGTCATAAGACGGATTAAGAACCGGGAACAGGAGGAGAAGAGCTCAAGCCTCTCAAGACGCGAAAAGGAGATTCTGCTGAAAATCTGCGAGGGACTGTCAAACCATGAGATCGCAGACGCACTCTTCATCAGCAAGCGGACTGTTGACAAACACCGCGCCAACCTGCTCGCAAAAACCGGCTCCAAGAACACCGCAAGCCTCATCCTCTATGCCATAAGGAACAGGCTGATAGAGATATGAGATGAGCGATAAGCATTCACTCGGTCCGCAGGGCGAAGAGCTCGCAGCCGGATATCTGATCCGGCAGGGTTATAAAATACGCCATCGAAACTGGCGCTCAGGGCGAACCGAAATCGACATTATAGCAGAAAATGACCTTTATATAATATTTGTCGAGGTAAAAAGCCGGTCTGCCGGATACAGCGTACATCCCTCCGAGGCGGTAAATGTTCCGAAACAGAGGACAATCATCTTTGCTGCATCTAATTACATAGATACTTACGGCATAGAAAAGGAGGCCAGATTTGATATAATCACAGTCGTATTCAACGGGAGCGCCGGAGAGATAGACCATATCGAAAACGCATACTATCCCACGATGTAACCGCCATGCCTCTTTGCCTTGCTGCTCAATAACATTTCCCCTTTAAGAATAATTGAATAATTTTATCCGTGCTAAAAACCATTCAAAACATATACACATGAAAAAATCAGTATTAGTCCTGATGGCATTGGCGATTGCCGCCATGCCACTGCAGGCTCAGAAAACCAAAAAACCGGTCGTTGCCGAACCAGAGGGATTCAAGTTCACCACTGTAGTTACCCTCCCTGCCACCATTGTCAAAAACCAGGCAGCCACGGGAACATGCTGGTGTTTCGCCACAACCTCCTTCATGGAGTCGGAGCTTCTTCGCATGGGCAAAGGGGATTATGATCTCTCGGAGATGTTCGTTGTGAGGAAAACATATGAGAACAGGATACTTGACAACTACCTGCGCCAGGGAAAAGGCAACCTGGGACCGGGCAGCCTTTCACCGTCATGGCTCAGAGTCTTCAATGAAGACGGCCTGATGCCGGAGGAAGCCTACACGGGCATCAGCTACGCCTCACCGGGCCACAACCACAGCGAACTGCAGTCATATATCGATGCCGTAACCGCTGTCCCGATAAAGATGAAACGGATCAGCAAGGAGTCGGGCGAGGTTACAGGTGCCATCCTTGATATATACCTCGGAGAAGTACCCGAAACATTTACCTACAAGGGCCAGAGTTACACCCCGAAAACATTTGCCGCCAGCCTTGGACTTAACATGAACGACTATGTCCATATCACCTCCTTCTCACATTTTCCCTTCTATACCGAAGGGCTGATCGAGGTACCCGACAACTGGGAGATGAACCGTTTCCACAACGTCCCCCTCGACGAAATGATACGCATAATGGACTATGCCCTGAACAACGGCTTCACGGTCAACTGGGACGGCGATGTAAGTGAAAGGGGATTTTCCCATGCCAACGGCGTGGCAATCAATCCTGACATGGCTAAGATGGACCTTTCGGCAATGACCGACAGGGCACGCTTCGAGGGTATGCAGTCTGACCGCACTCCCATTCCGGGAATGTTTGACAAACCGAATCCCGAAATTAATGTTACACAGGAGATCCGTCAGAAAGGATATGAGGCATTCGTCACCTCTGATGATCACCTCATGCACCTCACCGGGATTGTGAAGGACCAGAACGGGAACAAGTATTACATAACCAAGAACTCATGGGGTACAGACCGTAATCCGCAGGGAGGCTACCTGAATATGTCGGAGAGCTATGTAAGGGCGAAGACAATATTCATCATGGTCCACAAGGATGCAATTCCTGCCGACCTGAAGACAAAGCTGGGTATCTGAACCGTTACCTCAGGTCTGCGGGCGTAGCAAAATAAGCGCAGATCAGTGATAAGAACACAAACAGGTCCTGCCCGGGCTGGGATTCCAGGGAGTTGTTCCCTGTGAAATTCACCAGGAAGACTATCAGGAAAAGAATAAACATCAATGATTTATATGCCTTCTTCTCAATTACGAAGAAGGCATATAATATTATTGTGATAATCAATCCTGCGGTACCGAGGGTGAGCAGAATGAACAGGTACTGGCTGTGCGGCTTCATATTAAGCCCGGCCTGAGCCGAACCGTTCTTCTGAAGCCCGTGTTCAACGGCCTGAAGGATGCTGCCTGTTCCCCAACCCAGAAACGGACGCTCCCGGAATGCCTCCCATGATGCTTTCCAGAGATCAATTCTCTTTGTCAGGGAGCCCCAGTCGGTCATCTGTCCTGAGCTCTTTTCATAGAGATAGAGACTCATCATTTCCTCGTAAGCTCTTATATAGAATCCGGGCCGGTCAACATTGAGATGGTTTGTTATGCCGCTTTCTACAGCAGCTATGTCCCTGGCGGAAAGCTTTATAAAGTCCTCCCTGTCCTTCCTGAGCCCAAGTGATGACATGTACCTGAAGAGAGTTGCCCTTAGCTCCTGCCCTGCCAGGTCACTGCCGTCATAGTCCAGGCTGCTACTGGCATTCCAGGCTTCCCTCAGTTCCCCGTCGGCAATCCAGACATAGACCAGGTTCCCATTCTCTCTTATAATATTATTTGTATCATGAATGTAAGGAGTGCCAGCGGCGGACAGGGAATCAAGGCTGCGCAAAGCGACAGGGTTTTCTGCATGTGTTCTACGGTAGATGCCTGCCATCGGCCACAGTACCAGGAGGGCAAGCGTCACAAAGCCTGCAGGCACCGCAATCTTCACAAGGTAACTCCTTGACCTCGATGCAAGAGTCACTGTCAGCCAGCTCATTGCAACAGCAAAAGCCGCTACACCTGAAAGAGCCCTGAGATAAAAGAGAAAGAAGATCAGCCAGACTACCCCAACGAGGGAGGCAGCGAATAAAATCCCCTTCTTCCTTATCTCCCATGCCATCATCATGAGCTGAAAGGCGGCAATAATTACCATCAGTCCGAAATAAATACCGGGAATGAAGGGAGAAGCTTCACGATATGACAGAAGGGGATCAGTCTGGGTCCTGATGAAGCCTGTTAAGGAAACCACAAAAACCGATGAAATAAAAAGCCACAGGATCTGCCTTGTAGTCTTTCTGTCCGGAAGCGCCGCTGTGGCTACTATCAGGGGCAGAAACAGTGTCGGCAGCTTATGGAGCAGGTCATGCCGGAGTCCGTAACCCGGATCTGAAGACCAGGTCAGCCCGAGGACGTTCAGCAGGTAGATCAGGATCAGGGCGATGGCGGCCCGGTCAGCCCGCAGCCTGGTGAACTTCGACCTGAAATCCCCCTCAGCCAGCCAATTGGCTGCCAGTATGATTTCACTGACAGTAAGCAGCCACCTTGATGAAGGAAGAAATATCGCGATAAGGCACAGGGATGCGATGTATATCCGGTTATGAAGGCTATTCCGGGTTATGGCTGGATCAGCTGTCATCTCAATTGCCGTGCATAAGGGACGACTATTTTTTCACTGCCAGCACATCTCTTTTGATCGACTGTAATGAATAGCCGTGACCTGTAAGGTAATCGCGGCATTCCTGTGCGGTTTTCTCATCAAAGACAACCTCCTCGTAGATTATCACCTCAGGCGATATCCTGTCGAGGTCCAGCATCTTGAGCAATTCATAGTCAAACCCCTCGGTATCAATTGCAAGCAAGTCGGGCGACCGGCCTTCAAAGTGTTTGAGCAGTGTCTCCGGGCTGACCGTTGCCACCTCATCACGGATGATGCACTCATCCTCATTTTCAGGAAGGGTCACCCCTTCCCTGCGCATATTCCTCAGCATGCTGCCGTCCCGGAGCTTTTTCACCAGCACCTCCCTGCTGAAGCTTGACAGTCCTGTTGCCCAGCGCTCTTTACTGACAGACAGCTTATAGAGCGGCCTTGTACCGTCATTACGGTCCAGGGCTGCGTTGATTGCTATGACTTCCGGCCTCTTCCTGTGGAGCCTGGAGAGGTACTCATTAAATACATCCGGCAGAGGCTCCACCAAAACACCCCGCCAGTTATCCCTCTTGATGAACATGTGCAGGGGGTCATTAATGAATCCGTCATTTGCCCCGACCTGAAGGAACGTAACCGGCCTGTGTTCTCTTGAATATTTATCAAGGAAAACCTCAATCGTGCCGGGTTTTGGCTTGTAAATGTGCCTGCAATAGTACAGCCATAGCGGATTCTCGGAAGCACTGAGGTTGAATAATAACTTCCTGTATGATTTCCTTAACCTGTATTTTAGCCTCATGTTTCCTTAGTATTTATAATGTATCTGACGCAGAGTGCAACTCATACTATGCCTCGGAACCGCTCCGGGATTCTGATCACAGGCTTTTCAGGAAGCATGCCAGGTTTATTGAGAGCGAACACGGGGCGGAATATGCTCTCCCTTCTCCTTGCCTGTTCAAAGAAGGCATCGCCGTCAACCGGACTCTTTTTTGTGATCAGGTCGAACAGTTCATATCTCCTGTCAAGGTGCCCGCGCCAGCCGGCGTCAAGCAGCGACTGATCCTCCATCTTTCTCCTCGATATTTCAAAATCGACCATTCCGAAATGAAACAGGAAGAGGTTCGGGTCTATGTGAAAATTCCTGTACCTGACCCTGTGAAATCCCGCACCCCAGCGGAGAGGCCGGAATGCCACGATGGCTTTTGTGTAGCGTGCCGAAACGTGTGCAAAACTCCTCTGTCCGAGGAACGGAAGGGAGGGATCGATGGGCTTTTCAAGGTCGAGATGCTGTCCTACATCCAGCCCGAGAGCTGAGAGTGAAGCAGATTTAACAGGCCTCTGGAGATAATCGGACAGCGAAAGTCCGCGGTCCGGATCTGCAACAAGGACCTCATCAATGTCATGTGCTATGACAATATCATACCGTAAAAACAAGGCCTTTGTGAAATTGGAGATCAGATCAATCCGGTTCTTGTCGCCCCTCGACCTGGTCAGTCCCTGCCGGGGAAGCCTTACGACGTTTATTGATGCATGTTCATCAGGAAGCTCCTGATCATGTCCGTCGATGAAAAGAAAGAGATTTTCATGGCCCAGTTCCTTCCCATAGTAATCAATCCACTTCGGGATAAAGAACTGGTCGTTTCTGACCATTGATACAACTCCGATCTTTTTTCGACTGCCTCCGGACATGCGTCTTTAATTTTCTGGCTAAAATTGTATAAAAATAATAAAGCCGTAAATTTACAACAAAACAATGTCAGATAACATAAAACCTTCCAACAGTGGGCCGATTGACGCAGTGATACTGTGGGTTGATGGCAGTGACCCGAAGCTCGCCGGGAAGAGGGAACGTTACCTGGCGCAGGAAAAACTGACTGCTGCGCACCCCGGAGCCCTCCCGGTCCGCTTTGCATCATCAAACGAAATAAGATACTCCGTCCTCTCAGTTTTAACATTTGCACCGTTTGTCAGAAACATATATATCGTTACTGATGAACAGGATCCGGGACTTCACGATGAGGTGAAGCAAAGATTTCCCGATAAAGCCGGGTGCCTGAAGATTGTTGACCACAGGGAAATCTTCAGAGGCTACGAAGAGTACCTCCCTACATTCAACAGCTCCTCAATTCATACGATGATCTGGAGAATCAAAGGATTGTCAGATAATTTCATCTATTTCAATGATGATACGATACTGATAAGGGAAACAGTTGAGGAGGACTGGTTTATTGACGGCCTGCCGGTTCTCAGGGGCAAATGGTTACTGCCCCCGGTAAGGAAGATTGCCGGGAATTCACTGAAACTACTGCTGAACAGGCATATCCGGGGAAACAAAGAGTACCGGCCAAAAATCTCGTTTTATATCCGTCAATGGCAAACCGCCCTGCTGCTTGGCAGGAGATGGCGGTATTATTTCCATTGTCACACGGCTCATCCGATGCGGATAAAGACCCTTAAAGACTACTTCAGTGCCAACGAAGAACTTCTGAGAAAGACAATTTCGTACCGGTTCAGGGATTCAGAGCAGTTGCTTGCAAGCTCACTGGCATACCATCTTGAGATCCATTATGGAACCGCGCATCAGGCGAAGCTCAATCTCGGATACCTGCATCCCTGGTACTCGGAGACA
>Ga0209202_1001473_pt1 | contig 14451 bp, 17 predicted proteins | sample AD_UKC032_MetaG_FD_184416 | JGI IMG/M metagenome (GOLD analysis project Ga0209202, IMG submission 184416) | Active sludge microbial communities of municipal wastewater-treating anaerobic digesters from USA - AD_UKC032_MetaG (SPAdes) (version 2) | ecosystem: Engineered > Bioreactor > Anaerobic >... | reverse complement strand
TAATTTAACGTTTATCTTTTTCCGATCTTAGAGAATCCCGTATGAAAACCGCAATGGAACTCCGCTCCGGCAACGTCATCATGGTCGGTGCCGACCCGCTCGTCGTCCAGAAGAGCGAGTACAACAAATCCGGCCGCAACGCGGCCGTCGTCAAGATGAAACTCAAGAACCTGTTGTCCGGCGCCGCTTCCGAAGCGGTGTACAAGGCTGATGACAAATTCGAACAGGTTGTCCTCGACAAGAAGGAAGTGACCTACTCTTACTTTGCCGACCCGATGTATGTATTCATGGACGCCGAATACAACCAGTTCGAAGTTGAATCCGAGAACATGGTCGACGCGTTGAAGTATCTGGAAGACGGCCTAGCCTGCGAAGTCGTATTCTATGACGGCAAGGCGATCTCCGTCGAACTGCCGAACAGCGTGGTGCGCGAAGTGATCTACACCGAACCGGCGGTCAAGGGCGACACCTCCGGCAAGGTAATGAAGCCTGCCCGCCTGGCCACCGGTTTTGAATTGCCGGTGCCGGCCTTCGTCAGCATTGGCGACAAGATCGAAATCGACACCCGTACCGACGAGTACAAGAGCCGCTCCAAGTAATTGGCGATCTTCGCGCTGGATCAATCGGGCAGCTTCGGCTGCCCGATTTCTATTCAGGTCGTCAATTGCGCGATGGTGTTCTGCGCCGCGACATATAAAGGATCGGTCTGGAGCGCTACCCAATCCTTGGCCGATTGCCTGGGCAATAATGCTTCGACGCGCTTGCCTCGTGCGCCATCGAGTTCCGGTCGCCAATTCGCGAGCACTTCGCCAACCGCCTCCGGGGAGTTACAGACCAGCAACATATCGCAACCGGCGCGGTAGGCCGTGTCGACACGGTTCAGCATGCCACCGACGACGCCAGCGCCTGCCATCGATAGATCGTCGGTAAAAACCACACCTTCAAATTTAATGTCGTTTCTCAAATAATCAATCCATTTATTTGAAAACACGGCGGTATTGCAGTCCATGCAGTCGTAAATGACATGTGCCGCCATGACCGCATCCAGGGCAAGCTCGCGATAGGGCAGCAGATCTTCCTGCATGGCTTCCAGGCTTCTGTTATCGACCGGCAATTCGACATGGGAGTCGGGAATTACATAACCGTGCCCGGGGAAGTGTTTACCGCAGGAGCCCATTCCACCCTCGCGCAAGCCGGCAGCCAATGCATCGGCCAGGGAGATGACGGCTTCCGGCCGGCGATGGAAGGCACGATCACCAATTACTCTTGACGGTCCATAGTCGAGATCGAGTACCGGCGTGAACGAGTAATCGACACCACGCGCCCGCAGTTCGGCGGCCAGTACATAGCCGACATGGCGCGCCGCTTCAAGCGCAGTTTCCGGGGATTCATCCCACAGGCGCCCCAGAGCAGCCATTGGTGGCAGCCGGGTAAAACCATCACGAAAGCGCTGCACCCTGCCCCCTTCGTGATCAACGGCGATAAGCAGTGCTGGCGAGCGGAGCGCGTGGATTTCCCGGGTCAGTTCGGCGAGTTGCTCCGGATTGGCGTAATTGCGGGTGAACAGAATGATACCGCCGACCAGCGGGTGACAAAGGCGCTCGCGGTCGAGGTCAGTGAGTCGGGTGCCAGCGATGTCGATCATCAGCGGGCCGAGGGCGAGTTGCATCATGCGCGTTCCAGAATGACGTAGGCGATGGCGTAATCGGCTTCATCGCTGAGGGAAAGATGGGCCTTGAGGCCCTGATTTTCGATCATTTCTGCCAGTCGACCGCAGAAGGCCAGGATCGGCTTGCCCAGTTCGTCATGAGCGACGGCAATGGCTGGCATGACAGCGGGCGGCCGAATGCCGGTGCCGAGTGCCTTACTGAAGGCTTCCTTGGCGGCAAAACGCTTGGCGAGAAAGCGCCCTTTGTCGGCCGCCCTGGCGAAATCGGCCATTTCCTGTGGCGCCAGCAGCTTTTCCAGGGCCTTGTCGCCATGGCGCTCCCACATGCCTTGCAGGCGCTTGACGGCGACGATGTCGGTGCCGATACCGTGAATCATTCGCTGCGCACTTCGGGCAGATTCGCCGCTTCGCGCATCAATTGCTTCATCTCGCGCACTGCTTCCCGCAGACCGACGAACACGGAGCGGCTGACGATCGCGTGGCCGATATGCAGTTCGCGAATGCCGGACAGCCGGGCCACCGGCTGCACGTTGTAGTAGTTGAGCGCGTGACCGGCGTTGAAACGCATGCCGAGATCGCGAATGCGCTGGCCGGCGGCGCGGATTTTGGTGAGTTCGGCGACCACCGCCGGCGCTTCGGCATCACGACCACGGGCGTGGAAAGCGTGGGCATAGGGGCCGGTATGGATTTCACAGACGCTGGCACCAATGCGCGCTGCCGCTTCAATCTGCGGCAGTTCGGCGTCGATGAAAACGCTGGTGACGATACCGGCGTTGGCCAGACGGGCGATCACATCCTTCAGCCGGGCCTCCTGCGCCAGCACGTCGAGTCCACCTTCGGTCGTCACTTCGTGGCGCCCTTCCGGCACCAGCATGGCCATCTCGGGCTTGAGGCCGCAGGCGATGCCGACCATTTCATCGGTCGCCGCCATTTCCAGGTTGAGTTTGACCTGGGTCAGTTCGCGCAAGCGACGGACATCGGCATCCTGAATATGGCGGCGATCTTCACGCAAATGCACGGTGATGCCATCGGCGCCGCCGAGATGGGCCTCGACCGCACCCCAGACCGGATCGGGTTCGTAGGTGCGGCGCGCCTGGCGCAGTGTGGCGATGTGGTCGATATTGACGCCGAGTTCGATCATAACTCCTGTAACTCCTTGAATATCTTGCGTGTTTCGAGTTCCTTGCCAGCCAGATAATAGGCCATCAGCGTCCGCATCAGTTGCTTGGCCTCGCTGCGTGAACGTGGGTCGGCAAAATCTTCGGCCTCGAGGTCGAGCAGTGTCTTGCCACTCACTACCTGGGCCGCCGCCTCGGCATGTTCGAGGCGGACCGGGCCCTGTTCCATTCGGTAAGTGTAATGGGCCGCTGCAATGATCGCCTTGCCGTCGCTGTCATGGTTCAGCGTCAGGCCATAGCCGAGTTCCTGCAACAAGGCTTTTTCGAAACTGCGCAGGTCTGCCTCCCGTACCTTGCCGCCTGGATCGGCGCCAAGGCGGACCAGCATTTCGGCATAGCAGGCGAAAAGCCGCTCATGTGCATCCTCGCGCGGCAGCAGGTGCATCAGCAGCTCGTTAAGGTAATAGCCGCAGAACAGTGCCTCGCCGGCAAGCAGGGGTTGTCCACCCTGCCATTCTGCTTTCATCAAGGTCAGCACTTCACCCTTGCCGGCCCAGCCGATCTCGAGCGGCTGAAAGGCCATCAACAGGCCGCGAATCGCCGCACGCGGACGGCGGGCGCCTCTAGCCAGCAATGCCATGCGCCCGAAATCCCGGGCAAAGACTTCAACGATGAGGCTGGTTTCCCGGAACGGGTAGGTATGCAAGACGTAGGCCGGCTGGCCATCGACTTTGCTGCGCAGGTTCATTCGTAGCCGAGGCTCTTCAGCAGGCGTTCGTCATCGTTCCAGCCGGATTTGACCTTGACCCAGACCTCGAGGTAGACCTTGCCATCGAACAGGCGCTCCATATCCTGACGGGCCTCGCTGGCGATTCGCTTGAGCGATTCTCCCCCCTTGCCGATGACGATGGCTTTGTGGCTTTCGCGGTCGACGACGATGGCAGCGAAAATACGGCGCAGATTGCCCTCGACTTCGAATTTCTCGATTTCGACTGTCGTCGCGTAAGGCAATTCGTCACCGAGCAGGCGGAAGACTTTCTCGCGAATATATTCGGCGGCGAGAAAACGCTCACTTTTGTCGGTCAGATCGTCTTCCGGGAACATCAGGCCTTCGTTGGGCAGATGCTTGCGTGCTTCTGCCAGCAATTCTGTTGTCTGGCGTCCCTTGGTGGCGCTGATGGGGACGATGGCCGCGTAATCGTGGTCGGCCGCGACCTGTGCCAGAAAAGGCAGCAAGGCGTTGCGTTCCTTGAACTGGTCGGTCTTGTTCACGACCAGAATGACCGGCCGGTCTTTCGGCAGCAATCGGACGACCGCCTGATCCTTGGCATCGTAGCGCCCGGCCTCGATCACGAAGAGCACCAGATCGACGTCGCTCAGGGTCTGCGTGACACCGCGATTCATCGCCCGGTTGAGGGCATTGGCGTACTTGGTCTGGAAACCCGGGGTATCGACGAAAACGAACTGCGCTTCGTCGTTGGTGACAATGCCGGTAATCCGGTGGCGGGTGGTCTGCGCCTTGCGTGAGACGATGCTGATCTTCTCGCCGACCAGACGGTTGAGCAGCGTCGACTTGCCGACATTGGGACGACCGACGATGGCGATGTAGCCTGAACGGATTTTCTTCATGCCTTGAGTGCTTTCAGTGCGCAATCGGCAGCGGCCTGTTCGGCCAGACGACGGCTGGTACCCTGCCCGATGGTGCGCAAGGGCGGATTATCGATTTCGCAAGCGACTTCGAAGCGTTGTTCATGGGCTGCCCCACTCGCTTCGATCACCTGATAACGTGGCAGCGGTTTTTTCCGGCCCTGCAGCCATTCCTGCAGGCGGGTTTTGGCGTCCTTTTCGACGTGCCCCGGGTTCAACTCGTCAAATAGGGGCAGATAGAGGCGAGCGATCACCGATTGCGCCGCTTCGAAACCGCCATCGAGATAGATTGCGCCGATCAGCGCTTCCACTCCATCGGCAAGGATCGATGGCCGCTGGTTGCCGCCGCTCTTCAGTTCGCCTTCGCCGAGGCGAAGAAAATCGCCAAGCTTCAGCGAAGTGGCCAGTCGGTGAAGCGCATCCTGCCGAACCAGATTCGCCCGCAGGCGGGAAAGATCGCCTTCGGCGAGGGCCGGGTAACGCTTGTACAGCGCTAGAGCAATCACGCAATTAAGCACACCGTCGCCAATAAATTCCAGGCGCTCGTTGTGGGGAGCGCCAAAGCTGCGGTGCGTCAGCGCAGTCTGCAGCAGGATGCGATCGGAAAAAGAGTGTCCGAGCGCCGCTGTCAGCGTCGACAAGTTCATCCCTTAGTGTTCAGCGGTGGAACCCTTGTAGTTGATGACCAGACTGACGTTGGCGAAAAGCGGAATACGCTTGTCGTAGTCGAACGAAGCGACGATCTTCCCGCCTTCCTTGGAGATGTCGAGTTGCTCGGCTTTGAAATCAAGGCTGTCGATGTTGGCAAAGTTGTCGAAGGTCTTACGGACATCAGCAACGGTAGCTTCCGGCCCCACCTTGTTGACCGAGGCCTTGGCGTCCTTGAGTATCTTGTAGTATTCGATTGTCGTCGGCACGACCTTCATGCCCAGCACGGCCACCATTGCGATGATGACGCCCCAGAAAATCAGCCCGGACAGGGCTACGCCACGTTGATACTTCATCTGTTTCTCCTTATTTGAAGGAACCTATCCGAGATAGATCTAGACCCTTGGGGGGAATGAGGGAATACATGTGGAACCATATGAAAACCGCTTTTCCGACAATGTTTTGATCCGGCACGAACCCCCAGAACCGGCTGTCACGGCTATTGTCACGATTGTCACCCATCATGAAATAATGCCCCGGCGGTACCTTGCATATGACACCGGCAGCATTGTAGGTGCAATTGTCGCGGTAGGGAAATTGCGTCGCGTCGGGAATGAAGGCTGGCGCATCGCTATCGTTCAGGTAGTTATATTCGACATTGCCCATCTTGGCGGCATATTGTTCCGAATAGTAGAGCCGCTCCGGATGGAGGTAGTCGGCCATTTTTTTGGCCTCGACGGGCTGCCCGTTAACCGTCAGATGCTTGTTCTGATAAGCCACGGTATCGCCCGGCAGGCCGATGACACGCTTGATATAGTCGAGCGACGGATCTTCCGGGTAGCGGAAGACCATCACGTCGCCGCGCTGCGGTTCGTTGATGCTGATGATCTTCTTGTTGATCACCGGCAGGCGGATGCCGTAAGTGAATTTATTGACCAGGATAAAGTCGCCGACCTCAAGCGTCGGAATCATCGACCCCGAAGGAATCTTGAACGGCTCAAAAAAGAATGAACGCAGTACGAAGACGATCAGGATGACTGGGAAGAAGCTGGCGCCCCACTCCACCCAGAGCGGCTCCTTGGCATTCGTGGCGCGCAATTTCCGGAATTTCAGGACGTCGACCGCGTAAAGCACGCCCGTGACAAGCGTCAGTACCAGAAGTATCAGGGCAAAATTCATCGTGGAGTTTCTCAGTTATCGACGCGCAGCACGGCAAGGAAAGCTTCCTGCGGGATCTCCACGCTGCCCACCTGTTTCATGCGCTTCTTGCCGGCCTTCTGCTTTTCCAGCAGTTTTTTCTTGCGGCTGATATCGCCACCGTAGCATTTTGCCAGCACGTCCTTGCGCATCGCCTTGACGTTTTCGCGGGCGATGATGTGCGAGCCGATGGCGGCCTGAATCGCTACGTCGTACATCTGGCGGGGGATCAGTTCCCGCATCTTGGAAGCCAGTTCGCGGCCACGATATTGGGAGTTTGAACGGTGCACGATCAAGGACAGGGCATCGACCTTCTCGCTGTTGATCAGGATGTCCAGCTTGACTACATCGGCAGCGCGGTATTCCTTGAAATCGTAGTCGAGCGATGCGTAGCCCTTCGAACAAGACTTCAGCTTGTCGAAAAAGTCCATGACCACTTCAGCCATCGGCATTTCATAGACCAGCTTTACCTGGCGGCCGTGGTAATGCATGTCAACCTGATTGCCACGCTTCTGGTTGCATAGTGTGATGACGTTGCCGAGATAATCCTGCGGCACGAAAATCGTGGCGGTAATGATCGGCTCGCGGACTTCCTCGATCTTGCTGAGTTCGGGCAGCTTGGCCGGGTTTTCGATCTGGATGACGCTGCCGTCCCGCTGCACGACTTCATAGACTACGGTCGGCGCGGTTGTAATAAGGTCCTGATCGAACTCGCGCTCGAGCCGCTCCTGGACGATTTCCATGTGCAGCAGGCCGAGAAAGCCGCAGCGGAAGCCGAAGCCCAGCGCTTGAGAGACTTCCGGCTCGTATTGCAGCGAGGCGTCGTTGAGCTTGAGCTTCTCGAGCGATTCACGCAGAGAGTCGTACTGATTCGACTCGACCGGATAAAGACCGGCGAAGACCTGCGGCTTGATTTCCTTGAAGCCGGGCAAAGGTTCGGCGGCCTTGCGGTCAATCTTGGTGATCGTGTCGCCAACCTTGGCGGCTTTCAGTTCCTTGATGCCGGAAATGACGAAGCCGACCTCGCCGGCGCTCAGCGCTTCACGCTGAACAGACTTCGGAGAGAAGACGCCGACCTGTTCGCATAGCTGCTGGGCGCCTGTCGCCATGAAAAACAGCTTGTCCTTCGGACGCATGACGCCATCGACGACGCGCACCAGCATGACCACGCCGACATAGTTGTCGAACCAGGAATCGATGATCAGTGCCTTTAGCGGTGCTTCCGGATCGCCCTTGGGCGGCGGGATGCGGGCAACCACGGCTTCGAGAATATCTTCGACACCGAGGCCCGTCTTGGCCGAGGCGAGAACGGCTTCGGTAGCGTCGATGCCGATTACGTCCTCGATTTCCTGGCGCGCGTTATCGGGGTCGGCAGACGGCAGGTCGATTTTGTTGAGCACCGGCACGACCTCGACGTCCAGATCGAGCGCCGTGTAGCAGTTAGCCACGGTCTGGGCTTCGACACCTTGCGAGGCATCGACTACCAGCAACGCGCCTTCGCAGGCCGACAGCGAGCGGGAGACTTCATATGAGAAATCGACGTGTCCCGGGGTGTCGATCAGGTTCAGGTTGTAAATCCTGCCATCGCGCGCCTTGTACTGCAGTGACGCCGTCTGGGCCTTGATGGTGATGCCGCGCTCGCGCTCGATATCCATCGAATCGAGTACCTGAGCCTCCATTTCGCGGTCCGAAAGACCACCACAGAGGTGGATGATGCGGTCGGCCAGCGTCGATTTGCCGTGGTCGATATGGGCGATGATGGAAAAATTACGGATGTGATCCATTGATGCTAGTAAAAAAGGGCGCTTTTCCGGCGCCCTTCCCTGTTCAGAAGACCCTGAATTTTAGCGGATTCTAGCCAAATATTCACGGACTTTAGGCGCATCCAGATGGTAATGGCAGAGTTCGCTCTCGCCGTGCAGCAGCACGGGTACGAGTTCGTCATACTTTGCTTCGAGCGACGGATCGGCATCGACATCGACGACCCTCACCGCAACGCCGAACTCTGCCGCCAGCGGCTCTAGTGCCACCTCCATGTCTTGACATAGGTGGCAGTAGCTGCGGCTGAGCAGGGTCAGTTCAATTGCCGCCATTGAGGCCCTTGATGGTGACGAAGGTTTGCAGTTCGCCACGGCGGATGAGCAAAGTGACGTTGCTGCCCTTTTCGAACTGCGCCAGCAGCTTGTTGAACTGATCCACGGTCCTGATTTCGGTCGTTGCGCCCTTGCTGATCAGGGCGATGATGACATCACCGGGACGCAGGTCGGCACGCGAACCGGTACCACGGACGTCTTCGATCAGCAGCCCTGATGACATTTTCAGGTCGCGCTTCTGCTCGGCGGTCAATTCGCTGACTACCAGGCCAAGGCGATTGGCTGGCTGTTCGGAAGGTTTGGCGCCGCGTCCCTGACGATTGCCGGCGGCTTTTTCCTCGACCATTTCGCCGACCGTCACGGCGATGTCGCGCGTCGCGCCCTTGCGCCAGACCTGAACCGTCGAGCGGGTTCCCGGCTTGGTCGCGGCGACTAGGCGCGGCAAGTCGGCGGATGTGTTGATCGGCTTGCCATCGAACCTGAGAATGACATCGCCCGGTTCCAGCCCGGCCTTGTCCGCCGGGCCGCCCTTTTCGACGGCATTGACGACGGCACCCATCGCCTTGCTCAAGCCCAGCGAATCGGCCAGTTCCTTGCTGACTTCCTGAATCACGACGCCGAGCCGACCACGGCTGACCTTGCCGGAGGTGCGCAGCTGATTCTGGATTTCCATCGCCACGTCGATTGGGATGGCGAAGGAAACGCCCATGTAACCACCGCTGCGGCTGTAGATCTGGGAGTTGATGCCGACCACTTCGCCGCGCATGTTGAATAATGGCCCCCCCGAGTTGCCGGGGTTGATCGCCACGTCGGTCTGGATGAACGGCACGTAGTTTTCTTGCGGCAATGACCGGCCCTTGGCGGAAACGATGCCGGCCGTCACCGAGTTGTCGAAGCCGAAGGGCGAACCGATGGCGACGACCCACTCGCCGACCTTAAGTTGCGACGGCTCACCCAGTTTGACTATAGGCAGGCCGCTCGCCTCGATCTTGAGCAGCGCGACATCAGTGCGCTTGTCGGTGCCGATGATCCTGGCCTTGAATTCCCGCTTGTCGGTCAGGCGGACGGTCACCTCGTCAGCCCCGTCGACGACATGGGCGTTGGTCAGAATGTAACCGTCGCCGTTGATGATGAAGCCTGAGCCAAGCGACTTGTTCTCGAATTCGCGGGGTGTTGCGCCGCCAGGCGGGCGCGGAATGAAGCGCTTGAAGAACTCGAAAGCCGGATCGTTCTCGTCGAACGGAAACGGCATTGCCTGGTTGCCACGGGTCACCTGGGTCGTGCTGATATTGACCACGGCCGGACCCTGCTTCTCGGCGAGTTCGGTGAAATCAGGCAAGCCGCGCGACTGCGCTACTGCCAGCGAACAAAGAAAAAGGAACGACAAAAGAGCCAAGAAGCGTTTCATCGGCATCTACCTCCTGAATTGCTTAAGACGAATGTGAAACGATATGGGGGTGTAATGCAGGATCGTCAACCCGGCGGGCCGCCTGGTGACGGATAAACAGAAACGACAGAAGCAGGCCGGCCACGGCGCCGATCATCGCCCCCGCATCGCCGCCGAGCGGCATGCCGAGCGCGGCGCCGGCAATTGCTGCGGTCAACGGCAAAATATAGGCCAAATTGGCGCTTTTCCGGATACTGCCGGCTGGCACGGCGACGGTCACATGATCACCGATCTGCGCGCCGATGTCGTTGGCAACGCGATACTGCTTAGGTGTGCTGCAGAACATCTGGGTCAGTTGCTGGCCGCCGCAGCCGCCCTTTTCATGGCAACGCCCGCAACCGCCCTGCTCTACCTCGACCAGTGCGACGCCGTCACGAAGTTCGCGGACGATCGCGCGGACAGTGCTTTGTTGCTCAGTATTCATGATTTACCACCGGCGATCGGGCGCGATGTCGAGCAAGGGGCGCAACTTCAGGGCGACCGCCTCGCGCGCCCGGAAAATGCGCGAACGCACCGTGCCGATCGGGCAATCCATCATGCTGGCAATTTCCTCGTAGGAAAGCCCTTCGATTTCACGCAGGACGATCGCGGTCCGCAGTTCTTCGGGCAAGGCATCCATCGCCGCATTCACCGTTTCACCGATCTGCTTCGACAACAGCAGGCTTTCGGGGGTGTTGATGTCGCGTAACTGATCGGCAGATTCGAAGGTCTCCGCTTCCTCGCTGTCGAATTCGGTCGACGTCGGTGCTCGCCGGCCCTGCGCAACCAGATAATTCTTGGCGGTGTTGATACCGATCCGGTACAGCCATGTGTAGAAGGCGCTGTCGCCACGGAATGAGGGCAGCGCCCGGTAGGCCTTGATGAAGGCTTCCTGCGAGACATCCTCGACCTCCGCCGGGTCGCGGATGAAGCGCGACAGCAGGCGTCCCAGCTTGCGCTGGTATTTGCTCACCAACTGGTCGAAGGCGTGTTGATCGCCGCCTTGCGCCCGTTCGACCAGTGCCTGGTCGATTTCGCGCTCGCTCATGGCCTGTAAATTCTCCCTTGGGGGTTCTCGTTAGTCTCGTTGTAAGACGGAGTATAGCCTAGCCGATTTACTCGGGTGGATACGTAATTGCCCTTATTTGTGATTATGTGTGACGGTCCTGATTGCCGCTTGCGTGCTATATTCCAGCCAAAAAACACCCTGATCGAGAACAGCCGTGCAGAACTTCGACGTCCTTATCATCGGTAGCGGCTTGGCCGGCCAGTCGGCGGCCTTGCGTCTCGCCACCCACTGCCGTGTTGCCCTGGTCAGCAAGCGGACCCTGGAAGACTCGGCCTCGGGCTGGGCGCAAGGCGGTATCGCCGCCGTCCTCGACAGCCGTGATTCGATCGAAGCCCATATCCGCGATACCTTGGTGGCCGGTGCCTGGCTCAACGATGAGAAGGCGACCCGCTTCGTCGTCGAAAACGGCCGCCGCGCCATTGAATGGCTGATCGAGCAGGGGGTACCTTTCACCAAGGATGATTCGGGCTATCACCTGACTCGCGAAGGCGGCCACAGCGCCCGCCGCGTGATCCACGTCGCCGATGCGACTGGCGCTTCGGTTCAGGAGACGCTGACCCGCAAGGTGCGCGCGAACCCGAATATCACGGTATTCGAGAGCCACATTGCGATCGACATGATTACCGGTGCCAAGCTCGGCAGTGGCTCGAACCGCTGTTTCGGCGCCTACGTTCTCGATAGCCGCAATGGCGAAGTCATCACGATGGGCGCCGCCAATACCCTGATTGCAACCGGTGGGGCCGGCAAGGTCTATCTGTATACGACGAACCCCGATACCTCGACCGGCGACGGCATCGCCATGGCCTGGCGGGCCGGTTGCCGGGTCGCCAACATGGAATTCATCCAGTTCCATCCGACCTGCCTGTATCACCCGCAGGCCAAGTCCTTCCTGATTTCCGAGGCGGTGCGTGGCGAAGGCGGCCTGCTGCGCCTGCCTGATGGTACCCGCTTCATGCCCGAGCATGATGAACGCGCCGAACTGGCGCCACGCGACATCGTGGCCAGGGCCATCGACTTCGAGATGAAGAAACGTGGCCTCGACTGCGTTTATCTCGACATCTCGCACAAGGGCGAGGATTTCATCCGCGAGCATTTCCCGAACATCCATGCCCGCTGCCTGGAACTGGGTATCGACATCGCCAGTGAACCGATTCCTGTCGTGCCGGCAGCGCATTACACCTGCGGCGGCATCATCAGCGACCTGCATGGCCGCACCGACGTGCCCGGTCTCTATGTTGCCGGCGAAGCCTCATGCACCGGTCTGCATGGCGCCAATCGACTGGCTTCCAATTCGCTCCTCGAATGTCTGATTTTCGCGGAAGCTGCGGTAAACGACATTTTAGCCAGCAAAATCACTCCACTTCCCCTTCTGCCGAAATGGGACGAGAGCCGCGTCACCGATGCCGACGAGGAAGTCGTCATTTCGCACAACTGGGACGAGTTGCGCCGCTTCATGTGGGATTACGTCGGCATCGTCCGCACGACCAAACGGCTCAAACGGGCGCAGCATCGCATTCGTTTGCTGATGCGGGAAATCGAGGAGTTCTATGCCAATTTTCGGGTCAGCCATGACCTCATCGAATTGCGCAATCTTGTTGTCACGGCCGATCTGATCGTGCGCTGCGCCATGCGGCGCAAGGAAAGCCGCGGCCTGCACTGTTCACGCGACTATCCGGAAATGCTGCCGCGGGTGAAGAACACGATACTCAGGGGGCGCCGGCCTCTTCGCTGACTACAGCCTGCCAGCGCAGAAAGATACGCAGGCGCCTGAAATCTTCCGGTTTCATGCTGTCGACCGCAGCAATCAGCAGATGCGTTCGTTCATCCTGAGTTTTCAGCCGAACGACCGTCAGCCAGGGATGGACTGTTGCCCCGGCCAGCAATTCGGCTTCAGCAAACTCAGCATTGCCGGCAACTACCACGAGTATTTGCCCGGCCCGCTCCAGTCGAATTGCCGATAGCGTCGGTCCCAGACGCCGCCAGGCAAGGCCTCCAGCGATCAGGACAAGCAGAAAACTGGTGGCCCGAGCAGTGGTCGACCAAGGCAATGCCAGCGTCACTCCACTGGTCAGCAGGGTAATCGAGACAACTGCAGCCTCTAGAAAACGGGAACGGCGCAGTCCGATGTGGATCGGAAACTGCACCGTTCGCTTTCCTGCGGAACTGGTTTAGATGCGCTTGAAAACCAGCGATCCGTTGGTCCCACCGAAGCCGAAGTTGTTCTTCAGCGCAATATCGATCTTCATCGGCCGTGCCACGTTGGCGCAGTAGTCCAGGTCGCATTCCGGATCCTGGTTGAAGATATTGATGGTCGGCGGGGAAATCTGGTGATGGAGCGCCAACACGGCGAATAACGACTCGACGCCACCGGCACCACCCAGCAGGTGGCCGGTCATCGACTTGGTCGAATTGACCACCAGATTGTAGGCAGCATCGCCGAAGGCAGCCTTGACGGCATCCGATTCGTTCTTGTCGCCAAGCGGGGTCGAGGTGCCGTGTGCGTTCAGATACTGCACGTCGGATGGGCCGACACCAGCGTTCTTGAGCGCATTGACCATGGAACGGCGCGGGCCATCCATGTTCGGCGCGGTGATGTGGTAGGCATCGGCGCTCATGCCATAACCGGCCACTTCGGCGTAAATCTTGGCGCTGCGGGCCTTGGCGTGTTCGTACTCTTCGAGCACCAGCACGCCGGCGCCCTCGCCCAGCACAAAGCCGTCGCGATCCTTGTCCCACGGACGGCTGGCCGTGGCCGGGTCGTCGTTGCGGGTAGAAAGGGCGCGGGCAGCGCAGAAGCCACCCATACCGAGCGGAGATACGGTCGATTCGGCACCGCCGGCCACCATCACGTCGGCATCGCCGTATTCGATGAGGCGGGCTGCCTCGCCGATCGAATGCGTGCCGGTCGTGCAGGCGGTGACGATCGCCAAGTTCGGACCCTTGAAACCGAATATGATCGACAGGTTGCCGGAGATCATGTTGATGATCGAACCGGGCACGAAGAACGGCGATACCTTGCGCACGCCAGCTGCGTTGTATTCGTCCTTGGTTTCCTCGATCAGCGGCAAGCCGCCGATGCCGGAACCGATCGAAACACCGACCCGCTCGGGATCGACAGCGCCTTCCTTGTCGAGACCTGCATCACGCACGGCCTGCATACCGGCCGCCAGGCCGAAATGGATGAAGGTATCCATGCGGCGGGCGTCCTTGGCCGAAATATAGCTGGTGATGTCGAAGTTCTTGACCTCGCCGGCAATCCGGACCGGGAAGGTGGATGTGTCGAACTTGGTGACAGGGCCAATGCCGGAACGGCCAGCCAGAATATTCTGCCAGCCCTCTTCGACGGTGTTGCCAACCGGGCTGATGAGGCCCAGACCGGTAATTACGACTCTACGACGTGCCAAGGTGAGCTCCGAACGCAAATGTGGCAAGGCCGGCCATGGGGCCGGCCTTGTCAGGATCGACCGAAATGGATTACTTCTTGTTGGCGAGGATGAAATCGACCGCCTGCTGGACCGTGGTGATCTTCTCGGCCTGTTCGTCGGGGATCTCGCACTCGAATTCTTCTTCCAGTGCCATGACCA
>Ga0209202_1001472_pt1 | contig 14496 bp, 10 predicted proteins | sample AD_UKC032_MetaG_FD_184416 | JGI IMG/M metagenome (GOLD analysis project Ga0209202, IMG submission 184416) | Active sludge microbial communities of municipal wastewater-treating anaerobic digesters from USA - AD_UKC032_MetaG (SPAdes) (version 2) | ecosystem: Engineered > Bioreactor > Anaerobic >... | reverse complement strand
CCCGCAATAATGCCGATACGCGCTGGTAGACCACTGCAGCGTTCATCGAGGGCCTCCTTTCGAAGTGCTCGTTCAATCACTTCATCGGAGGTCCTCTGCGCTTGCCTCAAATGGGGGGAGACTTCAGGGAAGACGGTCTCTCGAGGCTCGAAGCCGTCCCCCGTCAATCCTTCCTGCTTGCCATCCGCTTCAGCGTTTTCACAAACACAGGGTTGCTTCTGGCGGCGGTCCGGAACTCGGCCGTGAGGGCGTCAAGCTGCTTGTACAGCCGTCGCGGCCTGCGCGGCTTGTTGCGGACCAGCACGTATTGAGCCAGCAATGGAAGGGTGAGCGATGCACAGGAGTAGACCACCACGTTGTTGATGGTCGCGTCCTTGACCTTGCCCCAGCTCCGGGCTTCGGAGGGAGTGGCCCCGCTGAGCCCGCCCCATTGCGGCGAGTCTACGCCGAGCTGGATGAAGTAGTCGTGCCCGCCGTGCTTCTCATCCATGAAGATCTGGTGAATCGTCGGCTGGGTCTGCAGGTAGAAGTTCTTCGGCGAGCCGCCGCCGACGATGACCACACCGTTCTTCTTGGCTGCCCGAACGATGGCCGCGGTTTCGATCACATCCTTGAGTGGATCGAGCGGCACCGGGTCGTTGAACATGTGGGGGACGGCCAGATTCATCGCGATCGACGAATCGCCCGGCGACGAGGTGTACACCGGGAGCTCGTGCCGGGCGGCCGTGGCCAGCAGCGACCAGTCGGGTTGATCGGCTACCCGGGCCACCTGGCAGCCGAGCAGGTAGTGCAACTCGGCGGTGGACATCGGCCGGTCGTGGTCGATGTGCCGCAGGGCGTCGAGGACGATCCGGTCGGTGGCCATGAGGGTCTCGTCTTCCTCGATAAAGACGTCGTAGATGCGGGCGATACCCTTGTCGGCCAACTCGTTGTCGTCGACCATGAAGTGGCCCTGCATCATCGGCCGCGAGAACGGGCGGTGCAGGTCGTGGTACAAGTTCGCTCCGGTCGCGATGATGCAGTCGACGAACCCCGCCCGGATCAGGGCGTTGAGTACGCCACTCATGCCGATCGGGGTCATGGCCCCGGCCAGGGTCAGGGCGATGGTCGCACCCTCGTCGATCATCGTGCTGTAAAGCTGGGCGGCCTCGGCCAGCCGCCGGGCGTTGTAGCCTGACCGGGCGTAGACGTTGTCGATGAGATCGGCCACCTGCTCGGCCCCGTCGAGGCAGAGCGGATCGATCATTGCCAGTCCCCCGCGCTTCGCACGGCCGGAACAGGCAGCCGTCTTCTTGCCCTGGGCATGAGCCTTCTTCATCTCGTTCAGCTCCTCGCGTCCATTGGCGATGCGGGAGGACAAGTCCCCTCCAGGAGACCTCCGCCCGCTTGCGTCGCCGCACAGGATACGGCCTCAAGACCGCTTGGCAAGTCCCAGATCATAATGGCCGGAGCATCGCCTGCGTGACGGTGGGTCCGGGTCTTGATGAACAGGTCGGTCGCCGGCGGCGATGGACATGCGGTGATTCGATACCTGGAGGAACAGAGCATGCAACCGTGAAGGCACCCGGGCTGAGCCGAGGGGTGCCCCGGGCCACGGGCTGCAGGTTGTGCGAATCCCGGTGGCCGGTAGAATCTCGGAGATCCGGTCAGGACAATCGTTGGGCGGCCTCCGTAAAGCGGCCCACTTCAGAGCGAGGAACCAGATATGGAAACTCCCGTCGTGGCGAGCCACAGGACCTTTACGTTGTTGGCTGTTTTGGCCCTGCTTTCCGCAGCATGGTCGGCCGGAGCCGAGCAGACTCACTGGACTGAGCCGTACGATGTCGTTTGGACGAGCCCCAGCCAGGATGCGGCCGGCTCGATGCCTCTCGGCAACGGCGAGGTCGGTGTCAATCTGTGGGTTGAGCAGAAGGGTGACGTCCTGTTTTATGTCTCTCGAGGCGATTCGCTGAGCGAGATATCCCGTCTGCTGAAGGTGGGGCGGGTGCGGGTCTCATTGTCCCCGAACCCCCTCGCGACCGAGGCAGGGTTCAGGCAGGAGCTTCGGTTGCGCGATGGCGTGTGCGAGATCACGGCGGGGGAGGGTGACGCGAAGGTCAAGCTGCGCGTGTTCGTGGATGCCGATCATCCCGTGGTGCATGTGGCGGGGGAGTCAGCCGCCCCGCTGACCGTGACTGCCACGGTCGAATCCTGGCGCACGCAACAGAGGGTGATCCCTCGTGGAGAGGAGCAAGGCTCAGCCTGGACGTTGCAGGCCGCTCCCTTTGACCTGGTCGAATCGGCCGACGTGTTTCCCGATGGTCTGGCCGATGCGGCGGCCTGGTATCACCGCAACGAGGAGTCTCCCGCTTTCAGCTCGACCCTCAAAGTCCAATCACTCGAATCCGCTGCGGACAAAGCGTGCGATCCGCTGCTGCATCGCACCTTCGGCGGGTACATGATCGGTTCGGGCTTCGAGGCGGGGAACAGGTACGCCATCCGGACTCCTGCTCCGGTGAAGTCCTTTGCCTTGCGCGTGGCTTCGCCCTGTACGCAGAGCGCGACGGCCGCCGCCTGGCTCGACCTGGCCAGGAAGGCTGCCGCTGACACGGCCGACCTCCAGGCCGCATCAGATCGCACGGCCGCCTGGTGGCGGGCCTACTGGAATCGGTCGTGGGTGATCACCGATGCGCGTCGCGGCTTGACGGTTCCCGGCCACGTCCATCCGCTGAGGATCGGGTACGACTCCAACGGGCAGAACAAGTTCCCCGGGCAGATTGGCCGGATCGGTGTCTACGGCCGGACGCTGACCGAGGAGGAGATCGCACGACTGGCTTCGGTCGACGACAAGGGATCGGTGCCCGTGAAGGGCGGCTTGATCGTCTCCGGCGACGGAACACCCCGGGACGTTCCAAGCGACCGGCTGGTCTTCCAGAGCGGACTGACGCTCGAAGCCTGGATCCGGCCCGAGCTCGAGGTCCCCGGACGCATCTTCGACAGACTGACCGCGGGCGGGGCGGACGGCTTTCTTTTCGACACTCACCCGGGCAATACGCTGAGAGTCATCGTCGGCCATACCGTCCTGACGGCGGCATCCGGCCTCATCCGACGTGGTTAGTGGCGTCACGCCGCAGCGGCGGTCGATACCACCACCGGTGCCATCCGCATGTATCTCGACGGCAAGGCTGTCGCTGAACGAGCCGGGGAATCCGGTTCACCGATCGCGCGCGGCTACACCCTCCAGCGGTACGTACAGGCCTGCGGCGGCCGCGGGTTCTACCCGGTCAAGTTCAATGGCGGCATGTTCACCGTAGAGCCCAAGGCGATGGGCAAGCCCTACAACGCCGATTGGCGCGCCTGGGGCGACTGCCATTGGTTTCAGAACGTCCGCCACATCTACCACCCCATGCTGGCCGGTGGTGATTTCGAGATGATGCGGCCGCTGTTCGACATGTATGAGGCGGTTCGACCGCTGGCCGAGGCCAGGGCAAGGTTGTATCACGACGTCGAGGGCTGCTACTTTCCCGAGACGATGACCGTCTGGGGAACGTACGCCAACCGCGACTACGGATGGGATCGTACCGGCCTCCGACCGAAGGATGTCCAGTGTCCCTATTGGCAGTATGCCTGGAACCAGGGGCCGGAACTCGTCGCCCTGATGCTGGATCGCTGGGACTACACGGAAGACGAGGCGTTCCTGAAGACCCGGGTGCTGCCCATGGCCGAATCGGTGCTGAAGTACTTCGACACGCGATTCAAGAAGGACACGGAGGGCAGGATGATCCTATCCCCGACGCAGTCCGCGGAGACCTACTGGCACGAGGTCACCAACGACATGCCCAGTGCGGCGGGACTGACCGATATCGCCGCCCGCCTAGGTGCCCTGCCTGCGGCGTTGACCACCGAGCCGCAGCGAGCGTTTTTTGTCCGGATGAAGGCCGCGTGCCCGGCCATACCGATGGAGAGTGTCTCCTCCGACGGCAAGACCGCGCGCAAGCTTGCCCCCGCCCAAAAGTACGTGCCCAGGCGGTCAAATTGCGAGAACCCCGAACTCTATGCGATTTGGCCGTTCCGCCTGTTCGGGCTGGGCAAGCCGGGTCTGGCCGAAGCCCGGCTGGCCTATGAGCGTCGAGGCGACCATCTCGACTGCGGCTGGGGCTACGACGGTAACTGCGCCGCCCTGCTCGGTCTGACCGACGAAGCGGCGAGAATCCTCGGAGTCAAGTGCGCCAACTCGCACCCGAACTACCGCTGGCCGGCAACCTGGGGACCCAACTTCGACTGGTTGCCGGACCAGAATCACGGTGGCAACCTGCTGGAGACCACCCAGCTCATGCTGCTCCAGTGCGACGGCGATCGGATTCGCCTGTTGCCGGCCTGGCCAAGGAGCTGGGACGTGACCTTCCGACTGCACGCACCCCACAAGACCATCGTCGAGTGCCACTACCGACGCGGCCAGATCGAGAAACTGGTCGTGACACCGGAGTCGCGGCGCCAGGACGTGGTTCCGTTTGAAGGCGCGGGCCCGCTCCCGTAGTGGGGCCGGGGGACAGTGTGCGTGGCCTGCAAGGTCTCCGCGTCGACGGGTGTCGGCACAGCGGGAATAGGCAGAGGAACCTCCTGCCCGATCAGGATCGAGCAAGCCGGGCCGATGATCGGCACCGCTGCCGCAGGACTAGGCCCACCAGCGGCAGGCCGAGCAGAGCCAGGGTCGCCGGTTCCGGAACCGTGGGATACTGGTGGATGCCAAACAGATCGTAGGAACCGACCTCCGACGAGATCACCAGATCGAACGAGAGACTGAAGATGCTCCCTGCGGGCACGCTGCCCAGGAGGGTCAGATGATTCGGGCCCGGCATGATGTTGGTCCATTCCCCCGTCGGATTGGTGACGTTGAGAAACGCCACATTCAGGGCCGGATTCGCATCGATTGGCTCGAACAGGAAGTGGAAATCCGTCCAATCGACGCCGGTATTGTTCGCCACCCGTTCGTCGATGTGCAAGATATCAACTCCTGCCGAAGGCGTACTGTGGATGATGATCGGGATATCGCCCAGCGAAGTGAACGTCTTCTCGATCGTGGCCGCTCCGGCGTGTTGCCCTGCGAGGGCTCCTGTCCCGCCGGTGCTTGGGAAACCGAAATACGGGTTGGGGCCGACATACTCCACCGAAGCCGCGGCCAGGGCGGAGGATGCCGACAAGCCGAACAGGCAAAGCACGACCATGAAAACACCGTGCAGTTTTCTCATCTCAAATCTCTCCCTCTTCTGTGAGCCAACGATTCATCATCTGAACAATGGTGAGGGCGGTCATGTGGCTGTTAGCCGACCGGCCGGTCCGGACACGCTCATGCCGCCTTCTCTTCCGAGGCGATGGTAGGATGCGTAGATCGGGGAGACCAGTGTTCAGCGGTGTTCATTTACCATCCAGATCCACATTCAGGAGGTCAAAAGGGGGGGAGGGTACAGCCACGTCCCGCTCGGAGGGCGCGAGCGGACTGCAGCCGGGGCACGGTATCGTGATGGCCTGTCTTGTGGCTGAGGCGCCGTCTCGCTGCGGACCTCTGTGCCCGGCGCAGGTCTGGGACATGACCGCGGAGGGTCGCGGTTGGCAAGGCCATTCTGGGCCCACAGGGTTTCCGGCTGCAGTCTGGATCAGTCCGCGCAGGTCGGGTCGGCGATCTGGATGCTGCCGGAGAAGCACCGCTGGAAGATGCCGAAGTCCTCCTGATCGATGTCCTTGTCGGCGTCGAAGTCCGCGGGCAGGATGCCGTCGACGGGAACGAGCCCGCTGCACGCTCCGGGCACGACCTGTGGGTTGTACGGGACGCTCGGTCCAGTCGCGAGCTGGGTCAGGCATTCGAGATCCGAGGCATCGACGTGACAGTCCCGGTTGAAGTCTGCCGGCGCATAACTCAGGCAGGGAGAGGACAAGGGCATCCAGAAGCCGCCGGTCAACGCATAGCTGCCGCTGGTCATGGCCGACACCGGGGAAGCGTCCGGCTGGGCGATTGTGCCGCTGAGCGCGTAGCCGCCGGCGCTGGACGTCGTTCCCCCTCCGTCGATCGTAGACCATTTCACGGCATATTGGCCCATGGCCTGAGACGCCAGGACCAGGGACGCCCAGACCCACAGACTCGGTCCCGTGGGTTTATGTCGCCATCGTGATGTACTCACAGCGATCACTCCAGTCAGCCTCCACAGACTCCGTGTGTGACCCGATGCATGGGGCGCGTCGCGTGACGGCCTCTCGGGTGCGATCCCTCGGCGGATCAGGCGAGTGCTTCTCCTGGGCTGCACGGAGGGCCGCTTGACGACTCATGGCCATTCTCAGAACACCTCATCTCAGTATGGCGTTTGCGCCAACCGCGGACGGCCTGGCCTTCAGCACGACCGGTTTGGCGATGATGTACGGGCTTCCCCCGGCACGGGTGACATCGTAGGTCGAACCGCTGATGATGACGTCCACCATGGGAGATGCCCGGCTGATGCCGCTCATCAAACCGCTGTCGGCGATATACGGAAATCCCAAGGTGCCGTACTGAGGGGCCGAACTCGGGTAGTACTCCCGGATATAGAGCGGCTGCGGAGAGTGTGTCGGAGCGGCGAGGGTGTGATCCTGGTCGACACAGTTGGTCGCAACAAGATTGAAGCCCAGCCCAACGGCGGTGGTCCAGTACTCGTCGTTCATGTGGATGCACGCGTCGAGGGCGCAGAGCCCCGGCCAGGCCCGGTAGAGCCAGCGGTCGTTCACCTGTTGCGGTCCCTGCTCGATTGGGTACGTATCGCAGCCGGCGTCCAGGCTCACCAGCACAGTGTTGGCCGGAAGCCCGGCGGGCGGCGGATTGCCTGCGGTCACACCGAAGAAGAAGCTGTCGTCAAATGGTCCGCCGAGATCGCCCGCGAGTTCATCCAGAATGAACATCAGGTTCTTGCCACGCCTCAGCAACTCCTGCCAGGACGGCCAGCGACTCTGATCCACGGACACGAAGTCACTGGCTGGATAGACCCGTCCGACGTCCCCGGCCCCGGCGATCGTGTTGTAGACGCACTGGCGATACACGGACCGGCTGGGCCAATTCTCCTGGCACGGACACCATCCACCCGGGACCTTCATCTCCAGGTAGACCACCGTGAATCGCTGGCCGGCGGTGACGGCTCCGAAGATGTGGGACAACTCATCAGCGAACGAGTGCGTGCTGTCGGTGCAGCAGTGCCTGACGGTATCGCAGCCGCCGTTGTTCCACCAGATGTCCAGTTCGATCTGCCACACGTTGTAGTGGTCGATCTGATCGTTGAGTGACTCCGACTGGGCGTAGGAGTTGTGGCTGGCCTTGTAGATGAACCGGTTGAACCGCTGCTCGCCCGGGCGGGGTTCTTGCTCGGGGACGTGCTGGGCAAGAACCGACGCGGCCATCGTCGTCAGTAGGGGCACGGCCAAACGTGCCCGCAGGCTGTTCGGGATGGGCCGTCGCGTGTTCTCAAACAGCATGGTCACACCAAGCCTTGATCGTAAAACTCGCTGCGGCAGCCTCCTCAACGCCGCGGGCGGTGCCGCGAACACCTCTGCTCACGGTGCTCCGATCCGAACCATACCTTCGTTGGACAACAGCTGCAGCCTCTTGGAGAACACGAGCGTTTCGGGATAGGAGCCCGCCTTGATCTTGATGCGGGCGCCATCCCAGGCCGCGGCGTTGGCTTCGCCGACGGTCTTGAAGGGGGCATGCGGCTTGCCCCAGTCCGACTGGCCCGTGAACGTGCGATCCACGCACATCGAGTCCGCGTAATGAAGGAGGCGGACCGTGTCCGGGACGCCGTTGTTCAGAACCAAGGCATGGAGTTCACCCCCCACACCTGGCGCGTAGCAGTCGGTCAGATCCCACACGGTGAGACCTTCCGGCTCCTCGAACGAGACGCCGCCGGCATCGAAGTGATACAGGAAGGGCATGACTTCTTGGGCCGCCCGTCTGATTCTCTTCCAGGTGGTTGTGTCGAACGCGTTGATCCCGTCGTTCTGGTAATGCCGGTCGTAGAAGCCGGTCGCAAAATAGAACACATTGCCCGCAGGGGCAAATTCGCCGCCCTGCGTCTGTTCAAGTGGCAGCGGCTGGCCGCTCTCGTCCAGAAGCGTGATCGTCTGCACGTAGGTCAGGCTTGGCGGCTGCCCCGAAGCCAGCTCGACCCAGTTGACTCTGTACACGAACAACTGGTTGGCGGAGGCGCCATCAGGGGAGGAGTAAAGCAGTCCCTGAGGATCGACAGCCGCCCAGGCCGCATTCCGGCCTTGGCCGACGGACAGATCCGCCTTGCCGTAACACGCCAGCCCGTCGTCGGCGCGGAAAAACGCGATCACGGGCTGCGGTGGGGTGCCCTCCACGGGCACGACGAGGACACGCGGCCCTCCGCCGGGCAGCCTGTAGCAGTCGGCGTCGCCAAAATGGTTGTAGCCCGCCAGCTGGGTATAGGAGGAGATGTAGCGGTGGGGGAAAGCACTGGCGTCGTGGCTCAGGTCGTGCTGAACCGGGATTCGCCAGATCGTGTCTGTCTGGATGATGTACCAGTGATCGTCGTCGTGAGCAAGCCCTTGGACTTCGGAGTGCCAGCCGGGACTGTCGTTGTCCGGCCAGGTCGCCAGGTAAAGGAAGGAGGAGTAGGTCGGTTCTGTGGTCTGACACTGGCCATGGGCGGGAACCGCGCCCGCCAGAGCCCCGATCAGGACCACCCCATACCCCGGCCGTCGACATTCGTGTGTCCGTCTCATGGGTCATCTTCCTTTGCCTACTGCAGCGTGACCAGCACGAGGACCAGACCCGTCCCATGCTCCAGAGAGGTCATGGCCTTGCCGAGTACCGCCCCGTCGGCCTGCTCGCGATCGGTTACCTTCATGGCGTGGCCGGGGGACGGCGACGTGGTCAGGCGATCGCCGGGCACGACCGGCCCATACTTGGCGTCACACCAGCACCAGACCCGTCCGGAAAGCGCCACCGGATGATCGCCGTCGCCCTGCTCCGTGCCCGCGGCTCTCATGATCATCCCGGGATTGAGCCCCTTGGCCCCGCTGATGACGCCGGCCACCTTGCGATCGTACGCCTCTGCCGCGAGCGTGAGCTGGCCGGGCTTCTCCGGGTCAATGACGACGACCATGCCCGGCTGGACGGCGGCGGAGCGATGAGTGACGACTGATGCCTGAGGAGTGGAGCTGCCATCCTTGCCGGAGGCCTTGTCCGCGGCTGGGAGCTGATCGCAGACTGCTGAGAGCTCATTCACCACGAACGGCTCGGCCAGGTCGGAACCGCCGACAATCTCAAGCACGTTGGTTCGCGTTCGGCCGTCGACATGCAGATCGGCCTGGGGCTGGTCGGTGCCGATGCCGATCCAGCCGTAGGGCTCGGTGACGTACATGGCGTCTCCCACCCACCAGGTGCCGATCGCCACCCCTTTTCCGTATACGCCCTTGATGTAGTGATTGGCATCCCCCAGCCACAGCGTTGCCTCTTCTCCCGCGGCATCGAAGTTTCCAGGGCCTCTCACCTGGATATCGCCGCCGTCCACGTCGAGCCTCCTCTGTGGAAGAGTCGTACCGATGCCCACGTTGCCGCCGGACTTGACGGTAACGCGTATCTCGCCCGAAGCGCCGCCCGGGCGTTCCTGAAGCAACAGCGTCTGGCCGCCGTCACCCGTCGAGTAGCGCCATCCGTCACCGGTTCCTCCGTGCCCGATGCACAGGCCGCCGCTTGACGAATCCACGATCAGATCGCCGCCGCGCACATCCAAGCGACCTGCGGGCGTGCTCGTGCCGATGCCGACATTGCCTGAGAAGTAGCCCCGGCCCTGAAAGTAGCCGGCGAAGCCGTTGGACGAGGCCGCCGATCCGGCCACGGCGCGTCCCTGGCTTCCGTAGGCTTCGAAGTAGCCGCCGTAGTTGATGGCGGCGCCGCCGGTGTTGGTGGCCAAGCCGCGAACGGCCATCGTGCCACTGGTGTTGGTGACGGAGAAGGCGGCGGTGCTGCTGGCAACCTCGCCCGCGTATGGCAGCGAGAAGCCTCCGCCACCGTTACTGGCTGTTGTCTGGACGGTGCCGTCGGGGAACTTGAATCCGCCGGAGCTCGACTGAATCAGGCCCGCCACGCTCAGCGTGGACGCCGGTGACGCGGTGCCGATTCCGACGTTTCCGCCCAGGTAATGGACGTTGCCGGCGGAACTTGACCACGGCGCGGCCGCGAACAGGGCGTAGGGCGTGGCCGTGACCTTTTGTCGCGGCGTCAACATGGTGAAGCCAATCGACCCCGGCGGGATCAGGCCGATCTGCAGCCACCGTTCTTGGCCATTGAAGGCGCTCGCTCCGAACTCGCCGGCTGCGTTGAGTGTGACGGTGAAGAGTCCGTTGCTTATTGGCACGCCTGGGGCAATCTGGACGGCGCCGATCGGGGTTCCGCCTGTGGCCGAGTCCCACAGCCCGAAGCACAGCTCGTACGAGCCGTTGGCCGGCTGGCCGGACACGCTGAGCTGGCCTTGGTAGGTGAATTCACTGCTCAGCGGACTACTCTGTCCGAAGGACGGTGCGTACAGCAGGGTCAACGTCACCAGAGCGACGATTCGAGGTCTTGCCATTGTCGCAACTCCTTTCCTGGTTCCGCGGGAGAATCCCGCGTGTGAGTATCCCAAGCAGGATCAGCCGGCCGGCTCTTGACACTTCTGCAGCATCGGAACAAGGCGCGTCTTTCCGGAAGGCTATCTACCTACGATACGCAGTTCCACCCGGCGTGATGCGCGGCGATTCGACCGAATTGCCGATCGTCGGCTTCCAGCCACCCGAGCGCGACCCGAGGCAACTCATCCCATAGGCATGACTTACAGCTTCCTGGGCCTCAGCGAGGCCCATCGCCCTGGCTCCGAGACCCAGAAAAAGGTGGAAATGTGTTTGCATCACTCTGCCATAGGGGTAATATGGTGCATAGAGTCACTTTCCCGATGGGCATATCCATGGGCGAACATGCGTCTTCAACTCGAGCCTTTCCCACGACGCGCTGGTCCTGGATCCAGGAGGCCCGCCAGGAGGATGCCGCCGGCGATCGGCGATTGCTCGACAGGCTTCTGCGGCGGTATCTGCCGGCCCTTCGATCCCACCTGTTCAGTCGGTGGTCGCTCCCGCCGGAGCAGGCTGACGACCTGCTCCAGGATTTCATCACCAATCGTGTGCTCGAGCACGACCTGCTCGCCGCCGCCGACGAACGCCGGGGCAAGTTCCGCACTTTTCTGCTGACCTCGCTGGACCGCTACGCGATCAGTCGGCGGCGGCACAACGAGGCCCGCAAGCGGGCAGGTGGGCGGACCGTGCCGCTGGAGGAAACCGTTGCCAGCACGGGCCCTGATCGGCATACCCCAACCGACTCGTCCTCGTTTAACGTCGTCTGGGTCCAGCAGGTGCTGAAGGAAACCCTGGTCCGAATGCAGCGGCAGTGCCGCATGGGACGGCAGGCGCAGCTCTGGACGGTCTTTGAGCAGCGCATTCTGCAGCCGATGCTCGAGGATGCAGAGCCAACCGATTATGAGACACTCGCCCGCACGCTGGGGTACCACTCCGCCTCCCAAGCCCGCAATACGCTCACCACCGCCAAACGCATGTTTGTCCGCGTGCTCCGCAAGGTGGTGGGCGAGTACACTCAGGGTGAAGAGCAGATCGCCAGCGAGATCGAGGAATTGCGGGAAACGCTCATCAAGGCCGGCGCACCGCTCTGACATCTTGTGCGTATCTACCTGATAGAAAGGGCGCTGAGGACCCGCCGTGCCGATCGACGACTTGGACAAGATCGACCCTCGCCGCTTGGCGAAGCTGCTGAGTCTGGACGCCGATGAGCCGGACCATCAGCCCCCGGCCGCCCCGCCAGGCCCCCGCGGCCCCCGCTTCCTGGGCGACTACGAGTTGCTTGAGGAGATCGCCCGTGGCGGCATGGGGCTGGTCTACAAGACCCGCCAACTCAGCCTCAACCGCCTGGTCGCATTGAAGGTGATGCTCCCCGGGCTCTTCGTCAGCGATTCGGATGTGGCCCGGTTCCTGGTCGAAGCGGAGGCCGCCGCCAACCTCGATCACCCCAATATCGTTCCCATCTACGAGATCGGCGAGCACAACGGAACTCATTACTACAGCATGAAGTTGATCGATGGCGGAAACCTCGCGTCGCGAATCGCCGAGTATCAGCACGACCCCAGGATGGCGGTCAAACTCCTGGTCACCGTGGCCCGGGCAATCCACTACGCCCACCAGCGGGGTATCCTGCATAGAGATCTAAAACCCTCGAACATTCTCCTGAGCTGCGAGGGAACGCCTTACGTCGCGGATCTTGGTCTGGTCAAACGTATCGACCGCGACGACAGTCTCACCCAACCGGAGTCGATTCTCGGTACCCCCGGCTACATGGCCCCGGAGCTGGTGACCGCCAAATCCGGGCAGGTCAGCACGGCCGCCGATGTCTACAGCCTCGGCGCCATCCTCTATGAGGCGCTCACTGGTCGGCCGCCCCACAAGGCCGATACTCCACTGGGTACGCTCATCCAGACGCAGGAACTCGAGCCGCTCAGTGCCAGGGCGTTCAACACGCGCGTCAGCCGCGATCTGGAGACCATCTGCCTGAAGTGCCTTTGCAGAGACCCCAGGCAGCGGTACGGCACGGCCGAAGCCCTGGCCGATGACCTCGAGCGCTGGCTGGCCGGTAAGCCGATCCAGGCCAGGCGGATTTCGATTGTCGGACGTCTGTGGCGATGGTGTCGGCGGCGGCCGCTGGTGGCCGGACTGGCCGGCTCGGTTCTGGCACTCTTCATCGTGCTGGCTGTCGGCGCGCCGCTCGCCGCCCTGCGGCTGAATCGCGAGCGGATCGCCACCCTGCAGGCCAGGGACGATGCGGTGCAGAAACTCTGGTCCTCATGCCTCGCCAGGTCGCAGGCCGAGCGGTTCAGCGGCCGGCCCGGACGCCGGTTCCACAGCCTGGAGGCGCTGGGCCAGGCCGCCGCCATTCAATCCACCCTCGCGTTGCGGAACGAGGCCATCGCCTGCATGGCCTTAACTGACCTGCGTGTCGCGGTAGAGTGGGAGCAGCCCTCGCCAACTGGCTGTGGCCTCGCGCTGGATCCTGCCTTGGAGCATTACGCCACCGGCGACGGGGCGGGCAGTATCAGCATCTGTCGGATTGGCGAGACGAAAACCGTCGCCCGCCTGCCCGGCCCGGGTGATCCGGCGTGGGTCATCCGGTTCAGTTCCATGGGCCGCCTGGTTGCCGCAAAGCACCATCGCATCCATGAAAACGATGCGAATCGCGTGCGGGTCTGGGATTGGGCTCGTGGCCAGATCGTTCTGGAAACGCCGCATGCAGTGGCCAACTGCGCCATGGATTTCAGCCCCGACGATCGCTGGCTGGCCGTCGGCCCACCGGATGGATCGCTCATTCTTCACGACCTGGTCAAGAGCGGGGAGACGCGGCATCTCGGGCGAGAAGCCGTGATCACCTGCATGAGATTCCATCCCCACGGGGACGAACTCGCCGTCGGCCGGATGGACGGCAAGGTGGTGGTCTACGAGACGAGCAGCGGCCGGATGTTGAGGCAGCAAGCCGTCGGAGGTGCCGTGGGGGCTCTGGCGTGGCATCCGGACGGGCTCTGGCTGGCCGTAGGGTGCCCGGACCAGAATATCCACGTCTACGCTGCCGACCTCGGTCACGCCCTCGCAATCCTGCAAGGGCACTCGGCCACACCCTGTGGTCTCGCATTCAGTCACCGTGGAGATCTTCTGGCCAGCTATGGGGGGGATCATACTCTCAGGCTTTGGCATCCGCTGGATCGGGCTCCTTCATTGACTCTGACCGCGGTCATCTCGCCTGGCACACTTGCCTTTGCCCCCGACGATCGCCGGTTGGCGTGCACCATGGCCGGATCTCGGTTGACCGTGTACGAAGTGGACGGGGCGCCGGAATGCCGGCGACTCATCGCCGAGCCCCTCTCCAGCGAGCGGCTCTGGCATACGGACATCAGCAAGGACGGATCCCTGCTCGCGGGGGCGGCAAGCGACGGCGTGCGACTGTGGGATCTCCAGCGTGGCAGACAGGTCGTCCACCTGCCAGGCCGCGACTGGAGAACCGTCTGGTTCACCCCAGACAACTCACTGATCACCGGCGGATGGCCAGGGGTGTACCGGCGGGAAATCGGGTCCGGGGAGGCGGTCGGCCCTCATGCCCGGCGACGGGGCGCCGCCGAACGAATTGCCCACTTGCCGGAAGGTCCGACCGAGGGTTGTGCGCTGAGCCGGGACGGGCACCTGATGGCTCTGGCCACGGCGGAAATGGTCGTGGTTCATGATCTCGAGGAGGACCTAGACACGGTGCGAATGCCCTGCCCCGCCGGCCTGAGCCAGATTGCGCTCAGTCCGAACGGCAGATGGTTGGCCTGGGCAACCTGGCACGGGACCGGCATTCGGGTCTTCGATCTCGAACGCGGCGGAGCTGGCGACGGCCGGGCAGTTTTCTCGGAG
>Ga0209202_1001468_pt1 | contig 14531 bp, 16 predicted proteins | sample AD_UKC032_MetaG_FD_184416 | JGI IMG/M metagenome (GOLD analysis project Ga0209202, IMG submission 184416) | Active sludge microbial communities of municipal wastewater-treating anaerobic digesters from USA - AD_UKC032_MetaG (SPAdes) (version 2) | ecosystem: Engineered > Bioreactor > Anaerobic >... | reverse complement strand
TTGAATTTAGGAAAACCGGCAAAGCCGGATTTTCCCAACTTCATCACTCCTGCTTCGCCATACCGCCCCTAACGTTTTAAGAAAAAATCCGAAATTCATTTTGGGGGCGGTATAACAAAAAGTTTTCAAGTTTTTATCTACCCAACCCCAACCCCCTTGCTCCCCTACATTTTTATAAATTCAGTCCAAAATCCCCTCACCCCCAACCCCCTCTCCCAATGGGAGAGGGGGCTAAAGATTGTTTTTGGTCGAGCGAACCGCCAACGGCGGTTCGCTCGACCCATTGAATTTACTAAAAAATCTCGCAAAAATAAATTTTGTAGGGGACTAAGGGGTCTATAGGTATCTACATAATTAAAGATTTATGCGCTATAACAAACATATTTTAAGATAAATTATACAGGGTAGGCAAAGAACCAGATAAGCTGTTATACTATACGATAGAATAGAATAACATAAAACGCTTATGAAAAAATGCCTGAAAACATAACTGAAATACTGAATAACGCAAGCAAGGTTAAACATAATTTTTATACTGCGATTAAAGTGTCCCAAATGCTGGATGACTTTAATGTAAATATTACCAACCTTTCTAAGGTCATTAGCGCTGATTATGCTCTTACTGCGACAATTTTAAAACATTGTAATTCTGCTCAATACAGCTTTGCAAGAAAAATTACAACAATTAATGACGCTATTTCAGTAATAGGATTTAAAATTTTAAAAACTATTATTTTTACAATAGTTACAAAAGCTTCTTTTATGGAAGAAATTAGCGGTTACGGAATGATGAAAGGCGATCTGTGGAAAAATTCCATCAGCTGCGCTGTTTATTCCAAATATATTGCCGGTCTTATTAATTATGACGACCCCGATCAGGCATTTACCGCTGGATTATTAAAAGATATCGGCAAAACAATGCTTAATGACTATGTAAAAAAGCATTTTAAACAAATTATGGACTTATGTATAAATGAAAAAATTGCTTTTTCTGATGCGGAAGAAAAAATTATAGGTTACAGTCATTCTCAAATCGGCGGATTAGTCGCAGAGAAATGGAAATTCCCTAAAATACTTATAGATACAATTAAATATCATCATAACCCCGAAGAAGCGGAAAATAATGATTGTGAAGATTTGGATTTAATTAGAATTGTCCATATAAGCGATTCGATATCCTCAATGATGGGGCATGGAATTGGTCTGGACAGCCTGATGTATAATGTTGACGCGAGCTGTTTTAAAAAATTAGGATTGAAATCAAAATCTGAAAATATAGAATCACTTATTTCAGAAATGGTTAATTTAAATCCTGAAATAAGCCTTTTAAATTCAAGTATTTAAACAAATAGGACTTTTTATGAATGAAATCAAGTTAAAAATAGGAGAATTGCAAATAACTACAAAGCATGGATTAATGCTGGTTATTGAAGGACTTAGTTCCTGTATTGGCTTGGCTGTTTATGATAAAAGAGCAAAAATGGCTGGAATGGCTCATATAGTATTGCCTAGCAGCAGCATAAGCAATGAAAAGGATATTAATGAAGAATTCGGCAAATATGCTGACACAGCTGTTCCCGGAATATTAGAGCGGATGCTTTCATTAGGTTCAAAAAAGGAAGATTTAATCATTAAAATTGCCGGCGGAACCAGTATGCTTAGCCTTGAAAATGAGGACAATCCTCTTAATATAGGAGAAAGAAACATAATTGCAGTAAAAAAAGCTATTAATAGCTTGGGTCTTCACATCACAAAAGCTGATGTTGGAGGATATAAAAAGAGAACGCTTAAATTAAATGTTATTAACGGCGCATTTTATATAAAAACGATAGGTCAGGAAGAAATAGAATTTTAATGAGGAAAAGAAAAAGATGCCAAAGGTCCTAATTGCTGATGATGCAGCTTTTATGAGAACAATGTTAAAGGATATACTTATAAAGGGCGGCTATGAGATTGCTGGAGAAGCTAGTAACGGGAATGAGGCTATAGAATTATATAAATTATTTAAGCCTGACCTGGTTACAATGGATATTACAATGCCAGAAATGAATGGAATAGCTGCGCTTAAGCAAATTATGAAACTTGATCCTGATGCCAGAATAATTATGTGTTCTGCGATGGGTCAGCAAAGTATTGTTATAGAAACGATACAAGCTGGAGCAAAAGACTTTATCATAAAGCCTTTTGAGCCTTATAGAGTTCTTGATGCGATTAAAAAGCATATTCGCAAGTGAATTTCAAATCAGATAGAATTTTATATTATAGTGATACTAATGCTTTGTTAAGTTAATTTTAGAGATATCTATAGACCGATAATATTTTTTATGTAAAAAGGCAAGAATAAACAAAAAATGAACATTTGAATACTTGGGGGTTTCAGGGGCTTGCCCCTGACCGTCTTGTCCCCTTGGGGTTCAGTTTTTCTTTTCTTTTGCTTCGTTTTCTTTTCTTTTTGCGTTCAAAAAGAAAAGAAAATGAAGAAACGGTAAACATTATATTGCATGCTGGAAAGATGCTGAAACAATTTCAGCATGACGCTTTTAGCGTCGTTAATCAGTTAATTAAAAAATTACATAAAAAATATTATCGGTCCATAGATAATTCTGCAAAATTAACTTAACAAAGCGCTTGTATAAAAACCTGTCCCAACTTGCATTTGGGACAGGTTAATTTTAAAATAAAAATTTATACAGCGTCAGGTCCTCTTTCGCCGGTTCTGATTCTGACAACTTCTTCAACATTGAGGACAAATATTTTTCCGTCGCCAATATTCTCGGTCTGCGCGCTTTGTTGTATTGCGGATATAGCTTTTTCAAGCATTTCGTCAAGCACTACAATTTCAAGTTTAATTTTATTTATAAAGGGAATATGATATTCAGCGCCTCGATAGACTTCAGTAATCCCTTTTTGTCGTCCGCAGCCTTTAACGTCAGAAATAGTAATGCCGCAAACGCCGATTTCATCTAAAGCCGCTTTAACTTCGTTTATTTTAAAAGGCTTTATTATCGCTTCAATTTTTTTCATGTTTATCTCCTTATAATTTTATAAAATATAACGCTAATATTGTCATGCTGAGCTTATTAAAGATTAGCTATACCCTCTTTCGCCGTGTTCACTAAGGTCAAGACCAAGGGTTTCGCCTTCTTCAGTTACTCTTAAGCCCATAGTCATATCCAGAACTTTTAATATTATAGCAGTAACGGTGAAAGCAAAAAGCCATGCCGCAATGACGCTTATAATTTGAGCTGTAAGGGCTTGAGGATTTCCAAAGAAAAGCCCGCTGACGCCTCCGACAGACGCGCTTGCAAAAAGTCCCGTGGCAATTGCGCCCCAAGTTCCTCCGACACCGTGAACGCCTACAACGTCAAGGGAATCATCGTAACTCAGCAATGATTTCAAGTTTACCGCAAAATAGCATAATATGCCTGCAATTGCGCCGATGGCTATTGAAGAAAGGGGTCCGACAAATCCAGCGGCGGGAGTAATTGCGACAAGTCCGGCAACAGCTCCTGAAGCGGCGCCTAAGGCTGTAGGCTTGCTTTTATGTATCCACTCAACAGCGAGCCAGCCTAATATAGCGGCGGCGGATGCAATGTGAGTAACGACAAAAGCGTTTGCGGCAGAACCGTTAGAAGCCAAAGCGCTTCCTGCGTTGAATCCAAACCATCCAAACCACAGCAATGCCGCGCCTAAAAGAGTTAGCACAAGGTTGTGAGGAGGCATCGCCACTTGTCCATATCCTTTTCTTTTGCCTACAATCAATGCCGCCGCAAGAGCCGCAGCTCCTGATGAAATGTGAACAACCAGTCCGCCGGCAAAATCAAGAGCTTTCAGCTTTGCTCCGATCCACCCGCCGCCCCATACCCAATGAGCAAGCGGGCAATATACGATTGTTATCCAGATCACAAGAAAAACCAGGTATGAACTGAACTTAAACCTTTCTGCAAAGGCTCCTGTAATAAGAGCAGGAGTGATAATTGCGAACATAAGCTGAAAAGCCATAAATAAATAATGTGGAATTGTTGTTCCATAAGGACCAGACTCCATTCCTACGTTTCTAAGCCCGATATAATCGAAACCTCCGATCAAAAAGTTGATATCCGTACCGAATGAAAGGCTATAACCCCATAAGACCCAGACAATTGTAACGACCGCAAGCGCTACAAAGCTTTGCATAACCGTGCCAAGAATGTTTTTGCTTCTGACCATTCCCCCGTAGAATAAAGCTAATCCAGGGGTCATAAGCATAACCAAAGCGGTTGAGATCAATATCCAGGCGGTATCGCCCTTGTCAATTTGCGAAACTGCCGCTTCCGCTTCCTGCGCAAAGGCTCCGGCATTCATAATAAACATCGCTAAAAGCGATAAAGTCGATGATTTCAGGATTTTATCCTTAAAGCCATACCTTTTTTCGTTGTTAAAGTTTCTCATAATGTTGTTTCTCCTTGTTTTTAAACTGTTTAATCATGTGTATTAGTTGAAATAATTTAATATTTTAAAATTTAAAAAAAGATATCAACTGAATCTCCTTTGATTTGATTTGCCGGAAAGACTGAAAACCTGTTGCTTTCGGCGTTTAAAGAATAATTACAGCAATATTTTTTGCCAGAGAGTATATTTATGATATTTTCAGTCAACTTTGCTATTTTTTTAAGCAAAGGCTCTACCACTTTTGAATCAACCAAATTATCAGAGGACGCTTGTTCAAGGATATCTTCTGAAAGAACCGCCAAAAGTTTATCATGCGTTGGCGAAATGTTGTGAACACTTTGCTGAAAGCCATTATTCAAAACTTTATTAACCCGCGCAACCGATTTAAAACTTGGAGAATTTGTATTTCTTAATTTTCGCGCCGACTGAATTTTCATAAATTTAATCTCTAAGAATTACTGCTGACACTGTTATTAGAACATTACCTGCGTTAAAAGTCCAAGCCTGTTGCTATTTTGACCTGTAGCAGAGTCCACCAGCGAATAGTTGACCATTAACAACAAATTATCCGTGAAAGCGTAATTTGTACCTAAAGTATAGGCGTTTAAAGTGTCATTATTTTGCGCATTTGTAGGATTATAGGTATCATATCTTCCAAGTGCTTGCAATTTATCTGTAAGCTGATATTTTACATCCATGCGCCAGCCGGAATCTCTGTTATTAACTTCGGTTGATCTGTCAACAGCCATATATTCACTTTTTAGCGTTAATTTGCCTATGTTATAACTTGCATGCGCTCCATAGCCGCTATAATGGTCCACAAGGGTATTCCCGTCGAGAAAACTTCCTCCCAGCTGTAAATCTCCGTATTTAGAGCTTTTATATAGCGGCAGGAAAGTAAGCTGACCGGCTAAAGACATACTTCTGTTAGGATCAGTAGCATTTTGCCCGCCTCCGTTGAAAGCGCCGGCGCTGTATTTTACAAATCCCCAGTCGCCTTCTGTCATTACGCCTGTGTCATAGCCTTTACCCAGCTTTAATGCAGTTTGCGAGTATTCTATAAAATCAATGTCCATGGGGCTCATAGGCGCTTCAATTCCGAACGGAACGGCTAATTGTCCCAAATACACTGAATGATGCGGCACAATATCTGTTTTTACGAATACATCTTCAAGTATACCGTTTCTTGAGTCCGTAAAATTTCTTGTGGGAACGACTTTAGCAAAATATTCGACGTGATCATGCATTTTTCCGGAGAAATTTACTTCTGCCCAGGGAAGGCTGAAATTTGACGGGGTTCTATTGTCGCCTTTTTCAAGGTTTCCGTAGAATACAGTCTGCAATCCGCCTGTAATTTTGAAGTCTTCGCCAAAATTATGCCCCCAAAGCTTTTTATTTTGATCTTCAAGGTTAGATACTCTGCCTTTTAAGACGTCAAATCCTGATTCCAGCTCTTTAACTCTTCCTGAAAGTTCATCTATTTCTGCTCCAAGCTCCTGATGAAGTATTTCAATTTTTGCTTTTTCAGCCTCGCTTAATTTTATATTCTTCTCTTCTATTTTGCCTACAAGGTTTACAAACAAAACAGCGGCTTCATTTCTTGATATAGGAGCATTTACGTCAAATTTTTTGCCGGATTCACCAACCAATATGCGTAGTTAGCGTGAATGTCCTTTAAAGTCTTGTATGCCCAGTGATTTTTGTCTAAACCGGCATTTTTTTCGGCATAATTCATTTTTTTAAGCGTCGAATTTTCAAGATCGCTTAACGCAATGCTTTGAGCTCCAACAGGCACTGTAAACGCAATACCTGCAAGAAATGTTCCTATCAGAACAGCCTTTCTAATCCTTTTTTTCATCTTTTTCACTTTCTCCTTTTTCCTCAAACAATGTGATTACTTAGCGATAAAACAAAGAACCTGTAAAACTCTTTTTCTTTGTGGTTTTACAGGTTCTTTAAAAAATAAATTTAATTTTAAAATTACTTAAACAAGCAGCCTGTATACCCAAAATTGTTTCTTTTGGGTTATTGTCTGCTTATTCTGTTTATTTACAGAATTTAAATTTCTATTAGTCCAATGCAAATTAGCTCTATGGGTTTCCATAGGTGTATTCCTTTGTTGCTATTTAATTTTGTACTTCTATTTTATTTATACTAACTATAAGTCATGCAAAAATTTAAGTTAAGTATATGTTTAGTAATTATTAAGTTTAGTAAAGTTTACAGTTTTAGGTGTGAAATTTAGAAAAATCTTAAGATTTCTTAAGTTTTTTTTTAAATTTATAAGAATTTATAAAAAATATGTCTGAAATAAATTTAAATTTCTATGTTTTTTGTGTGAAAAATAAATATATTTTCAATAAAAAACTTTATTTTTTTACAATTATTTACAATCTTAAAAGATAAGGGCACCTCTATATCAATTCAAATAAGTTTTCGTTAATTTGTTAAAAAGCTAATATCTACAGCCCGAGCCGCCCTGCGGGCGGCTCGGGCTGAGTAAGGATATGGCTGGCGTTTCGGCGAAGCCGAAACGCCAGCTAATTAACTCGAATTGCTAATTAGTCGAAACGCTGAAATAGCTTGAAATTTTATTTTAATTTTTTATGCGGGTCGCAGGCAAAGCCTGCGACCCGCATGTCCTTAAGAAGGCGTAGCGGCTGGCGAAGCCAGCCGCTACGCCAAATATAAAATTATTTATTTAGCAATTCAAGTTAATTAAGGCTTTACCAAAATCATCTTTTTCATTTGTCGATTTCTTTTAATGATTGGTATAAGTAACAGACAAAAAATTTTCAGCTCTTATTAAATTTTGCCGAACGAGCGAAGCGAGTGAGGCAAACAAACAACAAAAGCCCCCTTCCCTTTGAAGGGAAGGGGTTGGGGTTAGGTAGATAAAAACCTGAAAACTTTTTGTTACCTACTTAGAAACTCAATTTTTTGAAATTTTCATGAAATTTGGCTGGGGTTTGGTGTAGGGGCGAATCCCCTACACACAAGCTTCTCTCCCCTTTGAAGGGGGGCAGGGGGGTAGATATAAACAATAAAATTCTTTTGTTTTTAAAGGCGCCCATAAAAAAATTAGATCATATCAACTCTTTTTTGATGTCTTCCTCCTTCAAACTCTGTAGACAACCATATTTTTACAATTTCATAAGCCAAATCTTCACCTATTACACGCCCTCCCATGCATAGAACATTTGCATCATTATGTAAACGGCTCATTTTAGCGGAATACAAGTCATTACAGTTTGCGGCTCTTATTTCTTTGATTTTATTTGCTGCAATTGCAACTCCAATACCTGATCCGCAGATTATAATGCCTCTGTCATATTTGCCGTCAGCGACTTCCAATGCGATTCCCCGCGCTATAACCGGATAGTCTGCGGATGTTTTATCATAAGCGCCCATGTCATAATATCCATGCCCTAATTCTTCAAGGCGAAGCTTTACTTTTTCTTTTAGTTCAAAACCCGCATGGTCAGAGCCTATTGCAATTTTAAATTTCTTCATTTTTCTACTCCTAAATCTATAATTCCTTGTCTTAACAGCTTTATTTTATTATCCGCATCAACCATTACAACGGTAGACTCTTTTCCGCAGACAGAAAACCAGTAATCATCAATAATATAGTCAATATTATCTCCTAAAGACCTAAAAACATCTTCTTTTGTTGAAACAGAGCCTTGACCGGAAATATTTGCGCTGGTTGTAGCAAGCGCATGACCTGGTACGGCTTTTTCGAGCAGTTCCAATAAAATCGGGTGATCAGGAATTCTTATTCCAACGGTATCAAAGCCTGAAGTAATGCAATCAGGAGTTTTAGAGCTCTTTTTCAAGACTATTGTTAAAGCTCCCGGAAAAAATTTCTTTATTAACTCCTCCGCTTTAACTGGCAACGATTCTATGTAAGGCAAAAGGTATTCTAGCCTACTTCCAAGCAATATAAGCGGTTTATTCTTTTCTCTTATTTTGAGCTGATAAATCCTGTCAACAGCCTGTCTACTTTCAACAAGACAACCTATTCCCCATACGGTATCAGTCGGAAAAGCAATCACCCCATTGTTTTCAAGGATTTCTGTTGTTTTTATAATTTCTTTTTCAGGAATCATTTTTATACTCTACAAAGTAAAAACGGGCTTTTTGTAAACATATTAAAGATTTTTGCCATAAATTATTGAAATAATCCAGTGTTTATAATATACAATTTATATGGAATTAAAATCAATTATTTAATAAAATAGACGCTTGGGGCGTTAGCGCAGTTGGTAGCGCGCTTGAATGGCATTCAAGAGGTCAGGGGTTCGACTCCCCTACGCTCCAGCTTAAAGTCCCGACCTAATAGGATCCGGGACTTTAATTTTTAAAAAATGTCGGCGGGGCATGGGGTTTGCTGAGTTGTGTTCTGAGGGCTTTGCCCGAAGAATCTTGTTGTATTCATTCCATGGGATGTTTCGCTTCGCTCAACATGACGCATTCTTTCCATGAGACCCTTCGCTTCGCTCAGGATAACGGTTTTTACGTTCAGGATGACCTTGAAAATTAATGAATCAATGCGCTATACCAATTTAAATAAGTTTTCGTTAATTGGTAAAAAAGCTAATATTTACCTGGCCCGCGCCGCCCTGCGGGCGGCGCGGGCCAGGTAAGGGTATAGCGGGTGTTTTGCCTTCGGCGCATGAATGAGTTAAAACTCCCGCTTGCGCAACAAAACACCCGCTAATTAAGGATTTATAAAAACCATCTTTTTTATTTACCGGTTTTTTAAATTGATTGGTATAGTTCGGTAAAATTCATTAAGACCTGAAAATTCTTTTGTTTTTAGAGGCGCCCATAATATAATTGTTATTATTTAAAAAAAAGTTTATACCGATGATTCAACACGAAAAATATATGAAAAAATGTATTGAACTTGCAAAAAAAGCGGAAGGTAAAGTTTCTCCAAATCCACTTGTAGGCGCTGTTGCCTTGGATAAATACGGAAATCTCGCAGGAGAAGGTTTCCACGAAAAATACGGCGAATCTCACGCTGAAGTTAATGCTCTTGCTGTAGCCGGAGAAAGAGCAAGAGAAGGAACCCTGTATGTAAATCTTGAGCCATGCTGTCATTACGGGAAAACGCCTCCCTGCATTGACAGGGTTCTTGAATCCGGCGTTAAAAAGCTTGTTATCGGAATGACTGACCCAAGCCCTAAAGTTGCCGGCAAAAGTATAACAATTGCCAGAGAATCAGGGATAGATGTTGTTGAAAATGTTTTAAACAAAGAATGTCTTAAATTAAATGAAATTTTTATAAAAAATATTTCTGAAAAAAAACCGTTTATTGCTATAAAAACAGCTTCTACGATGGACGGAAAAATAGCCGCTTATTCAGGAAAAAGCAAGTGGATAACTTCTGAAAACGCAAGAAAAGAGGTTCACAGGCTAAGAAATAAATATGACGCCATAATAACAGGCTCAGGAACTGTAATTGCCGACAATCCCAGTCTTACATGCAGAATGGACGGCGGTAGAAATCCGATAAGAATTATTGTGGATTCTAAACTTATTACTCCTAAAAATGCCGCTGTTTATCAAGATGACGGAACAAAAATATTTCTTGCAACCGCTGAAAATGTTGATACTAAAGATAAATATCCTGATAATGTTGAAATTTTAAAATGTCCCATGAAAAATGATAAATTAGACCTTAATTATTTGATAAAAAAACTTTATGAAAAAAATATATACAGTATAATTGTTGAAAGCGGGTCTAAATTAAATGGAGCTTTTTTAAAGGAAAAACTTGCAAATAAAATTTATTTTTTCCTTGCCCCAAAGCTGATGTGCGATAAAAACGCGCTTTCTTTATGCGAGGGTCTGAATTCGGAAAGTCCTGAGCAGTGTATAAAACTTAGATTTGACGAAATAAAAAGTTTTTCTCCTGACATTATGATAGAAGGGTATTTAAATGAAAAGAATACATAAATTAATTAAAGATCAAAAAAAGGGAAATGTTAATAATTCTGAAAAAAAAGAATTTAATAAAAATTTTCTTATATTATGCGGCTCAATTATAATTTACGGCGTTTTAATTTTTATTGCGGCAGAAGCTGTTAACTGGTTTTTAAATTTAGAACATGTTCAGGCAAATATTATGAATGCTGTAAATTATCTTGAACTTAATTTAACGTATGAAAAACTGATTATGTTTGTTCAACCCCATCTTGAGCCTTATATTAATTTGACACAAACAATTGAAGGGATTTCTTTCCTGAAAAACTGGACATGGTTATTATCATACAGCTTCTTTTCAATTATTATCGGAATTTTCCATCCTTATGTTTTTTCATTTGTTGATAGACATATTTTTAAAACATTTTTAGCTGTCAGTTTTTTAGTTTTATTATTGAAATTTGTCAGTTATATGATTCCTTACGGAGTTTCGACAATAATTGTTTATTTTGCGGATTTTGTTAAAAAATATTATTTGAATTTAGTTATTTTATATATTAGTTGTTTTGTTTCATTCTTTATCGGAGCAGAAATATATACATTCTGGCGAAGAAATATCAAACAAGAAGAAGAAATAAGAATTTAGGAAAAGATCACTATAAAATCAAAGTTTTTGGTCGCAAACAAGTTCAAGAGTTTTTGCTACTCTGGTTAAAGGTTCGTCAACATCTATAAAAGCCCCTGCTTTAACAAGTTTATCTATAATTTGATTAAACTTTTCGCCTTCACACTCAAAATCTTCTCTGAAAAGAAGTCTTACAGGCGTTTGAGCATGCGCTGTCTGTAAAAGAACTTCATTTTTCTTGATCTTTTGAATATCGCCTACACTTGAAAGAGGCGTGGATTTAGTAGACGATAACCTTAATATAAACAGGTCTTTACTTTTATATTCCAGCAAATCTTCATCCTGAACAAATAAAATGGAAATATCTTCTGATAACGCTTTTATAAGACTGTCTGTTATAACATCAATTTTTAAATATTTTTCAAGACCCTCTCCATACAATATCTGCTGAATTTTGGTGGGCGCAATAGGGTCTGTATACCTGAATTCAAGAGGGAATCCCTTGTAGTCAGTTATTAAAATTGCTCCCAGATATCCTTTTGTACTGGAAGAATATGTTATTCCATAAGCCAGTTTTATATTTTCTTCGCTCATTTTGACAAACTCTTTGATTTGTTCTCCTGTGAACTTAAAAGTTTTCTTAATTTCATAATAGCTTGCGCATGAAGCTGACAAACTCTTGATTCCGAGATGTTTAAAGCGGCTCCGATTTCTTTTAAAGTCATGTTTTCGTGATAATAAAGCGCAAGAATCATTCTTTCTCTTTCCGGCAATTTGGAAAGGGCTTTTGAAAGTTCATTTTTTACATCTCTGTTCTCCAGCTGGGCAAGAGGATCATCTGCTCGTTTATCCTGAATGGTATCTATTAATTCGATGCTTTCAGAAGATGAATCTCTTTTATCATAGAGGGAAACCAAGGTATTGCTTTCCATTTCCATCATGGAAGCTTCAACTTTTTCTTTTGGCAATTCAAGTTTTTTTGCTATTTCCTCAATGCTTGGAGCTCTGCCAAGTTGCCCCTGAAGTTCCGACATAGCCAGCTGAATTTGTTTGAATCTTTTTTGCGCTCCTCTTGGAATCCAGTCAAAACTTCTTATTCTGTCTATAACCGCTCCTCTTATTCGCAAAAGAGCATAAGTTTCAAACCTTACTCCCTTGCTGGGCATAAATTTTTCAATAGCGTCAATAAGTCCTTCCACTCCATAACTTGCCATATCTTCTGTGGTAATAGTTGCAGGCAAACTGATTCTTAGTCTGCCGACCACATATTTTATAAGATAAATATATTGAATTATTAATTTATCGCGCAGTTGTTTATTATTTCTGTTCTGTTCAAATTCTTCCCAGATTTTGTTTATTTCAGAATCCGGCAATTTTTTTTGCTTATTGTTAAAAGTATCAATATTTATATCTGATGAAAAACCCATTTACTCTCTTTCTTTCGACCAAAGCCCGATTTTTAAAATAAAAAAATTAACCGGAAATATTTATTTCCTTATATATTGATTTTAATGACAGCAGAGTATAAATCATCATTCAAATACCGTATTTGAGATAAATATAACAAAAGTCATTAATATATTTACATTTAACGAATTTTCCTCATTACCCGCAAGAAATTCATGTTAATTAACCTGAATTGCTAAATAAATAATTTTATATTTGGCGTAGCGGCTGGCTTCGCCAGCCGCTACGCCGTTTTAAGGGAATGCGGCTCGCAGGCAAAGCCTGCGAGCCGCATAAAAAATTAAAATAAAATTTCAATCTATTTCAGCGTTTCGACTAATTAGCAATTCGAGTTAATTAGTTTTGTCGTTTAGTATAATGGTATAAATTGATTTTTTTAAAATAATTAATTTTTCATTAAATTTTAATATAAATTGTTGAAAATACACTTATAAAGCTATATAATAAGTATACATTCTACACTTAATCTTTTTTATAACTTAAAAAAAGAAAAGGAGGAAAAAATGATAAATACAAACCGGCTTGATTCGATTGTATTTGATCTTAAACAGTCAATTGAAGATTTAAACAATGAATTAAAATTAATGGTCAAAGAGATTAACGAATTAAATATAAAAATAGAGATACTGGAAAAAAAGAAATAAAAATATAAAAAAAAGAAGCTGACTAAAAACGTCAGCTTCTTTTTTTTATATAAATAACCCCGGCTTTTTTGTTAGATTTATTTCTTTTTTACCGCTTCTGTATATATAAAAACCGTTCGTTGTTTCTGTTTTCAATATACTTTCTTTTTGTTACAAAAATTAATGCAGCGAAACATCTCATGAAATTTGGGGAGATTCTTCGCTTCGCTCAGAATGACGCTTTTAAACAATTATCGGGTAGGCTATTAAAAGAAATCGGCAAATGAAAAAGATCTTTTTTATTTGCCACAACAGTATAAATTCAACTTTTTTTTATTATATGATACTAAAATAAGTTTTTAAAAAGGTCTTCGACTAAATTAAAACGTATTGTATTATATAAATAAAAATCAGGTTATTCTAAAAAATGGATCAGGTTAAAAAAGGCAAATTATTTGTTATTTCAGGACCTTCCGGGGTTGGCAAGGGTACTCTTGTGAACCTTTTACGGACAAAATATCCTGAAATCATTATTTCAACCTCAGTAACAACTAGAAATCCCCGTCCGGGCGAATTAAGCGGGATTCATTATTTTTTCATTAAAAAAGAAGATTTTCTGTTCAGGATAAATCAGGGAAATTTCTTGGAATGGACTGAATTTGCAGGGAATTATTACGGCACTGATAAAAATATAGTTGAATTAACAATCGAACAGGGGCATAATCTTCTACTGGAAATAGATGTTAAAGGAGCTTTACAGGTAAAAAAGCATAAGTCAGACGCAATTCTGATTTTTATAGAGCCTCCGTCAATAGAAGAATTGAAGTCCAGACTTTTTAAGCGTGAAACAGAATCAGAACAAGAGATTTACGAAAGATTATCCATAGTTAAATCTGAAATAGATAAAAAAACAGAATTTAATTACTGCTTACTCAATGATAAATTAGATAGAGCCTTTTCTGATCTTGAAAGCATAGTATTAAAAGAAATAAATGCGACAGAAAGTTGTAAATAATGCTGTTATCAGGAAAAAAAATACTTTTAGGCATTACAGGAGGCATAGCCGCATACAAAATATGCGATTTAATACGCAAATATATTAAGTCGGGAGCTGATGTAAAGGTTGTATTAACCCCGAATGCCCTGAATTTTGTAACAGAAACAACTTTGAAAGCGCTTACCCGAAATCAGGTTTTTATTCATCAATTTGAGGAATTTGACTGGAAACCCGGGCACATAAATCTTTCTGACGAAGCGGATTTATTTGTTATTGCTCCAGCTTCGGCTAATTCCATCGGCAAAATCGCAAACGGAATCTGTGATAATCTTTTAACATCACTTGTAACAGCGTTTAATAAGCCTGTAATCCTTGCTCCGGCTATGAATTCCAAAATGTGGCAAAACAAATTCGTTCAGAAAAATATTGCCAAATTGGCAAATTCAGGATTTTT
>Ga0209202_1001465_pt1 | contig 14544 bp, 19 predicted proteins | sample AD_UKC032_MetaG_FD_184416 | JGI IMG/M metagenome (GOLD analysis project Ga0209202, IMG submission 184416) | Active sludge microbial communities of municipal wastewater-treating anaerobic digesters from USA - AD_UKC032_MetaG (SPAdes) (version 2) | ecosystem: Engineered > Bioreactor > Anaerobic >... | reverse complement strand
CCGAACTGACCGATCAGGTGGGCATCCTTGGCCTGGTCGCCGGTCAGCGCCGAGAAGAATTCGCGGGTGCCGGACTTGGCGATGGTGCCCAGGTGCTCGACCGCCTCGTCGCGCGAGAGGCCGATGCCGTTGTCGGAAATGGTGATGGTGCGCGCGGCCTTGTCGAAGGAGACGCGAATCCTGAGATCGGAATCGTCGCCGTACAGGGCGCTGTTGTTCAAGGCTTCGAAGCGCAGCTTGTCGCAGGCGTCGGAGGCATTGGAAACCAGCTCGCGCAGGAAAATCTCCTTGTTGCTGTACAAGGAGTGAATCATCAGTTGCAGCAGTTGCTTTACTTCGGCCTGGAAACCCAAGGTTTCGCGATTGGCGTTCGCGGTTGCGGACTCGGACATGCTTGAAACTCCCTATCGAACCAAAAGGTGGGATTGGAGATGGGGGCAGGTACGGGGAATTCAAGTGCCCGGTTGCGGTCGACCCTCGGAAAACACCCAAAACCGCAATAACCCCCCCGCCAGCAGCGCGCAGACACCCGAAAAACCGAAGGCCGCCCATGACGAGACGCCCTGCCACAGCCAGCCGAAAACCAGCGACGCCGGCAACAACATCACGCCCGCCGTCAGGTTGAACCAGCCGAATGCCGTCCCGCGCCGCTCGGCCGGCGCGAGGTCGGCCACCAGCGCCTTCTCGACCCCCTCGGTCGCCGCCATGAACAGCCCGTAGAACCCGAACAACGCAAACAGCAACAGCCCGTCGTGGGCCATCGACCCAAGCAAGAGATAGAACAGGCCATACGCCACATAGCCGCCGACCAGCAGATGCACGCGACCGAAGCGATCCGACAACGCCGACAGCGGCGTCGAAAACAAGGTTGCCACCAACGCCACGGCAGCCCACAACAGGGGAATCGTCGCCTCAGCCACCCCCAGTTCGCGGGCGCGCAACAACAGAAACATATTGGAGGAATTGCCCAGCGTGAACAGCGCCACCACCGCCAGATAACGCTTGAACAGCGGCGGCATGTCGCGCAGACGCCAGTCGAACGCCTTCGGCGAAGCGGCAGCCTCGGCAACCGGCTCACGGATGGCCAGCGCCAACGCCAGACACAAGACTGCCGGCACAACCGACCACAGGAAAATATCGTGCATCGGCACCTGCGCCGCCAGTAAGAACGCCGCCACCAGCGGCCCGATCACCGCGCCGGCATTGTCCATCGCCCGATGCAGCCCAAACGCCAGCCCACGCCGTTCCGCCGGCACGCTGGCCGCCAGCAACGCATCGCGCGGCGACGAACGCAGCCCCTTGCCGACCCGGTCGGCAAAACGAATCGCCAGCAACCAAGGCCAGCTGCCCACAAAAGCAATCAACGGCCGCCCCAGCCCGGCCAGCCCGTAACCGAACACTATCCACGGCTTGGCGCGCCGCGTCCGGTCGACAATGACGCCCGAAAACAGCTTGAGCAGACTCGCCGTCGCCTCGGCAATCCCCTCGATGATCCCCAATGCGCGCGGCCCCGCCATCAACACCGACGCCAGATAAAGCGGAACCAGCGGATAAATCATTTCGCTGGCGCTGTCATTGACCAAGCTGATCAGGCCGATCAGCCAGACGGTACGCGGGAGGTTCTTGATGGCTTGGAGCATGGCGTCACTGGGTTAGGAAGCTTATTCACATTAACAACATTACCGACACTTCATGATCGCGATGCGCGCATCAGGAACAATCTTTAACAGGGCTTGGATAAAGTGACAAATGTTCACACAGCAATTTGTCCGCTTCCAATCGCCATCATATGGGTGAATGAGTGGCCAAGGCATTGGGCTGGGCTGGCCAGCAAGCTTTGGTATGCGGCAATATGTCACACCCCCCACGTACCGGATTCTGGGTAGGATGCCGGAAACGCGTTAGGGAGAGCGCCATGAACCAGAATCAGAATACCCAAAACCAGCCAGAAATGGCTTCCTTGCTGCTTGGCGCTGGCTTTGCACTGGCCTCGCTGATCATCCTGCCCGCTGTTGCCCAGCGTGTCGGCCTCGGCTCGGCGGTGACCATTGCCCTGCGCGGCGCCCTGATGCGGGCCTCGAACCGTTTTTGATCTGACTGCTGGCGAAGCGCTATCGTCACAGGCAGACTTTGCGTCTGCCTTTTGTTTTTCCAGACCATGAAAAAATATGCGTTGATCGGCGTGGCACTCGGCCTCGCCTTGTTGCTTGGCATTGCCTTGCTGATGCGTGGCGGAAGCGCTGGCCGCGACCCGAAATTGCCGACAGGTGCAGATTTCGTTCTGCAATCGGCCGATGGCCCGGTCGATTCCAAAGCGCTGCGCGGCAAGGTGCTCCTGGTCTATTTCGGCTACACCAACTGCCCTGACATCTGCCCGGCCTCGCTGGCTGCCGGCGGACAGGCATTGAAGGCTCTGAACAGCGAAGAGCGTGGCCGGGTCAAACTGATCATGATCTCGGTCGATCCCGAGCGCGATACCGTCAAGCATCTGAAGGAATACACCGCCTTCTTTCATCCGGAGATGATCGGCGCCACCGGCTCTGTCGAGGAAATCGCCGCGCTGGGCAAGGCGTTCGGCGCCGGTTACATCAAGCAGCCGAAGCGTGACGACGGGAGCTACGCCGTCGATCACACCACCTCGACCTACGTCGTCGGGCCGGACGGCAAGCTGGCCAGTGTTCTCGAACTCGGCGCGCCGACCGACAAGGTGGTCGCAGCGGTCAGAAAGCTGTTTTGATGCGGCCATCGGCTGTCGTGCTCGGTTTTCTGGCGGCGCTCGCCGCCATCTGCCTTTTGATTTTTGGCCTTTTTTTCCGGTTGACCGTGGAAGACGAGCAAAAGCTGGGCGCTAACCGTGCGCTGGTCGAAAAACTCGGCCTGACCGACCTGGCGCTGTTTACCGAAGCCCGCTACACCCGCCATCCGAGTCAGGCCGACCTGCATTCGGCCTTTCAGGATCATCCTGCCGCTCTTGAACATTTCCCGAGCGGCTCTTTAGTCCCTCCCCGTAACGTCCCCCTGTTCCACGATGCATCCCCAGCTCGAAAAACAACTTCACCTGATTGATTTCACGCTGGCCTCGCTGGCCCGGCGCAAGACGAAAAACATCGGCCTGCTGCTCGCCTACACGCTGCTCGTATTCGTGCTGGCTTCGCTGATGCTCTTCACCCACGCCCTGAGCAGCGAAGCGACTTTCGTGCTGGCCGGCTCGCCGGAGGTGATCCTGCAACGCATGGTGGCCGGCCGGCACGACCTGATTCCACCCGGCTATCTCGACAAGATCGGCCGCATCCGGGGGGTGCAGAAAAAGGAAGGCCGGCTCTGGGGCTATTACTACGACCCGGTACTCAACGCCAACTACACTTTCATGGCGCGCCCGGCCGATGAAGTCGCCGACGGCCATATCATGCTTGGCAATGCCCTGGCCCGCGAACGCGGACTGGACAAGCACAACACCATTTCCTTCCGCTCCTATTCCGGCAAGCTGTTCACCTTCGAGGTGTCGGCCGTGCTGTCGCCGGATTCCGAGTTGCTCTCTGCTGACCTCGTGCTGTTGTCCGAAAACGACTTCCGCAGTTTCTTCGAATATCCGGCCGGGCACTACACCGACATCGCGCTGTCGGTGGCCAATCCGCAGGAAGTGCGCACGGTGGCGGCCAAACTTTCGAGCGCCCTGCCCGATTCGCGCCCCATCCTGCGTGAGGAAGTGCTGCGTACCTACCAGAGCGTTTTTGACTGGCGCGAGGGCATCGTGCTTACGATATTGGCCGGGGCCATCCTCGCCTTCTCCATCCTCGCCTGGGAAAAGGCCTCCGGGCTGTCGGCCGAGGAAAAGCGCGAGATCGGCATCCTCAAGGCCATCGGCTGGGAAACCGGCGACGTGATCCGCATGAAAACCTGGGAAGGCCTGCTCATTTCGCTGACCGCCTTCCTGCTCGGCTTCATCGCCGCCCATGTCCATGTCTTCCATTTCGGTGCGGTGCTCTTCGAGCCGGTGCTCAAGGGCTGGTCGGTGCTTTACCCCAGATTCACGCTGGTTCCGGCCGTCGATGGCCTGCAGATCGCCACCCTGTTCTTCTTCACGGTCTTCCCCTACACGGCGGCGGTACTCGTACCGATCTGGCGGGCAGCGATCACCGACCCCGATGCGGTGATGCGATGATTGAGCTGTCCAACATCAAGAAGGCCTTCAACCAGAGCCAGCCCAATGAATACTGGGCGCTGCACGGCATCGACCTGAGCATCGAAGCCGGCAAGGTGACCGCCTTTCGCGGCCCGAGCGGTTCCGGCAAGACAACGCTGCTGACCATCGTCGGCTGCCTGAGCCGGCCGACCAGCGGCCGCGTGCGCTTCAAGGGCGAGGACATTTCAGGCCTGCCGGAGCGCTTCCTGACCGACATCCGCCGCCGGAGCTTCGGTTTCGTCTTCCAGCAATTCAACCTGATCAAGGGCCTGTCGGCGCTCGAAAACGTCATCCTGCCTGCCTTCCCGACCGGCCGGCCACGGGCCGAACTGGTCGCGGCAGCGGGCGAAATCTTCGATCAGCTCAAGCTCGGCCATCGCAGCGCCGCCAAGGTCGAATGGCTGTCCGGTGGCGAGCAGCAGCGCGTTGCCATCGCCCGCGCCCTGATCAACGACCCCGAAGTGATCATCGCCGACGAGCCGACCGCCAACCTCGATACCGCCCTGTCGAAGGAATTCATGGCCATTCTCGAAGGCTTCACGGCGGCCGGCAAGACGGTGCTGCTGACCAGCCACGATCCGCTGGTGGTCGAATCGAACGCCGTGCATCGCGTCGTCGGCATGCGCGACGGGCGGCTGGTCGAGGCCTGATGCTCTTTCAGCCTGCCGTCATCGCGCTCTTGATGGCCGCCGGCGTGGCGGTGCTGATGCTGCTCGCCGCCGCGCCATTCGCGGTACAGGTGATCCGCCACTGGAACATCCATAGCGGTTCCGAGCTGCAACTGGCGCTCGAACGCCGCACCTACCTGTTCTCGACACTGCTCGCGTTCGTCATGTTCGCCCAGCTGGCAGCGCTATTGCTCTTCGTCTTCAACGCCGACCGGCTGTCGGTGATGTTCGTCGGTGCCATGTGCGCGGTCGGCACATTGAACGTCAATGGCTACGGCTTTCCGTCGCTGATCACGCAGATGGCGGTGTTTTTTCTGGCCGCCATGTGGCTGGCCATCAACCACGTCGATACGCAAGCCCGCGACTACCCGCTGGTTCGCATCAAGTACGGCCTGCTACTGCTTCTTCTGCCACTGCTGCTCATCAATTTCTGGCTGGAGTTCCAGTATTTCTCGGGCCTCAAGGCCAACGTGATCACCTCATGCTGCGGCAGCATGTTCTCCGGCGATGCCAAGACCATTGCCGCCGAAGCCTCCGGCCTCGAACCGCTGCCCGCCATCTGGCTGTTCTATGGCGCGATGACCGCCGCGATTGGCGTGGCGCTCTGGCACTGGCGGCGCGGCGGCCGACCCAGCGGCTATCTGCTGGCGCTGACCAGCGCCGGCGGCTTCGTCGCCGCCATCACCGGCGTGCTCTCCTTCATCTCGCTCTACATCTACGAGCACCCGCACCACCACTGCCCGTTCTGCATCCTGAAGCCGGAATACGGTTACCAGGGCTATTGGCTTTACATTCCGCTGTTTGTCGCCACCGCCACCGGTCTGGGCGCTGGCGCCATGCAGCCTTTCGCGCGGGTACCCAGCCTGGCCAGGATCGTTCCTTCCATTTCCAGCCGTTTTTCCGGGTTGACCGCAACAGGCTTTATTCTGTTTACGGCACTGGCCACCTGGTTCGTGCTGTCTTCCAACCTGATCCTGATCGACCACTGAAATGCGCGCTTTTCTAATCATCGCCGTCTTGTTCCTGGCCGCCTGTGGCAACGAGGCCCCCAAGGCCAACATCAATATCGGCAGCATCGCACCCACCTTCCAGACCTTCCAGGTCGATGGTGCTCCGGTGCATTTTCCCGCCGCTTTTTTTGGCAAGCCGCTGGTCATCCGTTTCTGGGCTGACTGGTGCAAATACTGCGAAGGCGAAATGAAGGCCATCGAAACCGTCTACCAGGCCAACCGGAGCAAGCTGCAGGTACTGGCGATCAATGCCGGGCAGGACAAGGCGACGATCAAGGCTTTCATGGCCAAGATTGACGTTACCTACCCGGCCCTGCTCGACGAGAACTCGGCCATCGCCCGCAGCTACGGCGTGGTTGGCCTGCCGACCACTTTCTTCATCGACGGCAAGGGCATCGTGCGCGGCAAGATCGTTGGTGAGGCCGATGAAACCACCTTCGCCCACCACGTCCAGGAACTGCTGCAATGAACGAGAACAAGGCCTGCGACCTGTGCAGCCTCGACGTCGGGGTCAAGCCCTTCGTCCTGAACACGCCGGAGAAGCAATATCAGTTCTGCTGCGAGGGTTGCCGGGGAATTTACGAGATGTTGCATGACATCAAGGAAACGCCGGTTCAGAATGATGAGAATGCCGACAAGAAATCCTGAAAGGAAACAACCATGATGACCGAAGAAATGATGAAGCAAATGCCGCACATGATGAGTCAGGCCGGCCACATGATGAGCAAGCCGATGGCGACCGGCGCGATGATGGCCGGTGCCGGCTTTGCGGCCGGCAAGGGCCTGCTCGGCGGTGCGCTGCTGCGCAATCCGCTGGCCCTGCTGGCGGTTGGCGCGGCGGGCGGGATTGCCGCCGGATTCCTGCTCTTCAAGTACCAGAAGGAAATCGTCGATGGTCTGTCCAAAGCCACCGGCATGGGCAAGGATTTGGCGCTGCACCAGAAGGAAAATCTGAACGACCTGATGGCCGAAGCCAGGGACAAGATCGAAGGCAACCCGCCGCCAACCAGCGAAACCCCGGCTGCCTGACGGAGGCACCATGACGCAAGCTGCCGAACTGGCACAACGTATCGTCGTTCTGCACCGCGAACCGGGCTACCTGCGCCTCGAACTGCCCGATGAAATCTGCGGCGAAGCCGCCGTTGCCGCCATCGAACAGGGCATGAAAACCTTGGCCGGCCTGAGCAGTGCTGCGGTCGACCGCGGCTGGAAGCGGATTTCCATTCGTTACGATGCCCAGGCATTGAGCACGGCCGAGGTAGCACGCCATCTGTTTGGCTTGCTGCCGAACCTGCCGCTTGAAGAAGCGCCAGCCGCGGCACCACAAGCCGCGTCGTCCTTCAATCTGAACGAAGGTTTCCAGCCGCTGCTCGACAAGCTCAAGGCGGCGATCATTCCAGCCGCACCGCCGCCGGAAGGCTCGCTGCAGGCCCGTTTCCAGCCGATGGTCGAGAGCGCGCTGACCGAGAAGGCGATCACCAATTTCTTCAATGACATCGTTGCCTTCTACCTGATCCGCGTCCATTGGGACCTGATCACCAAGCGCTGGCTGCAGAATCCCGTCGCCAACAGCAATGCCTGGCTGACCGTGTTCTACCTCGTCTTCCTGCTCGTCCGTTACCGCAAAACCAAGTGACCCCGAAACATTTCCGGATCGCCCACCGCCTGCGCCGCCGCCTGCGCGTGCTGGCCCCCGCGCTCGAAAAAGAGCAGGAGCGGTGCTACATCCTGGAAATCCTGCTGCGCAAGCATCCGGCCATCAAGGACGTGCGCATCGTCGCCGACATCGGTTCGCTGGTCGTCGAATACGACCCGTCGGCCTTGCCGGAAGAACGGCTGCTGGCGACGCTGGACGCCGTGCTCGGCAACCTGATCGCCGCGCCCAGGGCAACGCCCGTCGTTGTTGCGCCGGTCGACGGCCCGGTGCAGGAATGCTCGCTGGCCATCGAGGGCATGAGCTGCGCCTCCTGCGCCCTGCTCATCGAAATGAAGCTCAAGCGCGACCCACGCGTGCGCTACGCCTCGGTCAATTTCGCGGCCGAGACGGTGACGGTCAATGGCGTCATCGAGCGCGAGGCGGTGTCGAAAGTCGTCAGCGCCCTGGGTTACGCAACGCGGCCGATGGACACACTGGCGCAGCGCCGACTGATCGTCGAGCGCGAAAAGGAACGCGTCGAGGAAGCCAAGAAGCGCTTCATCCAGGCCGCCATCCTGACCGTGCCGGTGATGATTTCCGGCATGGCCATGCACCGCTCACCAGCCCTGCGCGTCATGGAATTCGCGCTGTCGTCGGCGATCCTGTTCGGCAGCAGCAACAGCATTTTCCGCAAGGCCTGGATGCTGGCCAAGCAGGGCGAAGCCAACATGGACACGCTGATCGCCATCGGTGCCGGCGCCGCCTGGGCCTACAGCATTCCCGGCGTGTTGAAGATGCATCACCACGTCTATTTCGAATCGGCGGCCGGCATCTGCACCTTCGTGCTGCTCGGCCGCTACATGGAAGAGCGCGCCAAGGGCAAGGCCGGCGAGGCCATTCGCAAGCTGATCGAACTGCAACCGGAAACGGCACTGCGCATCGAGGCCGACGGCAGCGAATTCGAAGTGGCCATCGACGACGTGCAGATCGGCGACCGTCTGCGCGTGCGGGCGGGCGACAAGATCCCGACCGACGGCTGCGTGCTCGAAGGCGCTTCCACAGTAGATGAAGCAATGATCACCGGCGAATCGCTGCCAGTCGCCAAAACAGCCGGCGACAAGGTGATCGGCGGCTGCCTGAACGGCAATGGCAGCTTCGTCATGACGGTGACTGCCGTCGGCGGCGATACCGTGCTGTCCGGCATCGTCAAGCTGGTCGATCAGGCACAGGGCAGCAAGCTGCCGGTGCAGAAACTGGCCGACCGCATTTCGGCCCGTTTCGTGCCGGCCGTCGGCGGCATTGCCGCACTGACCTTTGCCGGCTGGGCGATGGCCGGCGCCCCGGTGTCCGCCGCGCTGGCCCATTCGGTCGCCGTCCTGCTCATCGCCTGCCCCTGCGCCCTCGGGCTGGCCACGCCGACGGCGATCATGGTCGGCACCGGTCAAGCCGCCAAGCGCGGCATCTACATCCGTAACGGCGAGGCGCTCGAAACGGCAGCCAAGCTGACCACCGTGGTCTTCGACAAGACCGGCACGATCACGGAAGGCAAACCGGTCGTCACCGACACCTTCATCCTGCCCGGCATGGGCGAGACCCGACTGGCCAGCCTGATCGGCGCCGCCGAAGCCGGCTCCGAACATTTCCTGGCGCGTGCCCTGGCCGACTGGAGCAAGCCGCGCCTGAAAGACACGCTGACTGCCGTTTCCTTTGCCGCTCATCCGGGACGTGGTGTGACCGCGCAGGTCGATGGGCTGGACATCATCATCGGCAACGCGGCGCTACTCGATGAGATGGGCGTCGCCTACGCGTCGCTCGCCGACGAGGCGCATCGCCTGGCCGAGCAAGGCAAGACCCCCGTTTTTGCAGCGGTGGATGGCCATCCGGTAGCCATTTTCGCCATCGCCGACCAAGCCCGCCAGGGCGCCCGCGAGGCCATCGCGCTGCTCCACCGCCTCGGCCTGAAAACGGTGATGGCGACTGGCGACCTGGAAGCCGTTGCCAACCACGTCGCCCGCGAAGTCGGCATCGACCGCGTGCTGGCACGCTGTACGCCGGCCGACAAGCTCGAAGTCATTCGCCAGTTGCAGGAAGCCGGCGAAAAGGTCGGCATGATCGGCGACGGCATCAATGATGCGCCGGCGCTGGCCGCCGCCAATGTCGGTTTCGCCATCGGCGGCGGAGCCGACATTGCCGTCGAGTCGGCCGACATCACGCTGGTCGGCGGCGACATCGCCCGCGTCGCGGCTGGCATTGATCTTTCGCGGCGGACCATGGCGATCATCCGCCAGAACCTGTTCTGGGCGCTCGGCTACAACGTCATCGCCATCCCGGTCGCCGCCGCCGGCCGCCTCAATCCGATGATCGCCGCCGCCGCGATGGCCATGAGTTCGACGTCGGTCGTCGCCAACTCGCTGCGCCTGCAACGCTGATTTCAATTTTGGCCATTTTTTCCGGTCGACCGTAGCAGAGCGCTCATGGATCACAGCCACCATATCGCCATCGCCGAATTTTCGTACTGGCTCGCCTTCATGACCGGCCTGCTCGGCAGCGGCCATTGCCTCGGCATGTGTGGCGGGCTGGTTTCCGGCTTCTTCATGAAACTCGGTGCCAAGGGTGTCTGGCCCTATCTGGCATACCATGGGGCGCGGGTCGGGATTTACACGATAGTCGGGCTGATCGCTGCGGCGATTGGCGCGGTGCTCATTTCCACCGGCCAGTTCGGCAAACTGCAGGGCGTACTGCAGATCGTTGCCGGTATTGTCGTCATCCTGCTCGGCCTCGACCTGCTGGGTGTTTCGCCCTTCCGTAACCGCCTCGGCTTCGCTCCCATCGCCTGGCTGCGCAAACAGTTCGGGCTGGCGGTGCAGAAAGGCCCGGTGGTCGGCGCCCTGATCGGCGGTGCGATCAACGGCCTGATGCCCTGCTCGATGACCATGGCGATGGCAGTCAAGGCGACCACAGCTCCCTCCGTTCTCGAAGGCGGCCTGCTGATGCTGGCTTTCGGTGCCGGTACCCTGCCATCGATGCTGTCTGCCTCCTTCCTGTTCGGCAAGCTCGGCCCGCGACTGCGTGGCTGGTTGTTGAAGGGGGCAGCGCTGTTTGTCATCGCGCTCGGCGCATCGACGCTGTGGCAGGGGCTGAACTACTACATGGTCATGCGCAATCTATTGGGCTAGGTGCGACGATATGCCGCACCATTGGTCAATAGGTGAAGGCTAATATTCTCATGTGTCCGATAACATCAGGGAGAAAGACCATGAAACGCCGCGAGCTTCTCAAAATTTCCATGCTTTCCAGCCTGGCCGCTGCCGCATCCACGAGTGGCGGCGCCTTCGCCGCCGATGCCTGCCCGGCAGACGGTACGCCGGCCCAGTTCATTCCCAAGACGGCACCCGACGCCAATCCGCTTGAGAACGAACTGACGAAGCACCCGAAATGCCCGTATTGCGGGATGGATCGCAAGGAGCATCACCGCGCTCGCATGCTCGTCCAGTACTCCGACAACCTGACCGATGGTGTCTGCTCGATCCATTGTCTGGCGCTGAGCCTGGGTCTGAATATCGACCGCGAACCCAAGATGATCTGGGGGCCGGATTACGCTTCCGCAATCGAACCGCGCCCGCTATACCCGGTCGATCAACTCACCTACCTGATCGGCGCAGACCTTAAACATGCGATGACAAAGCGCAGCAAACACTCCTTCGCCTCTGCCGACAGCGCCAAGGAATTCCAGGTCAAGTACGGCGGTTCGCTGGCAAAGTTCGATGAAGCCTTGCGCGAAGCCTATGTCGACATGGCGGCGGACGTCAGCATGATCCGCAAAAATCGCGAGGAACGGCGCAAACGCGCCGCCGAGCAAAAGTCGAGTTGATGCGCAGGCGCTCGTTTATTGCCGCATTCCCGGCGCTCTGGGCGAGTCTGGCACTCGCCCAGAACCCCCCCCAGCCCGGCCCTAAGGATCTCTGTCCGGTGTGCGGCATGCTGGTTTCAAAGTACCCCAACTGGATCGCTGTCGTCACCTGGAAAGATGGCCACACGCACTTTTTCGACGGGGCCAAGGATATGTTCAAATTCCTGCTGAATTTGTCCAAATACGCACCGGGGCATCGCAAGGATGACATCATCGGAATCCATGTAACGGATTTCTACAATCTGGAGCGAATTGACGCCCGCAAAGCCCTTTTTGTCATCGGTTCCGATGTACTGGGCCCAATGGGACATGAACTTGTGCCCCTTTCCTCGAAACCCGATGCCGAAGACTTCATGAAGGATCACAAGGGGAAGCGCATCCTGTCTTTCGATAAAGTTACTTTAGACCTGCTTTCATCACTGGATGGCGAATAATTCCGGTGCATCGATAAGCCACGGTTTCATCATGGCATGGATATCGTCTGGCGCCCGGTATTGACGAGCACAAGCTCAATAACCTTGAACGCTGCCCTGATGCGCTGCCGAGTAGCCGGTTTAGAAGGATTATCGGCCATATGACCTGCACGATTTTTCGTTGTGGATGTGACCGGTGGTGGCCTCAAACAGGCAGCCCGCGCAACCCCAGCCTCACTCGACCCGCTCGTACACCACCCCAACAATATCGATTTCCCGAATCCCGACCGGGCTCTGGAAACGGATGGAATCGCCTTCACGCGCCTTGATCAGCGCCCGGGCGAGCGGGGAAATCCAGCTGATGCGCCCGCGCGCTGCATCGGCTTCGTCGACGCCGACGATGGTATAGGTATTTTCGTTGCCCTCAGCGTCGGATACGGTGACGCGGGCGCCGAAAAAGACCTGGTCGTTGTCGCCCTGGCGCAGCGGGTCGACCACCTCGGCAATGTCGAGGCGCTTGGTCAGGAAGCGGATGCGACGGTCTATCTCGCGCAGGCGGCGCTTGCCATAAATGTAGTCGCCGTTTTCCGAACGATCACCGTTGGAAGCAGCCCAGGCGACAACCTCGACCACCTTGGGCCGTTCGCGCTTGACGAGTTCTTCGAGCTCGCTCTTGAGCCGGGCATGGCCGGCCGGCGTGATGTAGTTGCGCGTTCCCGCCGGGAGCTTCAGCGAGGGTTCGAGCGCTTCGTCGTCCTCGCTGTCGCTTTCCTTGACGAACGCCTTGTTCATCCGCTCAGTAGCCGATGCTGTAATGCTCGACGTCGACGCGGATCAACTCGCGCCCGAGCAGGGCCGCCGTGTATTTGGCGAACTGCTCAGCCCACGTCCGCTGCTCGCGGAAGCGGCCTTCGCCGGCATATTTGGCAACGCTGAGAATGCGGTCAACGGCGAGAATCTTGCCCGTCGGCGTCGCCACATCGCATTCCAGCACCGTGAATTCATGGTCAAACCATTGGCGCGCTTCTTCGGCCGGAGTGCCGCCGATCAGTTTGAATTCGAATTCCTTATCCCGGCCGAATACCACGATCACATGATGTTGCATTTCTCTCTCCTCCCGAAAACTGTTCAGGTTATTCTAGCAAAACATCGCTGCTTGCAAGGGAAACACCATGACCACCGAGATGCTTACCGACGCTGAAATAGCCGAGATTCGCCATCATTTGCATGAATTACAGATCGAGCACCGCGATCTCGATCAGGTCATTGCCCACCTCACCGACTGCCCGCCGCCCGACGAACTGCTGGTTCGCCGCCTGAAAAAGCGCAAGCTGGCGCTCAAGGACAAGATCATGCTGCTTGAGGAAATGCTGGTGCCGGATATTCCCGCCTAATCCTGCGCGGGCGGAATGCGGAAGAATATCCAGTAGACGCCGCCGATGGCGGCTGCTATCGCCAGTTCCCACAACACCGGAAACTGCCAGACCCCCGCTGCCAGCAACACCAGCAGGAGCAGGAAGCGCAGGACTTTCAAATTACAGGATCAGGCGACCGGCGTACCAGGCCAGCGCCGCCATCGCAGCGCTGCACGGGATGGTGAGAATCCACGCCCAGACGATGCCGCCGGCAACGCCCCAGCGCACCCGGCGCGCACCGCGCGTCGAGCCGACACCGGCAATGGCGCCGGTAATGGTGTGCGTGGTCGATACCGGAATGCCGAGCGCAGTCGCCATGAACAGCGTGATGGCGCCGCCGCTGTTGGCGCAGAAGCCGCGCGCCTGGTTGAGCTTGGTGATGCGGTTGCCCATGGTCTTGACGATGCGCCAGCCGCCGAACATGGTGCCGAAGCCCATCGCCGAATAGCAGCCGAGTACCACCCAGCCCGGCGGCGCGGCATCGGTGGTATGCGAGATGCCGGCGGCGATCAGCAGCATCCAGATGATGCCGACGGTTTTCTGGGCGTCGTTGCCGCCGTGGCCAAGGCTGTAGGCAGCGGCTGAAAGAAGCTGGAGGCGACGGAAATTTTTGTCGACCTTGCGCGGCGCCATGTTCCGGCAGATCCACGAAACGATCACCATCAGCGTGCCGCCGATCAGGAAGCCGAGCAGCGGCGCGATGAAGATGAAAGCGATGATTTTCAGTACGCCGGCCATGATCAGGCCACTGAAACCCACCTTGGCCAGCGCCGCGCCGACCAGGCCGCCGATCAACGCATGCGACGACGACGACGGAATGCCGTAGTACCAGGTGATGACGTTCCACAGGATGGCACCCACCAGGGCTCCGAAGATGATGTAGTAATCGACGATGCCGGGGTCGATGGTGCCCTTGCCGATGGTCTTGGCAACCGTCAGGTGAAACAGGAAGTAGGCCAGGAAATTGAATGAGGCGGCCCAGACCACCGCCTGGAACGGCTTGAGCACGCGGGTGGAAACGATGGTGGCAATCGAGTTCGCGGCATCGTGAAAGCCGTTCATGAAATCGAACACGAATGCGACGATCACCAGGGTGACGACGACCCCGAGACTGATGTGCAGGTTGTCCATGCTGGAAAGCCCGCTCAGGAATTTTCGAGAACGATGGCTTCGACCGTTCCGGCGACATCCTTGCAGCGATCGGTAACCGATTCGAGAAGTTCGTACATTTCCTTGAGCTTGATCACCTGCCGCACGTCCGGCTCTTCGCGGAAGACCTTGGACATCGCCTCGCGCAGCATGCGGTCGG
>Ga0209202_1001462_pt1 | contig 14586 bp, 7 predicted proteins | sample AD_UKC032_MetaG_FD_184416 | JGI IMG/M metagenome (GOLD analysis project Ga0209202, IMG submission 184416) | Active sludge microbial communities of municipal wastewater-treating anaerobic digesters from USA - AD_UKC032_MetaG (SPAdes) (version 2) | ecosystem: Engineered > Bioreactor > Anaerobic >... | reverse complement strand
TGTCCCATTCTTGTTATATCAGCATTTGTTGAATTTCCACTGATAAGTTGTTTGTATGGATTCCAAAGTTCTCCCCACATCATAACCCCTTTTCCTTCATTAATTCTATAATTTGCCCATTGTTGTTCTTCATTATCCGCCCCTAAATGTTCAAAAATCACATAATGATTCGGGTCTAATGACCAAGAATAATCAGCATATTCTTTTAAAACAGCTACTCTATCATTTCTATAACCATTTGTACAAGCATCATCACCGGCAGTACATTCTTGTGTAAAACCTTTTGTCAAATCCCATCGGAATCCATCGATTTTATATTCCTCTACCCATTGTTTGATGACGCGTTTTGTGTAATATTTAGTCAAAGCTGATTGGTGATTGAAGTCATCCCCTACACTGTAACTGTGTCTTGCAACCGTGTTAAAATAAGGATTATCACTTGCCGGGGGCCCCCAACCGTCTCCATCCGCATCACTCATCCACATTCTTACACCCGGGTTTCTTCCAAATGCATGATTTAAAGCTACGTCGAGAATAACGGCGATACCATTTTGATGACATAAATCAATAAATTCTTTTAGTTTGTCTTTAGTTCCATAAAATTTGTCTTGAGCCATATGAAAGGCAGTATTATATCCCCACGATTCATTCCCTTCAAATTCCATGACCGGCATTAACTCAATCGCATTAATTTTAAGATTTCTAAAATAATCAATTCTGTCTATTAAATTTTGATACGTTCTATTTGCATCAAAATCTCTTACTAAAACTTCGTATACTACAAGATTATCTTTATTTGGTTTAACAAAATTCAAAGTAGCTTGGCTCCATGGATAAACCGGTTGTGCTGTTTGTAATACCGTCACTTCTCTTTCTTGCCCTTGAGGATAGACCGGCATATTTGGATAGCTAGTAGAAGGAATCCACTGGTCATCATAAGGTGACAAAACTAATGTGGAATACATATCTGCCGTTTTTACTAAGACCGGTGAATTAGTGGTTGGTGTTTGATCTACCACCCAATATTGATAAGTATACAATTGTCCGGGAGTAAGCCCTGTCAATTCTAACCAAAATATATTTGTGGTTGGATCTTTTTTCATGGCATACGATCCGTCCGGTTCCCAATTGTTGAAACTTCCTGCCACATAAACAAAATCTTTCCCCGGAGCATTTAACTTCAGTGTTGCTTTTGTTGGATCAGATGCATTATAATTGATACCATCTTCCATCCCTGCAGGAATTGCCTGGGAAATAGTCCCCGGATTTACAATTACTTTAAATGTTCTAGTAATTGTACTACTTCCTTGTGTTACGACCAACTCATAATTTTGATTTGAAGTAATAGTTGAATGAGTGAAGGAATAATTTGCAGTAGCTCCATTTGAATTGATAGGATTTCCATTTGCTTTCAAAACATAACTGGCATTACCACCTGTATTTGTAGCAGATACTACCAAACTACCTCCACTATTGATGATTGTTGAACTGTTGTTGACCGGAGAAGTCAAGTTTAACTGAAAAGTTCCTACATTGAAAATAAAATCACCGCATGATGGTGGTAATTTTAACGTTTGAGAACCATTCGCATTTCTAAAAACCATTCCAAGTTTTGTAGCATTGGCTTGTTGTGTTCCATTTAATCCAAAATAAACACTTGGTGTAATAGTAATAGACCACGTTCCATTTCCATTGTTTGTCATTAGCCCAACGCCATTATCTTGTCCCCAAGTTCCAATAACAGAATAACCAAAAGCATTTGTATCATCGCCAATACCGGCATGCATATAAACTTTTGCAGGACTTGTCCCCATAAGGTTACAGGCTTGGGCGGCTGTTGATACTGTAATGGTAATTTGGTCCGTTACATTAAACGTGGAAGGAGTAATCGTTACTTGAGCAAAAACTAACCCAGAAAATAAAGAAAATAAAAAAGTAAAAAAATAATATTTTTTCATAGCTGAAAATTTAAATGATAAAAAAGGGCTGTAGGATTACAGCCCTTTTTATTATTTTAAAAGAAATTATTGAGCAATTAATTCATACGTATATGCTCTAGGATTACTTAAATTAAGTTTAACTAAATAAGTACCTTCGGCAGCAACAGATAAATTACCTCCATCATAGTTCATTGCAGCTGGGTCACCACCTAAATTGATAGTCCAAGCTTGGTTAGCTCTAAATTTGAATTCACCTGCAGTTAAAGCCACGACACCTTCCCACATTTTTGTTGATGAATTATAGGTAAGTTGAGTGCTCGAATCCCAACCATTTGGTGTTGCAGCTCCAACGATTCCCCATTCTGTTGCAGTAACTGTATAAGACATTGCAGCCAAACCACCCGCAGAAGCACTACTAGGATTTGCTTTAACTAAATAATATCCAGGATTTGCAGAAATATTATCCCCTGGAGATGTTAAAGCACCTGAAAAAGAACCATCGTCTCCAAAAACTCCATTGTCCCAATTTGGAGCATCTGTAAATTTATATCCATTATCAGGAGCTGATTGAGCTGAGGCAAAATAAACATATCCTTCAAAATCGTAATTTCCATATGCAGAAGCAGCTAGAGTTGCAGCTGTTTCTTGTGTCCAATTATTTCCATAACCTGAATCAGACTGATAACTTCCTGGCAACCATAATTTAGGTAAATCTGTACTGAATGGAGTAACAAAAATAGTTAACATATTAGAAATTCTTTCTTGAGAACCAGTAGTTCCTGTAGTAGCTTTTACTCTAATATCTAGTCCTCCTTCTTCAAAAGGTGTCAACCCTGATGATAATGCAGCTCCGTTTAATTCTAACACATTCCAAGTTACATTTGTATTTGTAGTAGAAGCAGCCACAACCGGTTCAGCAAAATCAGTACCTGCAGCAGCAAATTCAACTACATATTGAATTTCCGTTGGTGTACCATAATCAGCAGGAGACCAAGTTAATGTAATACTTGGATTTGTTTGTAAATTTGGATCTAAAACGATGTTTGTTCCAGCATCCGGTGTAACTATTACAAAATCCCCTGATGGATCAAGGATTTGGAAGTTTTCTTCGTCCTCGCAAGACATAAGTCCGGCAAAAGCGATAAAAGCGAATAAAAATTTGAATGTATTTTTCATTTTTAAATAATTTTATAAATTGATATGATTAATAACCTGGGTTTTGAGTTAAATTTGGATTAACAGCTAAACTTTGAGATGGAAGAGGGTACACTTTTAAGTTACCGGAAATTGAAATTCCATTAGAACCATTTCCTTTCCAAGCCCAATTGTAGTTTCCTCCAGTATATCTGTTGAAACGAATTAAGTCTTGTCTTCTGTGTGATTCCCAATGTAATTCTCTTAATCTTTCATCTAAAATAAATTGAAGCGAAACTTGTGAAACAGACACATTAGCAGATTCATTACCAAAGGCTCTTTCTCGTAAATCATTGATATAATCAACCGATTGTTGAGTTGCTATTCCTGTTTGATCTAAAGAACTATTCGTAGCACCAGCATTTCTCATTTGAGCTTCTGCTAACATTAGATAAACGTCTGCTAAACGGAATAATGGGAAATCCGTATCCACAAAAGTCAAGTCAGAACCTTGACCACCGTTAGACGTTCTATTAGAGAATTTAGTAATTACAAAACCAGAATCTCTATCAGAAATAGAACCGATTTCAGCAGAACGATTTGCTTTAATTAATGTATTACGTGCATCACCATTATACAAAGCATCTTCAAATTTGTTTGCAAACTGTTTTCTAACACGTAAGGCTCCGCCCCATCCTCCGGCACCTACACCAAGAGATACACCATTTTGTTCCAAAGAACCTACTTCACCATTAATCATAACTGTTGTAGGCCCGTAGTTTTTAGTATATTGACCATCAGAAATTAAAGGGAAAATGATTTCATTTTTAGCACTGTTTGTGTCACTATCAGACATGAAATTGTAAAGATAATTTGGTGCTAATGAATATCCTCCACCAATGATGTTATTACATTGAGCAATACATTCTGTATATTTTGGTGTTCCAATGTAAACTTCAGCATTCAAATACATTTTAGCTAAAATCATCCAAGCCACCGCTTTGTCTGCTCTTCCATGTTCGTTAGTTCTCGGAGCTTTTAAATCAGCTTCAATTGCTGTTAATTCTTCCTCTAAGAAAGCGAACAACTGAGCTCTATCATATTGAGGACCGGCTGTAAAACCAGGTAAATCAGCTTCTGTTAAGAAAGGAGCTTTTCCATATAAATCCATCAAGTGATAGTAAGCTAATGCTCTTAACAACCTTGCTTCAGCTCTAAAAGTAGGTATTTCAGCTCTAACTGCTTCACCAACACCTCTAGCATCTAATTTAGCATCTGTTGTTTGTCTCAAATATTCATTTACAAACGAAACCTGTACCATAGCTCTACCGAACATACCCCGTACAATAGGATTTTCAGCAGACCAAATATTACGTTGAATTTCTCTAACACCAGGGTCATTTTCATATGACCAAACTGCTTCGTCAGCCGCCAATACTTGCATATACCATAAGGCTCTACCATATTGGCTGGTTCCAGCATCTAATCCTTCAATGAAAGAAGAACCAGTACCACTTGTTCCGGTTAAGGATAAATTTGAATAAACCCCCGCCAAACCTTGTTTATAAGAGGCATCCGTTGTGTAGAAGTCATCCGTAAGGAACAAATTGTCATCTTGCGGAGTAACATTCAAATCATCAGTACATGCTCCTAAGAAAAGAAGTACTGAAAATGCGGTTAATAATTTAATTTTTGTTTTCATAGTTTTTTTTAAAATTTAATGTTGGCACCAAATAATATTGTTCTTGGTCTTGGGTAAATGGTGTTGTCAATTCCACCAAAAACCTCAGGATCTAAACCACTATATTCTGTGATTACAAAAACATTTTGCATGCCGGTACTTAAACGTAAAGTAGCTTTATCATTAAAGATTTTTGAAAAAGTATACCCTAACGTGATGTTATCCATTTTTAAGAAAGAAGCATTTTCAATATAATAATCAGAAAATAAAACGTCTGATGTAGTATTGAAATTAGAATCTAACACCGCCGTTGGTAAATTCGCAACCACCTGCGTACTTTCAATGTTATCATACTGAGCGTTACCTGCATTCACAGCATTATATAAATGGTTACCAATACTTGCTCTCAAGTTAAATGAAAAATCAAAATTTTTGTAACTCATGTTAGAAGCAAAACCTAAGACTGCTTCCGGATCAGGATTTTTATATATATATCTATCAGCCGCAGTAATTATACCATCTCTATTAATATCTGCATATGCTCCTTCGATAGGTGCACCGGCAGTATCATAAAGTTGTTTGTAAACAAAGTAAGAATAAGGTGTAAATCCTTCAGAATGAACTTGAATAGTTCCTCCTGTACCAGAACCAACTCCACCAACTTCGATGTCAATACCGGCAGCTAGTTTATCAATATTAGTATTAAAATGAGTGGCATTAAAATTGATATCCCAATTAAAACCATCTCCTTGATAAAGAGCGGCATTAATAGCGAACTCAACCCCTTGAGAAGTAAATGCACCAATGTTTTGTGATCCAACATTACTAAAGTTTGAACCGTCCGGCACTGGAGCTCTCGCTAATAAGTCATCTGATTGTTTGTAGAAAAAGTCTAAAGCTCCTGTAATTCTGTTATTCCAGAACCCGTAATCGATACCTACGTTATAGGTTGTTGTTTCTTCCCATTTCAAATCAGGGTTTGTATAATTAGGAAATCCAGGATTGATTGGTTCTCCACCAAACATATAATCATTACCAGGCTGACCTGTCGACATAGTAGATAAATAATCAAATCTGCTTGCTCCTAAATCTTGTTGACCTGTTATACCCCAACCTGCTCTTAATTTTAAATCAGAAAAAGTTTTTGAATCTTTCAAGAACGATTCATCTTTTATTTTCCAAGCAATAGCAGCTGCCGGGAAATTACCCCAACGATTGTCTTCAGAGAATCTAGAAGTACCGTCTCTTCTGTATGATAAGGTAACTAAATATTTCTCATTAAAAGTTAAATTAGCTCTACCAAAAAAACCGATTAAAACAACATCTGTTTCCGTGTAGTAATTATTTTGATTTCCGGCATCATTAAATCTTCTGTAATCTTTTGAACTGAAACTTGAACCGGTAAATTTTTGATAAGAATAACCACCTGTTACTTCAGCTCTAAAATTTTCTAATGATTTACTGTAAACTAAATAGGCATCTAACAAAGTATTCTCTCTTTCACTGGTAAATTCAGTATAACTACCATTGGTTAAAATAGCAGTTGTATTTCCGTTACGTTGGCCATCAGGACTTTCTTTAGATAACTCATTTGAACCGCTACCTTTACTTTTATCCCATCCTACATTTACAACCGCTCTCATATCTTCGAAGAAATGTAATTTGTAGTCCAATTCAAAATTTCCAAAAATACGATTTACCTCTGTAATGTTCTTTCTTTGTAATAAAGCGGCCACCGGATTACGGTTTACACCATTTAAAGCTAGTCCATTAGCATCTGTATATTGGAAGAACCCTCCATAGGCTGAATTTGAATCATAAACCGGTTTTGTAGGATCAAAACGAATTGCACCACCTTCTACGCCGTCAGCAAATCTGTTATTTTCATTCGACAAGTTTGCATTTAATTTTAGTTTTAAATGATCTTCAAAGAAATTTGGGTTCATCGCTAAATTAGCTGAATTTCTGTTGAATGAACTGGTTAAACGAAGACCTTCCTGATACGTATTACCTACAGATAAACGAGTTGGGATTTTTTTGAATAAAGAACCCTTCACTGTCAACGTATTTTCAACTAAATCAGTTCTTCTGTAGATTTCATCTTGCCAATCGGTATCATAATAAATTTTTTCACCGGGATTGTTAGGATCATCTACGCCTAATCTATTTAAAAATTGTGGTCTGTTTGCCTCCACCATTTTATAATAGTCTTCCGCAGAGAAAACATCCACTTTATTTGCTACTTCACCTGAGCCATATTGAAAATTATATTCAACTGCTAATTCTTTTCCCCCTTTTTTAGTGGTAATAATGATTACCCCATTAGAGGCACGAGAACCGTAAATAGCAGTTGCAGAAGCATCTTTTAATACAGTAAAACTCTCGATATCATTTGGATTGATAGAAGCTAATACGGAAGTTGCACCTCCGGCTACTTCACCAATTGGCAATCCATCAATAACTATCAGCGGATCATTAGAAGCTCCTAATGATGAACCACCACGAATTCTAATGGCAGATCCTGAACCAGGCTGTCCACTAGTGTTAATGGTCACCCCGGCAACTCTACCATTTAATAGGTTTTCCGCCGTTACGTTAGCCCCTTTGTTAAAATCTTTTGTAGTCACTTGCACTACAGAACCTGTTGCATCTTTTTTCTTAACGGTTCCGTAACCAACCAAAACTACTTCTTCTAGTTTTGCTGATTCTTCTTCCAAAGAAACATCGATTGATTTTTGTGAAGTATACGTCACATCTACTGGCTTAAATCCTACATAAGAGAATTCAATGACGTCGCCACTTTTTACATTTGACAGCGAATATTTACCGTCAAAATCAGTTGTAGCACCTTTAGTGGTGCCTTTAATAATTACATTTACTCCCGGCATTGGTTGAGCTGATCCTTTATCAGTCACAACCCCGCTTACTGTGCTCTGAGCCAGCACGCTAAGGGGCAGTAGAAGCAATAAAAATAACAACTTTTTAGAAATTGTTTTCATACAGTTTGTTTAGGTTAAAAATTGTGTTTTGAGCTTATATTTTTTACTTCGAGGTATAAAATTAAGGAAATTTTATGATGTTTTGAACAAAGACCCATTAAATAGGCTCCGAAAACGTTTTCGTGTTGAAAACTTTTACAATATTCGCTATTTTACAGTCAAAAATTCCGATTCTAAAAAAATAAAATTATCTTTATTCACAAATTACTAATGACTTAAAAACAACATGAAAAGAAAAGTTACTTTAAAACAAATTGCTAAGGAATTAGATGTATCCATTTCAACCGTTTCAAAATCACTTAAAGATAGTTCTGAAATTAGTGAAGATACCCGTCAAAAAGTACAAGCTTTTGCCAAGTTATACAACTACAAACCCAACAATATCGCGTTAAGTTTGAAAAACAAAAAAACGAAAACAATCGGAATTATCATTCCGGAAATTGTGCATCATTTTTTTGCAACCGTAATTAGTGGTGTTGAAAATGTTGCGAATGAACATGGCTATAACGTTATCGTTTGTTTATCAGATGAATCTTTTGACAAAGAAGTTATTAATATGGAAATGTTGGCCAATGGAAGCATTGACGGCTTTATTATTTCTTTGTCCAAAGAAACACAACAAAAGAAAGATTTTCATCACATTTCAGAAGTTATTAATCAGGGTATGCCTGTTGTTATGTTTGACCGTATAACCAATGATATTCTATGTGACAAAGTTATTATTGATGACAACCTCGCTGCATTTCAAGCGGTTCAAACATTAATCGATAAGGGATTGAAAAAAATTGCACTAATTACAACAGTTGACTATGTTAGTGTAGGTAAATTAAGAACAGAAGGTTATTTAAAAGCGTTAAAATCGAACGATATCAAAGTTGATGAGAATTTAATTTTGAAAATTGAAGATATAGATCATTGCGATGAAGTAATTGAAAACTTAATTAACAGTCAACCTATTGAAGCTATTTTTGCAGTAAATGAACTTTTTGCCGTAACCGCAATAAAAGCTGCCCTTAAAAAAGGATTAAAAATCCCCGAAGACATTGCAATAATAGGTTTTACGGATGGAATTATTTCAAAATATTCTTCTCCCAGCATTACCACAGTGAGTCAAAACGGAATAAAAATGGGTGGAAAAGCGGCTAAAATGCTTATCGAAAGATTAGAGAGTGAAGACGAAGATGATGAACACTACAGAACTGAAGTTATCGAAACTCATTTGGTTGAACGAGAATCTACGCCAACGTTATAGTTGATGTCAATACTCGATTTTATTGATTTTTAATTTATTAATTGCCTTTATTATGTTTTACAATTTTTAAAAAAAAATAGTTTCCGATTAAAAAAAAACTATATTTGTAATTAATTATCAAGACTTATATTTTTTACTTCGAACCCATAAGTTTTGATAAGCAGTATAGCTTATCGTAATATTAATTAACAATTACGATAATGAAAAAACCCAAATTAAGTTTTTGGCAAATTTGGAATTTGAGCTTTGGATTTCTAGGAGTTCAAATAGGTTACTCTCTACAGAATGGTAATACCAGTAGGATTTTAGAAGCTTTAGGTGCAGATGTTCACAGCATCGGCTTTTTTTGGCTTGCAGCTCCTTTAGCCGGTCTATTTGTACAACCCATCATTGGATTATCAAGTGATAAAACTTGGACCAGATTAGGAAGACGTGTTCCGTTTATTTTAGGCGGTGCAATTATTTCTGCCTTAGCAATGTATTTCATGCCTAATGCAGAATACTTTACTGATTTACTCCCGGCTTTAGCATTTGGTGCCATCATGTTACTTTTGATGGATACTTCTTTTAATGTAACCATGCAACCTTTTAGAGCCCTAGTGGGCGATATGGTTGACGATGATCAGAAAAATTTGGGCTATTCAGTTCAAAGTGCTTTGATAAATTTTGGGGCTGTTTTCGGTTCATTGTTACCATACATTCTCTCAAAATTGAATGTGGCTAATATACCTGCCGAAGGTGAAAAAGTTGCCGATTCGGTTGTTTGGTCATTTTATATTGGAGGAACAATCTTATTATTAAGTGTGTTATGGACAGTTTATAAAACGAAAGAATATCCTCCAAAAGAACATGCCGAATACAATAACATTGATTTGGAAGCCAATGAAAACAAACCCAAAGCAAGTATTTGGAGTTTAATTCCTAATGCTCCGAAGATTTTTTGGCAATTGGGTATTGTGCAATTCTTTTCTTGGTTTTCTTTATTCTTGATGTGGGTTTACACTACAAGAGCTATAGCAAATCAAGTATGGGGAGATGAGGCATTAGATCCTAAATCTATTGCGTTTAACGAAGCCGGAAACTGGACTGGGGTTATGTTTGCCTTTTATAGTGGTATTGCTGCTGTTTTTGCCTTTTTAATTCCATCCTTAGCAAAAAAATATGGCCGTAAAAATGTGTATAGTTTCTCCTTAATAATGGGTGGACTTGGGTTAGCTTCCATCTTCTTTGTACACGACAAAACGATACTTTTAGTCTCTATGATTGGAGTTGGAATGGCTTGGGCATCAATTTTAGCTATTCCTTATGCGATGCTTTCAAGTTCTTTACCCGCTGAAAAAATGGGAGTTTACATGGGCTTATTCAATGCAACCATTACCCTTCCTCAAATAGCAGCCGGACTTATTGGCGGAAGTATCATTGCTCTTTTTGACAATTCACCGGTGGCTATCATCGTCATATCCGGAATGTCAATGATTCTTGCAGGATTGTCAGTTTATTTGGTAAAAGAAAAATCCTCAGTACATTAATTATTCTACAATGAATCAAAAATGTTTTATTTTCGATCTAGATGGTGTTATAGTTGACACTGCCAAATACCATTTTTTAGCTTGGCAAAAATTGGCTCAACAACTTGGGATTGATTTTACCCCTGAACACAATGAACAATTAAAAGGTGTGAGTCGTGTTCGTTCACTCGATATTATCCTTTCGTTAGGAAATTTCGAGGCTAGCCAAGAAGACAAAAACAAATGGCTTGTTCAAAAAAATGAAGACTATTTATCCTATTTAGTAAATATGGATGAAAGTGAAATTTTGCCGGGTGTAATCCCCGTATTGGCTTTTCTAAAAGAAAAAAATCAAAAAATTGTTTTGGGCTCAGCCAGTAAAAATGCTAAACCAATTTTAGAAAAAGCAAAAATTATAGATTTTTTTGATGCTGTTGTTGATGGCAACGATGTTTCAAATGCCAAACCGGATCCTGAAGTTTTTCTTCAAGGAGCCAAAAAAGTTAATTTTCCCCCGGAAAAATGTATCGTTTTTGAAGATTCCGTTGCCGGAATACAAGCCGCAAATATCGGTGGAATGACAAGTGTGGGAATTGGGGATGAATCCGTTTTAAATGAAGCAGATTATGTGTTTCCGGATTTTACCCATATCGATTTAAATTTTATAGAAAACCTAGTGAATAAATAAAAAATGAACCAAGATTATATCATACCAGATAACTGGTCGATTATAGAAGAAGGATTTGAGCAAGACCTGGTTAAGTCTTCTGAAAGTTTGTTCAGCATTGGAAACGGTGCGATGGGACAACGTGCGAATTTTGAAGAACATTATTCCGGGAAAACATTCCAAGGAAGTTATATTGGCGGAATTTACTATCCCGATAAAACAAAAGTGGGTTGGTGGAAAAACGGTTATCCTGAATATTTTGCCAAAGTATTGAATGCTCCCAATTGGATTGGAATCAATATCGAAATCAACGGCGAAAATTTAGATTTAGCCAAATGTGTAGCAGTGAAAAATTTCCGCAGAGAATTAAACATGAAAGAAGGATGGTATCATCGTTCTTTTATAGCAACACTTCAAAACGGGACTGAAATTGAGGTGCAAGTGCGTCGTTTTCTTTCTATTGATTTGGATGAAGTAGGTGTAATTAATTATGAAATAACTGCTTTAAATCAAGAGGCAAAAATTGTATTTAAACCTTATTTGGATGCAGGAGTTCATAACGAAGATGCTAACTGGGAAGAAAAATTCTGGGAACCATTAGAAGTTAAAAACAATGGAAATGAAGCTCTAGTAACAGCTAGAACATTTAAAACGCACTTTACGGCTACTACTTTCATGCAAAATACTATTTTGGTTGATGGTATATCTTTAAATGCTTCGCCTTTTAATATTGCGTCTTCCAATGAAACCATTGAATTTTCATATGAAGTATCTATTTCCAAAAATCAAACTACAACAATTCAAAAAATAGGCGGATACACTGTTTCCATGAATCATGAAAACACACAAATTGCTGCTCAAAAAGCAATTGCTGATGCCTTAAAAATAGGTTACGACAAATTACTTGAAAACCAAATCAAAGCTTGGGCTAAAATTTGGGAAATGAGTGATATTACTATTGATGGTGATGTGAAAGCTCAACAAGGAATCCGTTTCAATATTTTCCAATTAAATCAAACCTATTTAGGAAAAGATTCTCGTTTAAATATTGGTCCGAAAGGATTTACCGGCGAAAAATACGGTGGTTCCACTTATTGGGATACGGAAGCCTATTGTATTCCTTTTTATATGGCGACCAAAGATCAGCAAGTGGCGAGAAATTTGTTGACCTATCGTTACAATCAATTGGATAAAGCCATTGAAAACGCAGGGAAATTAGGCTTTAAAAATGGAGCTGCTTTGTATCCAATGGTTACCATGAATGGAGAAGAATGCCACAATGAATGGGAAATCACCTTTGAAGAAATTCATAGAAACGGAGCTATTGCTTTTGCTATTTTCAACTACTATCGTTTCACAGGTGATTACAGCTACATTCCGGAAAAAGGATTGGAAGTACTCATCGGAATTGCCCGTTTTTGGCACCAAAGAGCCACCTACTCTACGCACAAAAATCAATTTGTGATTTTAGGTGTCACCGGACCAAATGAATACGAAAACAACGTCAATAATAATTTCTACACAAATTATATTGCGAAATGGTGTATTGATTATACGGTGGAACAAATCAATAAAATTGAAAAAGAATATACCTCGGATTATACCCGAATTTTAAATAAAGTAAAACTTTCCCAATCAGAAATCAATCATTGGAAAGAAGTGGCAGATAACATGTATTTCCCTTTTTCAGAAGAACATGATGTTTACTTACAACAAGATGGTTTCTTAGATAAAGAATTGGTGAAAGTGCATGATTTAGATAAAAGTCAGCGACCAATCAACCAAAAATGGTCATGGGATCGAATTTTACGTTCGCCATACATCAAACAAGCCGATACTTTACAGGGATTTTATTTCTTTGAAGATCATTTCAGTAAAGCACAATTGGAAAAACATTTCGATTTTTATGAGCCCTTTACGGTTCATGAAAGCTCACTTTCTCCTTGTGTTCATTCAATCCAAGCTGCCGGTTTAGGCAGAATGGAACAAGCCTATACTTTCTATTTACGAACTTCTCGTTTGGATTTAGATGATTATAATAAAGAAGTACACGAAGGTTTACACATTACTTCAATGGCAGGAACTTGGATGAGTATTGTAGAAGGTTTTGGCGGTATGCGGGTGAAAAATAGCACCTTACATTTTGAACCAAAAATACCAACCCAATGGAAAGGGTATTCCTTTAAAATTAATTTCAGAAATCAAGTTTTAGAAGTTTCTGTTCGTCCGAATGAAACAAAATTATCGTTGGAAGGTGATAAAGAAATTATAGTTTTTGTTAATGGAAAAGAAATTTTAGTGGAACCAAATAGTTTGGTAACCGTATAATAAACTCTCGCAAAGACGCTAAGTCGCAAAAGTATTGCTTGGCGTCTCTGCGACTTTGCGAGATAAAACAATCAATCATGAAAAAAATTTCATTACTCTTGTTTTGTCTCGCATTTTCATTTTTAACCGCTCAAGTCAATCGAATTGAACCTCCCAATTGGTGGATTGGATTTAAAAATGAAAACTTGCAATTGTTAGTGCATCATCCCAATATTGGAACTACTGTTCCAAAAATTTCATATCCGGGTGTATCAATTATCAAAGTTAATCAAGCTAAAAGTCCAAATTATCTGTTTATTGATATTACCATTGACAAATCCGCTAAACCGGGTACATTCAACATTGTTTTTGAACCTGAAAAGGGTAAAAAAATAATCCAATCCTATGAGTTAAAAGCCAAATCAAAACCATCTGAAGACTTTATTGGTTTTAACAGTTCTGATGTTATTTACCTCATCACGCCCGATCGTTTTGCTAATGGAAATGATGCCAATGATGTGGTGAAAACCATGAAAGAAACAACACTTGACAGAACACAAGACTACAAACGACATGGTGGCGATTTACAAGGCATCACCAATCATGTTGATTACATCAAAAATTTAGGTTTTACAGCTGTTTGGCCTACTCCAGTTTTAACCAACGACATGAAAGGTGGCTCCTATCACGGTTATGCTATGACCGATTTTTATCAAGTAGATCCCCGATTTGGAACATTGACCGATTATGAAAATCTAGCTGATAAACTAAATCAAAACAGCATGAAACTCATCATGGACCAAGTCGCTAATCATTGTGGCAGCGAACATTGGTGGATGAAAGATTTACCTTTTGCTGATTGGGTCAATTATCAAGAATTATTTGAAAAAGAAAAAAAATTCATCACTTCCAATCACAGAAGAACCACTAATCAAGATTTATATGCTTCTCAAAAAGATAAAAAGGAAATGACTGATGGTTGGTTTGTCTCATCCATGCCCGATTTGAATCAACGTAATCCGTTTTTAGCAAAATATATCATTCAAAACAGCATTTGGTGGATTGAAACATTACATTTAGGCGGTATTCGTCAAGATA
>Ga0209202_1001457_pt1 | contig 14612 bp, 21 predicted proteins | sample AD_UKC032_MetaG_FD_184416 | JGI IMG/M metagenome (GOLD analysis project Ga0209202, IMG submission 184416) | Active sludge microbial communities of municipal wastewater-treating anaerobic digesters from USA - AD_UKC032_MetaG (SPAdes) (version 2) | ecosystem: Engineered > Bioreactor > Anaerobic >... | reverse complement strand
CTTGTTCCTTTCCTTTTTGGCCCAGTCTTCCGGCCAAGCCTTCCGGCTCACAAGTGCATCTCGCTAAACAATATGACTCCCAATACGACAATCTGGAACCCACCAAAACTCCCTGAGCTGAACTAAAAGGTAGTTTCGTGATTTTCTTCGCGATTTTCTAAAAAATCGCATCTCATTTACTGACAGGGGTTTACGGAGGAAAATGCCCCTTTTTCACCCCCTGTTTTCGCGATTTTTCCCCTAGGTAAACGCGGCGAACGGTTCGCCACGGACACGAAAGCGGAGAGCGCGATGGCAGAGAATAGACGAATGGCGGCGGCGCGGGTGCTCAAGGGCATCACGCAACGGCAACTGGCGGAGCTGGTCGGCACGCGGGAAATCGAAATCTCGCGGATTGAGACGGGCCGGGTGTGCCCCGGCGCGGAGGTTAAGCGTCGGATCGCCGAGGTGCTGGGCAAGCCGGCCTTCGAAATCTTCGACGCGTAAGGAGTGCACATGATTACCCCGAATCCAAACGAGCGGCTGATCGGGTTGCCGCAGGCGACGGCGGAACAGGAGGCGGCGAAGTGGTTCACGCGGCCCGGCCTGGCGGCGGCGCTGAAGGTTTCGGTTTGCACCGTGGATCGGATGGTGGCCAACGGTGAGCTGCCCTGCGTCAGGCTGGGCAGGCGGGTGCGGTTCTATCTGCCGGACGTGGTCGAGGCGCTGCGGAAGGGGAATCGGAAGTTTGGGCGGAGGGCGGCGATGCCAGGGAAGACGACCACGGATGGTCGCGGATGCACGCAGATCGGGGGTGGCCTGTGAACAGCCGCAACAAGGGCAAGCGGGGCGAGCGGCAGTGGCGCGATGAGTTGCGCGCGAACGGGTATGGCGCCCGGCGCGGGCAACAATTCAGCGGGTCGCCAGACTCACCAGATGTGGTGTGCGATGCCCTGCCCTGGATCCATTTTGAGGTCAAGGCGGTGGAGCGGCTGAATATTGAGGAGGCAATGGACCAGGCGCGGCGGGATGCCAGCTCGAAGGTGCCCGTGGTGGCGCATCGGCGGAATTTCCGGCCGTGGCTGGTCACGATGGAGGCGGAGCCGTTCTTCCGGCTTCTGAGGGGAGATTTCACAGAAGGGAACAGAGGCAACGAAGAGGGGCTGGAGCGGAATGGGACAAAGGGGACGGCCGGGCAATTGCAGGTGGCAGGTGGCAAAGCAGTGAGTGGCCCCGGCTGGCCGCAGAGGAGGGATTGAATTTGGGGACGCACATGAGTGCGTCCCTGGCGACAAGATCAACAACAAAGAAGCAACAACATGAAACACATCGTATTTGATATTGAAACCATTCCGCAGGATGAGGCGAAGCTGCTGGCGCTGGCGCCGGAATTCACCGCGCCGGCGAATTTGAAGGACCCGGCGAAGATTGAAGCGGCCAAAGAGCGGAGGAAGGCCGATTACATGGCCGATGCGGCGTTGAATTGGAAGACCGCCGAGGCCGTGCTGATCGGCGCGGGGGATGAGACGGGAATCCAGTCGTTCACCGCCGGCACCGAAAAGGAGTTGGTCGGCAATTTCCTGACACTGCTGGGCGATGCCTTGGCGGATGGCGTGGCCGTGGGCGGGCACAACGTCAAGGGTTTCGACCTGCCGATGCTTGTAAACCGCGCGCGCGTTCACGGGCTGAAGATCCCGATGTCGCTCCTCTGGTTCTGGAAAGGACGTCCTACCTGGCACGAATCCGTGTTCGACACGCTGGAGCTGTTGTCGTTCGGGCGCTCGTTTGAGGGCAATGGCGTTGACGATGTTGCGCGGGTCTTCGGGCTGCCGCCGAAGCTCGGTAATGGCCGGGACTTTCCGTTGATGTGGCGCGCCGATCGCGAGGGTGCGCTGGCCTACAACCGGCGCGACGTGGAAATCGAAATCGAAATTGCCCGCATCTGCGGGTGCATCTGAGGCGAGACACGAATTTCACCAATTACCACGAATCTTATGACGAGGTCTGAATCCATCACACACTTGGCCGCGGCGCTGGCGATGGCGCAGGCGGAAATGCCGGTCGCGGTCTTTGACGCGACGAACCCGTTCCTGAAAAGCAAATACGCGTCGCTGGGGGCGGTGATCCAGGCGAGCCGGCCAATCCTGGCGAAACACAAGCTGAGCTTGATGCAATTCCCGATCAGCGGTGGCGGCGCCACTGGCCAAGGTGCGGGGGACTACATCGGCGTGGAGTCGGTGCTCACGCATGAGTCGGGGGAGTTTGTGGCCGAGCGGGTTGTGATCCCGCTCACCGAGGAGAAGGGGAAAACGAAGGTGCAGTGCGCTGGTAGCACGCTGACTTACCTCCGCCGCTACTCGTGGGCGGCGATTCTGGGCATGTATTCCGACGAGGACTCGGACGGTGGTTCACCCGTGCAGGCGTTCGCGCCGAAAGCGGCGCCGGTGTTGCCGCCGCCGCCGCCGATGAAGTCGTTCCAGAACAACTGAGAATTTTGGGACGACATCGGAGTCGTCCCACCGACAAAAAACAAACAACAACGAAAGGATAGTTATGGAAGTACCACAGGAAGGAAAATACGTCTGCAGATTGAATGACCAGATGGTCATTTATGAGGCCTCCACCGGATCACTATGCGGCGCGATGCCGTGTGAAATGGTCGAGTCTGGCTACAGGTTCAAGCACACGGTGGTGCTGGTTAAGGCTGACGGGACGGTCCAGACCAAAACGGTGGACACGTTGAAGGCGGTGTGCAACTGGGACGGCCTGGACCCGTTCTGGCTGATGGACAACTCCGTCGAGGGCGGGCCCATGCGGTCGGTCGAGTTCGAGATCGTGGGCGGTCCGGAGACCAGCGACAAGGGCGCGATCTATTTCAAGAGCAAGTGGCTCAATCCGCTGGGTGGTGGCATGCGCACGCCCGCGGCGGCTGATCGGCGGTCGGTGCTAGCGAAGTATGGAACGAAGTTCCAGGCGCTTGCTGGTGTCGCCCCGGCCAGGCCTGCGCCGGCTGCGCCGAAGGCGCCGCCTGTTCCTAGGGCCACACCGACTGCTCCGCCCCCTGGCGCAGCCACGGCAACGATGGAAGAGGCGTGGGCGGCGCTCAACGAGGCGCAGGCCGGAAAGCCCGCCGAGGCAATCGAGAAGACCTGGTTCGACACGATTGCGCGGCTGTTCCCCAACAAGAGCAACACGGACCTGAAGCCGCACGAGTGGGGGAAACTCAAGGCGGAGTTCGAAGACAACATCCCGATGTAGGAGGCGCGAACACAAAGCAGAAAGTTGAAATACAAAATGAAAACAGAACAGCAATCGTTTGGAGAGAAGTCGGCGCCGGGCCTGGACAGGGTTACGCGCTACAACTTGGACGTGCGCAACGCACCGGGCCAGTTCGCCATGCTCCACAAGTCGGAGCTGGCAGTGGACCCGTCCTACCAGCGCAACCGTATCAACCAGCAGCGCGTGGATACCTTGACGCGGACTTGGGATTGGGTTGCGTGCGGCTGCCTGGTGGTGGCACTGCGGGACGATGACAAGTGGTTCGTCGTTGACGGCCAGCACCGGAAGCTCGCCGCCGACCAGCGTTCGGACATCCAGGAACTGCCTTGCCTGGTGTTCGAGACCACGAGCCGGCGCGAGGAGGCGGTGAGTTTTCTGGCGATCAACCAAGGCCGCGTGGGCGTGGGGAGCCTCGACCGGTACCGCGCCCAACTGCTCTCCGGCGACAAAACCGCGTTTGCGGTGGAGTCGATGCTGAAAAGCACGGGGCATCGGGCCGGGGACAAGCCGTCGGCGCGGACGGTGTCGTGCGTTGCGTGCCTTTACAACCTGGCGAACGAGGACTGCGCGCGGTTTCAGCGGCTGTGGCCGCTGCTGGCGGAGCTGCATCCGGATGGGCCGATGACCGACGCGGTAATCCGGGGCCTTTGGACCGTGGACAAGTGGCTCGGCGAGCGAAGCGTCACGGAGCGGCCGTATCGGGAGAAGCTGCTGGTGATCGGCGGAAAGGGGTTGCAGCACGAAATCCGGCGCGAGATGGCGGTGATTGGTCAAGGCGGTTCGCGCGTGTGCGCGTGCGCCATTGCGAAGTACCTGAACAAGCAACGGATGCCGGCGCATCTGAAGATTCAACTGAACTAACCCATGAAGAGATACGAATTGGTGGTCAGGATCCGGGACGATGAACGGCTGGCCGAATTGGAAAAGGTGATCGCGAGGGGCCGGAAGACCTTTGTGGAGGTGGGACGGGCCTTGGCGGAAATCCGGGATATGCGCTTGTATAAGCGCGAATACGGAAGTTTCAGCGAATATTGCCAGGCGAAATGGGGGTGGGAGCGTGCCCACGCCTATCGGCTGATTGACGCGGCCGACGTGGCAAAAGTGTCTCCCATGGGAGACAAAATCACCAGCGAGCGTGCCGCACGGGAATTGGGCAAAGCGGAACCCGAGCAACGGGCCGGCATCGTCCAGGCGATTGTGGATGAGGGCAAGCCGGTGACGTCGGCGGAAATCAGGCGGCATTTGCCGCCGCCGCCGATGCGACCGAACGGCGCGCAGGGGGCTGGGCGCCCTACCGTGCCGCCCCCGCCTCCGTCGCAAGTCCTGGACGCGACGGGCTGGCCGATCCCGACGCAATTGATCCCGCTCTGGCAGCGCACGGACGAGGTGCAGGAGATGTTGACCATCCTCAGCCGGGTCAAGGGCGGGTTGCGCTCGGCCCAGGAGAACAAGGACCTGCTCTTCGCCGAGGTCAACTTTTCCTCCGCGTTGTCGCAGCTCGACCAGGCTTGGTACGACATTAAGACGGCGAAGCCGTTCGCCGTCTGCCCGACGTGCCAAGGCCAGCTTCCCGACAAATGCGCGCTCTGCAAGGGGCGCGGGCTGATTTCCGAACATCGCTGGAACACTTGCGTTACGCGCGAGGACAAGGAGTTCAGGGAAAAGGCCAAGGGCAAACGCTGAAACCAGAACCACATGAACACTGAAATGAAAACGCAAGGGACAGAAATGCAAATAGCGGAAGAGCGTGCGTGGGAGAAGATCACGCAGGCAGGGGAGAAGGTCGCTTACGCTTACCAGCACGTGCTGAAGGCGGCGGATGACCTGGCCGACTTGCTCGAATACAACGCGGACTATGTGCTGCGGCGGGCGTTGCCGAAGAGCGTGTCGGAGCGCCGGGACTGCGAGCTGGTTCCGAGATGGCTGGAGGCGGAGCGCGAGGAGATCGAGGAGCATGTGCGGGCGCGCCTGGCGGCGCATGCGAAGGCGATGCAACGCGAAGCGCTGCTTGCGCGGCTGAAGCTGACGAAGGCGGAACAGCGGTTGCTGGGCATCCCGAAGCCACACGAATTGGAGGGAGCCGGAGACGGCGCGGACGGGGGCAAAGGTGAAAGGGGGGATGCGTGATCCAGCGAGTGGACAACCTGTGGTTCGGGCTGCTCGGCCGGGCGCACCGCTGGATACTGTGCCGGGTGGCAGCGCACTTCCGGCGCGAAATGGTGCGTGGGGCCAAGGCGCACCGCCGCCAGGAGGCGGTGCGCCGGCTGGAGCGGCACCTGGTGCCGCAGAAGCCACACCTGAACTAGCCATGATCCTACGTCCTTATCAATCCGCAGCGTCGGACGCCATTTTCAAGGAATGGCAGGAGAACGACTCCACACTGGTCGTGATGCCGACTGGTGGAGGCAAGACCATCCTCTTCGCCGATGTCATTCGGCGCGTGTTCCCGCGCCGGGCCCTGGTGATCGCCCATCGCGAGGAGCTCATCTTCCAGGCGCGCGACAAGATCCAGCGTGTCACCGGCCTGAGCGCTGACGTGGAGATGGGCGAATACCGGGCCGAAGGGGGGCTGTTCGGCTCGGCCCGGGTGGTCGTCTCGACCATTCAAACCCAGTGCTCAGGCGGCGACGGCGGCGGGCGGATGGCAAAGTTCGACCCTTCGCAGTTCGGCCTGCTGATCATCGACGAGGCGCACCATGCGACGTCGCCAACCTACCGCCGGGTCATTGACTACTACCGTACCAACCCGGCGCTCAAGGTGCTGGGTGTGACCGCCACGCCCGACCGCGCCGATGAGGAGGCGCTCGGGCAGGTGTTCGAGTCGGTGGCGTTCGACTACGAAGTCTTGGACGCCATACACGACGGCTGGCTGGTGCCAATTGAGCAGCAGATGGTGCATGTGGAGGGGTTGGATTACTCCAGCATCCGCACCACCGCCGGCGACTTGAACGGCGGCGACCTGGCCGCCGTGATGGAAGCGGAGCGGAACCTGCAGCCGATGGCGTCGGCGTCGCTGGCGATCATCGGGCAACGGCGGGCGCTGGTGTTCACGTCGAGCGTGAAGGCGGCGGAGATGACGGCGGAAATCTTCAACCGTCATCGGCCGGAGATGGCGTCCTGGGTGTGCGGCAAGACGGAGCGCGAGGAGCGCCGCCGGGTGCTGGCGGACTTTGCCGCGGGCAAAGTCCAGGTGGTGTGCAACTGCGGCGTGCTGACTGAGGGCTTCGATGACCCTGGGGTGGAGGTCGTCATCATGGGACGGCCGACGAAGAGCCGGTCGCTGTATTCACAGATGGTGGGCCGGTCCACCCGCCCGCTGCCGGGCGTGGTGGATGGGCCGGAGACGGGTGAGGCGCGCAAGGCGGCCATCGCCGCGAGCGCCAAGCCGTCTTGCCTGGTGGTGGACTTTGTCGGCAACGCCGGGAGACACAAGCTCATTACCAGCGCGGACATCCTGGGCGGCAAGGTGAGCGAAGAGGCACTCGAACGTGCCGTGAAGCGGGTGAGTGCGGCAGGCGGCCCGGTGAACATGACCGAGGCGCTGGACGAAGCCGAAACCGAACTGCGCGAGCAGAAGCGACTGGCGGAGGCCGCGCGGCGGGCGAATCTGGTGGCCAAGGCGCGGTTCACGACGCAGTCGGTCGATCCCTTCGATGTGCTGCACCTTGACCCGGTGAAGCCGCGGGGCTGGGACGCGGGCCGACAGCTCACGGAGAAGCAGCGGTCGCTGCTGGCCAAGCAGGGCATCAACCCCGACGGGATTTCGTTTGCGGAAGGCCGGCAGTTGATCTCGGAGATATTCCGGCGCTGGAACGGGAAGCTGTGCTCGTTCAAGCAGGCCAAGGTGCTGCGCAAGTACGGCTACGACACGGAGGTCAGCTTTGCGGAGGCGTCGGCGACCATTGACGCGCTAGCTCGCAATGGCTGGCACCGGGTGCCGGCGGGGGCGCCGGCGAAGGGAGACCCGGCATGGAATTGAGCTTCAGACGCATGACCAAAGAGAAAGTGTTGAGACTACTATGAAAACAGCATTCCCACCGTGGTTGTCAGAGCAGCATAAGGCCGCAATCCATCTGCGCGAGTTTCGTCGGTACAGGTTTCGCGAGATCGGGGAAAAGCTCGGGGTGAGCACTTGTCGCGCCCGTGAAATCTACAAACAGGGGGTGTGGCGGCGCGAGCACGCCCCGGAGTGTTTCCATGGTCTTACCTGCCGCACGGTCCACATCCTGGAAAGGCTCTGCCTGAACAACCGGGAGGAGGTCCTGGCAGCGGTGGTTTCGGGGCGGCTCACGCCGAAGGGCGGGCCGCGAAATCACGGGAAGCAGACGCAGATCGAGATCCTGTCGTGGCTGGGCCTGCTCAAGGTATGAGCTTCACGCGCGTCAGCAAAGCCAGCCCGTGCCCCCAGTGCGGCAAGCCCGACTGGTGCACCGTGGGCGAATACGGCGTTGTCTGCATGCGGGTGCAATCCGCGAAGCCGGTGAAGAACGGCGGCTGGTTTCATCCGTTCGATGGCGCTCGGGGGCGGCCCCTGGCGCCGCCGCCGAAGCGGCAGCCGCCGACCATCAACGCCACCGCGATGCACCGCGCCTGGCTCGCTGGCACAGCACCCGAGGCGGTGGCGGCATTTGCGGTAACGCTCGGCCTGTCCGCGCCGTCATTGGCGGCGGTCGGCGCGGCCTGGGCGGCGCCGCACACGGCGTGGGCGTTCCCGATGCGCGACGGCTACGGTAACGTCGTCGGCATCCGGTTGCGCAACGAGCGCGGCAAGTTCGCAGTGCGCGGCAGCCGGCAGGGCATCTTCCTGGCCGAGGTGCCTGCGCAGAAGACCCTTTTCGTCTGCGAGGGTCCCACCGACACCGCCGCCGCTATCGAGCTTGGGCTCTTTGCCGCGGGCCGGCCCAACTGCTGTTGCGGGGGTCTGGAAGTCCGCACCTACGCGCGGCGGCACAAGTGCGACAGGGCAGTCATGGTCTCCGACAATGACAAGCCGGGCCTGGACGGGGCGCGCAAGGTGGGCGGCGAGCTTGGGCTGCCCTACGCTGTGTATGTGCCGCCGGCGAAGGACCTCCGCGAATTTTGCCGCCTGGGCGGCACACGCAACATGATCGAAAACACATTGAAAGGAACAGTTTGGAACGTATGAAACATTACCTATTCATGCCGTTTTACGGTGGTGAGTTTTTTGAAGCCATGGCCGGCCACTCCGAATCGGTCGGCATGGCTTATCTCAGGGCGCTCTGGCACTACTGGGGCCACACGGGCTGCACCGGCCTGCCCAATGACGACGAATACCTGCGGCGCGTCTGCGGGTGCGAGCGGGCCGAGTGGGCTCGGACCAAGGGGATCATCTTCGACAACCGGTATCATTTCCGGCTGGAGGACGGTTTGTGGCAACAGGTGCGTGGCTATCCTGAATGGGCGAAAACACGTTGAAAGGCATCGTATGGCAAAATGGATAAAGGTCGAAACGCACACGCCGGACAAACCGGAGCTGCGCCATATCGCGCGCCGCTGCCAATGCACCCGGGCGGAGGCGTTCCTGGGCTTCTTCCGCGTGTTCGTCTGGCTGGATGAGCAGACCGACACCGGGCAGGTGGAGTATTTCACCGAGGCCGACGCCGATGAAATCGCCGGTCTGGCAGGTTTCGGCGCGGCGGTGGCGGAGGTCCGCTGGATCATGTTCGGGCCCACCGGCGCGGTGGTTTCCAACTGGGACCGACACAACGGCCAATCCGCCAAGCGGCGGGGCATGGATGCGGAACGCAAGCGGGGTGTCCGCAAGCGAAGCGGACAAACTGCGGACTAGATAAGAGAAGAGGAGATAAGAGAAGAATAATGACATAGGTAACAAAGGTATGAGTATAGAAGGTACAGAGGTAACAAGGGTACCAAGGGGTACAGGGGTACCAGCAGATAGGTCTGAGGGACGGGCGCTCCGGCTGTGGGCCATGGATAGGGAGACCATGGGAGCGGCGCTCTACCCGGAGTTGGCGGAGAAGGCCGAGCGGCTTGGGCGGCGAGGCCAGGTGCTGGCGTGCATTTGGGCGGGGAAGGGCACGAAGGAGATTGCGGCTGATCTGGGCATCAGCCCCAAGACGGTGGAATACCACCGGGCACGGCTATACCGGATCTTCGGGGTGAATGACCTGGTCAGTTTGTGCCGGCGGGCGATAGCGGTGGGATTGATAGATGCGAGGTCCGAAGTCCGAGGGCCGAACAAAGCCGAAAGGCGAATTAAGCTATGAGTACAGAAGCTACAAGTGTAACAGCAGATAGTGCTAAGGGACGGTTGCTCCGTTTTTTGTTTCGCCCGCCGGCGCTGGGGCCGTTGCCGGCTCGTCCGGGTGGGTTCGCTCGGCGGCTGGCGCGGGTGCCGGTGGACCTGGTGACGCACCTGGGCATGACGCGGGCTAACGCCTACTATGCCGCTGGCTGCCCGCTCGAACTGTGCGACCATGCGGCGGCCCGTGACCTGTGGCAGGTCATCTACTGGGACGCAATCGCGAGCGAAGCTGACGGCGCTAAGGAGGATTTATGCCGATGATGTTTGAGCAGCAACCCAAAGAAAGCGACAGAGCCTTTGCCGCTTTCAGTCTGTATCTGAGCCTGGGGCCACAGCGCGGCCTGCGCGAAGTGGCACGGAAGCTCGACAAGAGCTTGACGGTGGTGGGGCAGTGGTCGAGTAAGTTCGACTGGCCCGCGCGAGTGGCCGCGCACGCGGCGCACCTGGCCGTGGTCGAGCGCGAAGCGATCGAGGCCACGGCGCGAAGCAAGGCTGCGGGGTGGGAGGCTCGCGAGCAGCAGCTCCGTGAAACGGAGTGGGCGATGCACGAGCGGGCCATCGCCGCCGCGAAGCGGGGCCTGGATGCCTACATGGCCCGCGAGAAGGTGTATGCCAACCTGGCTGACATCGCCCGGATGCTGGAGATCGCCAGCAAGCTGGGGCGGCTGGCGACGGGTTTGGGCACCGACGGCGAGCGTCGCAAGGGCGACGAGCTGCCGGCGGTGCGGGTGGAGGTGAAGGTGGCGCTGGAGAAGATCTACGGCGAACCACTTCCAGGGGAAGTGGTCGATGTTCAGGCGGTGCCTGCGCTGCCGGAGAAAACCGTATGACGCCCTGGGAACGCTATTTTGTGGTCGGGCGCCGGGCCGGATGTCCGATGGACCAGATGGACCGGTTCCAGGCGGCCGACGTGGTCCTGCAGAGCCGCCAGCTCGCCGCCTCGGCGGCGGCGCGGCTCTGCGACCGGGCCGACGGACCGACCGGAGTCGGGTACGGCGGGGCCCGGGGTGGCGGCAAAAGCCACTGGCTTTTGGCGCAGATGGGCGTTGACGACTGTCAACGCGTGCCGGGCCTGAAGTGCCTGCTGTTGCGGAAGGTTGGCAAGGCCAACCTGGAGCACTTTGAGGATCTTCGGCGGAAGCTGTTCACGAATCTGGGGCACGAGTTTTCGGCGTTCCGGGGCATCCTGACGTTCAACAACGGGTCGCGCATCATCGCGGGCCATTTCCAGAACGAGAAAGACATTGATGCCTACCTTGGGCTGGAATACGACGTGATCGGCATTGAGGAGGCGACGACCCTCACGGCGCGGAAGTATCAGGACATCACGACCTGTTGTCGGACCAGCAAGGGGAATTGGCGCCCGCGCATCTACTCCACAACGAATCCCGGCGGCGTGGGGCACGGGTGGTACCGTAAGCGGTTCATCGAACCGTGGCAACGGCACGCGGAGACTGAGACGCGGTTCGTCGCGGCCCGGGTGACCGATAACCGGTGGAACAACCCGGAGTACATGCGGGTGCTCGAGGGCCTGACTGGCTGGCAGCGTCGGGCCTGGCTGGATGGGGATTGGGATATTGCGGCGGGCCAGTTCTTCACGACGCTGCGGCGGGAGGTGCATATGGTGTCGGATTTCGATGAGACCAGGGCGCGGGAGTGGTTTTGCGCCCTGGACTACGGGTTCACGCACTACACCGTGGTGCTGTTGGGCTGCACGGATGGGGATGGCAACCTGTTTGTGGTGGATGAGCACGCGGAGCGGCTGTGGCTGCCGCAGCGGCACGTGCCGGCCATTGCAGCGATGCTGGCGCGGCATGCAATCTCCAATCGCAGACTGGAGATTGCTGATCTGAAGAGGTTTGTGGCCGGCGCGGACGTGTTCAGTCGGCAGAGCGACGGATCAACCGTCGCGTCGCAGTACGGGAAGCTTGGTGTTGCGTTGAAGCCGGCGAACATGGAGCGGGTGAGCGGGTGGGCGGAGATCCTGCACCGGTTCGGCGATCCGGCGAACGGAGTGAAGCCGCGGCTGTTCATCCACGAGCGGTGTGCGCGGCTCGTGGAGTGCCTGCCGGCGCTACAGCACGATCCGAGTCGGCCTGAGGATGTGCTGAAGGTGGATTGCGACGAGGATGGTGTCGGCGGTGATGACGCCGCCGATGCACTCCGGTATCTCGTCGCGACGAAGTCGCGGACGGTGGCGCAGCGCAAGCTGCGCGGGCTCTGAGCGCAGCCCCCTGGGATGGAGGGGGCGAGCATGTGGGGTGGGTGGGCTGCGACCCCGCCAAGCTGAGCAAAGGAGCGGAGTGAGGGGTGTGGCGTGAAGGATGCGGGAGCGACTGGCGCGCGCACTGCCACCGGCCGGGGGGGGAAAGGGCCGGTGAAAGCAGTGAGCGTGACAGGCGCGACAGGCTCCCGGCCACAAGACGCTGTTATCTTCAGTGCACCGGGCCGCCGAAGGTCTGGCTGTGTGGCGCCTGCGGCGGCCAGACTTGCGATGAGGCGGCGGGGACCCGTTTGCCGAGGGCTCCCGCGCCAGCGGGATACGGCAACGGGGCGGCACTACAGATAACAGCTCTTGTGGCTGGAGCCGAAAGCATCCTTCATGACACACCCCGAACGAAGCGCATCCTAAACTGGCGGGGTCGCGGTTCGTATGGGGCGCGGGGGTCGCGCTGTTCTGGCTTCTGCGGCGGCGCAACGCAGCGATGGCGGGCATCGGCTGAGGGGATAGGGAGCCGTCGCCCGCTGCGCGTAGTGGAGCCGGCGCAGAGGCCAGACTGATTTTGCCTCAAGCGCCAGTCTGCCAGCTTGTCAGCTTTAGCTTGCGGTGCTGATAGCTGGCAGTCTGGCGCGTTTCGTTTGGGTCGCGGGGGCACGCGCTATCCTCACTTCTGGGCGGGAGTGCGGAGCGCCTGGCCGTGGCTCAAGGGTTACAGGGTGAGCCTTTAGGCCAAGCGCTCCGCAGTCCCGGCCAGAGGTGAGGCTGACATTGGGGGCCAGCGCATGACCAGGCCGCAGCGGAGGCCAGTGAGCTTGGGAACGTTTCCGTAGCTAGGTCTGGTGATGCGTTGGCCGGGGTTGGGTTCGTTTCGCTTTCAATGCCTTTGAGCGCGGAGCCTTAGCGGAGTGCGAACTGGGTTCCTTTCGAGCCTTGGGCGAGGTGGTCTTCTTGGCCCTGGAAGGGCTACTCGACTGCCCACGGGGGACGCTGACGCGACGGACGCAGCCAACCGGAGAGAACGAGCCAACGCCAAACGAACGGCTGCCACCACGGGACACGGGGACGGAACTGAGGGGGACAGCCGCACGCGCGCCAAAACTGCACGGGCAACGAAACGCGATGGAAGTAAAACGCTGCAACCCGGCACTGCCACCGCTGCCAACGAACGCCGACCAGGGACTGCCAACGCCTAGCGGCCCAGCCACTCTGTAGATGCTCTCTCACACCTTTTCTTTGAGAGAGCATCTACAGAGTGGCTGGGACGCGGGCAGTGCCTGAGCGCGTAGGATTACCCACGACTCCCGACAGCCCGAAGGAGTCGTTTCAACTGACTTTGCCTTTGTCCGGAGCGAAGTGGCAGCTCGACGGCAGATCAGCAGCGGGCGTGACAGCCCTGTGTTGCGCCTGCGGCAGGGCTGGCACGACCGCTGCCTGCCGGCGAGCGAACGGAGCGGCTCCGGGGGCGTTGTGGTTCGGCTGGCGTTGGTTTCGTGCAGGGCGTTCGGAGTTGTGGTTGGTTCGTCGTTCTTTCTACTTCCTCTCCTCCAGCGGAGGAGAGGCTGACTTCATTTGGTTGGCGGCGTTGCTGTTTTCCAAGGCAGCGGGTGAGGTGAGAGCCTAGCGCAACCAGCCAGAGAGACGCAGCCACCGCCAGACCAACGGCTGCCACCAGGGGAGACGCGGACGCCACTGAGGAGGACAACCACACGCCCGCCACCACTGCACCGGCAACGAAACGCGCTGGAAATAGAACCCGGCAACGCGACACTGAAACCGCTGCCAACGAACGCCGACCAGGACCTGCCAACGCCTAGCGGCCCTACCGACCTGAAGAAGCTCTCTCACACCTTTTCTTGAGAGAGCTTCTTCAGGTCGGTAGGGCCGCGTGGCAGCGCTGGACGCGTAGGATTACCCGAGACGCCCGACAGCCCGAAGGGTTCCAGTCACTAACTTTGCCTTTTCCGGAGCGAGTGGCAGGGCGCATTCCAATGGTTGCAGCAGGCGTGCCAGCCCGTGGGGTTAAAGGGGGGCTGGCGCGACTGCTGCATCGTAAACGCGCCCGAACGGAGCTTCTGGGGGCGTGCGACGTTCTACGGGCGTTGGTTTCAGGGCGCGGGTTCGTGGTCGCGAAGCGGTGGGACGTTCGATGTGGAACGAGCGGAAGCAGCGAGCGTGACAGGCCGGGGTTGAAGGGGGGCCTGGCACGCTGGCTGCGCCGCGGACGTCCGAATCGGCAAGGCGTGTTCGACGGCGCGAAGCGGGAGCACGGTCGAACGCCTATGCTGGTTGGAGTCGCGGTGGCGTGTTCTAAGTAGCGCCAGCGGTGTGCCGGTTGAGTTTCTAACGATGAGCCTCAGGCCCCGCCATCCCCCGTTGCGGAAGCACAGGGGGATGGCGGGGCCTGCGGCGGTCGTGCGCCTGGGCGTGTTCGGTGCGGGGTGGTGGTTTTCCACACCGCCACGGGCGGTGTGGCTGACATTGCCTGAGCGGGAACGCATCGAATTGGAATGAACGTAGCGAGCAGCCTGCGACCGGTGGTGGTGCCGTGAGCGACTGACAGGCGGAGCGCCGGTTGCGCCGCCAAGGCGCATCCGGCGCGGAGCCTGGCAGGAGCGGTGCCTAGTGCTGGAGGTCGTCAACGGTTTCCTTCAGGAAAAGTGAGGACTCCTGATAGCGGGGGATGGCTGCTGATAGCGTGTGATGACACGGCCAGTGGGGCGTCGGTTAGAGGGCAAAAAGCGATGCTAAGGTTGCGCCGATGGCCGTAAATGCGACTCATCCTGATTACGACGCCGCGTCCGTGGAATGGGCGCGAGCGCGTGATGTCCTGGCCGGCGAAGATGCCGT
>Ga0209202_1001452_pt1 | contig 14648 bp, 11 predicted proteins | sample AD_UKC032_MetaG_FD_184416 | JGI IMG/M metagenome (GOLD analysis project Ga0209202, IMG submission 184416) | Active sludge microbial communities of municipal wastewater-treating anaerobic digesters from USA - AD_UKC032_MetaG (SPAdes) (version 2) | ecosystem: Engineered > Bioreactor > Anaerobic >... | reverse complement strand
GGTCCAGCAGCAGCGCGTCGTAGCTGCCGGCGCGCAGCCGCTCGCGCCCGGCGGCCAGCGTGGGCGCGGCGTCGACCGCGTAGCCGTGGCCGCGCAGGTAGTCGCCGACCATCGCCGCCAGGCGGGCGTCGTCGTCGATCAGCAGCACGCGTTCGCGGGCCATCGCGTCAGCCGCCGCGGGCGAGTGCAAGCGACCGCGGCCGCGACGCCGGCAGCACCGCAGCGCGCATGGACCGCCGACGGCTGCACATCGCCGCGCCGCCGTGGATCCCGCGCATGCGACGGCTGCGCATCGGCTCAGCTACGCGGGCCGCCGTCGAGGCTGCGGCGCTCGCGTTGATGGCGCTGCATCATCTCGCGCCGCTGCTGCATCTGCTCGACCATCTGCTTGCGCTGGTCGGGCGTCAGCACGCGGGCGGCGTCGACCATCGCCTGCGTCATCAGCTTGCTGGCCGCGTCCTGCCGCGCCAGCATCTTCTGGCGCAGCGCCTCGACCGCGTTGGCGTCGATGGTGGGCTGCGCGAACAGCGTCTGCGCCTCGTCGCGCAGGCTCTGGCCGGCCTGGAACTGCGCGCGCATCTCGGTGCGGGCGCGCTCCATGATCTGCTGGATCTGGGTGCGCTGCTCGGGCGTGGCGTTCACGCGGTCGAGCATGCGGAACATCATGCCGCCCATCATGCCGCCCGGGCCCATGCCGTAGCCGCCATGCCCGCCGTGGCTCCAGCCGGAGCCGCCGCCCGCAGCCGGGCCCGGTTGCGCGCCGGCGACGAAGGGGGCGGCCAGCGCGAGCGCGATCACCAGCGGGCGCGCGAAGGAAAGGGTCGGGGTCTTCATCACAGGGCTTCCTGTCGGGTTGGGATGGCTCGCATCGTGCCGGCGATGCTTTGCGCGCAGCCCCGGTGCGGCGTAAAGAATTGTGAACCGGCGGGTCCGTTTCGGCGCGCCCGCTGCGCGCCGCCGGCCCTCGGGCGCACGGTCGCGGGCCGGCGCGCAAAGGTGCGATCACGGCCCGTCGCCATGCGCGAGGCTGACCTCGACCGCCAGCCCGGTGCACTGCGCAGCGTCGCTGTAGTCCAGCCGGACGCTTGCGCCGATGCGCTCGGCGACGGCGCGCACGATCGACAAGCCCAGCCCGGAGCCGATCGGGCCGCTGCCGGGCACGCGGTAGAACGGGTCGAACACGCGCTCGCGTTCTTCGGGCGCAATGCCCGGGCCGGTGTCGCGCACGCTCAGCACGACGGCGCCGGCGGTGGTGCGCACGCCCAGGTCGACGCGCCCGCCCTCGGGCGTGTGGCGGATCGCGTTGTCGACCAGGTTGCGCAGCAGCGTGTGCAGGTCGCGCTCGGCCACGCGCAGCTGCACGTCCTGCGCGCCCTCGACGCCGATGTCGATGGCGCGCGCCTCGGCCAGCGGCATCAGGCCTTCCAGCACCTGGCGAAAGGCACGCTGCACCGACACCGGCGCCGCCGCCTGCGTCGCCTGCGCCGACTGCGCACGCGCCAGCGCCAGCAGCTGGTCGACCAGCCGGCGGCCGCGCTCGATGCCCTGGCGCAGTGCGGCCAGGCGCTCGCGCGCGCCGGCGGACATGTCGGCCTGCGCCAGCCGTTCGGCCTGCAGCGACAGCGCCGCCAGCGGCGAGCGCAACTCGTGCGCGGCGTCGGCAACGAAGCGCTGCTGCACGGCCATCGCCTGCGCCACGCGCGCGAGCAGCCGGTTGATCGCGCCGACGAAGGGCCGCACCTCGGCCGGCAACCCGTGCGTGGCCATCGGCTGCAGATCGTGCTCGGCGCGCGCATCGACCTGCTGCGCGAGCGCGGTGATCGGCCCGAACATCGTGTGCACCAGGCGCGCCACCAGCAGCAGCAGCACCGGCACCAGCACCAGGAAGGGCAGCAGCGTGCGCAGCGCGCTGCCTTGCGCCAGCTCGTCGCGCAGGTCCGATTCCTGCGCGACCGCGATGCGCGTGCCCGCGGCGGTGGTGCGCACCAGCACGCGAAACGATTCGCCGCCCAGCTCGAGCGTGTGCAGCCCGTCGGCCAGCGTCGGCGGGATCGGCAGCACGCCGCCGTCGTCGACGTGGCGGCCGGCCGGGTCGACTGCGCCCAGCCGCTGCACGATCACGCGCGTGCCGTCGTCGTGCGCCTTGAAGTGCGCATCCGGTGCGGCAGGCACCGGATCCAGGCGCTGGCGGTCCACCAGCAGCGCCACCTGCAGCAGCACGTCGTCCTGCAGCTCGCGCGCCTCGTCGTAGGCCGCGGCGAACGAGAAGGCGCCCGCCACCAGCGCCACCACGCCGATGCACAGCACGAGCGCCAGCGCGAGCCGGCGCTGCAGCGACGCGTTCAGCCGCCCCGGGCCACCATCCATCCCACCCCCCGCACGTTGCGGATCGCATCGGCGCCGAGCTTGCGCCGCAGCGCGTGGATCAGGAACTCGACCGCGTTGCTCTCCACCTCCTCGCCCCAGCCGTAGAGGCGGTCTTCGAGCTCGCTGCGCGACAGGATCGCGCCCGGCCGCAGCAGCAGCGCGCGCAGCAGCGCGAATTCGCGCTGCGACAGCCGCACCGCCGGCCCGCCGCTCACCGTCGCCTCGCGCGTCGCCGGGTCGAGCGCGAGCACGCCGTTGCCCAGCAGCGGCGCCGCCTGCCCGCCCTTGCGGCGCAGCACCGCGCGCATGCGCGCCAGCAGCTCGGCCATCTCGAAGGGCTTGAGCAGGTAGTCGTCGGCGCCGCCGTCCAGGCCGCGCAGGCGGTCGTCCAGGCCGTCGCGCGCGGTCACGATCAGCAGCGGCACCGGGTCGGCGCGCGCGCGGATCGCGCCGAGCACCTCGAGCCCGTCCTTGCCCGGCAAGCCCAGGTCGAGCAGCACCAGGTCGTAGTGCTGGCCGACCAGCGCGTCGAGCGCGGTGCGCCCGTCGCGCACCCAATCGGCGGCGTAGGCGGCGTCCTTCAGCGCGGCGTGCATCGCCTCGCCGATCATCGGGTCGTCTTCGACCAGCAATACGCGCATCGGTGCTTCCCTGGTCTGTGCGAAAACGTGTCGCCGCGGCAGTCTGTCCCAGTGCCCAGGCGGCCGGTCAGGGCCCCTGCGTCGCCGGCGGCGGGGCGCGCTCGGCACGCGGCAGCGCCAGGCGCATCAGCGCCGGCAGGAGCAGCAGCACGAGCGGCATCTGGACGATGAGTCCGGTGATGATCGCCACCGCCAGCGGCTGCTGCATCGCCGAACCCTGGCCGATCGCGAGCGCGAGCGGCAGCAGCGCGAGGATGGCGGCGATCGTCGTCATCGCGATCGGCCGCAGGCGGTTGGCGCCGGCAGCCACCAGCGCCTCGGCCGGGGTCATCGCTTCGCGATCGCACAACAGGTGGTACTCCGAGACGTAGAAGATCGCGACTTCGGTGACGATGCCGACGATCATCGTCATGCCCATCATCGAGGTGATGTTCAGCTCGATCCCGGTGGCCCAAAGGCCGATGAACACCGTGCCGGCGGCCAGCAGCGGCATGGCGAGGATGACCGCGGCAATGCGAAAGCGCTCGTACAGGAACAGCAGCAGCGCGAACACGAGAGCCACTGCCGCGGCAAAGACCGTCATCAAACCCTGGAAGGCGATCTGCTGCTGCTGATAGAGCCCGCCGAGCGTGTAGTACGCGCCGGCGCCGAGCAGCGCGGGCTGCGCCAGCACCTGCTTCACGTCGGCAATCGCGGAGCCGAGGTCGCGCCCGCTGATGCGCCCGGTCACCGCCACCATGCGCTTGAGGTTTTCGCTCTCGATCTGCGGCTGACCGGCGACCGGCGTGAGCGTGGCGACGCGCTCGAGTGGAAACAGGTGGCCGTCCGGCGCGCGCAGCAGCAACTGGTGCAGCGCGGTGGTGTCGGCGCGCACCGCAGGGGTCGTCCAGACGCGCACACCGAGCATCTTCGGCCCCTGCTGCACCTGCGCCGCGACGTTGCCCGACAGGGCATCGGCCACCGCCTGCGTCACCCAGGCGGCATCGACGCCTTCGAGCGCGGCGCGCTCGGGCTGCACGCGGATGTCGAGCGCATCGCCCGCCGGGTTGATGCCGTCGCGCACATCGACCACGCCCGCCACCTTGCCGAGCGCGTCGGCCACGCGCCGCGCCGAAGCGTAGAGAACATCGGGGTCGTCGGCGAAGATCTTCACCTGGATCGGCTGCGGCACCGCCGTCAGGTCGCCGATCAGGTCTTCCATCAGCTGCGCCATCTCGATGTCGATGCCCGGCACCTCGCGCTCGACGCGCGTGCGGATCTCGTCCATCACCTGATCGATCGGCGCACGTGCGCCGTCGTGGAGGCGGATGAAGAAGTCGCCCTGGTTGGATTCGGTGATGCCGCCGCCCATTTGCGTTCCGGTGCGCCGCGAGTAGGTCTGCACGTTCGGGTTGGCGCGCACGATGGCCTCGATCTGGCGCAGCAGCCGATCGGTTTCGCTGAGCGACGTTCCCGGCGGCGTGCGGTAGTCGAGGACGAAGCCGCCTTCGTCCATCGCGGGCATGAAGCCCGAGCCCACGCGGCCGTAGGCCATCGCGCTCGCCACCGCGAGCGGCAGCAGCCCGACCAGCAGCCAGCCCGGGCGCGCCAGCACGCGCTGCAGCAGGCGCAGGTACACGCGCCGCACGTGCGGAAACAGCAGGCCGGCGTCTTCGTCCTGCGCCGCATCGCGCGCGGCGAGCAGGCGGTCGCACAGGATCGGCACGGCGAGCAGCGCAATCAGGAACGAAATCACGAGCGCGCTCGCCATCGTGATCGACAGCGCCTTGAAGAACGCGCCGGTCACGCCGGTGAGGAACGCGAGCGGCAGGAAGATGACGATCGTCGCTGCCGACGAGCCCGCCAACGGCCGCACGAACTCGAGTGCGGCGGCCATCACCCGGCCGCTGCCGAACTGCTCGGCGCCGCCTTCGCGCACGCGGCGCACGATCTGCTCGGCCATGACGATCGCGTCGTCGATGATGAGGCCGACGGCCGCCGCCATGCCGCCCAGCGTCATGATGTTGAAGCCCATGTGGAACACGCCGAGCAGCACCGAGGTGGCGGCGATCACAGTGGGGACGACGGCCACCGCGATCAGCGTGATCTTCCAGTTGCGCAGGAACGCGAGCAGGGTGAGCGCGGCCAGCAGCACGCCGATCAGGATCGCGTCGCGCACGCCGGCGGCCGAGGCGGTCACGAGTTCGCTCTGGTCGTACCAGTTGGCCAGCCTGACGCCTTCGGGCAGTCCAGCGTGCGCGCCCGCGAGCTGCCGGCGGATGCCCTGCGCGATCGCCACGCTGTTGCTGCCCGGCTGCTGGTAGATGTTGAGCAGCACCGCGTCCTGGCCGTCGGCGGTGACGCGGATCCATTGCGGCACCGTGCTGCGCGCCACCTCGGCCACGTCGCCGAGGTGCACCACGCCCTGCGGCGAGCCGGTGACGACGATGCCGCGGATCTGCTCGGGCGTCGCCGAGCCGTTGTCGGCGACCACGAGGTAGAGCTTGTAGTGGTCTTCCAGCCGGCCGACTGCGCTGATGGCGTTGGCCGCGGCGACGGCACGCGCCACGTCGGCCAGTGCCAGCCCGCGCGCGGCCAGGCGCGCAGGATCGACGCTGACGCGCAGCTCCTCCTGCGCGCCGCCCTGCACCTGCACCCGCGCCACGCCCGGCACCGACGCGAGCAGCGGACGCAGCTGGTATTGCGCCAGGTCGTAGAGCAGCGTTGGCGACAACGTCGACGAGGTCAGGCTGTAGGCAATCACCGGCAGCTTGGTCGGGTCCATGCGCCGGACCTCGGTGCGCGTGCCGGCGGGCAGCGTCGGCAGCAGTTGCGCGATGGCGGCGTTGACCTGCAGCGCCACCTCCACCATGTTGGCGTCCCAATCGAAATTGAGCGCCACCTCGGCGCTGCCGCGGCTGGTCGTCGAGTGCACCTCGCGCACGCCGGGAATGCGGCGCAGCGCCTCTTCCACCGGGCGCGTCACCAGCATCGCCATCTGGTCGGCCGGGCGGTCGCCGGCGTCGAGGCCGACGATCACGCGCGGGAACTCGGCCTTCGGGAACAGCGTGATCGGCAGGCGCAGTGCGGTGGCCACACCGGCCAGCGCGAGCAGCGCGATCAAGAACAGGATCGAGCGCCGGTGGCGCTGCATCCACTGCCCGAGATTCATCGGCCGCCCTCGCGCACGGCCATGCCGTCAGTGAGCTGGTAGTTGCCTTGCACCACGAGCGGCAGGCCCGCCTGCAGCGCCCCGTCCACCCCCAGGTGCTCGCCGTTGTCGACGCGCACCTGCACCGCGACGCGCCGGGCACGGCGCTGATCGACCTGATAGACGTAGGCGCCCTGGTCGTCGCGCAGCACCGCCAGGCGCGGCACCACCCAGTGCTCGGCGCCGGGCAGCGCAATCACGCCCTGCACGGGTTCGCCCGGGATCAGCCGGGCGCCGTCGTGCGCGGCCAGCTCCACCGAAGTGTCCACCAGGCGGCTCTGCGGGTTGATTGCCGCCTGCACGCGGCTCACGCGCCCGGCCAGGCGCGTCGCGCCGGCCCCCGCAGGCGCGGCGAGCGTCGTCACCTCGACCGCGGCACCCACCGGCACGGCACGCCACAGCGCCGGCTCCAGCCCCAGCGTCACCCGGGTGGGCACTGCGGCCCCGGTGCGGCCCAGTTGCAGCACGACCGTGCCGGGTGCGACGCGGTCTCCCTGCGCGGCTGCCACCTTCAGCACGACGCCGTCGTAGGGTGCGCGCACCGCGCGCTCGCCCGGCTCCGCGCCCAGCGTGCTCTGCGCGGCCAGCGCCTGTTCGGCGTCGGCAACGCCCTTCTGGGCGGTGGCAAGTTGCGAGCGCGTCGCCAGGCGCTGATCGAGCAGCGCACGCGTGCGTTCGAGCTCGCCGCGCGCGAGCGTCAACGCGCTTTGTGCTTGTTGCGCGGCGAGCACCGCTGACGGATCGGCGGTGGCGGCGAACAAGACGTCGTCGCGGCGTACCGTTTGGCCGACGCCGGCACGCAGGCGCGTGATCTGCGCCGCGTAGGGCAGGCTCAGATTGATCTGGGCGTCCTGGGCGAGCGTCACCGTGCCGTAGGCGACGGCCCTGGCCCCGATCACGGCACGCACCGGCTTGGCGGTCCTGACCTGCGCAACCGGCGGCTCCTGCGCGGCGGGCTTGTCCTCGGCAAGCGCGTTGCCGGCGTGCCAGGCCAGCATCAATGCCACGGCGGCGGCGGCAACGTTCATTTCTTCTCCTCGATCGGGCGGCTGCGCGCGCCGGCAAGGCCGGCGCCCGGCTGCGGCAGTTCGCCGCCCAGCAGTGTCTGCAGGGCGACCTGCTGCTCGAACGCGGCGCGCTCGAGCGCCAACTCGTCGATGCGCCGGGCGAGCAACGCCGACTGCAGGTCGACGTAGTTCGCCACCGTCATCTGGCGCGCCGCGTAGGCCAGGTCGGCCGCCTGCGCGGTGCGCGCGAGCGCCTCGACCGTGTCGTGCGTGCTTGCGAGCTGCGAGCGCAGCAGCGCCTGATCGTCGAGGATCTGCGCGACCTCGGCGTGCGCCGCGTTCACGCGGTTCAGGTATTCGTCGTGCATGCGCCGGCGCGTCGCGGTCTCGACGGCGATCGTGCCGAGGCTGCCGTTGAAGATCGGCACGCTCAGGCTCAGCGTGAAGCCGCTCGTGTAGACGAGCGAGGTGTCGCGCGCCCGCGCAAAGCCGACGTTGATCGACGGGAATTGCGCCAGCACCGCGGCGCGCAGCCGCGCTTCCTGCGCCTCGTAGCCCGCCGAGAGGGCCAGCAGGTCGGGGCGGCGCGTGGCCAGGTGCGCCAGCGCCCGGCGCACTGCGCCGTCATCGATCGGGATCGGCGGCTGCAGCGGCGCCAGCGCGAGCCGCACTTCGGGCGCGAGCCCGAGCAGCACGTTGAGCGCGGCGCGCGCCTGATGCAGCTGGCGCGTCTGCTCGTCGAGCTGGCGCCGGGCATCGGCCTGGGCCAGCTGGAAGGGGCTGACGGCGTCGATCGTGAGGTTGCCGTCCGCAAGCGCGAGTCGGGCAAGGTCCAGCCGATACCGGGTCAGAACCTCGCCCTGTTCCAGCAGCGCGCATGAGCGCTCGAGGATCGAAATGCCGACGAACAGCTTGCGCGCCTGCGCCACGACCTGCCACTCCTGCCACAGCAGCGCCAGGTCAGCCTTGTGCCGGTCGGCCCTTGCCGCGTCGCGCCGCGCCGACAGCGTGATCAGCGAACCAAGATCAAACGACAAACCGGCGTTGAAGGCACTGAAGTATCCTGGGCTGCCGGGGTAGTCGCGCGCCAGGCTGAATTGCGGGTCGGGCAGCAGGCCGGCCGCAAAGGCCTGCGCGTGCGCGATGCCGGCGTCGGCGCGTGCGAGCTCGAGGTCGGGGTTGCCGGCCACCGCCAGCATCGCCACGGTGGTCATGTCCAGCGGCTGGGCCAGGTCGATCGCGTGCGGCGCCAGATCCGGCAAGGACAGCGCCTGGGCGGGCAGCGCGAGCTGGCGCAGCTCATGCGCTGCCGTCGGCTCACCGGCAAGGGGCTGTGGGTGGTAGTTGACGCAGCCTGCCAGCAGCAGCAGTGCCACCAGCGCGGCAGCGCGCGACGACGGGGCGATGGACGTCGGTGGCATGGGCGTTCGGGTGTCCAGACCAGGGCGTGGTCAGCGCCGCGTCATGCGGCGCACGTGGCGTGCGCGGCGATACAGCCACCACAGCAGTGCAGGCAGCAGCAGCGCCGCCAGCAGCTCGGCCTCGTCGGCATCGAAACTGCCCAGAGCATAGGCCAGGCCCCGGCCGAGGCCGTAGCCGACGTTGGCGACCAGAATGGCCCAGATGACGGCGCCGACCAGGTTCAGGGCGAAGAAGCGCGACCAGTGCACGCCGCTCATGCCCATAGCGATCGGCCCGGCGATGCGCAACCCGTAGAGAAAGCGCACCGCCAGGATCAGCAGCACGTGGTGGCGCTCGAGCAGCGTGGACGCACGTGCGGCGCCGGGCGCCAGCGCCGGGAAGCGCGCCAGCAGCGCGCTGCCGTGGCGCCGCCCGACCTGGAAGAACAGCTGGTCGCCGACGAAACTGGCGGCCGCGGCCACCGCGATCACCGCCGGCAGCGACAGGTGCCCGCGCGCTGCCGCGGCACCGGCGAGCAGCAGCACCGACTCGCCTTCCAGAAAGGCGCCCATGCCCACGGCTGCGTAGCCGTAGGACTGGATCAGCGCGCCGATGTCCACCCGAGCATCCTCCTGCACAGCCCGACGCAACCCGCAACCGGTGCGCCGCCGGCCGGATTCAGCCCGCTGCGCGCATCGAATCGATGCGCGCGAGCAGGTCGGACAGCGCGGCCTTGCAGTCGGCGGCGTTCGGCGGATCGGCGCGCACGGCCTGCAGCGCGCGGTCGATCGCGCGGTCCACAGTGTGCCAATCATCGGCGGCGCGGGGTTTGAGCCCGGCCTCGGCCTGGTCCCACGCCACTTCCAGATCCTTGATGCGCACCTTGGCGCCGGCCAGGTCGCCCTGGTCGACGCGGGCCGCCACATCGGCGGCGATGGCGCGGAACGGCGACAGGTCGCCCAGCGCCGAAGCGGCCCTGGCCGGCGCCGCTGCCGTGCCGGCCGGCGTGGCGGCGGCTGTCGGCTCGGGCCGGGAGCAGCCTGCCGCTGCCAGCAGCAGCATCGACGCGAGCGCGGCGGCGCAGCGGTTGCGGTTGGATGGCGACATGGTGTTCTCCTCGGGGGTGGCGGGGTTCAGTGCGCCGGATGCGCGGCGTCGCGGCCGGCGTGGCCGGCATGGCCGTATTGCTCGACGCCGACCAGCAGCACGATCACGCTCAGGAACAGCGCGCTGGTCCACATCGCGCCCATGCCCAGGCCGCCGTAGGTCTTGGCCTGCGTCAGCAGGTCGCCCAGCGCGGCGCCGAAGGGGCGCGTCAGGATGTAGGCGATCCAGAAGGTCAGCACCGCGTCGGCGCCCATGCGCCAGGCCAGCCAGGTCAGCGCGATCAGCCCGCCGAACACCAGCGCGCCGCGCGTGAACCCGAGGTGCAGCGCTTCGGTGGCGAGGTCGCCGGCGGCGGTGCCCATCGCGAAGGTGCACAGGATCGCGGCCCAGTAGAAGGCCTCGCGCCGCGGCGTCTTGATGTCGTGGATCGACAGCGTGCGCTCCACCTGCCACCAGACCGCGAAGATCAGCGCCAGCAGCAGCGCGAAGGCCGGGGTGCTGGCGTACAGGCTGATGCCCAGGCCGTCGGTCATCAGGTCGGTGATCTGCGTGCCCACGATGCTGACCAGCACCACCGTCAGCCAGTACAGCCAGGGCGTGTAGGAGCGGCTGCGCATCTGCGCCGCGAGTGCGGCAGCCAGCAGCGCGGCCATGATCGCCCGCGTCGGGCCCTGGCCCAGGCCGGCGTCCACCGCCAGGTAGTCGGCACCGATCTCGCCGACCGTGGTGCACAGGATCTTGACGATCCAGAACGCCAGCGTGATCTGCGGCACCTTGACGAGCCAGGCGCCGGCCCGGCCTTCGTGCAGGGGGTTCATCGTGTTCTCCTTCGGTTCGGGCATCGGTGCGGCCGCACGGTGCGGGGCTGGACTCAGCGCCGGCATAGGGCGCAATCCGGGCCGCCGCTCGGGCCGGCAGGCCGCGCAGCCCGGCGGTGCCGGGGCGGGCCGCTGCGGCCGTTCAGTCGATCTTGTCTTCCACCGACGAGATCACGCTGCCCTTGTCGGCGTCGACCTTGATGTCGAACACCTTGGTGCCGGCGACGACTTCGACCTCGTAGACGGGGCCCTGCCTCGAATGCTCGAACTCGGCCTTGGCCGCCTTGCCGCCGGCGTGCTGCTCGGCCGCGGCGATCGCCTGCGTCAGCGACACCTTGGCCTGCAGCACGGCGAGCGCGTCGTTTTCGGCGGCGCCCCGGGCGGCGAAGGCGACGGCGCCGGCCGTTGCCAGCGTCGCGGCCAGGATGGAGAGCGTGGTCTTGCGGATCATGTCGGGACTCCGGTGAACGCGCGGGATTCGCGCAGTCCGAAGCGTGCGCGCGGCGGCTTAGCCGTCGCTGAGCCCTGCTCGCTGCATGCCTTCGCCGGCGCGGGCCGCCGCCCGGCGGACGCGGCGCAGGCCGCCGCGGAGCCTTCGCCGCGGGGCCCGCGGCTAGACTGGGCGCTGCACCGCGCCGATGCTGCACCTGCACCACGCCAATCGCCACGAAGCCCTGCGCGATCGCCTGATCGGCGAGCTCGCCGCGGTGCACGGCCCCTTCGTGCGCGAGCCGGTGATCGTGCCCAACGCCGCGCACCGGCGCGCGATCGCGCTCGCAGTCGCCGACGCATCGGGCATCTGCGCCAACGTCGGCTTCGCCTACCTCGCGCAATGGCTGTGGCAGCAGGTGGCGCGGGTGGTGCCCGGGGTCCGCGCGCAGTCGCCCTTCGCCGCCGACGCGATGACCTGGCCGGTGTGGCGTGCCTTCGGCGATGCCGGCTTCATCGACGCGCACGTGCGGCTGGCCGCCTACCTGCGCGGCAGCGATGCACGCGGCCGCCACGAGCTGGCGCGGCGCGCCGCCGCGCTGCTCGAGCGCTGCGTGACCTGGCGCGCCGACTGGCTGCAGGCCTGGGACGAAGGCGGGCTCATCGGCCTCGGCCCCGACGAAGCCTGGCAGGCGGCACTGTGGCGCCGCCTGGCGGCCGAGCTGGGCGCGCCCGGGCTGCACCCGCGCCAGGCCTTCGAAGACGCGCTGCAGCGCGACGGCGCCGGCCTGGTGGCGCGCGGCGTGCTGCCGGCGCGCGCGCACGTGGTGGCGCTGCCGGCGATCGCGCCGCAGCACCTGCAGATGCTGCGCCGGCTGGCCGGCTGCATCGAGCTGCATGTGTACGCACTGAACCCGTGCGCCGAATACTGGTTCGAGATCGTGTCGCCGCGCCGGCTGAGCGCGCTGCGGATGCAAGGGCGCGCGCAGGCGCACGAGACCGGCAACCCGTGGCTCGCGGCCTGGGGCCGGCAGACGCAGGCGCAGCTCGAAGCGCTGGTGGCGATCGACGACGACGGCACCACCGACACCACCGATTTCCGCCCGGCCGGCGGCACCACCTTGCTGGCGCGCGTGCAGGACGCGGTGCTCGGCCTGCAGGAGCTGGAGCCGGGCAGCGTGCGGCTCGCAGCCGATGACCGCAGCGTCGAGCTGCACGTGTGCCACTCGCTCGCGCGCGAGCTCGAGGTGCTGCAAGACCGGCTGCTCGGGCTGCTCGCCGCCGACCCGACGCTGCGCGCCGGCGACATCCTGGTCGCGTTGCCCGACCTGGCGGCGGCCGCGCCGCTGATCGACGCGGTGTTCGGCACCGCGACCCGCGCGCGCCGCATCGCCTACACCATCGCCGCGCGGCCCGAAAGCAGCGCCAACCGCGCCGCGCGCGCGCTGCTCGGCGTGCTCGCGCTGGCGGCGTCGCGCGGCCATGCAAGCGACTGCTTCGCGCTGCTGCAAGAGCCGCTGGTCGCGCGCCGCTTCGGCCTGGACGACGACGCGCTGGCGCGGCTGCGCGGCTGGCTCGTCGAAGCCGGCTTCCATTGGGGCTTCGACGACGCGCACGTGGCCGCGCTCGGCCTGCCGCCGCAGCGCCACACGCTGGCCGCGGCGCTGGCGCGGCTGCTGCTGGGCCATGCGTTGCCCGACGCGGTCGCCGAGCCCTTTGCGGGCCTGCTGCCGACGGGCGGCGCGTGGGGCAGCGACGCCGGCGCGCTCGGCGCGCTGGCGCACTTCGGGCAGCGCCTTGCGCACTGGGCCGCGCGCCTGGCCGCGCCCTGCCCGCCCGCGCAATGGGGCGAGCGGCTGCACGCGCTGCTGGCCGATTTCGTCGATGCCGGCGACGACGCGCTCGACGAGCAGCGCGCGCTGCACGCGGCGATCGCGGCCGCGCTCGAGCCGATGCGCGCGGCCGTGCCCGACGAGCCGCTGCCGCTGGCGGTGCTGCGCGACGCGCTCGCGCACACGCTCGACGATCCGGCGCGCGGCGGCGCGGCCGGCGGCGGCGTGACCTTTGCCGACACTGGCGCCTTGCGCGGCCTGCCGCACCGCGTGGTGTGCGTGATCGGCCTGAACGACGGCGCGTTCCCGCGCCCGGCGCGGCCCGACGAGTTCGACCTGATCGCGCGCGCGCCGCGCCGCGGCGACCGCCTGCCGCGCGACGACGACCGCGCCGCCTTTCTGGACCTGGTGCTGGCGGCGCGCAGCCACCTGCACCTGAGCTGCACCGGCCGCAGCGCGCGCGACGGCAGCGAGCTGCCGCCGTCGGTGCTGGTCAGCGAACTGATCGAGCCGCTGGTGCGCGCGAGCGCGCACGACCCGCTGGACGCCGATTCGCTGCGCGCGGCGCGCGCGCGCCTGGTGGTGCAGCACCCGCTGCAGCCCTTCGCGCCGGCGGCCTTCGGCGCCGGCGCCGACCCGCGCTGCCGCAGCACCGATGCCGAGCTCGCCGCGGCGCTGCGCAGCGGCCTGGCGGCGGCCGCCGCGCGTGCCGCAGCCCCGGGCGGCCCCGCCCTGGCCGCCGACGCCGGCGCCGGCGGCGACGACGAAGGCGACGACGACGGCGCGCCCGGCCTGCAAGCGCCCTTCTTCGCCGCGCCTCTGGCGCCGCCGCCTTCGCCGCTGCACGCGCTGACGCTGGCCGAGCTGCGCCGCTTCTTCCGCAACCCGTGCCGCGAACTGCTGCGCCGCCGGCTGCGGCTGCATCTGCCTTTCGACGACGACGATCTGGCCGACGACGAGCCGCTGGTGCCCGGCTGGGCGCAGCGCCGCGCGCTCGCCGAGCGGCTGCTGCCCGCGCTGCTGCGCGGCAGCGAAGGCGAGCCGCTGCAGCAGTTGGCGCGCGCCGGCGCCGAATGGCCGGCCGGCGCGGTCGGCGAGCAGCTGCTGGCAGCGGAGCTGGCGGCGCTGCGCGTGTTCGCCGCGCGCGTGCGCGCTGCCGCGCCCGACCCACCGCTGCCGCCGCACGCGAGCACGCTGAGCTTCGATCTGGACGGCCAGGCCTGGGAGCTGCGCGCGCCGCTCGACTCGCTCCACGTGCACGGCAACGTCGGCTGGCGCTGCGCGCCGCTGCGCGCGCGCGACCGGCTCGACGCGTGGCTGCAGCACTTGGTGCTGTGTGCCGATCCGCCGGCGGGCACGCAGCAGCGCACGCGCTGGCTGCTGCTCGACGCCGAGCTGGTGTTCGCGCCGGTGGCCGACGCGCACGCACGGCTGGCGGCGCTGCTGCGGCTGGTGCGCCGCGGCCTGACCGAGCCGCTGCGCTTCTTCCCCGAAAGCGCGTGGGCCTGCGTCGATCGCGGCCCCGACGAGGCGCAGCGGGTCTGGGAATCGAGCGAGTACCGCCGCGGCGAATCGGCCGATCCGGCCTACGCGCTGGCGTTGCGCGGCGTGGCCGAGCCGCTGGACGCCGCCTTCGTCGAGACCGCGCACCAGGTCTACGGGCCGCTGCGCGACGCACTCGAGGATGCGCGATGAGCGCCGACGCCGACGCCGAGTTCGACGCGCGCGCGTGCCCGCTGCCGGGGATGCAGCTGGTCGAGGCGTCGGCCGGCACCGGCAAGACCTGGACGCTGTGCGCGCTGTACCTGCGGCTGCTGCTCGAAGAACGGCTCGCGGTCGAGCAGATCCTGGTCGTG
>Ga0209202_1001450_pt1 | contig 14655 bp, 12 predicted proteins | sample AD_UKC032_MetaG_FD_184416 | JGI IMG/M metagenome (GOLD analysis project Ga0209202, IMG submission 184416) | Active sludge microbial communities of municipal wastewater-treating anaerobic digesters from USA - AD_UKC032_MetaG (SPAdes) (version 2) | ecosystem: Engineered > Bioreactor > Anaerobic >... | reverse complement strand
AGTTCCGGCCGGGCAAGGTCGAAGGCGGTGCCGAGCCCGTCGTCGAGATGGGTCAGGTAGGCGTCGTCACTGCAACCGTCGGGCAACTCGATATCGAGATCGCTGCTTTCCTTGGCGAAAGGGAAATTGCGCGCGCCGTGGATGGAAAAGGTGAAGACGCTGTCGTCGCCGGCCAGGATGCTGGCTGTGCCGTTGCCCTGGTGGACGTCACAATCGACGACCAGGATGCGCTCGGCGCGACCCTCGGCCTGCATGGCGCGGGCGGCGACGGCGGCGTCGTTGAAGACGCAGAAGCCTTCGCCACGGTCGCGGAAGGCATGGTGCGTGCCGCCGGCCAGGTTGGCTGCCACGCCGCCGTTACCCAGCGCCGACCGGCAGGCGCAGATGGTTGCCCCGGCCGAACGACGCGAGCGTTCGACCATGCCGGCGCTCCACGGGAAGCCGATGGCTTTTTGGGCCTTTTCGGACAGTTGACCGCAACAGACCTGGCGGATGTAGTCGGGGTCATGGGCGCGAGCGAGTTCATCGTCGCTGGCGGCGTGCGGCAGGTGGAAGTCGCCTATGGAAAACTCGCCACTGGCGAGCAGCGCCTCACGCAGCCGGGAATACTTTTCCATCGGGAAGCGATGCCCGGCCGGCAGTGGCAGGACGAAGACATCGGTGTAGAAAAGCTGCACGGCCGATGTCCGCGGTAAAAGTTTAGTTCAGCGCGGCCGACAATTTGCGGCGGAATTCGCGGATCAGGTCGTCGTACTGCTCACTGCCACCGAGCGCTTCGAAGAGTTGCAACAATGCCTTGCGGCCGGCGCCTTCGTCGAAGAAACGGTCGCGGACGGCGACTTCGAGCGCGGCTTCCATCGCTTCGCGGAAACGGCTTTGCGCGGCGTAGGCGCGGGAGAGTTCGAGGCGGGCGGCGTGGTCGGCCGGGTTGGCGGCCAGACGGGCCTCGATTTCGGCAGTATCGGCGGCGCCGGCAGCCAGCGCCAGACGGGCGCGCAGGGCGTTGGCACGCTCGGGTTCGTTGGCGTATTCACCGGCCAGCAGTTGCTTGGCCTCGTCGTTGCGCCCGATTTGTAGCAGGACGTCGATGGCGTCGAGCTGGACGGCCTGATCTTCCGGCTTTGCCTTGCTGGCCTCGACCAGTTTGGCCAGCGCTTCCTCCAGCTTGCCTTCGGCGACCAGCGCCGCGGCTTCCTCGCGCAGGTTGCCGCCGGGGCCGGCTGGCAGGGCGATGCGGTCGAGGAATTCGCGGATCTGGCCTTCGGGCAGCACGCCGTTGAATTCGTCGACCAGTTGTCCCTGGAACAGCACCTTGACCGACGGAATGCTGCGCACGCCGAAATGCTGGGCAAGTTCGGGGTTTTCGTCGGAATTGACCATCGCCAGCAGGAAGCGCCCCTTGTATTCCCCAGCCAGCTTTTCCAGCATCGGCTTGAGGACTTTGCAGGGTTCGCACCACGGAGCCCAGAAGTCGACGACGACCGGCACGGTTTCGGCCGGCAGCAGCACCTTGGCTTCGAAATCTTCGATGGAAACGTCAAACGCGAATTCGGACATGAGGGAATACCGGTGATTGGATTGAACGGATTATAGATGATGCCAGTTTGAGGAATTGCCCCCTTTCGGCTATCATTCGGCTTTCCCGCAGCCTGTCTTTCCATGACCAAATTCGTTTTCGTTACAGGCGGTGTCGTGTCCTCATTGGGCAAAGGCATCGCCGCCGCGTCGCTGGGGGCCATTCTGGAATCCCGCGGCATCAAGGTTACCCACCTCAAGCTCGACCCCTACATCAACGTCGACCCCGGCACGATGAGTCCTTTCCAGCACGGCGAGGTTTTCGTTACCGAGGACGGCGCCGAGACCGACCTCGACCTTGGTCACTACGAGCGCTTCACCAGCGCCCGGATGACCAAGCGTAACAACTTCACGACCGGCCAGATCTACGACACGGTGATCAAGAAGGAACGCCGTGGCGAGTATCTCGGCAAGACGGTGCAGGTCATCCCGCACATCACCGACGAGATCAAAACCAAGATCAAGGCCGGTGCCGAGGGCGCCGACGTGGCCATCGTCGAAGTCGGCGGCACGGTCGGCGACATCGAGTCGCTGCCCTTCCTCGAAGCCATCCGCCAAATGGGCATCGAGGAAGGCCGCAACAACGTCTGCTACATGCACCTGACGCTGCTGCCGTACATTCCGACCGCCGGCGAACTGAAGACCAAGCCGACCCAGCACTCGGTGAAGGAGCTGCGCGAAATCGGTATCCAGCCGGACATCCTGCTCTGCCGCGCCGACCGCTCGATCCCGGTCGAGGAACGGCGCAAGATCGCGCTGTTCTGCAACGTGATGCCGGAAGCAGTCATCGAATGTCTCGACGCCGATTCCATCTACAAGATTCCGGCGATGCTGCACGAGCAGATGATCGACGAAATCGTCTGTCACAAGCTGGGCATCCTGGCCAAGGCCGCCGACCTGTCGATCTGGAACAAGCTGGTCGATGCGCTGGAACACCCGCAGCACAAGGTGACCGTCGCTTTTGTGGGCAAGTACGTCGACCTGACCGAGTCCTACAAGTCGCTTATCGAAGCGATCAAGCATGCCGGGATTCATACCCGCAGCCAGGTCGATATCATCTATCTGGATTCGGAAGACATCGAGAAGCACGGTTGCGGCGTGCTCAAGGGCGTCGACGCCATCCTGGTGCCGGGCGGCTTCGGTCGCCGCGGCACGGAAGGCAAGATTGCCGCCATCCGCTACGCCCGCGAAAACAAGGTGCCTTACCTCGGCATCTGCCTCGGCATGCAACTCGCCGTTGTCGAATTCGCCCGCGATGTGGCCGGCATGGCCGGTGCGCACTCCACCGAGTTCGTGCACGACACCCCGTATCCGGTGATCGGCCTGATTACCGAATGGCTCGATGCTTCCGGCAAGGTCGAAAAGCGCGGCGAGGATTCCGATCTCGGCGGCACCATGCGTCTCGGCGCCCAGGTCTGCAAGCTGACCGAAGGCTCGCTGGCCCGCGAAATCTATGGCGCGGCCGAGATCACCGAGCGTCACCGTCATCGCTACGAAGTGAACAATACGCTGCTCGCCCAACTCGAAGAGAAGGGCCTGAAAGTCGCCGGCCGCGCGCCGGGTACCGATCTGTGCGAAATGGTCGAGTTGCCGGCCGAAGTGCATCCGTGGTTCGTCGGCTGCCAGTTCCATCCGGAATTCACCTCCAACCCGCGTCAGGGCCACCCGCTCTTTACTTCCTACGTGAAGGCGGCGCTGGCCAATCAACAGGCCAAAGGCAAATGAAACTCTGCGGTTTCGAGGCTGGTCTTGACCAGCCTTTTTTCCTGATCGCCGGCCCTTGTACCGCCGAATCCGAGCAATTGTGTCTCGACGTTGCCGGCTACATGAAGGAAGTCTGCGGTCGACTCGGTATTCCTTACATTTTCAAGGCTTCCTACGACAAGGCCAACCGCAGCTCCGGCAAATCGGTACGCGGGCTGGGGCTGGACGAAGGCCTGCGCATCTTCTCGGAAGTCCGGCGCCAGATTGGCGTGCCGGTGCTGACCGATGTGCATACTGTCGAAGATATTCCTACCGTGGCGGCCGTGGTCGATGTGCTGCAGACGCCGGCTTTCCTGTGCCGCCAGACAGATTTCATTCACGCCGTGGCGTCCTGTGGCAAGCCGGTCAATATCAAGAAGGGCCAGTTCCTGGCGCCGGGCGACATGAAGAATGTCGTCGAAAAGGCGCGCGAAGTGAATAACGGCGCCGACAACCTGATGGTCTGCGAGCGTGGCGCCTCCTTCGGCTACAACAATCTCGTTTCCGACATGCGCAGCTTGGCGATCATGCGTGAGACCGGCTGCCCGGTCGTTTTCGATGCTACCCACAGCGTGCAGTTGCCGGGCGGGCAGGGCACGACTTCCGGCGGCCAGCGCGAGTTCGTGCCGGTACTGGCGCGGGCGGCGGTGGCGGTCGGCATTTCGGGCCTGTTCATGGAAACCCATCCGTGCCCGGAAAAAGCCTGGTCCGACGGACCCAACAGTTGGCCGCTTGATCGTATGGAAGGTCTGCTGGCGACGCTGGGTGTGCTGGACAAAGCGGTGAAAGCGGCTGGTTTCGAAGAACTGAAGTGACCCTTAATATTTTAATAATCTGGTTTAAGTAGTTATTTTAATTTGTTGATAATAAGGAATTATTATGAGTTCCATCGTTGATGTTGTTGCACGAGAGATTCTGGATTCCCGTGGCAATCCCACCGTTGAAGCCGATGTGCTGCTGGAGAGCGGCGTCATGGGCCGGGCAGCGGTTCCCTCCGGTGCCTCCACCGGCACTCGCGAAGCCATCGAACTGCGCGACGGCGATGCCGCCCGTTTTCTTGGCAAGGGCGTGATGCAGGCCGTCGAAAACGTCAATACCGAGATTTCCGAAGCCATCATCGGACTCGATGCCCAGGAGCAGGCTTTCATCGACCAGACGATGATCGACCTCGACGGCACCGACAACAAATCGCGCCTCGGCGCCAACGCCATCCTTGCCGTTTCCATGGCTGTCGCCAAGGCTGCGGCCGAGGAATCCGGCCTGCCGCTGTACCGCTATTTCGGCGGCATGGGCCCGATGCAGATGCCGGTGCCGATGATGAACATCATCAACGGCGGCGAGCATGCCAACAACAGCCTGGACATCCAGGAATTCATGGTCATGCCGGTTGGCGCGCCTAACTTCCGCGAAGCCTTGCGCTGCGGCGCGGAGATTTTCCACGCACTGAAGAAGTTGCTGGACAAGAAGGGTCACTCGACCGCCGTCGGCGACGAAGGCGGCTTCGCGCCTAACCTCGGCAGCCATGCCGAAGCGCTGCAGATCATCATGCAGGCGATTGAGGTTGCCGGCTACGTGCCGGGCAAGGACGTGCTGCTGGCACTGGACTGCGCCGCTTCCGAGTTCTACAAGGACGGCAAGTACCACCTGTCCGGCGAAGGCCTGCAACTGACCTCGGCCCAATTCACCGATTACCTGGCCAATCTGGCCGACCAGTTCCCGATCGTTTCGATCGAGGACGGCATGTCCGAAGCCGACTGGGATGGCTGGAAGCTGCTGACCGAGCGCCTCGGCGACAAGGTGCAGATCGTCGGCGACGACATCTTCGTGACCAACACCCGCATCTTCAAGGAAGGCATCCGGCAGGGCATCGGCAATTCGATCCTGATCAAGATCAACCAGATCGGTACGCTGTCAGAGACCTTTGCTGCCGTCGAAATGGCCAAGCGCGCCGGTTACACCGCGGTGATTTCGCATCGCTCCGGCGAAACCGAGGACAGCACCATCGCCGACATCGCCGTCGGCCTCAACGCCGGCCAGATCAAGACCGGTTCGCTGTCGCGTTCCGACCGCATCGCCAAGTACAACCAGCTCATCCGCATCGAGGAAGATCTGGGTGATACCGCTTCCTACCCGGGTCGCGAAACCTTCTACAACCTGCGCTAACACCCGATGCGCTGGCTGACGGTCGGCCTCATCGCCCTCATCGCCCTGCTGCAATACCCGCTCTGGCTGGGTAAGGGCGGCTGGCTGAAGGTGTGGGAGTACGACCGTCAACTGCAGCAACAGAAGGAAGTCACCCGCAAGCTGGAGATCAGGAACGCGGGCCTCGATGCCGAGGTCCGCGACCTGAAGCAGGGTTATGACGCCATCGAGGAGCGTGCCCGCTTCGAACTGGGCATGGTCCGCCAGGACGAAACTTTCGTGCAGATCCCGGAAAAAGTTCCCGGAAAATAGGGCAAATAAAGGCGTCGACCGCAACAGGTGCCTCCGTTAGAATCGCTCACAGAAAGACCCCACGCAGAGCGCTTCAGGAGAACAACATGCTGCTCAAGGTTGGAGAAAAAGCCCCGGCGTTTTCATTGCCCGATGCCGACATGGAGACTGTCGATCTGGCGACTTACCACGGCAAGAATCATATTGTTCTTTTCTTTTATGCCAAGGATGGAACGCCTTGCTGCACCAAGGAAGCGACTGATTTTTCCGATCACGAAGAGGATTTTCACAAGGAAGACTGCGTCCTGTTCGGCATCAGCCGCGACGAATGCCTGAAGCACGCGGAGTTCCGCGACAAGGAAGGCATCGGTACCGAGTTACTGTCGGACATCGAGGGCATCGTCTGCAAGCAATATGGTGTCTGGCAGGCGAGGGAAGTGGATGGTCACCGGAAGTTCGGTATCGCCCGTTCCACGTTTATCATCGACAAGTCGGGCGTGATCCGTCATGCCCTTTACAACGTTAATTACAAGGGCCACGCACTGGAAGTGCTGCGCCTCGTCAAGGAACTGAATTCATGAACATGCAGGTTGCCAAAAATTCCGTCATCACCCTCGACTATCACGTGACCGACCCCGATGGCGAAGTGGTGGACGAAGGGCGCGAGCCGCTCGTTTACCTGCATGGCGGTTACGAGGACATCTTCCCAAAAATCGAGGAAGCCTTGCAGGGCAAGGGGATCGGCGAGTCGGTCAAGGTCAAGCTGCAGCCGGATGAAGCTTTCGGCGATTACGACGCCGAACTGGTGCAGATCGAGCCGCGCAAGGATTTCCCCAAGGAACTCCAGGTCGGCATGCAGTTCGAGGGCGGCCCGGAAGAGGGCGGCGACGACGAGGATTTCATCATCTATCGCGTGACCGAGATCGCCGACGACAAGGTGGTGCTTGACGGCAACCACCCGCTGTCAGGCATGGCACTGGTGTTTACCTGCACGGTGACGGCAATCCGCCCGGCCAGCGCCGAGGAAGTGGAGCACGGCCATGTTCATACCGGTGATGAAGATGAGGAAAACTGTCACTCAGCCCTTGGCGGCCAGGGATAAGTTTCGAATCTGAACAGCGTGGGTGAGTCGGTATCGACGATCCCGCGCGTCCAGCCCATCAACGGATAGCCGAACGTCTCGACGCGGGTGAAGTTGGCGATTTTTTTCCCGTTGCCGTCGCGCAGCGGTTGATCGATGCGGCTCCGGTGGCTATCGCCATGAACCGCGACGACTTCCCCGGAAAAGCGTAGGGTTTCCTGGCGCAGTGTTTCGAGGAAATCCCGAAAGCCGCGAGGCGGCACGCCTTCCGAGAAGTGCTTGAAGCCGGGGTTGGCCTGGAAGAGCAGGACGATTCCCGCCAGTTTTTCGTGCCGGGCCAGTGCGAAGCTTTCCTTAAGCCAATCGAGCACGGCCGGATTGCGGTCGATAAATTCACGCCGGGGTTCGGCGCGCGTGCCGTAATTGTTGTCATCACCCGGCAGGTTGAGCGTGACGAACAATACCGGGCCGACGCGGAAGCGCGAGTGTTCGATGTAGGTACCAGCCTGGCGTTCCAGCGCAATCTTTTTCCGGCCCAGCGAATCTGGCTGTTGCCAGAACAGGGTGCGCAGGTAGGCGAGACGTTCGAGCGGGTCGTAAGCGCCGTTCGAAATGCGTCCGCAATCGGTCCATTCGTTGTCGCCGGGAACGAAAATGAAGGGCGCGGGATTGCCGTCGAACAACTGCTGCCGATCCTTGAACACCGCGTTGTCGCAACGGCTCTGGCCGTTCTTGATATCCCCGATGTGGGCGACGAAGTCCACGTGACTGTCGGCAATGGCATCGAGCATGCGCGGCAACTCGCGGCGTTCGCTGTCGGAATAGGGGGTGTCGCCGATCAAAGCGAAACGCCAGGTTTCGGCGCCGGCCAGCGCGGCCCAGCCGAGCAGCACCACGGCCAGGCAGCGTTTCACTTGAGCAGGGCCTTCAGTGCGTAAAGGGCGTCGAGCGCTTCGCGCGGCGTCAGGCTGTCCGGGTCAAGGGCCGTGAGTTGCTCGATGGCTGGATGGGGCTCGGCTTCGGCCGGCTCAGGATGGCCCTGAGCGAAAAGGTCAGGCTGCAGCGGGTCGACCGCGGCACGTTGCTCGAACTCGCGCAACTGCTTGCGGGCAGCACGCACGACGGTGTTCGGAATGCCGGCCAGCGCGGCGACCTGGATGCCGTAGCTCTGGTTGGCCGGGCCTTCCTCGACGGCATGCAGGAACACGATGCGGTCGTTGTGTTCGACGGCGTCGAGATGGACGTTGGCCAGTTCGGAGTATTCGTGCGAGAGCCGGGTCAGTTCGAAGTAATGCGTGGCGAACAGCGTCAGGCAACGGTTCTTGTCGATCAGGTGGCGCAGGATGGCGAAGGCCAGCGCCATGCCGTCGAAGGTCGAGGTGCCGCGGCCGATTTCGTCCATCAGCACCAGGCTGTTGGGTGTCGCGTGATGAAGGATGGCGGCGGCTTCGGTCATCTCGACCATGAAGGTCGACCGCCCGGAAGCGAGATCGTCGGAGGCGCCGATGCGGGTGAAGATGCGGTCTAGCGGGCCGAGGACGACGCGATCGGCCGGCACGTAGCTGCCGATGTGGGCGAGCAGGGCGATCAGCGCCACCTGCCGCATGTAGGTCGATTTACCGCCCATGTTGGGGCCGGTGATCAGCAGCAGGCGGCGGTTCTCGGCAAGGAGGCAGTCGTTGGCGATGAAGGTCTCGGCGCTGTTGGCCATTTCGCCCTCAACCACCGGGTGACGGCCGCCGGTTACGGTCAACCCGATTTCCGGGGCAAATTCCGGTTTGCTCCAGTTGCGCTTCAAGGCGGTGTCGGCAAAGCCGGCCAGCAGGTCGAGCTGGGCGACGGCGCGAGCGATGGTCTGCAGTGTCGGCACCGCCGGCAGCAGTTCGTCGAGGATGACCTCGTAGAGCAGCTTTTCGCGGGCCAGCGAGCGTTCCTGGGCGGACAGCGCCTTGTCCTCGAAAGCCTTCAGCTCTGGCGTGATGTAACGCTCAGCATTCTTCAGCGTCTGGCGCCGGCGGTAATCCTCGGGAATCTTGTCGGTGTTGGCATGGGTCACCTCGATATAGAAACCATGCACCTTGTTGTATTCGACCTTGAGGCTGGCAATCCCGCTACGCTCCCGCTCGCGGATTTCCATGTCGATCAGGTAGGCGCCGCAGTTGTCGTTGAGCGAGCGCAGTTCGTCGAGTTCGCCATCGTAGCCGGGTGCGATGGCTCCGCCGTCGCGGATCTGGGCGGCGGGTTCGGCAGCGATGGCGCGGACCAGCAGATCCAGCGCCGACAGCGGCGTTTCCAGATGGGCGTGGAGTTCGTCGAGCAGCGGGGTGGTGGCGCCGGTGAACGGCGCGCGCAACGAGCTCAGACGGGCCAGCGATTCGCGCAGGCTGGCCAGATCGCGTGGCCGAGCGTTGCGCAAGGCGATACGGCCGGCGATGCGCTCGATGTCGGCAATCCCCTTGAGTTCGCGGCGGACTTCGCCGGCCATCCGGCCATAGTCTTCCAGCAAGGCTTCGACCGCACCATGGCGGGCGGCGGGAATGTCGCGTTCGCGCAGCGGGTGGTGCAGCGTGTGGCGCAGCAGGCGTGAACCCATGCTCGTCACGCAATTGTCGAGCAGCGAAAACAGCGTCGGCGAGGGTTGGCCACGCAGGGTTTCGGTCAATTCCAGGTTGCGCCGGGTGGCGAGGTCGAGGCCGAGGTAGGCGCCTTCGAGTTCCACGGTCAACGCCCGCAAATGCGGCAATTTCCCGGACTGCGTGGCCTGCGCGTATTGCAGTAGCGCACCGGCGGCGGCGATCGATGGCCTGAGTCCTTCGGCGCCAAAACCGGCCAGCGAAGCGACCTGGAATTGTTCGCATAACAGGCGCCGGGCCGAGTCGAATTCGAAATACCAGTCCGGCTGGCGGGTGCGCGCCGCATCCCGGGCAAAATCCGGCGACCAGGATTCCGGGTAGAGAATTTCGGCCGGGCGGATGCGTTCCAGCGTCGCCGGAATCTGCTCAACCGGTATTTCGGTCAGGATGAACTCGCCGCTGGCCAAGTTCAGCCGCGCCAGCCCGGCGGTATTGCGCGCGGTGGTGATAGCCAGCAGCCAGATGTCCTGCTTGTCGTCGATCAGCGCCGCATCGGTCAGCGTGCCGGGCGTGACGATGCGCGACACCGCACGCTCGACTGGCCCCTTGCTCGTCGCCGGGTCGCCGATCTGTTCGCAGATCACCACCGATTCACCGGATTTGACCAGCTTGGCGAGATACGGCTCGAGCGAGTGGAAAGGCACGCCGGCCATCTTGATCGGCACCCCGGCCGACTGACCGCGCGTGGTCAGCGTGATGTCGAGCAGCCGCGCCGCTTTTTCGGCATCCTCGTAGAACAACTCGTAGAAGTCGCCCATCCGGTAGAAGAGCAGCGTGTTCGGATGGCCAGCCTTGAGCGCGAAATACTGCTTCATCATCGGTGTATGTTTGGAGAGGTCGGGTGATTCGATGGCCATTGATTCAGGACGATTGGATGGGGCGGCAGGGGCGCAATTGTCCCATCAACGGGCGGCGCCTGTCACCGCTGTCGGTTAGTCGGCCAGCAGTTCGATCAGTTGTGGACCGCCGGATTGAATAGCCTGGCGCAGGGTGCTGCGGAATGCGTCGTTGCTGTCAGCTTTGGCATAACCGAGGCCGAAGGTTAGCGCGGCATGTTCGAAACTGATTTGCTGCGGCGTGCGCCAGCCCTGTTCGAATTCAGGCAGGGCGATCTGGGGCAGAAAATCGAAAATACCCCCTCCGCCATTGTTGACCGCAACAATGATCGCATCGCGCCCCCGCGCCAGCGCCAGCCCACCGAGATCGTGCTGGCAGGTGAGGTCGCCGAGCAGGGCGACGACGCGACCATGCACGGCGGCGATGCCGAGGGCGGTGGAAATGTTCCCGTCGATGCCGCTGGCGCCGCGGTTGCCGTAGAAGACGAGGGGCTTTTCGCCGCTGCCCGAAGCGCTGTCCAGTTGGCGGATGGCCAGCGAGTTGCCGACGAACAGCGGCGTGTTGGCAGGCAACTCGTCGAGCAGCGCTGCAATGTGTCCCGTGGCCGCGTTGTCTGGTCGTGCCGTAGCGTCAATGTCGATGAAACTTTTCAGCCAGCCGGCAGGCGCGGCAGCGGGGGCCGCCGCCAGCAGTGCCCGGCATGCGGCGAGTGGATCGGCGCGCAGCAAATGGATAAGGCGGTGCGTCGGATCGCTCCAACGCGGCCAGGGTTCGACCAGCGCGTGGATGCTCGAACTGCTGGTGACGTAGGTTTGCAGGTGGCGGGTGACTGGAAAGGTGCCGACGCGCAGAACCCAATCAGGCCGGCGCGCTTCGGCTGCCTCAGGGTCGGCCAGCCAGAGGTTGTAGCGGACGCAGAGATGCGAGCGGTCATGCGGACCGAAGCGCAGGTTGGACAGCGGCTCGGCGAGAATCGGGCAGGCCAGGTGGGAGGCGAGTGCGGTCAACGCCTCGGCAAGGCCGTTTTCCATCGGCAGTTCGCCGCAGACGATGACGCCCGGCCGCCCGGAGATGGCTTGGCTCAGCGCGCGGATGTCATGTTCGCTCGGTCGTAACTCGGGCCGGGAAACGACAATTCTTCCCGACGGGCAAGGTATTGAAGCTGCAGTTGCCGGCAGCAGTGGTTCGCGGAAAGGCTGGTTGATGTGCACCGGCCCAGGATGCGGCCAGCAGGCCTGTTCGCATGCCCGGGCGGCGAGATGCTGGAGATAGGCCGGGTCGAAACCATTCTCCGGCGTGCCGAGGAGGTGGCTGGCGCGGACATGTGAGCCGAAGAGTTCGCGTTGATCGATGGTCTGGTTGGCGCCGCAGCCGTGCAGTTCCGGCGGCCGGTCGGCGGATATCGCGATCAGCGGTATGCCGGCCTGGCTGGCTTCGATGACGGCCGGCAGCCAGTTGGCCGGTGCAGTGCCGGAAGTGGCGAGCAGCAGCACCGGGCGGCGGCTGGCCTTGGAGATGCCGAGCGCGAAAAATGCCGCGCTGCGCTCGTCGACCGCAACCGTGCAGTTCAGTCCGGGTTGGCGCAGCATGGCCAGGGCCAGCGGCGTCGAGCGGGAGCCAGGAGAGATCACCGCATGTGTGACCCCGGCGGCGGCGAAGCTGGCGACCATCGTCTGCGCCCAGAGAAAGTTGAGTGTGCCGGTGTCGGTCATTTGGGGCGATTTCGAACGAAATACCGGATTGTAGTGGGAAGCGCGCCGCGCACCTGCCCGAAATGGGCGCGCTATGCTATGATGCGCGCCGTTCTGAGGTGTTCCGGCCAGCCGGGATACCAATCAGTGGAGTGGTAGTTCAGTTGGTTAGAATACCGGCCTGTCACGCCGGGGGTCGCGGGTTCGAGTCCCGTCCACTCCGCCAACCATTTCGTAAGTCGTTGTTCTGGAATGAAATGGCTCCAGGTAACGGCTTTCAATGGCAGCCCCGATACACCGGGCTGGTACACCGCTGTCTGAAACGGACGGTCGCGTGGCACAACAGACACGGCTTCACAAGCGCGGTAATGTCTATTACTTTCGCGCCAGGACTCCCCTAAACATCCAGCATCTCTACGCCCCGCAGACTGAAATCAAATTCAGCCTGAGGACAACTTCCCTCAAGGAAGCCAAGGCCCTGGTCAATCAATTCTCGGTCAAGTAAGACGCCGAATTCGATTTGCAGCAACAGGCGCTGGAGTCGCGGGGAGCCTTGACCAGCGGCACCATGTCGAGCAGCGCGATGCCGTATGCCAATCATTACGTCAGACTGTCCGAAGGTATTGGCGCGTGAGCGGCACGAACGGATGCTGGAGCAAGCTGCGCGACACGGTTCTCGGCGGCAGCTTCCTTGGCATTGCCGCCGTTCCTTGCTTTCATGAAACTCAGTGACTGAATACTCCTACCCTTTTTGGGGGGGAACGAACGGCTCTTCATCAGCTATCTTTCGTTGGTACTGGAAACCAACAACGATTCGAGGAGACAAACATGTCCGTTGACCAAGTCAAAGTTACGCCTTCAGCCTATACCTACCCGCTGCTGATCAAGCAATTGCTGCACACACCGATGGCGACTGCGGCGGATCAGGAAATCGTCTATCGCGATTCGCACCGCATGACTTATCGCGACCTGTTCGCCCGCATTGGCCGCCTGGCCAACACGCTGTCGGGCCTTGGCGTCGGACATGGTGACACGGTTGCCGTCATGGACTGGGACAGCCACCGTTACCTAGAGTGTTTCTTCGGTGTGCCGATGATGGGTGCCGTGCTGCAGATGGTGAATGTCCGCCTGTCGCCGGAGCAGGTTCTGTACACGCTTAACCACGCCAAGGCCGATGTCATTCTGGTCAATGCCGAATTCGTGCCCTTGCTGGCGATCATCAAGGACCAGCTGGAAACGGTGAAGAAGTTCGTCCTGATCAGCGACGAGGGCGGTGACATGGCCTCGTTCAAAGTCCCGTTCGCCGGCGAATACGAGGCGCTGCTCGGCCAGGCATCCTCGCAGTACAACTTCCCCGACTTCGACGAGAACACCCGCGCCACGACCTTCTACACGACCGGCACCACCGGCCTGCCGAAGGGCGTCTACTTCAGCCATCGCCAGCTGGTGCTGCACACCCTGGCCGTCGCCACCCATCTCTGCGCCTCGACCGAACAGGGCCGCCTGCATCGCGGCGACGTTTACATGCCGATCACGCCGATGTTCCACGTCCATGCCTGGGGCCTGCCCTACATCGCTACCATGCTCGGCCTCAAGCAGGTCTATCCCGGCCGTTATGCGCCGGATACGCTGGCTCAGTACATTCGCGACGAGAAGGTGACCTTCTCGCACTGCGTGCCGACCATCCTGCATATGTTGCTCTCCAGCGCAGCCGCCAAGGACGTCGATTTCTCCAACTGGAAGGTTATCATCGGCGGCGCCGCCTTCCCCAAGGGCATGGCAGCCATGGCCCTGGCCCGCGGTATAGACGTCTTCGCCGGCTATGGCATGTCCGAGACCTGCCCGATCCTGACCATCGCCCGCGTCCCGCCCGAGGTGGCTGCAGACGATGCCGAAGGCCAGGCTGAAGAGCGCATCCGCACCGGCTACCCGGCACCGCTGGTCGACCTGCGCACGGTCGACGGCGACCTGCTCGACATGCCGCGCGACGGCAAGAGCCCGGGCGAAATCGTCGTCCGCACGCCTTGGGTGACCATGGGCTACCTGCACAATCCGGCAGCTTCCGAAGAACTGTGGGCGGGCGGCTACCTGCACACCGGCGATATCGGTGTGATCGATGCCAAGGGCTGCCTGCAGGTCACCGACCGCATGAAGGACGTCATCAAGACCGGCGGTGAATGGATTTCCTCGCTCGAACTGGAAAGCATCATCTCCGACCATCCGGCAGTCAACGAAGTAGCGGTGGTCGGCATCAAGGACGAAAAGTGGGGCGAACGCCCGTTGCCGCTGATCGTGCTCAAGGAAGGCCAGTCGGCCACCCTCAAGGATATCAAGCGCCACGTTCAGAAGCATGCCGACGCCGGCCATATCTCCCGCTACGCGATTCCCGACCAGGTGCGTTTCGTCGATAGCCTGGCCAAGACCAGCGTCGGAAAACTCAACAAAAAGGTCATGCGGGAACAGATCGTCGGCTGATCGATAAAAACATCAGGAGATTTTTGTGAGAAAACTGCAGGTAAAGAAAGCCGCCGTCCTCGGCGCCGGTGTCATGGGGGCGCAGATTGCGGCGCACCTGGCCAATGCCAACGTCCCGGTGGTGTTGTTCGACCTTCCCGCGAAGGAAGGCGACAAGAACGGCGTCGTGAAGAAGGCCCTCGATGGC
>Ga0209202_1001449_pt1 | contig 14656 bp, 2 predicted proteins | sample AD_UKC032_MetaG_FD_184416 | JGI IMG/M metagenome (GOLD analysis project Ga0209202, IMG submission 184416) | Active sludge microbial communities of municipal wastewater-treating anaerobic digesters from USA - AD_UKC032_MetaG (SPAdes) (version 2) | ecosystem: Engineered > Bioreactor > Anaerobic >... | reverse complement strand
AAAAAATTACCCTCAACTGAAAGGGTTTAAAATGAATCGGTTTTTTACTTTGGTTGCTGGATGTATGTTTTTATTAATAGGACACATATCTTCAGCACAAGTAAGTACCTATTCTTTTAATGAGCAATTAGATATTTACAATGAAATTACCGGAGGTACAACGGCTTATGCCGCTCCGTGGGACAATCACACTTCGGGAAGTGCTCATTTAGCTCCTTTTGGATTTGATTTTTTTTATAACGGTAGTGCCACACCCATCACCCAATGTTATATCAGCCCAAATGGGTTTATTACTTTTGGAGCTGTACAACCGACTCCTACTCTTTATGCACCTATTGCAACAGGTCTTGGCTTTACCGGTGTTGTTTGTCCTTTAGGAACAAATTTAATTTCCGGTACAGCAGCAGAATCAATTACCTATACAACAGAAGGTGTTTCTCCTAATCGCGTGTTTGTTGTGCAATGGAAAAATGTGGAACGAATAACAAATACAGGTGTTTTCAATTTTCAGATTCGATTGTATGAAACCACCAATGTCATTGAATTAAGATATGGTTTTTGTTTCCCTGATGATGTAGCAGTCGTAACTCCTCAAGTTGGACTTAGAGGTCCTACTAACGTTTTTTTAAATGGTAATGTAAATTGTCGTTTGCAAACCGGAGCTAATATTAATAATTCTTGGTTTGGTAAAAGTGCAACAGGTACCGCAAACAATCAAACCATGCGAACCAGCGTAGCCGAGTTCCCGGATAACGGGTTGGTGTATACTTACACACCGCCTCTTGCGTGTAGCAGCTATCCAGCAGCAGATGCTGCCTCTAATTTAGTGATTGGTAGCTCAAGCATCACCACCGGAACATTTGTAGGCAACACATTTACTCCGGCGGCCTCACCGATTGTACAATACTTACTTTTAAGAAGTACAACAAGTACCCCACCCAATGCCTCCATGTTAACAGATGGTGTTTTTTACGCCAACGGTTCTTTAATAGCTACAGACTATTATGTGGTTTCTAATAATAGTGCAAGTGCATTTACGCAAGCTAGTTTGACACCAAACACGACCTATTATTATTGGTTAATTCCCTACAACGGAATTTGTTTTGGAGCTCCCATTTATAATTTGGCGAACATGATTTCTGCCAATCAAACGACGTGTATACCTGCACCCACTTTAATTTTGCCAACCGCTGCTGTCACCGGCAATGGATTTACGGCAAATTGGAACCCCGTGGTAGGGGCATCGGATTACTTGGTTGATGTTTCCACCAATTCAACCTTTACCGCATTGGTTCCCGGTTTTATTGGGCTTTCTTCCGGTGGTCTAACAACAATTACCATCACCGATTTACCCCCAATGACTTTTTACTATTATAGAGTAAGAGCCGTTGGTTTGGGCTGTAATATTAACAGTTCTTGGAGCGTAGCAAACTTATCCTTAACCTGTGGGTACTACCTTGTGCCTTACACTCAAAATTTTGATACCACCGCAGTGAATGCGATACCCACTTGTTCTACGGTGGTCAATGATAACGCCGATGCGTTTCAATGGTCTACTCAAATAATTAATGCGGCTTCAACACCTCGGGCACTATACATTAATAAGAATCCTGCAGCAGACATGGATGATTGGTTTTTTCTACCCGGCATTAAATTGACAGGTGGAACAACCTATCGACTTACCTTCCGCTATAACTCATTAGCCAATGGAACATTTACTGAAAAACTAAGAGTTAGAATTGGCGATGGTCCTTCTGTGGCTCAAATGAATGTGACTATTTTAGATTTACCTAATATTATTAATACGGTTTACCAATTGGCAACGGTTGATTTTACACCCGTAACAACCGGAGTGTATTATTACGGTTTTCAAGGGTATAGTTTTGCGAATCAAAGTTATCTAGTCTTAGATGATATTAACATTAAAGTGGCACCTACTTGTTTTGAGCCGGAAAATTTAGTGTTAGCCGTTTCCGGAATTACTACGTCAACCATAAATTTTGATCCACCTACAGCTGTCCCTTCACAAGGGTATGACTATATACTTTCCAATTCACCCATTGTTCCAATTGCCACTAGCATACCAACAGGGACGTTGCCTTTTGGTTCAACTTCTTTGAATTTAGTTGGACTATCCGCTTCTTCTCAATATTATGTATGGATTCGTGGAAATTGTGGACCGGGAAATGTGAGTGTTTGGAGTCAAACCCTCGATTTCAGTACCGATTGTAATCCGCCAACTTTTACAACGATTACGCCGGGAATCCGATGTGGTTTAGGAACTGTTTCCCTCTCTGCCATCCCTAATGTAGGTTCGGTGACGGAATGGTATAATTTACCTGTCGGAGGTACATTATTAGCCACCGGAAATACATACGTTACTCCTTCATTAGCGGCTACAACAACCTATTACGCTCAGGCTAAAGCAGCCGGAGCAATCGCCACATTGGGTGCAACAAATCCAAATACGATTGCCGGAGCAAAAAGTATTTATAATGTTTCTGTAGCGGTTAACTTAACCATTACGTCGGCAACGCAATTAGTAGGATTTGATATTTTCCCAATTTCCTCAGGGCAGAACGGATTATTAGTCATTCGAAATTCTTTAGCAGTAGCGGTAGCTTCTGTTCCTTTTACAACAAATGTAGTAGGGGGCTCAACGCCACAACCGATTCCAATCAATTATAATTTTGTTCCGGGCAATTATACAATTACTTTAGCAACTGTCCCTACTTCCGGATTGATGAGTAACATTGAAAACGTCGTCTATCCTTACAGTAATGCGGTAGCCGATATTACAGGAAATAATTTTGATAATGCCTATTATCTTTATTTTTATAATTGGAAATTTACAACAACCTGTTTGTCACCCATGACGCCAGTTGTGGCAACAGTAACGATTCCGCCCTCTATTGGCTTGTCGCAAGCTTCAGATGTTATTTGTAGTGGAGAGAGTACTACAACAATTAATGTAGTGGGAGCAGGTGCTTTTAATACGTTTACTTGGTCTCCCAATACGGGTGTTTCGGGAGCAGTTGCTACTGGCTTTACGTTTAATCCCATAGAGTCAACTGTTTATACCTTAACCGCCTCGCAAACTTCGGGTAGTTTTTGTACAGATACCACCGAGTTTTCTGTCGTTGTAAATCCTTCACCTCCAACCATTACTATCGTTCCCGGAGATACCACTGTTTGCGAAGGAGCTATTCAATCCTTGGCCTCTACTTTTGGAGCATCCTCCTCCATCAATATTTTAAACGAGAACTTTGAAGGAACGCCAACTTGGACAACAATTAACGCCTCTGTTGGTGGTAATGTGGCTAATGCAGCTTGGACACTTCACGACAGTCCATATACTTATTCAGGTGCATATTGGGGGTTCAATGCTATCAGTAACGATGCCTCACAATTTTATATGACTAATTCCGATGCTCAAGGTTCTCCTTCAAGCAATTTAACGCGAACATATCTTGAATCGCCAACTTTTAGTTTGGCTGGTTTCTCTACCGCTTCTCTAAGTTTTTGGCATTACCTACGGCATATTGTAGGAAATAAAGCCCATACCGAAATCTCTATTGATAATGGCGTTACCTGGACATTCCTATCTGCTCATATCGGAACTTTATTAGGAGCTTCCAGTTTTATTAATCCCATTATTAGTTTAGACCCGTATTTAGGAAATGCTCAAGTAAAAGTGCGGTTTTTATTTGAAGCTAGCTGGGATTATGGCTGGGCTATTGATAATGTGCGTGTTTTTGGAACCGTAGCCACCGAAGTAGCTTGGTCGCCAGATACCGATTTGTTCACCGATAATTTAGCAACAATCCCTTATGTAGCTGGTACGCCTATTGGCACTGTTTATACCAAACCAACAGCCAACAGAACCTATACAGCCACTGTAACCACTGTCGACAATTGTACCTCTCAATCAAGCATTAACATCGGTTTTGATGCACAACCTATTGGAGGAACTCTTTCCGGTTCTCAAGTGTTATGTGGAGGAAATTCACCCTCTAGTATTACCTTAACAGGTAATTCACCTGCTGTAGCCCGTTGGGAATCTGCCGATAATGCCGCTTTTACAATCAACGTAACCCCAATTGCCAATACGACCAATACGTTAACGGCGGTTGAAATGGGTGCTATTCCAACCATTAAATATTTTAGAGCGGTAAGCCAAAACGGTGTTTGTCCGGAAGCTTACTCTGATGTTGTAGCTGTGGAATATCCTTCCACAACCTGGAATGGAACCACGTGGAGTAATGGCCCACCGGATGCTACTAAAAAAGTTATTTTTGCCGGTAATTACACTTCTACAGGCGATATAGAGGCCTGTTCGATTGAAGTACAAGCAACCAGAACGGTTACCATTGCTTCCGGACATACGCTTACTGTTTCAAACGAAGTAACTGTTTTGGGCACTCCTGCAACCACTAACTTGATTTTTGAAAATACGGCGAGTTTGATTCAACTTAATGATGTGGTAAATTCTGGGTCTATTCGCTATATACGAAATGCCATGCCAATGGTACGAAATGATTATACCTATTGGTCTTCTCCGGTTGCCGGTCAAGTGCTCAATGTGTTTTCGCCTTTAACCACACCGGGTAGGTACTATGTTTTTGATAATGCTTCCTATAACTGGTTGTCTATGCCCGGTACTTCAACAATGATTCCTGCTAAAGGTTATATTATCAGAGCACCCGGTAATTACAGTCTTACTGTGCCTTCTACCTATGTTGGTCAATTTGTGGGTGTACCAAATAATGGGGATTATTCTATTCCAATTGTGGTGAATACAACCCCAGACCCTGATCAAGACAGAAACCTTATCGGAAATCCATACCCAAGTGCCATTGATGCAGATTTATTATTGGCCTCTAATTTGACAACCTTGCAGGGAAGTTTTTATTTCTGGACGCATAACACCCCGATTACTAATTATGTGTATACCGCCAATGATTATGCGGTCTATAACCAAAGTGGAGGAACAGCAGCGGCCATTAATCCGGGTATCAATAATAATCCGCCTAACCAATTCATCGCAGCAGGGCAGGGCTTCTTTGTACAAGGCTTAAATTCAGGAACCTTGACGTTTACAAATGCCATGCGGGTAGCTGGTAACAATGCTTCCTTCTACAGAAATAGTCAACAAAATACAACTGTAACTCGCGAAAAGCATCGGGTTTGGTTAAATTTAATCAATACCCAAGGGGCGTTCAAACAACTTTTGGCGGGTTATATACAAGATGCCACCAATGCAATGGACAATCATTTTGATTCGGAAATAGCGGAGGCCGGAAATAGTATTAGTTTTTACTCGGTTTTAGGGGATAAAAAACTAACCATTCAAGGTAGGGCTTTGCCTTTTGCAGCATCAGATGTTATTCCACTGGGCTATAGAACAACCTTTGCAGGAACCTATGCCATTCAGTTAGCTGATTTTGATGGATTATTTGCCCTAGGTCAATCCATTTTCATAGAAGATAAACTCTTGAATGTGGTACATGATTTAAGAACTAGTAATTATGAATTCACCACTGCCATTGGAACGGTGGAAGATCGTTTTGTGTTGAAATTCCAAAATGAAACACTAAGCATTCCGGAGGTTTCTTTGCAGAATATCATCGTGATTAAAAACCAAAATACCATCTACATTACTGCTTCTTCTACCATTACCTTGAAAGAAGTGAAAGTATTTGATATGCGAGGCCGATTAATTACAACGGTTGAAAATATTAATGCTTCTACCGCTAAGGTGACTAACCTGAATATTGCCAATCAAGTGCTGCTAATTCAAATCACCGATGTCGAAGGTAAATCAGTTACAAAAAAATTAGTGTATTAAAGGAAACATAAGCCTTTACTAACTTATTTATAAAATAAAACATCCCTTTTTATCATTGCTTTGCCGGTTTTGGCAAAGCAATGTTTGTTTATAACAGTACCTTAACTACTAGCCTGTTTTAGGCTCATTCCGTCTAAATTTAGTAGGAGGGATGCTCTTTTTTTTGTTGAATGTAAAAAAGATGCCATGTATTGAAAAGAAAATAGACAAAAAAGTTTGCCTGCTTTCACCTAATTTGTATATTTACCTATCAATTTGAACGAGTAGCGGGAACTACTCGAGACCCTCGAATTTGTAAAAATATGCTCAAAAAAGTCAGGTTCTAGCCGATTGTTTTTGAGCTTTTTTATGCTTTTAAAAGAAAATAGAGGAAAGAAAATAGAAGAAAGAAAGACCTGAAGCCCAAAAAAGCTGCTTATTTCATTTCATAAAGACGGACATTTTGCCTCGTCAAGATGATTTTTTTGTTTCGTCAAGACGAGACGATTAAGTCATCAAGACGAAAGGAAACCGATTTGAAAAAATAAAGCATAAAAAAAGGGCCTCGAGCGGGAACTCGAGACCCTCGAACTTCTAAAAAGAAGCTCTCAAAAGCAGGTTCTAGCCTTCTTTACGATACGATACATTGTTTAACATCGAGCGTAAGCGTTTACCTGGGCGAAAAAGAACCCTGTTTTTTCGGATGCTGGAAGAGTTCACCTCACCGGCAGTCTCTTTTCCATCCGAACTAAGGCCCACTTGGAAATTCCCTAAGCGACCTAATTTAATAATGCGTCCCTGTTTCAACTCGTTCACAATGTTGTGCTCTAAAGCAGTCAACACCGCGTAACAGTCAGAATCAGTTACGGTACACTGGTAGGCAATTAATTCTGCCAATTGCTCTAAGTCAACCTCGCCATCAGCGATAGCGGCTGCATAGAATTTTTCCGGTGCCTCCAAATCCCTCGGATTTTTTCTAGGGAGGACTTGAAATTTAATGCTCATAGTAACTATGGTATTAAATGAATAAAAAATTGTTTGTCTTAGTACCTTTCTAAATTAATTTAGTCAGGCCTAACTGACATAACAAATATAAGGCGGCGAAACGGTAAATGAAAGCCATTTTAATTAACAATCAGAGTTAGTTTTTAACAACGTGTAATCAATTTCTTACGATTAAAATAATAAATTAATATAGTGTAAATCAACTTGTTAATTACCTATTTAGTGGAGTTCGCAAGGAAAATGGAATGCTTTTTTAGAAAATAGTGAAGAAAAAAAAAGCTGACTTTGCGTGGCTGAAACAAAAAAAAATCAAGTTTTTAGACAAGCTCAAGGTGACAATAAACCTTAAATAAACACACTTCTTTATCCTACTGTCCTGCTGAGCCTGTCGAAGTGTTTTGATGATGCTTCGACAGGCTCAGCAGGACAGTAGCTTTTTGAAGTGTTTTCATATTTATACTTTATTCTTAGCACTTCGTTAATTAATTGCACACTGTCACACTGAGCCTGTCCTTTAGATTTGTTTATTGAAAATAATGTAAATTTAAACCAACAACCAAAACTGACAAAGTGAACCTTTGAGCTTGCAAGAAATAGTAGTTCTATCCTTCGATCAGGACTTTGTCAGTTTATATTGAATAAGCATCAGAATAGTAATTCAGGTATAAAGACCTACTATAAAGGTTCCGATTGTATTCAATATTTAGGTTGCTAATCTTTAAAAACTTTTCTTATGAACAAATTTAAACATTTTGTTGGTATTGATGTATCAAAAGAATTCTTTGATGCAGTAGTAATTTTAGATGGAGCTAGAGACAAATCCGTTCACAATCAATTTTTAAACAACTGTAATGGAATTAAAGCTTTATGTAAATGGCTAAAAGAACATGGATCTAACAGTGAAAACACGCTTATTTGCCTAGAACATACAGGAATGTATGGAAAGTTAATTATTAAATACTTATCTAGTTCTAATTTTTCGCTTTGGGTAGAGATGTCGTTAAAAATCATCCGTAGTATTGGACTTCAACGAGGTAAAAACGACAAGATTGATGCCGAAAGAATTGCTTATTATGCTATGAAAAATAGTAACGAAGCTATCATTTATAGTGTTCCTCGAAAAGAAATAGATTCTATTAAAAATTTATTATCCCTTCGTGAAAAACTAGTCACTACAAAAGCCTCTTTGTTAAGCAACATTAAAGAATTAAAGTTATTTGATAAAGAAGTTGCCAGGCTTTCTGAAAAACTACAAAAAAGCACTATTAAAGGAATTGATTCTGATTTAAAAAAAATCGAAAAACAATTAAATGATATTGTAAATAATGACGAAAATCTTTCCCATATTTTTAAACTAGCTACTTCAGTAACAGGAATAGGAAAAGTAACTGCCTTGTTTTTAATTTGTTTCACAAATGAATTTACAATGTATCAATCACCTCGTCAATTAGCTTGTTACGCTGGGGTTGCACCTTTTGAACACACATCAGGAAAAAGTATCCGTTCTAAACCTAAAGTCCATTTTATGGCAAACAAAAAGCTAAAAAAACAATTCCATCTGTGTGCAATGTCAGCAATTATGAGTGACCCGGAATTAAAACATTATTATAAAAGAAAAGTAGAAGAAGGAAAAAATAAAATGCTGGTTATTAATAATGTTAGAAACAAATTAATACATCGCATTTGTGCTTGTATTAAAAACGATAAATTATATGAAAGAAGAGCAGTAGCATAATAACTACTAAAAAATAGATTATATACTTTTGAATGGAAAGACATTGTAAAAATCCCTTTCCATTCAAAAGACTTATTTGTTTTTTAAAACGAAAGTTGTTGAAAGATTATTAAAAAAATTATTAAAATTTAATCAATTTTTATTTGCATAAACCATAGTAATCGAAGTGTTTTGATGATGCTTCGACAGGCTCAGCAAGACAGTAGCTTTTTGAAGTGTTTTCATATTTATACTTTATTCTTAGCAAGATGTCGATTTATTGCACACTGTCACACTGAGTCGAAGCATCTCTTCTGAGTCAAAACAAATTTAATTCTAACACACCCCTAAACCTAAAACCAACAACCTACAACCGACTTTCGTCTCCCCTTAAACACACTTCTATAGCCTACTGTCCTGCTGAGCCTGTCGAAGCATCTTTGAGTGAAAACACATTTAATTCTAACCCGCCTCCCAAACCTAAAACCTACAACCTACTTCCGTCAATTCTTAAACACACTTCTTTATCCTACTGTCCTGCTGAGCCTGTCGAAGCATCTTTGAGTAAAAATAAGTTTAATTCTAACCCACAAACAACCCACAACCGATTTCCGTCTCCCCTCAACGATTTTTATCGCCCTTTATCGAAAATATAACTTTCGCTTTACATTTCTGCTTAGATTTACCCCTTTCGTAATAGAATAACACACTATTGTGTGGTTTTTTAACAAAACAATTTTGTTGTGTTAATAATTTGTTCACTTTTAGTGATTATTATTCGCGAAAAAATGTATTTTTGTTGCTATTAATGCAATGTTTGATGGCTTTAGGTAACTGATTTGAAACGATTTAAAATCGATTTTAGTCAGAAATTTAAAACACATCTCTTTTGTTATTTGTAGTTAATCGATGATTTGTGAAGATGGTCGATTTTTTCAACAAGGAACACTGGGAGCCACAAAATGTTGATTAAAAGAAGTTTTTTAGGTTTTTTTAACCTTAAAAAACCGAGATTGAAATAAAAAAATTAAAAAAAACTGAATTTCCAAAAATAAAAACTATGAATTCAACTTTACATTTTAGAAAAGTTATTGGTAACTTATTTAAAAAATCATCACTCGGAATTTGTGCTTGGTTTTTTGTGTTGTTATTTTTTCAATCGCAATCAGTACAAGCACAAATTAGTGCTTATGTTTTTGATGAATCTAACACGGCTTTAACTTATACTCCTATAACCGGAACTAGTTTGTTTCCAATTGGTGCATGGAATGATAATGTTCCAGCAAACGTTACTATACCCTTTACGTTTAACTTTAATGGAACGGGATATACTACTGCCAATGTAAGCCCAAATGGATTTATCACTTTTGGGGCTACGGCACCTGCTACCACTACCTACAATCCAATTGGTGCAACAACTGCATATGCAGGAGCAATATCTGCTTTTGGACAGAATTTAGCTTCGGGTAGTCCAACTTCATCGGTTAGTCATACAACTTTAGGGACTTCGCCTAACAGAGTTTTTGTAGTTCAGTATAGTGATGTTGATAGGTTTGCAATTGTAGGAGATGGTATTATGAATTTCCAAATCCGACTTTATGAATCCTCTAATATTATTGAAACGTGGTATGATGTACCCTCTACTCTGCCTACAGGAGGTTCAAACTTCGGTCCATGGGGTGGACAAATCGGATTGAGAGGAATTAATAATGTTTATCCAGGAAATGTTAATAATAGAAATTATGCTTCCCTCTCGGCAAATTGGATTCCAACTAGTCCGGGAGCAAACAGCGCTCAGTTTGTTTTTGTGAAAAATACTAGTTATAATAATTTTGTCACTCGTTTTCGTTGGACGCCACCTTGTTATGCTCCAAGTGGTTTAACAGCAATCAACTTAACCAATTCTACGGCAGATATTTCTTGGACGGCTCCGGCTATTGCTCCTGCAGGATATCAATATGAAGTGCGTAGCAGTGGAGCCGCAGGTTCTGGAGCTATTGGTTTAGGAGCTTCAGGCACATTGGCCGGAACTTCCACTACTGCAACCGGTTTAGCTGAAGGGTTTACTTACACCTTGTATGTGCGTTCCAATTGTGGTGGTAGTAACAATAGTGGTTGGATAACCGGCCCAACATTTACCATGCCTTGTGCGGCTGCTACGGTTCCATATTTTTTATATTTTGATCCAGGCACAGATGGTTTTACTGTTCCCGCATTACCGGTGTGTACAGTGAATAATAATGCCGGAGCCGGTAATAACTGGGTGACCACAGCAGATGGTGATGGTGGATTTTTTGATGAACATTTACGCTATACATTCAATCCTACATTCCCTGCAAATACTTGGTTTATTACTAAAGGAATCAATTTAGTTGCCGGAACAACCTACCGATTGTCTTACGTTTATGGAGGCTCATCTGAGTTTACTTATATCACAAACAAAATGGAAGTGCGTTACGGAACAACGGGTACTGCTGCCGGATTAGCAGGAGCTACTCAGTTAGATGACCACAACAACATTAAAACTTCTTCATTTTTAAATGTTGTTAACTTCACAGCCACAACATCGGGAGTACATTATTTTGGTTTCAGAGCTTACTCGGATGCCAATAATGGTTCCTTGTTTTTAGATGATATAGAAGTAACTGTTTCCAATTGTTTGCAGCCAACAGGTCTAACAGCACCACCAGTATTAATTAGTTTTAATAATGCAACCATTACATGGACTGCACCTATTCCTGCACCGGCAAATGGTTATGCCTATTATGTTAGTACAACAAATACACCACCAACTAATTTAACTCCGGCCACAGGAACAGTACCTGCAGGTACAACCTTAACGGCTATACCAAGTCTAACGCCAAACACAACTTATTATGTTTGGGTACGTGGAATTTGTGCACCGGGTGAATTTGGTGAATGGTCTGCTTCTACAACTTTTACTACGTTGCCTGCTCCACCGGTTTATTGTACTCCTACCGGTACATCAGTAGACGGAACGGGTTTAACAAATGTTACTTTTGGTAGCATCAATAATACTACCGGAAATGAAGCAGGAACGGCCTATTATGGAAATTATTCCGGTTTTACCACCAATGTAGCTCAGGGTGCAACCGTGCCGGTAACCTTGACTTTCAGTACATCTGTATTTGATTATTTTGTAAAAATATGGGTAGATTGGAATAACGATGGTGACTTTGTTGATGGTGGAGAAGAAGTATATTCTGGAGTAACATTAATGCCTAGTCCTTCAGTATTAAATGCATCGTTTGTTGTGCCTTTGGCTCAGCCATTAGGCCCCAGAAGAATGCGTATAGGAGGGATAGATGATCCGATATACACCGGGGGTGCTTTAACCCCATGTCGTAATGGATCTTTTCAAACTTTTGAAGATTATACTATCAATGTAATTGTAGCTCCGCCAGCGTTAACTTTGAGTCAGACAACGATACCGGTTCAATGTGGATTAACCAATTCACCATTGATTACAATCACATCAGTTCTTTCAGATTATGATGTCTATACTTGGTCCCCTGCATTTGGGGTGACAGGTACACCTTCAACTGGTTATACCTTTAATACAAGTGTAACAACAACCTACACATTGACAGCTAGTCAAACCAGTGGAGCGTTTAGCACAAATACCGTTACGTTTACCTATTTAGCCAATGAAACACCAACGCCTATCACTATCTTGACACCAAACGGAACAGTTGCTTGTGCTTCTGGTCCGGGAATTCAGTTAAATGCAACAGGTGGAATTGTTGCTAATTTAACTGTTTATGAAGAGAATTTTAACTCGGGAATTGATGGAGTAGGCCAGTTTACATCAACAAATGGTTCTACCGGCGGTGTGTCTCCGGCAAATGCTGCTTGGACAGTTAGACCAAATGGATATAATTCAGGTCCTCCAACATGGTTTGCAACATTTAATAGTAATGACAATTCGAGTTTTGTGTTTACAAATTCAGATTCACAAGGTAGTGGAGCTTCTAGTGTGACAAGAACAAGATTAACTTCCCCTCCAATTGATTTGACAGGATACACGGCAGCTAATGCAAGTTTTTTTCATTATTTTAGATGGATTGGGGCAACAGATATCTGTAGAGTGCAAGTAACGATTGATGGTGGTACCAATTGGACTACTATTGCAAATTATAATTCTACTCAAGGAACGTCTACAAATTTCTTACAGTCATTTTTAAATTTGAATCCTTACACGGGGAATATTATACAAATAAGGTTTGATTATCAATCCAATTGGGGTTGGGGTTGGGCAGTAGACAATTTCAAAGTAGTAGGAAGTGCGGCTTCATCTATTGTTTGGACACCAACTACCGGATTATACAATGATGCTGCCGGAACAAGTGCTTATGTGGCTGGAACAGGTGCCGCTATTGTCTATGCCGTCCCTACTGCGGATGTTGTTTATACTGCTACGGCTACGGCACCAGGGCCTACGTTTTGTGAAAGTACACAAACAGTAGCTGTTACTGTAACTCCTCAAGTGGGAGGTACGCTTTCAGCAAATCAAGTAGTTTGTGACACAACCTTATTAAACAATATAACATTGGCTGGAAGTGTAGGTAATGTTATTCGTTGGGAATATGCTGATGATGTAGCCTTTACGGTTGGGGTAACACCAATTGCTAATACAACCACAACCTTAACGCCTGCAGAATTTGGAACATTCCCTACGATTCGTTATTTTAGAGCGGTAGTAGGTGCTGGGATTTGTAATCCGGTTTTTTCAACAATAGCCTCTGTAACTATACCGACAACTATTCAATCTGGAACATCACCAGCAGATGTTTGGAGTAATGGAACACCGGATATCACTAAACGGGTTATCATTACCGGTAATTATACAGTAAATGCCGATATTAGTGCTTGTTCAATAGAGGTCTTGTTAGGAGCAACGATGACTGTAACAAACAATGCCACAGTAACCATTGAAAATGGATTAAAGGTTAATCCGATGGCTTTACCTAATTCAGTCGTTTTTGAAAATAATACCAGTTTAATTCAAAATTCAACGTCGAATACAGTAAATTCGGGTTCTATTAGATATATAAGAAATTCAACACCAATCATTCAATTTGATTATACGTATTGGTCAAGTCCGGTAGATAATCAAATCATTAAAATCTTTTCGCCTAATACCACTAATGCACGCTTTTTTACCTTCAACAGCTCACCTGGTGTGTATGCTTGGGCTGTAGTGCCTAGTGTAACAACACATGTGATGGACGCAGCAAAAGGATATATTATTCGTGCCCCCAATAACATCAGTACAACAGTTCCTGCTGCTTGGCCAGGAGAATTTTATGGTCGTCCACGTAATGGTTCTTACTCGTTGAATGTGTTTGATAATGGTTTGGTTGCCGGTGTGGATCAAAATAGAAACTTACTAGGGAATCCCTATCCAAGTGCCATCGATGCCGACCAGTTATGGTCTGAAAATTCAGCTCAATTAACCGGTAACTTCTATTTTTGGACACATAATACGCCAAGTAATGGTCAAGTTTATTTAGAGAATGATTATGCTTCCTATAATGCGAGTGGGGGAACAGGAACTTCTGCTAGTGCATCTGGACTTAATAATTCAGCACCAAACGGTTTTATTGCAGCCGGTCAAGGATTCTTTGCTGAAGCATTAAGTAGCGGGACCGTGACCTTTAACAACACGATTCGGGTTGCCGGAAATAACGGATTGTTTTTTAGAAATGCCAATCAAAGTATAGAAAGACATCGGGTTTGGTTAAATGTAATCAATAATCAAGGAGCTTTCAAACAAACGTTAGTGGGGTATATTGAAGGAGCGACTAACGACCGTGATACACGTTTTGATGGTGAATTTGTGGAAGTCGGAAATACAGTAGCCTTATATTCCTTGTTGAATCAAGATAAATTGACTATTCAAGGAAGAGCATTGCCGTTCGTAGATACCGATGAGATACCTTTAGGCTTTAAAACAACCGTAGCAGGAACCTTTGAAATTCAATTAGCCGATTTTGACGGATTATTTGATCAAGGTCAAGCGATTTATTTAGAAGATAAAGTGTTGAATGTGATTCACGATTTGAGAGAAAGCAACTATAGTTTTACTA
>Ga0209202_1001444_pt1 | contig 14696 bp, 13 predicted proteins | sample AD_UKC032_MetaG_FD_184416 | JGI IMG/M metagenome (GOLD analysis project Ga0209202, IMG submission 184416) | Active sludge microbial communities of municipal wastewater-treating anaerobic digesters from USA - AD_UKC032_MetaG (SPAdes) (version 2) | ecosystem: Engineered > Bioreactor > Anaerobic >... | reverse complement strand
TTACTCGGACATCCCTGGTTTCAAATTACCAAACTTGTTGCTTCGGAACGCTCGGCTGAAAAGAAATATATCGACGCTCTGAAAGACGCCAACGGTTCCTTGCGCTGGTGGTGCACCGAGGAATTGCCTGCGGACATCGCCAATATGGTTGTAGAAGAAGCGGCAAGCTTTGATCCGACATCCGTTGATATTATTTTCTCGACTATGGATGCAGGCCCCGCCAAGGAATTGGAACCCAAATATGCCAAAACAACTCCGGTCATCAGTACCGCCTCGGCGTTTCGCTATGAAGAAGACACCCCGATTCTGGTGGGCGGCGTCAATATGGATCACGCTGCGCTTCTGGCTGTGCAGCAGAAGAACCGCGGTTGGAAGGGATTTATTTCGCCCAAATCCAACTGCACCATTGCCGGTCTGGTCGTTTCATTGAAACCGATCCTCGATGCCTTCGGTGTCAAGCAGGTTATGATGACCTCCTTACAGGCCATGTCCGGCGCGGGCCGTACCCCCGGTCTTTCCGCCATGGATATGATGGAAAATATTGTTCCCTATATACCGGGAGAAGAGCCGAAAGTCGAAACAGAACCGCAGAAGATTTTGGGGAAATTTACCGGCAACAGCATTCAAGACGCCAAGTTCGGCATAACCGCCACCTGCACACGCGTGCCGGTGATTGATGGTCATATGGTTTGTGCGTTTGTTCAAACCGAAAAACCCTGTTCGCCGGAGGATGTGAAAAAAGTGATGAGGAATTATGGCAAGGATTTTGCTGAACTGCATCTGCCCAGTTCGCCTGCGCATCTGATTGACGTGACTGATGATCCGTTCCGGCCTCAGCCGCGCGCGGATCGCGATAAAGGCGGCGGCATGACAGTGAGTGTCGGCCGTATTCGTAAAGACCCGATTATCGAAAACGGCATCAAATATGTCTGCCTGGCGCATAACACCAAGCTAGGCGCGGCCAAAGGCGCTTTGCAAACCGCAGAGTATTTGGTCAAAAATTATCTGAAGCTAGTCTAAGGTTTCCAACTTCGCTGCTCTGTGCCGGAGGACGGCAATTCAATAATCCGTCCCGGCATTCAATGCGATTAAAAAAGGCCGGCTTATTGCCGGCCTTTAACGAAGTGCCTCTCTGTTTCAGGATCGGTATTCCGCGAAGCCACTGCCAGACCCCTTCACAAAAAACCCCCCTGCCGGCTCAAACATTCTGATTGAACCGGCAAAGAATTCTATTTCGCGTATAGCTTGTCAATCTGGTCCTTGTATTTGTCAAATACAACGCGCCGCTTAAGCTTCATCGTCTGAGTCAGCATGCCATTCTCCAGAGAAAAAGGCTGGTCGATAAATATGAATTTCCTGGGAATTTCATAGCTTCCGTAAGTGGCTTTTAATTGATTCACTATTTCATTTTCGAGGAATTTCTTTGTCTCCTCCCTTTTCAACAGCTCTGCATGGTCCTTGGGCAGGTTATTTTTGGCGGCCCATTTATCCAGGGCAACAAAGTCCGGAATGATCAAGGCGATATTAAACTCTCGGCCCTCCCCGTAGATCATAGCGTTTTCAATGTAATGGTTCAGCTTGATATCTTCTTCAATGGCTACCGGGAACACATATTTACCGTTTTCGAGTTTAAACTGTTCTTTGATTCTACCAGTAATAAACAGGAAGCCCTCTTCGTCTAGGCGCCCGCGGTCTCCAGTCCGGAATCCACCGTCCGGCGTCATAACGGCCTTTGTGGCTTCCGGTTTGTTATGGTAACCCTGCATCACGTTAGGCCCATAAATGATGATCTCCCCATCAATTGAATTCGGCCCGACAACCGACTTGTCGATTACGATTTTGCCAAGCCCCATGGGGGGGCCAATGCTGCCGATCTTGTATTTCGCCGGGCAATTCATGGTTGCACCGGGCGAGGTCTCGGTTAATCCGTAAGCGTCATAAAGCGGGACACCCATATCCCAGAAAAAATGAGAAATTTCCGGATTCATCTGGGCGCTTCCTGTCATGGACCCCTTTAATCTGCCACCAAGTCTTTCACGTATTTTTTTGAAAACTATCGCATCGGCAATCTTAAATTTCAGGTTAGTCTTAAAGCATGATTTACCTTGTGCCGCCAGCTCCCTCTTTTTCTTTCCGCTTTCCACTCCCATGACAAATAATTTCTTGGCCAGCCCGCCTTCTTCATTCATCTTTGTCCATAATCCGTCATATACTTTGTTAAAGACTCTGGGAACGGCCGTCATGAAGGTCGGTTTAACCAGCAGTAAATCTTCGGGGATGGTCGCTGCACTTCCCGCAAGTCCCATAGATCCACCCAGCAGGCAATACACAACAAGTTCCCCGAGCCCGAAAACATGCGCCCAGGGCAAGATAGACAGCGACGTATCATTTTCATTGATATCCGGGAAACAAACCGTTACGGCATGAGCATTGGAGGTAATGTTGGCCTGAGAAAGAAGCACGCCTTTGGGATCGCCGGTCGTTCCTGATGTATAAATCAGGACACAGATCGAAGACTGATCCGGATATATGCTTTTAACTTTCTTGGCTGCGCCTTTCTTTTCCAGATCCGCCATTGTATCCGGCCCATCGCCTTCCATGATGATAACTTTTTGCAAGGTGGGTATTCCCGAAAGGGCATCTTTTATTTTGGCGAATATTTCTTTTTTGCTGATAAAAAGCACTTTAATTTGCGCGTCATTGATAATGTATTTCCAAACCTGAGCCAGTTCTGCTTCATACATGGGAACAAACCGCGCATCCAGGCCGCTAGCGGCGAAAAAGCATACTGCCCAGTCTGTGCTGTTGTTGCAGATAATACCAACCGCATCATCTTTTTGAATACCCAGCTGACTCAAACCACTTCTCAAATTATCCACGCGTTTTCCGAAATCAGCATACGTGATCCATTCATATTGCTTCAATGTGTTATTTTTTGTCCCGAGAAAAGGTCTCTGTGGAAATTTTGCAACTGATTTCTCCAGTATTTCTACAATATTATCCGGTTTCATCAATTGATACATAAATTCCCTCCTCATATTTTAATAAGCGATTTTCTTTTCTAGTGATCTTGTGTGGCAGTATAGAGACAATGGGTTTTCTTGTCAATGTAATATAAGATTTATGATATTTCCTCAAAATAGGCATCCGTTATCCCGTCTAGAAGTTGAACCGCTCGAATTTTCACGACAATGATTTCGGTATCGAGATCATTAAATATATTTCTTAATTCGGCGTGTCTCTCAAACAATCGCGCCCACGCACTCGCCATCTTGTTTTCATCGATGTTTCTTTGAAATGTCCCCGAAATCGTCAGGGCTTTTGTGTGCGCCGAAGGGCTTGCACCGGCGTCCTGCCGGGAATCAACAAGGAGGCTGACGGAAGGATTGGTTGCGAGATTCCGGTATTTTTTCGTTTCCTTATGAGTTGCCATATAAATTTCGCAACAGTCGTCATCCGTCGCATACGACATTAATGAGCAGTGCGGTTCTCCTTCCGAAACAGTAGCCAGAACACATATCTTATTTCTTTGAATCAGCTCCTGAATATCTTTGCGCATCTTGCAGCTCCTTTATGACGAGACAAATTACGGAAAGGATTTTAGCACAAGATTAATTAAAATATTAAAAAATTTTTTTGACTTAAAACAAGCAAGTTGAATTATTTAATTAACTCATGATAGTGTCCTCCAAATTAATTTTCAAGGATATACTGAATGACCGGCAATAACCGCGCCGATATCAAAGTGGGAACAAGCGTAAAAGTTATACAGAAGCAGGATCAGCTTACAGGCAAGTTCACCGAAGGCGTGGTAAAGTCTATTCTGACCAAATCCGTTACCCATCCGCACGGTATCAAAGTGCGTCTGGAAAGCGGGATTGTGGGCCGCGTCAAAGAAATTCTTTGATCCCTATGAGGTCACGACTGTGAGCTGTAATCATACTTATGGAATCACGAGGTCTTTTTCTTTTGAAAAACAACATCACTACACTCAATGAATTTGAAGGGTCAGCCCTGCTTAAGCAGTGGGAAATTCCTGTCATCGACGGTGCTCTGGTCCATGATTATCCGGAGGCTGAAGCAGCGGCTAATCAGATGGGCTTTCCAGTTGCGCTGAAGATTTGCTCCGAGGCTGTTCCGCACAAAACCGAACAGGGTGGTGTGGTTCTGAATATCAAGGATAATGCCGCTCTGGGCAGAGCCGTCCGGGAGATGGAAAAAAGATTTCTCCATGTTCCCCATGCGCTTCTGTTGCAGAAGATGGCCCGACCGGGCACCGAACTTATCCTGGGTGTCAGGCGCGATCCCGTCTTCGGCCCCGTGGTCCTTGTCGGGATCGGCGGTATCTTCACCGAAATCTTCCGTGATACGGTAATCGACCTTGCCCCCGTGGAGGAAAAGGCCGCTCTGGCAATGCTCCGGCGTCTTAAAGGCGTCGCCCTTCTTGACGGCTATCGCTCCCAGGAGCCCCTGGACATCGTCGCTATTGCCGGAGCCGTTTCAGCGCTCTCCCGTCTTATATCCAACCGGACGGACATCTTCGAAATCGATGTCAATCCCTTCATCGCTTATCCGGACGGGGCTGTGGCTGTTGACGCCCTGGTGCGTCTGGATTGCAGCCGTCCCCCGTCTTCCCGAAAGCGACCCGACCCGGCAACCGTAGCGCCATTTTTCAGTCCATCCTCCATGGCTGTAATCGGCGCCTCACGAAGTCCGAGCAAAGGAGGCAACATTATCCTTCGTAATCTTCAGAAAGCAGGCTTCAAGGGTGCCATTTATCCCATCAATCCTACAGTCAAGGAGATTCTCGGCATGCCCTCCTATGCCAGAGTCCGTGATGTGCCGAAACCGGTGGAACTGGCCATGATCGTGATTCCCAAGACCGCGGTGTCCGAGGCCTTGGAGGATTGCGCCACAAAGGGAGTCACCAACATCATCCTAAGCACAGGCGGTTACTCGGACATGGGGGAAGAAGGCGCCAAGGAGCAAAAAATCATTATCGATCAGGCACGACGAGCGGGCATCCGGATCATGGGGCCCAACAGCATCGGAACGCTCAACCCTTCCGTCGGCATGTCCACTTCCATCGTAGGCCTTGATCCGATCAAGCAGGGAGGCGTTTCCATCATCGGCCAGTCCGGTGTTTTCTCGTCAGGCTGGGCGCGTTGGATTGCGGAAACCAAACCCTTCGGTCTGGCCAAGGTCTCCTGCATCGGCAATAAGGGCGATATCAACGAAAGCGACCTTCTGGAATATCTGACCGAGGATACACAAACTACCACCATCGGCATGTATCTGGAAGGTGTGGTTGAGGGCAATCGTTTCATCAGAGCTGCCGGCATGGCCTGTAAAAGTAAACCCGTGGTAGTGATGAAAGCCGGCCGCAGCGAGGCCGGAGCGATTGCTGTTGCTTCGCATACCGGCTCACTTGCCGGATCGGATGCCGTGTTCGATGCAGTCTGCCGCAGAACAGGCCTTGTGCGGGTACAAGACTCCGAAGCCTTTTTCGATACCCTGTCGGCATTTGAAAAGCTCCCGCTGCCAAGGGGAAACCGCATGGGCGTGCTTTCCATCACAGGTATGGGCTGTGTTGCCGCCACGGATGCCGCAGAGGAATACGGCATCGTTCTGCCCGCGCTCCAACCTGGCACACTGAAACGATTGGGTGAAGTGATGCCTTCCTGGGCGCCGGTGCGCAATCCCATCGACACCTGGTCCGCCATTGAACAGCATGGCTCGAAGAAGGCCACAAGCCACATCGCCCAAAGCCTGATGGAACAAAAGGATGTGGATGCCCTGCTGATCACTTTCGTACTGATGCCGGAAAGCATGTTCGACATTCCCGAAGCCTTTGCTGAAATTTTCAGCCGTCACCCGGAAAAACCCGTCTTTGCAAGCTACTACGGCGGCACAGCCAGAGAGATTGCCCACATCCATGAAGGATTTGCCGCGCTGGGCGTCCCCTGCTATCCCACTCCGGAACGCGCCATGTTCGCGTTTGGCCGCATGGCAGATTACGCACAGTTCCGCGGAGTGATCCGCAGATGATCTTCGACAGGAAGGATATTATGTCATCCTCCTTGATTCAGTTTGTGACAGAGCGAAATCATCCAGGCACTATGCGTTAAGGGGTATGAGTCTGAAAGCCATTTTATCCTTACATCGCAGCGAAGTTACGACGCTCGCACTATCGTTTTGCTATTTCTTACTGCTGCTGGCTTCATATTACATCTTACGACCTGTGCGCGACGGCTTGGTTGCGGGCGCTGGCACCGATCAAGTGAAGTATTTGAGTGTGGTCATCTTGTTCACGGTGCTTGTCCTCACACCGTTGTTTGGCGCGTTGATGGCGCACATACCACGCTACAAGCTATTACCGGGAATTTATGCGTTTGCAGTAGCCAACTTGTTCCTATTTGCAATGGCGTTCACCTGGCCGGAGTTTGTAACGTGGAGCACACGCGCATTTTACATTTGGGTGACCGTGTTCAATCTGTTTGTGATCTCGGTGTTCTGGAGCTTTATGGCCGATATCTGGAATGCGGAGCAAGGCCGCCGGCTCTTTGGAGTGATTGCCGCCGGTGGCAGCCTGGGCGGTTTGCTGGGACCTATGTTTGCGCAGAACTTCGCAGCACGCTTTGGCAATAGTGGATTGACTGTGATCGCGGCACTGCTGCTCTCAGGCGCCACAATCTGCCTGTTGCTGTTGGGACGCATGGCACGCCGCACTCCAACTGAAGAAGGTCAAATAACTCAGTCATTCGGGGGCTCAAGTTGGCAAGGAATCTTGTTGGTTTTACGTTCACCATTTCTACTCGGCATCGCAGCGTTGGTCATCATTGGTTCCGTCGTTGCCATGTTTGCTTACATAGAGTTAGGACGCTTAGCCAAGGATGCATTCGATACACCTGAAGCGCGCACAGCATTCTTTGCACGCTTCGACTTTTGGACCAACATCGCCGCGTTAATCTTGCAAGGTTTGGTGGTCGGTGCACTTACAACACGCTGGGGAATTAAAATACCGCTTGTGGGGCTTGCCGTCATCGGTTGTGTTTCCTTTGTTCCCATTGCGCTCTCGCCAGCGCTGGCTACGCTCGCCATCACCAATGTTGCAAGACGGGCATCCGAATATGGTTTGGGAAAACCGGTTCGCGACATGCTGTATACCGTTACGACACCGCAAGAAAAATATCTTGCGAAAAACGTCATCGACACTTTGGTTTATCGCGGCGCAGACGCACTCGGTAGTTGGGTGCACACCTTTTTACTGGCACTGGGCGTCACGCTTGCAGGCTTGGGCTGGATTGCCACTGCCGCCATGGGTGCGACTGTATTGATCGCGGCGACTGTAGCGAGGGGATATCGACTGCGGGGCGGACTTTAGGTCGTTCGAGCGTAATGAAAACAATCAAAGCTGCTCGTTCTCTAACTCAACATGTGGTAGAAGCATGTGGTATAGGTCGGTAAAATGAAAATATTATTGGAGAAGAAAGTTTTTATCACCGGAGCCGCAAGCGGAATAGGCCGTTCTACCGCTATAGCCATGGGCAAGTTGGGATGCCGTTTGTTTCTAACCGACATTAACGATGATGGCCTTAAAAAGACGGTTGACGTAATTTCCGACTCCGGCGGCAAGGTATGTCAGGTTCGCGCCTTTGATGTTGGTGATTATCAGGCCATGATGTCTTTTGCTAAAGCCGTTCATGACGGATATGGTCCTATGGATATTCTGGTGAATGTCGCGGGAGTGGCCCTCTTTTCCCAGATAGAAGATATGCGGCACAGCGATTGGGAAAGAGTCATCCAAGTAAATCTCCGGGGAGTTATTCATGGCCTCGAGTGTTTTGTGCCGGAGATGATTCGTGCGGGCAAGGGTGGGCATATCGTTACGGTGTCATCCACGGCGGGCATTATCGGTCTTCCCTGGCATACGGCATACGCCGGGACAAAGCATGCATTAGTCGGCATGTCCGAGTCTCTGCGTTATGATCTAAGAAAACACAATATCGGGATCAGTGTGGTATGCCCCGGATTGGTCAATACCGGGTTGGTGCAGAGCGTGAAAATTCATGCCAGACCGGAAGAAGCGGATAAATTACGTGAATTAGCCCCCAAAATAGCCATCACGCCGGATAAGGTTGCAGATTTAATTATCAAGTCGATTCGTAACCGTAAATTCATGGTTATAACTTCCTTCGATATCAAGTTATTCTATTTTTTCAAAAAGTGTTGCTTCCCGATTTATCATCTTGTGATGCTGGCGATTACCAGACTCATGGACAAATCACTCAGAAGGGATGTTTGAAAATAAAATGAATATAAGGAGGTCATCATGCTGCTTGCAGATATGTTGGTTCATCCGGACTTTAACATGCGAATGCAGGCCGTAGCGGCGCCGTTCAGAACAAAAGCCGGTATTCCTTTCAGGGTGCACCAGGCGGGAATTGTGGTGCCGGATGCAGAAGCGGCGGCGGCCTCGCTTGAAGGGCAGGGTTTCGGGCCCTTTATGATTGCAGCGGCGACACTTCCCAGCTGGACCGAACGCAAGGCAGAAGGCAGGTTCGGCGGTAAGTATTATTCGTACGGTGGCATGGTTGCAGATGAAGACCGGTAAGCGGTGCATCGATTTCGGCTGATTCTCCTTTGAAAATATAGACTTCAGATGGCAAGCTTCAGCATTAACGAAACCTAATTTGCCGGTGTTTGCAAAATCAAATCCGGGAAGGGAGGTACCATAGCGATGGAAGGTTGGACGGAAGAAGAAATAAAAGACAAGAACTTAATGGCACCATGCGGCCTATATTGCGGCGCATGCGGTGTTTACATTGCAACAAGGGATAAGAATGAAAAATTCAAAGAGGTCATGGGCAACCTCTATCAGACAAAAAAGGAAGATACAGAATGTTATGGCTGCATGCAAAGCGAACCGCCGAAAAAGCTCTACGGCTATTGCACCATGTGCACGATCAGGAATTGTGTGCGGGGGAAAGGTTATTACTCCTGCCATCAATGCAGCCAGTGGCCATGCAGCATGATAGAAAATTTCGGTCTGGCCACAGGTCTTCGGGTCATGAAAAGGGCGATCCCCTTATGGCGTGCCAAGGTAGCCGAACTGGGTGATGAGAAGGGCAGCGTGGAATGGGCGCGGGAGGAGTTGGAGCGTTATCACTGTCCTGCCTGCGGAAAGCCGCTTTTTAGAGGAGCAAAGCGCTGCAGGGCTTGTAAGGCGGAGGTCGCCGAGGCATTGGATGGGACATTGTAAATCCGCGCAAAGATAATCTTAGCGAAACTTTGTTTTAGAATCAAAAGAAGCGTTTACGTATCTGCCTTATTCAAAGAGGTTATTTATGCCCTATAATCATCACCTCTTTTCTTTTGTCTTTTACGTCGAACCGATGGTAATTTTATGGGCCAAGGATTGCCCTCTTTTTAAAAATTCAGTTTTCTTTCTTGACAAATAAGGAAAGTTTTGCGCTCTTATGCGGCGCAAAATTCAATTTCAGGCAGGTATTTCATGAAATGCTTTTTCGATCCAAAATCCGTTGTTGTCATTGGCGCATCCAATGCCCCTTTCAATCTGGGAGCCACTATCTGTAATATGTTGAAGGATTATCTCCAGTATTCCGGAGTGGTTTTCGTTGTGAATTCCAAAGGAGAGATGGTGAATGGCTATCCAGGCTATTCATCTGTGCTGGATATTCCGGAAGCACCCGATCTGGCCGTAATCATTGTGGCGGCGCGCCATGTGCCGGGTATTATCCGGGACTGCGCCCGTAAAGGAATCAAGCGCATCGTCATCGAAAGCGCCGGTTTTTCCGAGGGTGGAGAAATCGGCGAGGCGATGCAGCGTGAAATCGACGATGTCGCCAAAGCTAACGGTATCCGCATGATGGGGCCTAATTGTCTGGGAACATTGAGCACTCGCGATAACTTCTGCTGTTTTTACGGCGTCAACCCGAGCTTAGTCGAGATGAATCAAATATTTGAAGTCCCGGGCAGCATCTCGTACATTATTCAGAGCGGCGGTGTGGCTGTCCTGGCCATGGAATCTCTTTATTACGATATTGTCGGCGTGAACAAAGTGGTCAGCATCGGCAACAAGTGCGATGTGGACGAAGCCGATCTGATCGATTATTTTCAAAACGACGAGACCGAAGTCATCGGCATCTATCTGGAGAATATAGCCGACGGCCGCAAGCTCATGCAAGCTGCTAAAAAATCCCGCAAGCCCGTCCTGATTTACAAGGTAGGGAAAACCAAAGAGGGCGCAGTGGCCGCCATGTCCCATACGGCGGGCATGGCCAATAACGACTCGGTCTTTGATAGTGCATGCAGACAAGCAGGGATTATCCGCCTGCAATCAATTGATGAACTCCACTCGCTCCCCAAGATATTTACGGAAATGCCACTCCTAGCGGGAAAGCGGATTGCGGCGTTCACCAATTCAGGCGCTTTTGGCGGTATTGCAGCGGATCTGCTGGTGGCAGCGGGATTGCGGATGGCACATCTTGCTCCGCACACACAGGAACGGCTGAAAAAAGCGGGACAAGTCTTCAATATCAAGAATCCCGTGGATATTGGTCCTGCTCCGCCGCAGACCTATCTCGACATCTTCGATATTCTTCTTTCCGCGAACGAAGTGGACGGCCTTCTCCCCCTGCTGAGCGTCTGGCAGCCGTTTGTGATCGACACGCTGCTGGAGCTGTTGAAGATGTGCAAACATTACAATAAACCCGCAGCCATCTACACACCGAACGCTGTCGCCAAATCTATTGCCATCCGCTCCAAACACCGTATCCCCATTTTCGAAACAACAGAGCAGGCGGTACGGGCTTTATCTGTTTCACAAAAATACTATGAATCCCTGCTGAAAAGAAAATTTATTTGCAATAGCGCCTCTCATGTCACTTTGGCCGAAAGAGGTAAACGCACCCATGCAGAGGTCATTGGGAAACAATACACGGCGAGAGCACCGAAATCGACATCCGTTCCCTGTTCATAATTGGAGGCAAACCGACGGTTGTTGACGTCTGCATTGTCCTGAAGACGTGACGGTAAACAGAGGTTTTATGCAGATATTTGTTGATGCGGACGCGTTTCCGTATGGAATCAGAGATATCCTGATCAAGGCCTCACAGCGTCTGAATCTGCCGTTGATTTTTGTAGCCAATAAATCATTGAGCCTGGAGAAACGGCCCAACCTGTCTTTGATCCTGGTTCCGGAAGGACCTGTTTCTACCCCATGACACAGAAACGAATCATCACATCTAAAATTCCGCCTCTAGAATCAACCCAACATCTGGACAGATATTGTGCCGAGCGGTTCACCTATTTGACAATTGATCAATGGCGCCAAGAGATTCTTGCCGGCATGCTATCGCTGGCCGAAGTCGTCGTTACTGACCCCGCGATAATGCTGCGAGGCGGCGAAATACTGGCTTGGGACGGTATCGGAATCGTTGAACCGGAAGTCGATGATAGGATCACCATCCTCTATACAGACGAATGGTTTATTGCCGTCAATAAAACGGGGAATTTGCCGGTCCATCCTTCAGGACGGTATTTCAACAACACGCTGGTGAGTCTCCTGGAAGACCGCTGCGGGCGTAAGGTTTACCCGGTACACCGCATTGACCGTGAAACATCGGGCGTCATGCTCCTGGCCTTTGATGGGAAAAGCGCGGGCGCTCTGTCTGAATCGCTGGCGGAAGGGTCAAAAGAATATCTGGCCCTGGTGCACGGGCATTTCCCCGATAAGGAAATGGTTGTCGATTTGCCTTTGGGACGTGATCGTGAATCCGCTGTGATCAAAAAACAAAAGGCTTGGGCGGGTGGAACGCAAAAGGCTTTGACACGATTTCGGAAAGTCCTTACAAACCATGACATTTCCCTTGTCCGGTGCTTACCCGAGACGGGGAGACTTCATCAAATACGCGCCCATCTGCTGGCTGCGGGTTATCCGATCGTCGGCGATAAACTCTACGGCCGGGATGAAACTATTTTTCTCACCTTTATCAGGCACGGACTTACCCCCGCACTGAAAGAGCGCCTTGTGCTGCCTCGCTCAGCATTGCATGCCGCCAGGCTGGTCTTTTTGCACCCACAGACCAAAAAAGAAATGGTCATCCGCGCACCGCTTCCTAAAATGTTTGCTGATTTTATCCTTACGAGAAGAGCCAAAGGTTGATTCAGGCTGGCTGCTGGAATCCAAATCCATAATCCACAACCGTTCCTATCCCTATTTCTTTATGTTCATCATCTTGCCGCAGACGGCTGAAATATTTTCTATTCAGAATGTTTTATGTGTTCATTGGATTTTTCAGGGAGGCAGCATCGCATCAACGCTGCCTCCCTGATCTTCTCGAAAAGCCGGCCAATTTTCCTAACGAATCTGAATGCTCATGTGCGGAAAGAAAAAGGTGAAGATCGGCACATGCGGTCGAACAACATTCACAAACGGTTCAGGCGGTCGCACAGGCATCCTACGTTCAATAACATTTTGTCGATAAACCACCCGATGGTCACGATAATCACGATGGTCGTATTGATATTGGGGGTGCTCATACCTGTCACGATTGCCGTATCTGTTTCCGTTGGACCAGCCCGGATCAGCCAATGCAGAAACGGCTAGTCCTGCAACCATCAGCACTGTAACAAATATCATCGTTAATTTTTTCATGTTTATATTCTCCTTTCATGCGTGTCGCTGTTGATTGCATATATGGCATATACCGTGCCAGACAAACGATTACTTAAAACGATATTAATATTATTAGATTTTTAAATAATGTTAGTATTCGATGGCTAAAACCTGCTCAGTTTTTGCACAGAATAATGGCACAGAAATATCCGTATTGAATATCCAACTGGATAAATAGTATCCACTTCCGATAAAAAGTAGGTTCAGATTTTACTATATAACGGTAGGCTATTAGATGATTACCAACTATTCCCTGTTACCAATAAGCGAACGCAAAACGTCGGATACCGCGTCCTTGTGCTCTACCAGGATAACTTTAACGCCGATGCTGCTGCCGGTGATCAATTGTCCTAGTTTTTTGCTGTCAACGTCTAATTGGCAGCCCAGGATACGGAGATGGTGTTCGATGAGGGCCTGCTCAATGTGGCGATAGAGGCGCTCCGCACCGTCATTGGAAAACAAAAGCAGACGGGAGATTCGATTTTTTTGCTGCGATTTCGTCTTTTGCAGCAATTCATTGATGCCTTTTTTTTCAGCGGCAAGCTTGTCAAAAATATCATCAAACCCGAAGCGGACGCGTCTTTGCAACCTAGCCTTCTTAATTGCGCCGGTAAGCGTTTCGCTTATGTCCAGCACAGGCACTTCCATTTTTCCTTCCGGCCAAAGCTTGGTCTTCCGAACTGCCAGAACTTCACGGATTTTTTCCGCACTGCCGTCCACTTCCAGCTGACGGGGAAAGTTCATAGCGAATAGGTTCATAAGGTGTTCCTCTTTTCTCACGTATTCGTAAATCTGGCCGCCATTTCCTCCAACTCTTCCCAGCGGTCGTAGGCCGCCGTCAACTCCGCCTCCAGAACTGTGAGCTGATTGTTTACATCCAGCACGCGGGCGGGATTGTTGGTTTTATATAAATCATGAGAATTCAACAAATCCAAAAGCTCAGTTTTAGTTTTTTCCATCTTTTCAATTGCCCCTGGCAACGTTTCGAGTTCCTGCGTTTCCTTGAAAGACAATTTCCTTTTTTCTCTGAGTTGTTTTTCCTTTTTGGCCTTTGCCTTTTTGGGCGTTGCCTTGGACGAATCCTCTATGGCCGCGCACTGCCGACGCCAGTCATCATAACCACCCACATATTCCTGCAGATGTCCTTCTCCTTCCAGCACAATCGTAGAGGTGACGACTTTGTTGAGAAACGTCCGGTCGTGGCTGACAAGCAAAATCGTGCCACCGTATTCCAGAAGGCGATCTTCCAGAAGTTCCAGCGTTTCCGTGTCTAAGTCATTGGTTGGTTCATCGAGCACCAGAACATTGGACGGCATGCAAAAAAGTTTGGCCAAAAGCAATCGGTTCCGTTCACCGCCGGAAAGAGAAGCAACCGGCGCAAGGATCTGTTCGGGCGGAAACAGAAAATCCTGCAGATAGCCAACGATGTGGCGGGGTGCGCCATTGATAAAGACGGTATCATTGCCGTTGGCAATGTTGTCTCTCAGGGATTTGCTCTCTTCAAACTGCGCACGCAGTTGATCGAAAGAGGCAAGCTCAATCCCCGTGCCGAGTTTGATCTTTCCATCTGATATGGGCAGCTCGCCCAGCAAGACTTTAAGCAGCGTGGTCTTACCGGAGCCGTTGGGGCCGATAATGCCGACCCGATCGCCGCGCAATATGCGTGTGGTAAACGAATCGATGATCTTTTTATTCTCATAGGCAAAACTGATTTTTTCAGCGTCGGCTACCAACCTGCCGCTGCGCTCGGCCTCCGAAACGGCAAGCTTAACGTTACCGTCCCGCTCACGCCTGCTTGATCGCTCCTCGCGCATGGCCAGAAGCGCTCGCACACGTCCCTCGTTGCGCGTGCGCCTTGCCTTGATGCCCTGCCGAATCCAGACTTCTTCCTTAGCCAGTTTCTTATCGAAGGTTTGCCACTCTTTTTCTTCAGCCTCATGCATGGCCTGCCGTCTTGCGAGATAAGTCTTGAAGCCGCAGGAAAAGGAGAATAGTT